>FXBF010000182.1_pt1 | contig 19874 bp, 17 predicted proteins | sample 5335321 | NCBI WGS metagenome assembly FXBF01 (sample SAMEA103928391, study PRJEB20085) | sediment metagenome | isolation source: sediment
TAGACGATTCGGCCGGCCTGCATATTTCACCAAGGATCGCGGGTCCTGGGTGAGGGCTCGGGCGGCTGAGGACAGGCCTGGAGCGACAAAATCGCCGGGAGCGATTTTGAACAGCGGCGGAGCCGCTGGCCCGAAGGGCGGAGGACAGGATGCCCGAAGTAAACTCATAGCGGTAGCTATGGGTTGAGTGAAGGCCACGCTCAGTCGTTCGAGAACCAGCCAGGGCCGCGATAGGCGGACGGCGGTGTACAAATTGTGCTCAGCGATCGGACTGACAACCCGGTGAAAAATCTCGTATATTCAATCTGTTCCCAAGAGCCGGCTGCCGCCCTGGTGAAATATGCAGGCTAGGTGCGAAGTCCCGACCGCCCGGTTCGTGGCTCCCTGGCCACCATAACTTGTTGAACGATAAAGCCCTGAAGACGGCGCTCGTCGCAAATTACGCCCTACAGTGCACAACAACGCACAGCTGATATCGGAAAAGTGTCGGAAGTGCCCTATCTCCGTTTACCTGACTTCCGGGCAACCTGGGTCCTCCAAAAACCGACAGAATAAGAAAAATTGACGCCCGATACGCGGCTATGCCGAAGTCAGAAAGGCCCGGAACTGAACTGATGTAACCTTTTCGTTCGATACGGCAACTAGTACCTGTCATGGAAACGAAATTGGAGCTGGTATCGTCGAATTGTCGGTGGTAGCGGTCCTGCTGTGGAATTCCGCAGTCTCGATCAAAAATATTCAGCTCAAAGTCTTTTCTGGCGAGTCGATTGATAACAATCGACGACAACGAAACAAGAAATTGAGGAGCAACAAATGAATCACCCCGTTCAAAAATTCATTCTTAGCCTGATTACAAGCCTGTTTCTTATGGCGGCATATGGGTCAGCCCTTGCTTCTGAAATGAAGGTAAGTGCTACCAAGGCGACCCAGATTGGCAAATATGACTCCAAGGATCGGTTTTGCTACGACGGCAGTTGCGTCATTCATGGTCGTGGCGACATAAGTATCGATGTAAATCCGGAAACCAACAGCGGCCAGATCACGGCCATATTCAATGGATCCGATGGTGAATGGAAGATTGTCGCGAGCAAATTTCAGATGATCAGAACCGATGTCAATCTGCACGGCGCCACTGGCGGTGATATCGATCCCAAAATGAGTCCGCCGGTGCTGCCGCAAGTATGGACCTATCTTGCTACCTGGGGACCTGGCCAGGCATTTCATAACGGCAAACTGGCATGGATGGGACCGACGCACCTGATGTTCACCGAGCAGGTCAGAAACAGCGAGACCGGCAAGGTTGATTACAAAGGGCCGATGAAGGCGAAAGAGTATCCCGGATCGGCCAGTAACAAGCACGCAGTACAGGTGCACATCGTGTCTCACCCGCAGGGGGAACCGGTCAAAGGCTACTTGCCGCCGTTCCCGAAGTTTGTGCATCTCATGTACGACGACGTTACATGGCATTAGTCGAAAACGATCAGTACATTCGTTCGATGCAGCAGGGGCCGGGAAGCCGGCCCAGCCCCTGAATTGAGACAGGCAAGATGAGGGCGTCTGCAGTGAGGTATAACCATCCATTCGTGCTCGGTACAGTTTCTCTGTTGCTGACTTTTTCATCCACTGTTCATGCCGGTGGCGCGCCGACCGGGCAGAGTACGGCGGAAACCTCAACCGTTACCGTCGAGATCAAGGACCTGCAGTTCATACCGGCGGAGATGACAATCACTGCAGGCACGACGGTCAGGTGGATCAATCTCGATCCCGTTGATCACGATGTCACCAGCGGTGTTTCGGTCACCGGACGGAAAACCCGGGACATGAAGCAGACCAAGTTTCCCGACAACAAGTTCGCATCCGGCCTGTTTAGTCAGAATAAATCGTTTTCTGTTACGTTTGATGCAAAAGGTGAATACAACTATTACTGTAATATTCATCCGTTCATGGTCGCGAAGATTCTTGTCAGGTAAACCTGCTTAATCCGGGCATCGAGCAGGTCAACGCCGCGGTTGCGAACTGGCCGGGAATTGCTGCAGGCAGTGAACGAAAACAATGAAGGACTCATGAACGAGTTCAGCAATATGCTCACTGCGACGATCTGTGGAACTTCGTGCACGAAGTGCGGTGAGCTTCCTGCAACCAGCACCGGTAACAGGGGAGCGACATCACTCCGGCGTCTCAATCGAGGCACCTTTTTTACGTGAATCCCCCGGCGAGGCTGACCGTGCAGACCACGTTCCGACGACATTAATAGCCGCTTGTCATCTTTCTGTATTTTTCGACAAGACTGTAACAATGTTGTGTAACATTGCGGTCCCGCCACGGTACTGCGGCACCCGGCAGAATCATGCCCCGGTTCTCTCGTCAATCCCAAGGAGTTAGGTAATCATGAAAATCGGGCAAATCATTCCAGGCGGCCTGGCGGTAATGGCCCTCGGATTCGTGACGTCGGTGTCGGCTGTCGAGGTGACGACCAAGGGCGGCATAAAGGTCTCCAGTGACGATGGCGAATTCTCCGCCCAGGTTGGCGGCCGCATTCAGCTGGATGCAGCCTATTACGACCAGGACATTACCCCGTTGGACAATGGGACTGAGCTCCGTCGCGGGCGGATTTTCCTGAAAGGCCTGTTATACGGGGATTGGGAATACAAGTTCGAGACCGACTTCGCCGAAGACCAGCTGGACGTGACCGATGCGTACGTGAAACACAAGCCCACCGGCCTGATATTCGGGCAGTTTAAAGTGCCATTCGGCATCGAGCAGCTCACTAGTTCACGCTTCATATCCTTTACGGAACGGTCGGTGGACGGCCTCCGTGAAGGCCGGCGCGTGGGTGCCGGCTGGTTCAGAAACGGCGATGCGTGGACATTCGGGAGCGCCGTGTTCGGTCAGGCCATCGGAGATGAAACCGTTGGAGACGAAGGCATGGGTGCCGCGTTGCGGGGTGTTTACCGTCCCTGGCAGACGGAAAACGGGAACTTTGTGCACCTTGGACTCTCGGGATTCTTCCAGGAGGCCGCCGATGAACGCGAAATCACGCGGCTGAGACAGCGCCCCTGGTCTCACGTCACCAATGTGCGTTTCGTCGACACCGGTGTATTCGACAACGTGAACAAAGTGCGCGGCGTCAATGCCGAGTTTACCTCGGTATACGATTCGTTCTCCGTGCAGGCCGAATACATTGGTGTAGACGTGAGTCGCCACATGGGCCTGCCAACCGAAAAGGGCGATGCCTGGTATGTTTACGGTACCTGGATGTCCAAAGGCGGCAAGCGCAGTTACGACAAGGCAACAGGCGCATACGTGCGAAGCAAAGTCGAGAACGGCACCTGGGAGCTGGGCCTGCGCTATTCCGTCTTCGACCTGCAGTCGACTACGATCCGCGGCGGCGAACAGAATGGCTGGACGTTCGGTGCCAATTACTACGTGAATCCGTACCTTCGTTTCATGGCGAACGTCGTGTTCGTCGATACATCGAACTCGGAAGTTACGCGAAATGGTGAACAGGAGAACATCACCGGCATCCAGCTGCGCATGTCGATCGATTTCTGACGTCGGCGGTCCCGTTCAGGTCGCTAACGGGCACCAGGTGCATCCGTGTCTTCGTGCACGACCCATCCGCCAAAAAGCGTTAGCAGGACTTTGGCGTCGGAGATTTCCCTGGGCGGGATATTGAACGGGTTCCTGTCAGGCACGATCAGGTCCGCGCCTGATTGGCGCTCGCGACATTAACTAACATCAAGCGTTGACCCCTCGTCACCGCCCGCGTCGATTCTCTTCCTGCAGGGCTTCAACACATTCCGGGAGATCATCATACATTCTCGGGCGAATCGAACCGGAAATCGTTCGCCCGCCGTCACCATAGTCGGCGTTAAATTGCTCGCACCATGCCGGGTCCTCTCTCTTATCTTGCTTGCATTTCGCGATCTCAGCTTCTCTTAATGGCGCAATCATTTTTTCCCTTGCTTCCTCACACCGAAGATCCAGGGCTGCGGCACTCATCTTCGTAATGTCGGTTTTCTCGAATAACGGTGGTGTCTTTGTCTCCGGCTGTTTTGATCGTTTATCGTCAGACGCTGCAGAAACTGCAGGAGGATTAGCCACCGGCTGAGCAGGAGTTACAGTAGGCGGGGACTTGGGGATAGTCAGGGTCTCGGTTTCGACTGGATTCAATTCAGCGGGCGGCGCGTCACTGAAATGAACGACGCCGTCCTCGTCCACCCACTTGTAAACCGTCTTCTCCGCGTAAACGCCTGCGCAGACAGCCGTGAGGGCTATGGTAATGGCAAAAATCTGACCAATAGTCCTGGTGAACATAATATTCCCTCCGCTGATGGACTGAGTCCAGCTCCTGTCGATGATGCCAGCTACCATGTCTAACGGCAAAGTCGGACAGAGTCAATTTTGCGCCGTACTTATCACCTACCCGAACAGGTATCGCACGAATAGATTGATCGAACCGGGATCCGGCGGTCCGTCGAATTAGCTGAAGAAATCCTGGGCGTCCTTATCGAACGAAGCAGTCAGTCCGGCTATGGCCTCTCGGAAATTCTAAACTGACTCGCTGCCGTTTCGGCTCAAACGTCACGCCGATCCAGCGGAACGCCACAACTAATCCCGATGCCGTCCATCGCCTTCTCGAGCGGCACATCGAGCGCGCTCGCCACTGTTGTCGTGAAACGCATAAGCGCAACGCACGCGACGATCTCAACGATCTCCGAATCCCGCCAGCCGACCGTGCGAAGTGCATCGGTCTGCTCATTCGCGATGCCGTGTGGGCGCCGTGCGACTGCCCGCGCAAAGTCCACCGCCGCATTCTCCTTGTCGCTGAGCCGGGGGGAGGGCTTGCCGAGGATCACTTCGACGCACTCCTCCTGCGACCACTCCTTGCCGAGGAGCGCGAGCATGTGAGCGGCGACACAGTATTCACATTCGACCTCGTGGGCCGTAACAGCGAAAAAAACGCGCTTGAGTTCCTCGCGGATGTCGCCTTCGCTGGCGACGGCCAGGCTCAGATCCCAGAGAGCGTTCGTCGTCTCCGGCAGATAGCAGAGCGCCTGCTGCAGCCCCGGAACCATGTGGTAGTAGGCCCGAACTCGTTCGAAGACTTCCTTGACTCGACCCTCGGCCTTTTCCGGATCCAGCAGTTTCACTCGTGCCATCGTTGTATCTCCCTTGTCATTTTTCACATCTTCCTCATGTGCAATTATATCCTGGCGCGAAGCTGGCGCAGCGAAAAAACTTCTGTCCCAACCAGGAAAAGGTACGATGATTTTATTGTTTTTACTCGAAGTCAAAAATGCTATAAAAACTATAGTGAATATGCCCAGGCAAACACTGTCTCCAAACTTGAGGACCCTACATTGAATTTCGCCCATCCAGACTACCTCGTGCAAACCGTCTGGCTCACCGAACACTTGAACGATAGCGATTTACGCATCCTGGATGTGACTGCCTTGCTGACGCCAGAGTTAGAAAATCACGCAGAAGAGGAGTGCTTCAGCCAGGGGCATATTCCCGGCTCGGTGTTCTTCAATGTGGCCGCCGCGCGAGGCGTGTTGTCCGATAACGATGCCCGCTTGCCGTGGACCTGGCCATCGATGACCCAGTTTGAGGCGACCATGGGGGAGTACGGCGTAGGTAATGATACTCACGTGATTATCGTCGCGCGGACGCCAAGGGAGGGCCTGGACTCAGGGACTCTGTGGTGTACCCGGGCCTGGTGGACCATGCATCACTTCGGTGTACATTGCTCAATACTGGAAGGTGGTATTGAGCAATGGGAGGCTGAAGATCGAGAAATGACAACGGACATCACGATGCCCGGTACAGCAAAGTTCACCGCTGCAGACGATTTTTCTAAGGGACTTGCAAACAAGGACGATGTGCTTGCCAGTATCTCAGATGGATCGACATGCCTTGTAGATTCGCTACCGGAGTCAACTTTTGACGGCACAGACGCGGGGTACGGGCCGAGAAAGGGCCACATTGATGGCGCCATTAATATTCCCTTTCGCTCATTGCTCCAGTCCGAAACAGCACGATTCAAGGACGCTGATGCGATTTATCGTGAACTGGGTCCGCTGTTAGACAGGCCAAAAGTGATCACCTATTGCGGCGGTGCGATTGCTGCAACAGTAGATGCGTTCGCGCTCAAACTCCTGGGTCACGGCAATGTCGCAGTTTATGACGGCAGTTTGATGGAATGGTCTGCTGATGAGAATTTGCCCATGCAAACGGGCAGCGTAAACGAGTGACTTACCGTGTGACCATTGGTATTGGCGGACCGCCTCAGTCAACTGTTGGAAACCACAGCTTTGCGGGTGTCGTTCAATAGCAGGGTCGGAACTGCCCACGCAAATATCAACCGGTCCTCGGTCTCGACGGCGTTACTCATGAACATGACTGTCAGTTTGAGAATGCTGGACAGACGCTCATCTATGCCGGCACCTGAATACTTGCGCGCCAGGAGTCTGCGCGGTACATCCAGGCAGAGACCAGGGCAATTATGATCGGACCCACTCCGCCACCGAATTGCAGCGACTCACGGAGTGCGAATACGTTTGCGTCGCCGGACTGCACGATGGGAATCGCCTCCAGTTGATAATTCTCCTGGACTGAATCTGCCGGGTTTCTCCTGACGGGCGTTAGAAGTCGTATTGCGTTCGCAAGTAGAAATACGCGCCGTTCATACCGATTGGCGACAACACGTCGTACGGTAGGTGACCGAAGAAATTGATGTCATCGCTCGACAGATCGGGGTACTCATCCAGTAGATTGTCAGCGCCGACCGCCACCGTCCAACCGTCCGTAACTCGCGCCGCGACTTCGGCGTCCACGGACCAGACCGAACCGTAGGTCTGAGTCGGCTCGAATCCATCACCGAAATCAAACACACGCGTTGCCTCGCCATATTGAGTAACACGCAACAGCAGTGACCACCGATCCACGCTCCAGTTGCCGGACACGATTAATTTGTCTTTCGGCGCCGCAGTCTCGACAGTGTTCAAATCCTCCACGCCGAGCACGCTCGGATTTTTGACGTCCGTTTCCGAATTGTTGTACGAGGCGCTCCAGTCGAACATGCCAGCGCCAAGATCAAATGCGCCGGACATTACGACATCGAAACCGGTGGTTTCAGTGTCGATCCGGTTCGAAAAATATTGAACGTTATTTCCAGCGTTGACGAGCGTGATGCGATCATCAACATCGATCTGAAAATAGTCGAGCGTCAAGCTTAAGTCAGCGCCCAGGTCGACAACAAAACCCGCGCTGAAGTTTTGCGATTCCTCTTCTTTCAATGGAACAGCACCGTTGGCGATCGCATCCGGGTGGGACACGGGCAGAAGCCGAAACAGCTCCAGCATGCCCATTTCGCCGAAATTAGTCGTCGACCTTTCGTAGCCGGTTTGCGCTAATGACGGTGCACGAAAACTCGTGCCGGCGGCCCCGCGTATCGCGAATATGTCTGTGACCTGAAACCTTGCCGTCACTTTGCCGGTCAAGGCATCGCCGAAGTCATCATAGTCCTCATATCGGGCTGCAGCACCCAGGGTGAGTCGGTCAGTTATGTCCGCCTCCAGGTCCAGGTACACCGAGAAAACGAAGCGATCGACATCGGCAACACTATCGGCCGGAAGTCCGGGCCCGGCCTGCGCGCCAACATCGGCGACGAATGCGCCGGGTTCGTACGATGCCGGATCGCCAGCGCTTGTTTCGTAATTTTCAAAACGCAACTCTGCACCGTAGGCGAATATCAGCGGCCCGGAGAAAGATCCAACTTCAAAGTCGCGAACGACGTCGGCATTGATCGTCGTTTGCAAGAACTCGAATCCACCCAGGTTAAACGACGTTGGGCTGGTTGGCCCAATCGATGGGTTGGCGGAATCCTTGACACCGGAATCGAACTCGTTCCGGCCGACTGTCAGGCTGAGGTCCCAGTCGGATTGAAAATTCGTCCCTCGTAAGCCGGCAGAAAACGAAAGGTCCGTGTTGTCGCCCAGTGTTATCGGCCGAAAGCCATTTGGATAAACACTGGGCAGGCTCGAGAATCCGTCGGGATAGCGAAAGAATCCCGTACCTTGGCTGTCACGATTGGAGTAACGACCAAAGGAGTAAAACTCCAGCTCGCCTACCGGAATATTGGCGTTGTAGTAGAGGTATATGTCATCGGCCCCACCATCGCCGGGCGCAAATACGCGCGCTGGATCCAGCGCCAGGTTGGGCGGTGTCTGATCTTCGAAGAATGGCAATTCGCCTATGCCAGCCCGATTGGTCGCATCGCGAGTGCGGTATTCGGCGCCAATTCGGAGACTGCCACCATCGCCAATCGCAAAGCCGTAGTCCGCGGCCACCGAAAACGTGTTCCCGTCAGAAATATCATCATTGATCGGCTTGAAATCGGTTTGGTGTGCGCCATATGACGCCGTCACCGTTCCACCCTCGGCGCTATCCTTGAGCACAATATTGATTACGCCGGCAATCGCGTCCGATCCGTATTGTGCCCCGGCGCCGTCCCTCAATATCTCGATACGCTTGATAGAAATCAGCGGAATCGTGTTGAAATCGAACGGGTTCGCGCCCAAGCCGATTTTGGACTCCAATGCCACAACTGATGCCGTGTGCTGCCGCTTGCCGTTAACCAGGACCAGTACGTGGTCCGGGCTCATACCGCGCAGCTGTGCGGCACGCACATGATCGCCCAGGCCCGAATTCGACTGACGAGGAAAATTGAATGACGGAGATAAAGCTTGCAGGAGCTCACCCAGTTCGCCGCCGAAGGATTGCGCTGCCGCGATATCGTCTGCGCTGATGACGTCGACCGGAACGGCGCTGTCCAGTGGACTTCGCGCCTCACCACGTGTGCCTACGACGACGACTTCTTCAGTTACTGCATCGTCGTCTTGTGCAATGGCGTTCGTGTTTGTCAATAGCGCTGTTGGTAACGCCGTAAAGCTCAGTACGGTCAGTGTTGTTATTCGTTTCATTTGACTATCTCGATATTCCAGCTTGCGCCGGATTGGATGTGGAATGTTTTGGCGAAATTGCCCTGATTAATCGCCAGGGAAACATTATTCAGGCTGTTCAGATACATCAGTGGTTTTCCAATCGCGACACGACCGAACGTCGGAAAATACGGCAATGTCTGCTGCAGCACCAGGGCGTCGCCGTTGGAGATCCTGATCTTGACCTGGTCCCCCGGTTTCAGCTTCAGCCCTTGAAATGTCGCGCGATCGATGTTCGTCCATATATTACCGTACTGAGGGTCGAGAATTTCGATGTTTCCCAGTACCCGGTTCCGCTCGAAGCGCGGTTTCTGATAGGGGATCGACACAACCTCTGAAGGTAGCTCGCGCCCTACTTCTTCGAAAGAAATGACGCCGGCCGCAAGCCGCGCGCCGGTGTACGCATACACGTCGCGACCGTGGAACGTGTAGGATTTCTCTGAGCCGGGCCGTCGATTGACCGCTTCATCAATTTCTCGAACGGCATCCACGCCAAGCTGCTCAGCTACCGCCGTCAAACTACCGTTATCCGGCGATACAAAATAATGACCGGACCTGGTTCTCAACACGACGGACTTGCGTTCCGTTCCAACGCCCGGGTCAACGACCGAAACGAACACCGTGCCTTTCGGCCAGTACTCGGCCGCCTGTGCGAGTCGCAGGGACGCTTCCCATATATTAAAAGCGGGAACCTCGTGCGTCAGATCGTAGATTTCCAGTTCCTGCGATACGCTGACGGCCACACCTTTCATTGACGCCACCGCCGCATCCTTGACGCCAAAGTCTGACTGCAAAACCAGAGGACCAGCCGACCAGGCCACCGACCCCGGAGAAAACGTGACGATGGCAATGATGACCAGCCGAACAAGTCGAGTGACGGTATACTCGTTGGTGTTGACTACCAGTAGGAATGGGGCCAGCGGATTCCTGTTCTCCCGATTTTCCGCATTTTTGTTCTTCATATGCTGTCACCAAACATGCCAGATTCACCATCTGACCTGAATCTCCCTGACGCCGGTGCCCATCCAGGCTTATGACCGCTTATCCACACAAAAGGTCTACTCGAATGCTTCGCAAATTCTGCCTGCCGACCGCTTGCTTGTTGCTCTTCGCTGTTGCCGCCGCCGGTGCGACCGTATCGCCGCGAGTACTGGTGTTGCTGTCCGACTTTGGCCTGACGGAGCGCTTCGTCGCCAGCATGAAAGGGGTTGCGCTAAGCGTCGATCCAAGTTTACAGGTTCATGACCTGACGCACCAAATCGAGCCTTTCAATATCTGGCAGGCCTCGTACATGCTGGCCGGCACGATCGAATACTGGCCAAAAGGCACGGTGTTCGTTTCGGTCGTTGACCCTGGCGTTGGGACCGATCGCCGCTCGGTCGTCGCAAAGACAAGCACAGGCCATTATGTGGTGACACCGGACAACGGCAGCCTGACCCTCGTCGCCGACAAGCAGGGCATCCTGGAACTTCGGCAGATCGATGAAGCGGTCAATCGACGGCCCGGCTCTGAGAATTCACATACGTTTCACGGTCGGGATGTTTATGCGTACACGGGCGCCAGACTGGCCGCTGCGGTTATCGAATTTGAAGACGTTGGTCCGATTCTCGAACCAAACGTCGTGAGATTGAACTACCAGCAGCCGAAGAAACTTGATGGCGACACGGTCATCGGAAATATTGTCCACATTGAAATGCCATTCGGCAACGTCGTTACCAACATACCCGAATCACTGGTCGCTGCGCTTGCCCTTTCGCCCGAGGACAACTCAAAAGTGCTCGTAGAAATTTCCCGGGCCGGCAAGTCGGTTTTCCGCCGGAGCATTCCATACGTCCTTTCGTTTGGCTATGTTGATGAAGGCAAGCCTTTGCTTTACTCAGATTCATTGCAGACGATCGGCTTAGCCGTTAACAGCGGAAGTTTTGCGAGCCAGTTTGGCGTAAAGGCGGGGGCCGAGTGGACAATACGTATTATCAAAGTAACGGTGCCGGAGTAATGAATCCTGGATTGTCGACTGCTTCACCACGATAAGCTGAAAGCGGTCATTATTAACGCCGTAGGTTCCCTCCAGTGACGGTAGGTGGCCCTGCTTTAGGCAGGCACCACACCATGAGTATCAGCAGTGTCCGCCTTTGTTTGCCGTCTCAACCGGTCGATGCAACATCTAATCTCTAACTATAGAGAGGGGGATGTTGAAAATGAAGCAAAGACCGAGGATCTATTACTCAGACACACAGAAAGCACAGATGTGGGATCGCTGGCAGCAAGGCGATTCTACGCGTGCCATAGCTCGCCTTTTTGATCGAGGCCATTCTTCGGTACAGCGCATTCTCGGCGAGACGGGCGGGATACGACTGCCAGAGAAAAAGAGATCGAGACTGGCATTCAGGTTGTCGGAACGCGAAGAGATTTCTCGCGGTGTTGTGGCTGGTCAATCGATCCGATCGATAGCTGACGCTTTGGGGCGTGCTCCCTCTACAGTGAGCCGCCAGATTAATCGTAATGGTGGCCGTCGACGTTACACAGCGAGCACAGCCGATCAGGCTGCCTGGGATCGCGGCAGTGAGATGGCCGATCATAAGCGCTTCACACTAGCGACCGATATCGATGTGTACTTCTGCAATCCACAAAGTCCCTGGCAACGCGGCTCGAACGAAAACACCAATGGCCTGCTCAGACAGTACTTCCCGAAGGGAACCGATCTCTCGGTACACTCACAAGCTAAACTCAATGCAGTCGCTCGTCAGTTAAACGAACGACCGGGAAAAACGTTAGACTTCGAGACACCGGCAGAACGATTTGCGGCATGTGTTGCATCGACCAGTTGAAATCGCAACCCAAAGCGCTCGTCCAAATTGGCGTGCGCATTGTTGTGTTGAATTGGCGAGAGAACATCCTATGAAATTAAAACTTTCCGAATTGGCCAGCATCGCCGAGATCATTGGTGCCTTCGCAGTAGTGATTTCACTTATCTATGTTGGCGTTCAGGTTAACGATAGTGCCGGCGCCGTCCGGTCTGCTTCCGCAAATGACGCCAATGTAGCGGTGCAGAGTTGGTATCTGCAGACAGGTTCAGACCAGCAGACCAGCGAGCTTTTTTATGAGGCGTTGACAAGCGAAGAAGCTCTCTCGAATCAGGAAGAATTCCAGTTTCTGATGATGTTTCATGCACTGTTCCTGGCATTTCAGAATAGCTATTTGCTAGCTGACGAAGGCACTATAGATGTCGAACTTCGTGACGCCTTAACTGTGTCGATTCTCGGAGTAAAAGATCTGCCGGGCATGAGACGTTACTGGCGGCAAAGAAAGACCTACCTACATTCGGAGTTTGCTGATTACGTCGATCAGCTACTCAAGCAAGAGACGGACGCTTCCGTCGATATCTATCGATTGCCGGAAGCCGAACCGGAACACGAATAACGCATAAGTCGAATGTCCGCTTGCGGCTGTTTTGCGCCCTCCGCGGGTTAGTTTTTCTAGTCGGTTGAATGACCGGTCCCGGCGAATACTGTCTGTCGAACTCGATTTGATCGGACAGCGCCTGTTTGGTCTTAGCTACTACACATAGTGTTGCTGCGGTCTCCAGCCTGTTCAAATGACATTCTGGTACTGCACCCTTATTGCGACATTTTTGCGCTTTTTCGCCCTTTAAAATCAACAAGCGAAAAGTCGATTTTGGCAATCCCTCGGTATCGTTCGCCCAACGTCTCCGATTTTCCCGGTGAGATTAAGAAACGGGGTGATTTTCTATATCTACTGAGGATTCTCTGACAACCCGCCCTCGTGCAGGAGTTTCTTTGAGGACAACTGAGCCTCGCTCTTCACGATCTCCCGGCATCAATACAAGCTAGGTTTTGTCGTTTGTCCTGCCACTTTGCTGGGTTTGTCTGTGCGAACGAGTTTGGCCTGCAAAGGATCTTTTGGCGCTACTGTTACCTTGGGCGGTTCTCCCATGTCGATTTCCCCTTTGAACCTTGCGCCGTCCTCCATAACGATACGAGAGCAGAAAATATTGCCTTCGACATCGGCGCCCTTGGCCAGCGTGACAGTCCCGTCACTTCGGATGTCGCCGACAAGCTGTCCTTCGATGATGACCGAGGTGGCATCGATGTTTGCCTTGACCCGGCCTTGTTTGCCCACCGTGAGATTCATCTTGTGATGGGCAATCGTGCCTTCTATGCGGCCTTCAATGAATAAGTCTTCGTCAGCCGACAGTTCGCCTTTGAAAACCAATGTTGGTCCGATGACGTACACGTTTTTGGACCGTATCGGCCGCGTGTTCCCGATTCGTGGTGGCGAGGCTATATCCAGCCTATCGTCATTATCTGCCTTTTTGAACATTGCCATTCTATCCTCCGCATGCGTGTCCGAGGTGACGCTACCTGCACTGGTAAATCCGATCAAGCATTGCGGGTAATAGTAACACCGCAACGTCGGCACTTAACCTTCTCAACATTGCCTGAGGCTCCAAACCCGAATTTCGTGTCGATGACGCGAAAATCATGCAACCCCAACCAACAAAAGAAACGACCGAGTCCAGGTGGTACTCTTGGCATGGCCTGACTGCCCGGGACACGACGTACACATTAGTCACAGTTAAATTGTAGACCAATATCAGTACTTGTGCGTATTACTCACTACCATCCACCACCACACCAGCAACGCACTTGCATCTTCAATTTCCCCAGCATCCCAAGCATCCCAGACCTGATCCGCCAGTTGCTCTTCCCGGAAAACGTCCCGAAGGGTAACAGCTAATCGACGGGGGCCAGGTGGTACATCTGGTGGATCGGGGACCCGTCAGGTGAGGAGCATTGCGGAATTGCGGGGTGTTACTGGCAGTCTTTTGAGGACCCTAAGCGATGGGTGGAGATTGGAGCGGCTGAAGGGAATCGAACCCTCATTCTCAGCTTGGGAAGCTGAAGTTCTACCGTTGAACGACACCCGCGCGTCGTTGAAGACTAAGCCGATTCTACAGCCGAGCAGTGAAGCGAGTTACCCTGGGGTAGTAGAGGAATCGCACATCCAGGGCGGTGACCCAGGGCCGCAAGTGATACGATTTGTCCCCTGTTCCCGCCCATGCCTGATCGCAGTTAAAAAAATACGCCGTATGAATCGAAAATCGTATCTCAATGGATTGTCTGTACTACTGGCTTTGCATGCCACTGTTGCGGCAGCACAAAGCGACGAAGAGACCGGTGAGCAAACGCAGGAAAGCGCCGGGTCCACCCGTGCCGAAAGGGCTCACGGTTTAGTCGAAAAGAAGGTCAATCAAACGGCGCAATGGTTTGATTCCTTTTTCGACGATCCGAACTATCTGGCAGAGGATGCAAGCACCCGGGTCCGATTTCGACCAGAGGTATTCTTCCAGGCGAAGAAAGACACCAAATTCCGGCTCAAGGTTGCGGCGAAGGTCAATCTGCCCAGACTATCGAAGAAAGCGAGCCTGGTAATCGGCGGAGATGATGGTACGGGCGATTTCGACCAATCGCTTGATGACACGTTGGATGAGCCGAGCGTTGGCCTGCAGTTTTTCGGAAATCAGTCCAGGTTGTGGAATACCAGCCTGACAGCCGGTGTAAAACTGAACGGGCTGGCTTTGTTTGCGGGCCCGCGGGTACGGTACTTGCAGCCACTGGGTGATCGCTCGCAATTTCGCTTCGTGCAAACATTTCGCTGGTTTACAGACAATGGCTGGGACTCCCGGACACGGCTGGACTTTGACCACGTGTTCGAGAACGGAGTTTTCCTGCGCCAGACGATCGACGGCCGGCGGCGGGCTGACAGATACGAAGAGGAAGGATTTCGAACCCGTGTCAGTACCTCAGTGACGAAACGTCTGAAACACGACCTGGGCCTTCAATATGAGTGGTTCACGATATTCCTTACGGAGCCGGATAGTCACGTCAGCAGTACTACTTTGTCGATGCGATTCAGAAAGCGAACCAAGCGCGAGTGGCTGTTCTTTGAAGTCGTGCCACAAATTGCTTTTGAGGACGAGTTCGATTGGGACATCAACCCGGGCATCCGTTTCCGAATCGAAATAATCTTCGGCAAAGACGCGCGCAGAGGTAAAGCGCACAAGGACGATGATTTTCCATGGTAGCTATGATAGTTCAGACCCGACTGCCGCTTAGTACGGATTGTCGGAAAAGGAATCAAACTATTGCGCCGTTTCATTGACCTTCTTTTCGACAAGACGGTGAACCTTCCGTTCTTGATCGCCTGTAAAACTTCTGGCGGTAATTCCTGTCCTGTAATGATGACTTCCGATTTCATCCGGGCATTTCCCGGTGCGCAGAATGACGCCCCGCAGACTATGGAAAAAGGACGAAAAAGACGCCGAGCCACGTGTCAATTTTGGGGTTTTACACGACGGTAAAATCTCAGTCCTGTGGGACTGCCCAGACGAAATTGTCGCGATTCGGCATTTTCACTTGCGGCAGCGTTTCCGCATTCAATTGCGTATCCTTGTCCACAATTCCATTCAGAAAAAGGATGTAAGCGGTCAGTGAATACATTTCATCGTTCGACAGACTTCCAGGCGTTTGAAACGGCATGGCACGTCTGATGTAGTCAAACAAAGTCGTCGCATACGGCCAATAGCTGCCAACCGTCTTGACCGGCTTTTCCGAATGAATGCTACCCAGTCCACCGGCCAGTCGATCGTTGATCCCGTCCTGGCCTCCCTCGCCATGGCAAGCGAGACAATTAGCCTGATAGAGTTTCTCTCCCGTTGCAGCGCTGCCCGAACCATCCGGTAGCCCGTCGCCGTTTGGCAAGATGGTAAAGCTGACCGCTGCAATTTGTTCGATGGTCAGTTCTTCGCCGAGTCGCGGCACGTCATCCGCAAGAGCGAGGCTTGTCGTCAGCAACAGTGCCCCCCGTGCGGCGCTACGCATAAACATTGGTCACCTCCCCGTCCTGACTAACCTGCCAGGCTTGGATGCCGTTGTAGTGGTAAAAGGAATTGGCTGCACGTCCTTGCATTACGGCGGCACGTGTTGGCTGTACTGCGCCGGTTTCGTCTGTTGCGCGACTCAACAGTACTGCCGGGCCGCCATCCCAGTTCCAGACCGACCGGAATCGCGTGAGACATTTCGAAAGGACATGTTCATCGAGAGCAGCGTCCGCCCAACTCTTGCCGCCATCGGCTGAGACTTCCACCCGGCGAATTTTTCCTGCGCCTGTCCAGGCGATTCCCGACACCTGGTATAGCCCGGGCGGACCCATCGTCAGCCCCGGTGACGGACTCGTTATCACCGACTTCACGCCCATAGGGAAAGTGAAGAGAGTTGCAATGCCATCATCCATGAGATCGGAGTAATGTGATGTTTCATTCCTTGTCATCGCCGGCTGATCCGTGACCTTGATCGTTCTCAGCCATTTCACACAGACATTGCCTTCCCACCCCGGCAGGAACAGGCGCATTGGATAACCGTTTGATGGACGCAACCGCTCGCCATTCTGGTACAGAGCTACGATCGCATCGTCCAGCACTTTTTCCATCGGCACGCTGCGACTCATGATTGCCGCATCAGCGCCGTCCACGACTATCCATTTTCCTTCGGATTTCACTCCGGCCTCCTCGAGCAACACCGACAACGGCACGCCGCCCCACTCGCTGGCGGCAACCAGGCCGTGCAATGCGCTCGCCGTACCCTGCACTGGCTCGGGCGCGATGCCGGCGCCGCTGTTACCGGAACACTCGAGAAACTGGATGCGTGATACCTGTGGGTATCGATCGAGGGCCTCGACGCTGAACGACAGGGGGCGCTCGACCAGGCCATGCAATACGAGCCGATGCTGTTCCGGATCGATATCGGGAATGCCGCTGTGATGACGTTCGAAGTGCAGGCGGCTGGGCGTAATGATGCCATCCAGATGCTGCAGTGGCGTGCGGGAAACGCCGGTACCGGTCGTACCGGGCAGCGAACGGATATTCAGTCGTTCCAACTCGGATTCGAATCTGGAGGGCGCGCCATTTGCACTCATGGGGGCGCCGGGCGCCGTCATCCATGGTTCGCGCTCAACTCCGCCGGCTTTTGCAGTCAACAGAGCGGCGCTGCCCGCAACACCCGCTTTCAGGAAAAATCGCCGATCCAGCAGGCCATTGCCAGCAACAGGCTCAAGGCCTGAGTCAATGTCCGTCATGACTCCTCCGATCTTGTCGTTGTTTTGTGCAATAGTAATACGAATCAATCCTGCCCTGCCGCCGCGCGGCACACGGAAACTATTGGCTCAGATCAACGACCGGGTGAAGTAAACGGGATCGGGATTCCACTTGTCACCAATATCCAGCCGGATTGGTCCTCAGACAACGGTCGGGTGGTTAGAAATCGTCCCTATGGGCCCTTAGTAAACCGGTCAATCCGGTCATTTCGTGGAGATATTGGACAAATCGACCGGAGCCCGTTTCGAGTAATGGTATTGGAGACGATCAGAAATATCTGGTCGAACAGATGTCGATGATACGGACAACCAGGTGGCTTCAGTGAATAATGGTATTGGGAAGCTGATGTCCTGCCATTGAACGACACCCGCAATGCTGTGGTTTTCAATAGCAGGGTCGGAACTGCCCACGCAAATATCAACCGGTCTGCGGTCTCGACAGCGTTACTCATGAAAATGACTGTCAGCTTGAGAATGCCGGACAGACGCTCATCTATGCCGGCACCTGAATACTTGCGCGCTAGGATTGCCTCTGCGAGGCAACGCGATACATCCAGGCAGAGACCAGGGCGATTATGATCAGACCCACTCCGCCACCGAATTGCAGCGACTCACGGAGTGCGAACACGTCTGCGTCGCCGGATTGCACGATGGGAATCGCCATGAATATTCCGACGAGTGCCTCACCGGTAATCAGGCCGGCCGCAAAAAGCAAACCGTGGCGCATACTCTTTTCACCATCCTCACCACGCCGCGTGTGCACCTTCTCAGCGAAGTGCGCGATCAGCCCGCCTACGAAGATCGCGGACGCCAGCTCGAGCGGGAGGTAAATGCCGACCGCTACGGCAAGTACCGGCATGCGAAATGATGAACCCCTGGATTTCAGGATCTCATCACCCATGATAACGAGGACGCCGATCGCGCCACCGATTATGATCATGACCCAGGGAAGACCTCCCTGGAATACGCCCTGTGCCACCGAAGCCATTAGTGTGGCTTGTGGCGCGGCCAGTGGCTCCGGGTGCTCAGGCGTAGGTACGCCGATGCCGTAGGCTTGCAGGAGCAGAGTCAGGATCGGCGCCATGACCAGAACCGATGACACAACCCCGACGCCCTGCATGATCTGTTGTTTCCATGGTGTGGCGCCGACGAGGTAGCCCGTTTTCAGGTCCTGTAAGTTGTCGCCGGCAATCGCTGCCGCACAGGCGACGACGCTACCGATCATGATCGCCGCCGGTGGCCCGATCGACGCATCGGGACCCATCATGAGCAACAGCACCAAAGATGCGAACAGGATCGTGGCTATCGTGATCCCGGAAATCGGGTTGTTCGACGAACCGACGATACCGGCCATATAGGCGGCAACTGAGGAAAACAGGAACCCCGCAATGACCATAATAATCGTCATCGAAATACTGATACCGAAATTTGCAACGATGTTCTGGTAAAGGATGAAGATCGGAATCACGAATGCTGCGATGCCGATCAGCACATAGTTCATCGGCATATCGATGTCGGTATGAACGGTAGCTTCGTTGCCGCTGCTCCGGTACTGTGCCAGGCCACTTTTGATACCGCCGATGAGCGAGTCACGCATTGACACCAACGCCCAAACGCCGCCAACAACCATTGCGCCTACGCCGATATAGCGAACCTGTTGGCTCCAGATCGCGCCGGCAAGATCCTCTGCGCTCGTGCCGGCGGCAAGCATGGCGGCCAGGTCCGGGCTGCTGTCAAGGAAGAAAGCCGAGAAGACCGGAATAGCGAGATACCAGGAAATTGCTCCGCCGGCGAATACGAGCACGGCAATATTAAGGCCGACAATAAAACCGACACTGACCAGCGCCGGTGACAGGTTGATGCCTGCATAGCCGATTGTGGCCTGACCGAAATAGCGTGCCACCTGTGCGGTACCGGCCCAGAGCTTAAAGCCGATCGCGAAAAATTTGATGAGGGCGCCAGCAAATGCTGCCATGGCGAGATATTTGACGCCGGACGCCGGATCCTGTCCGACCTTCAATACCTCGGCCGTCGCTTTGCCTTCCGGAAAAGTAAGCTGCTGCTCGACAATCAGGGAACGCCGAAGCGGGATGGTAAATAACACACCGAGCAAACCGCCGAGTCCGGCAATGGCAGTGACCCACCAGTAGTCGAAAACGTCCCAGTAACCCAGCAAAATGAGCGCAGGAATAGTGAATATTACGCCGGCTGCCAGGGACTCGCCGGCAGATGCCGCCGTCTGCACAATGTTGTTTTCAAGAATATTGGAGCTCTTGAACATCCTGAGAATTGCCATCGAGATGACCGCGGCCGGAATCGATGCGGATACTGTCATTCCCGCGAACAGACCAAGATAGGCATTAGCGCCCGCCAGCACCACCGACAGGATGAGGCCAAGTAAGATTGCTTTAACCGTAAGTTGTGGTGGAACAGACGGTGAAGTCATACGCCTCTTCGATTTTTTTGTAATGGCGTCGCCGCTTTACCCGTCAGCAATCATCGGGCAGTCACGGCCGTGATTTCGCCTGCAGTCCGAGAAGTGCTGTCGCCAATTTGCAGCATGCCGGCAATGGACTCGTATTGACCATACATTCTAGCCTGAAAATTGCACGAGAGTCCGGGATTGTGGGCGAGAGATCGTCGCGACTGACGCCGCTCTGGACTGAGAGTCATAGCGGGCTATGGCTCGAAGGAAGA
>FXBF010000183.1_pt1 | contig 19853 bp, 11 predicted proteins | sample 5335321 | NCBI WGS metagenome assembly FXBF01 (sample SAMEA103928391, study PRJEB20085) | sediment metagenome | isolation source: sediment
TTTCCATCATCTGCAGCACTCCGAGCCCGAAGTCTTCCATGGCGATGCGATCCACCTCTCGCATTTGATCTTCGGTCAGCGCCGGCAGCACGTTTCCACCTTCGGTCAAGAATGTTACGCGCTCAGTCAGCTGTCCGCTCTCTCATCGATCTGGGTTCGCGCCTCAACTGCATATACTTCGCATCTAACCCTGTTCACTCGGCTCAACCGGTGCCGTAGGCCGGGATGGCGGCTCCGTGAACTGCACTGGCCGCCTCCGAGGCAAGGAACAGGATCACTTCCACAACCGCCGAGGGTGCCACCCAACGCGAAAAGTCCGCCTCCGGCGTTTGTTCGCGGTTCTCAGGCGTATCTATATGACCCGGCAACACGGAGTTGACGTTGATTCCCTGCTCTTTCAACTCTTCAGACAAGCTCTCCGTGAGTCGGATCACAGCGCTCTTGGCCCCTGAGTAGGCACCCGCATTCGCTGCGCCTTTCACGCCTGGCCTGGCTCCGATGTTTACGATCTTTCCACTGCCTTGCTTGAGCATCTGCGGCACGGCGGCTCGGCAAGAGAGGAACACCGAGCGTGCGTTCAGCTCGAACATAAAGTCCCAACTTTCCAGGCTGGTTTCATGAATCGGAGTACCGCCTCGAAACCCGCCGATGGCATTGATGAGAATATCCACGCGACCATGCTTGTCTATGACTTGCTGAAAGCTGTTTTCAACCGAATCCGCGTCTGTCATATCAACCGTTCCAATTAGCAAATGGGACACATCATTCGCCAGTTGGCCGCACACTTCCTGGAGACGGCCCGGCCTTCGGTCCAGGAGGGCCATGTGCGCGCCCAAAGCGGCGAAGGCATGCGAAACCACTCCGCCCAGGTTCCCAGCCGCACCGGAAACCACGACCACACGGTCCTTGAAATCAGGCATCGAGTATCCCTTCTTGATGTCGCAGACTCAGTTTTGCTGAGACCGCGTCTAGAGCTTCGAGCTAATGAGGCCTACTTTTCTTACGAGTCGGTGAGCGCTTGGATTATAGTCCAGCGCTTTGAGAACCGAGAAACGGGGGGAGCTCAGGTTCGGGAATCCGGAGCTTGCGTGCGCACAAGCAAATGCATGCCAACCCGCGCGATCGCCAACACCAGGTTACTGACGAGTTGGGCGCTGCGTAGCGAACAAAGCGCGATGATCGAGTCGACTCGAAAGGCTTCAGGGAGTTTACCGTTCGGGCTGCCCTAGAGTAGTTCGGATAGGGCGATCAGCTCTTCGTCGGAGTGCTCGCGCTTAATCCCACTGCGCACCCATCCCGCCTGCTCCGCCTGCTGAACCGCCACCCTCAGCTGCGCCTTGCGCCACCCGAACACTTTGCCGAACTCTCGCGCTGAAGAGGCGCCGAGCGAGCGAAAGTAGAGCTCAGTCAGCTTCAGTCGTGCCTCGGATTCGGGTATTTGCCGAGCCTTATCCGGCAGGTCCGGAAGATGGCGCGACACAATATCGAAGATGAAGGCATAGTTCCAGGCGCCGGCTTCCGCTACTCCGACCGGCAGGATCTTCATGTCTTTCTGCAGCTCAACCAGCGCCCGCTCGAATCGATACTTGCTACCTTTGCTGGTCAGCCCGACTTTGCGGCGGAGGGCAACGGTATCCATCGGGCCGTTCCTCAACAGCGCCTCGTAGACCCGCTTGTTCTCCTGCTTCAGACGGCCGGCTTCGTATTGAACGAGATAGTCACCATCCGGATCCCCATAGTTCTCTGTGAGCGCATAGAAGTAGGGAGCGACCTTCAGGGAAATGAGTGTCGCCTTCTTGCGAAGTAATTTAGCGTAATACCATTTTCGCTTCCCAAGCATCTGGTCTTTCCAGCCCCAGGTGACATGGCCCGGATCGTCGTGCTCGGAGGCCACCGCCCGATCCCCGGCTACCGCGGTCCAGAGGCTCGGAAACTCGATGTCCTTGATGGGCCAGAAGAAGACGAAGCCGCGTTCCTGCACAAATTCAACTGCCTGCTTTATGGTGCCTAATCTGCGGTCGCGAAGGTAGGTTTTGGCGCGGTAGGCCTCGATGGTCTCATTCGCGATCTGGTTGCCTGAGCTCGGTTGGGCGGTCATACGGCGTGCACGAGATGATACCCCCTGCGGCCTGACTCCCCTTGCAGCCTTACGTAGTAACGGAAGGGCCCCCGCTGGGTGTTCCGCCACCTATTGCTCCCTTCAGGGTTAATACTCACAAGGCCCTTGTTATAGTGAACACTTGCATTCGCTTCTGGTACGATTGGGGTCTTCATCCTACCGGTCCAGCGAATTCCCGCTTCTGACGCGGGAATTCCGTCCTAGGCGTCTAGCTGCAGCGCTTGGGGGCGCTACCTGAATCAACAGAGAGATAATTTGGAACCTACCTTCATCCGTCATCCATGAGTCCGAGCCATCTCAGCGTTCGCGAAGCTAGCCTGAGCTTTGGAGGCATCCGTGCGCTCAAGGGGGTCAGTTTCGATGTCGGCGAGAGAGAAATCCTCGCCATCATCGGGCCCAACGGCGCCGGCAAAACCTCGCTGCTCAATGCCATCAACGGCTTTTATCGGCTGGACAGTGGCCAGATCATCTTTCAGGATCAAGAAATCTCTAGAATCGCTGCACACAAAGTCCCCAAACTCGGAATCGCACGCACCTTTCAGAATCCTGCCCTGTACAGCGGCCTCACCACGCTAGACAACCTCATGGCCGCTCGACATATTCATATGCGCTCTGGGATGCTCGGATCGATGATTTATTGGGGATTTGGCCACAGAGAAGACATTCGGCACCGGCACGCGGTCGAAGAAATCATCGATTTCCTTGAGATTGAAGCCATTCGCAAGGCTGTGGTCGGTGCACTTCCTTATGGACTTCGCAAGCGGGTGGAGCTTGGACGAGCGCTGGCAATGGAGCCGACCTTGATGCTCCTTGACGAGCCGATGACCGGTATGAACGTTGAGGAGAAGGAGGACATGGCGCGCTTCATCCTCGATGTGCACGAGCTGAAGGGCACCACCATCATGTTGATCGAGCACGACATGGGCCTGGTAATGGACATCGCGGACCGGGTGGTCGTACTGGATTTCGGTGAGAAGATCGCGGACGGTCCTCCCTCAGATATCCGCAATGATCCGCAGGTGATCAAAGCTTATCTGGGAGAAGCCCATTGATCGAGCCCACTGAAACGCTCGCCAAACACTGGCTCGAAAAGGTCCACCGCTATCGCGGTACCAGCAAGGTCGCCCTGCGCCAGAAAGACTTTGGTATTTGGCAGAGCCTCACCTGGGATGAGTCCTACCTGCAGGTACGCGACTTCAGTTTGGGGCTGGTATCCATGGGTCTCAAGCGCGGCGACCGAGTAGCGATCATCGGGGACAACGACCGCGAATACCTGTGGGCAGCGTTCGGCGTGATGGCAGTTGGTGGCGCCGTGGTGGGCCTATTCACGGACGTGACGCCTCCCGAGGCGGCGTACGTGGTGGAGCATTGTGACGCCACATTCGTCGTAGCAGGCGATCAAGAACAGTGCGACAAGCTGCTTGATGTGCAATCCGATCTGCCGCTCGTGAAAAAGGTGATCTACTGGGACAACCGAGGTATGTGGGGCTACGAGGACCCCTGGCTCATGGACTTCCGGGACGTCCAGGGTCAGTGGGACCCATCGCTCGGCGATCCGGACGAGCAGTTCGAGGCCATGATCGAGGCGGGCACGGGCAGCGACCCGGCCATGTTCTGTTACACCTCTGGAACGACCGGGCTTCCCAAGGGAGCGATCATCAGTCATTCAAACTTCGTTTATGCCGTTCAAGCCTTCGGTGAGATCGATCCGCTCCGCGACACAGACGACCACGTCTCGTTTCTGCCGTTGGCTTGGATCGCGGGGGCCGCGCTGGACATCACTCCGCACGTCGTCAATGGCGTCATCCTGAACTTCGCCGAAAGTCCGGAGACCGTGCGTGAGAATATTCGCGAGATCGCACCGGACCAGCTGCTCTACAATTCTCGGCTTTGGGAGACGCTGGTCGCGACCATCCGCGCACGTATCTTGGACAGCAACTGGCTCAATCGTACGCTCTACGATCTCTTTCTTCCCATTGGCTATCGCGCGGCCGAGTTTGAGTTCAAGCACAAAGAAGTGCCGCTGGGGTGGCGCGCCTTGAGATGGATCGGCAACCGCGCGGTGTTCAAGCCGTTGTTGAGCCAATTCGGACTGCACAAGGCCCGAGACGCCTATACCACCGGCGCCGCGCTCAGCCCGGACGTTATCCGGTTCTTCCGCGCTCTGGGACTGCCATTGCGGCAAATCTACGGTTCAACCGAAGTCACTGGAGGCGCGCTGCTGCACCGGCGCGAGGATGTCAAGTTCGCCTCGGTTGGCGAGCCCATCCCAGGATCGCACTGTGCCATCTCCGAAGAAGGTGAGATCTTACTTTCGGGCCCTGGGCTGTTCCATGGCTACCACAAGGATTCGGACCAGACGAATGCCGCCCTATATATCGATTCGCAGAATACATCGTGGTTCCGCACCGGGGATGCCGGCCATATGGATGAGGATGGCCACCTCATCTATCTAGATCGTCTCAAAGACATGATCGAGCTTAGCAGTGGCGAGAAATACTCCCCGCAGTTCATCGAAGGACGGCTCAAGTTCAGCCCGTACATCAGCCACGCACTCACTCTCGGAGATGCCCGGCACGATTACGTGGCCGCCATCATTACGGTCGACTTTGAGAACGTAGGCCGCTGGGCCGAAAAGCAAGGAGTCCCGTATACCACCCTTACCGACCTCTCGCAAAAGCCGGAAGTGTACGAGCTTATCCGCAAGGACGTCGAAGAGGTGAACCGGACCTTGCCCGAATCCGGCCGTGTGCGCAAGTTTGTCCTGCTGCATAAGGAATTTGACGCCGACGAAGGTGAAATGACCCGCACTCGCAAGCTGCGCCGAGGATTTCTGTTCGAGCGCTACTCCGAGGTGATCGACTCGCTCTACTCTGGTGAGACAGAGCTGCAGATCAGCGACGTTGTGAAATACCAAGACGGGCGAGAAGGAAGGATCGATTCCACGTTGCAAATCGAGTCGTTGGAGAACGGCGCAGCATGAATTGGCAATTGGTCCCCCAATTCGGTCTTGCGGGGCTCATGGCCGGGGGCCCGATCGCGTTGATCGCCCTGGGGATTGTGCTCATCTACAAAGCCACCTATATCTTCAATTTTGCCCAGGGCCAGCTCCTGCTTCTTGGCGCCCTGTTCACATGGTATTTCGCTCTAGAATTGGAATGGCCGATCGCAATCTCAATTCTGCTCGCACTGGTACTTGCTGCCCTGCTTGGTCTGCTTATCGAGAGATTAGCGCTGCGTCCGATGACGGGACAGCCGCTTTTTGCAATCATACTGATGACGCTTGGGCTTGGTGAATTCCTGCAAGGCGTAGCGCTGCTGTTGTTCGGAGGCACGCAGAGGAACTTCCCACATCTGTTCTCAACCGAGAATCCGTACCGAATACCGACGCCCTTCTATTTCAACGACAGTCAGATCACGGTCATCCTCAAACAGAACTTGGTGTGGTCCTTTATTGTCGCGATCCTGGCGGTGGTCCTCATCGGTGCCTTCTTTCAATTTAGCCGAGCCGGTCTAGCGATGCGTGCAACTTCCGAGGATCACGAGTTGGCGCAAAGCGTTGGTCTGCGCATCCGTAGAATATTCGGAGTCTCATGGGCGATGGCGGCCATGGTAGCCACCGTCGCCGGTGTGCTGCTGGCCACCTCAAGCGGGCTGGACATGAGTTTGTCTCTGGTGGTCCTGTCTGCTTTCGCGACCGTGCTGCTGGGGGGCCTCGACTCCATACCCGGCACGATCGTGGGAGGATTGATCATCGGGGCATCGGTCGGACTCACCAAGGCCTCGACCGAGCCCTGGATCCGAGACATGTCGGAGATAATGCCCTACATCGTGCTGCTAATCGTGCTCTTGATCCGCCCGGAGGGGATCTTCGGGCAACGACGGATCGAAAGGATTTAGCCGGTGGCTGTGCTGCGACCTGCGGGCGAGTTCGATACCAGTTATGCCTACGATATGGCTACTATCCGCCGTAGATGGCAGTGGGTCCTGCTGGCCATCTCCATTGTTGCGCTCTACACCATGCCGCTCTATGCCAACCGCAGCACCGTAGCGCTGGCAAACCGCATCGGGATCGCCATCATCTCCGTTCAGGGGTTGAATCTGCTGATTGGCTACACCGGTCAGATCTCGCTCGGCCAGGCGGCCTTCATGATGGTGGGCGGATACATCTCGGCCTTGCTGGTAGGCAATCTCGGCGTGTCCATTGTCTTCGCTCTTCCGCTGGCTGGTCTTGGTGCAGGCCTGGTGGGACTGTTCTTTGGGCTTCCATCATTGCGAGTCAAGGGCTTCTATCTGGCGATGGCGACGTTGGCAGCCCAATTCATCATCCCCTGGTTCTTGCGAAACGCCTTTCCTGATATCCTAAATGGAGCTCAAGGTCTGATCGTCGAAGTGCCGGTTCTGTTTGGAATTCGGTTTGACGATCCCGACAGCTATATTTTGCTGACTGCCACAGTGCTGCTCATCACTACCGTGGTTGCTCACAACATCTCCCGATCGCGGCTGGGCAGGGCATTCGTGGCCATCCGTGACAATGATCTGGCAGCGGAACTACTGGGAGTCAATCTCTTTCGCTACAAACTCATCTCTTTCTTCCTGGCCGCGGTGTACGCAGGCTTGGCTGGAGCGCTTTCCGCGCATTATTTCCGGCACATCAACTCCGAAACATTCAATCTGGTGGACTCGATCGTTCTTCTCGGAATGCTCGTCGTTGGCGGACTGGGTGCCTCGCTCGGTCCATTCTTAGGTGCCATCGTGGTCCAGCTGCTGACTGAGGGCGCCACTGTGTTTGCGCCTGCCTTCGTACAGCTGTTCCCGGGGAGTGCGGGCTATGCGGTACAGGCCTTCAAACCGCTTTTCTTCGGGCTCACCTTGATGCTCTTCCTGATCCTGGAACCGCGCGGGCTGGCGCACCGATGGCAGACCATCAAAGCCTCTTGGAGGCTCAGGCCATTTTCCTACTAGTTGAATCCAATTTCCATCCGAAAGGAGGCTGACTGCTCCATTAGAACCTGGGATATGACGAAGCTTTTGACGAACTAGCAATCCGCTACCTGATAAACAGAGGAGGAGAACAACATGCGGAAACTAACGATTGCAGGCCTAGTGATCCTGGCGCTTTTGGTGGCTGGGTGTGCGACGGCCACTCCGGAGCCTACCGAAGCTCCCCCGCCTCCCGAGCCGACCGCGGCTCCCGCTGCCACCGCGGCTCCCGCTCCGACCGAGGAGCCGATGGAGGAGGGTCCGCCGGATCTGACGGGTGAGACCATCACGCTCTATCACTTCGGCGATATCTCGGGACCGTACGCCTCGGTCACCGGCCCGTTGGTAAACGGCGCCAACGACATGGTGGCGTACATCAATGACACCGGCGGGATCTTCGGAGCCACCGTCGAAATAAAGTTTGCGGACACGGGTGGATCGGTGGATGAGGCCGTGGCGGCCTACGATCGCTTCACCGGCGCCGACGACAACGTCCTGCTGTTCTTGCTGTACGGCTCGCCGGAATCCGTAGCGCTGTATCAGCGCCTGGCGGAGGATAAGATCCCGGCGATTGGAGCCGGCCTGAGCGCGGAGGCCTTCTACGGCATCCCCGACGGCTACATCTTCGGCGGAGGTCCGATCTATCCCGATCAGTTCGGCTTCTTCCTGGACTACATCTCCGAGAACTGGGCGGATGTCAAGCCAGCCGGCGCGGGCGATGAGGTCAAGCTTGCCTATCTGAGTTGGCCGGGCGCCTACGGACAAGGTGCGTTGACCGATGAGAGCCGCGCCTATGCCGATAGCCTGGGAGTCGAGATCGTGCACGAGGAGCTCTTTGATCTCTCCCCAACCGCCGACACGACGACCGCAATCCTGAACGCTCAGGCAGCGGGCGCCAACGTGATCTATACCAACACCCTGGCATTCGGTCCCGCCGCTTTGCTCAATGACCTGAATGCATTGGGCTTGCGGAGTGAGTTCCTGGTGGGCGGCAACAACTGGGCCATGGACGTCGGGACCTTCGCTTTCCTTGCGGACCCGGCCTACGGTGTGGGCTTTTACGCACCGTTCCCATTCGCCTGGTGGTCTGAGACCGACAATCCGGCCATTCAATTCGCCCAGGAGAACTTCGATGCGAATGAGCGTACGCCTGGTGAACACAATGTCGGCCGTCTTCTGATCCAGGGCTTTATCGATGTGGCCAGAGTGGCCATCGAAAACGCCATCCTGGAGGTGGGCTTCGAGAACCTGACCGGCCAGGCGGTGTATGAGCAGCTGGCCCAGATCGAGGGTTACAACGCGCTGGGAGGGCTCATCGTGGTCGACTACACAAACGGCCGGCGCTCTCCCAACATGCTGCAGATGCGGCAGATACAAGGTGGACCGGACGCTTTTGTGATCCTGCAAGACTACACCGAAGCGCCAGACTTGCGACCGAAATAGCGAAACAATGCGGTTGGGGGCGAGCCCACATTCGTGGATTCGCCCCCTCCGACATCCCTAAACGTGCTGAGTCTCAACAACATCGAGGTCATCTACAGCAACGTCATCCTGGTGTTGCGCGGGGTGTCTTTGCAGGTGCCGGAAGGCAAGATCGTGGCGCTCCTGGGTGCCAATGGCGCCGGCAAGTCCACCACCTTGAAGGCCATCTCCGGCCTCCTTCACAGCCAGGAAGGCGAAGTTACCCGCGGCAGCATTGACCTTGAAGACAAGCGGATCGATCGATTGCCCGCGGAAGACATCGTCCGTCTAGGAATTGTGCAGGTGCTTGAGGGCCGACGCCTCTTCCAGCACCTTACCGCGGAGGAGAACCTAATCGCAGGATCCCTGGCAAGCAGTGAGAAAGGTAGTTCCGCCGCGGACTTGGAAAGGGTTTATGACTACTTTCCACGCCTGAGAGATCTTCGCAAACGCACCAGCGGGTACTTATCGGGTGGTGAGCAACAGATGCTGGTGATCGGGCGTGGGCTGATGGCTCGACCCCGGCTGCTGCTCCTGGACGAACCCTCTATGGGTCTGGCCCCGTTGCTGGTACGTGAGATTTTCAAGGTAATCCGCAAGATCACCGAGGAGCAAGGGATTCCGATCCTGCTGGTGGAGCAGAATGCGCGGGTGGCGCTCGACGTTGCGGACTATGCGTATGTAATGGAAACTGGCCGGGTCGTACTCGATGGTCCGGCGCATGAACTGGCGGAAAACGAGGACATCAGGGAGTTTTACCTTGGGCTGACGCAGCTCGGCGAGCGGAAAAGCTATCGGGATGTGAAGCATTACCGCCGCCGCAAGCGGTGGCTGGGCTGACCGCACTCAGCCATAACACTTTCTCAAGTGCTAGGGTTCATCACATCCCTGCACTTGTATCAGATCCTTCTGTCTGCCTTGGGGGGAAGCTCCCTGCCGATTAGAGGTCCAACATGGCCAAACACGTCCAGACCACCTACGAGATCCTGACCCAGAACGCACGCCAATACGGGGACGAACTGGCGGGCATCAGCCCAGACAAATCCCTTACGCATAGCGAGCTCCTCGAGCGCGTCGATCGTCTAGCTGCCGGACTATCGCAGACCGGACTGAGACCCGGCGATCGGATTTGCGTTCTCGCTCAGAATTCGCTCGAGTACCTGGAGCTCTATGGCGCTTGCGCCAAAGCCGGGATAGTCGCCTATCCGATCAACTGGCGACTGAGTGCCGAAGAAGTTGGCATGGTGCTGGACCTGGCCGACCCCGGCTGCCTCATGGTAGGAGTCGAGCACATGGCTCAACTGGAAGGCCTGGATCTGGGCTCGATAGACACAAAGATTGTGATCGGCGATACGCCGGTCGAAGGCTTCCGCCCTCTCTCGGAGTTCTATACCGACGCGTCTCAGCCTCCGGCAGCGGTCAAGCCAGGCGATCCGTTTGTCATTGTCTCAACCGCCGCCGTGGCCGGCGTGCCGCGCGGCGCCATTCTTACTCATAGCAATCTATTCCATGCGAACAACCAGATCATCGATTCCATTGGGTTGACACACGCCGATCGGCACCTGGCGGCATTGCCGCTCTTTCACATCACCGGTTTGGGGCTTTCCCTTGCAACGAACGCCGCGGGCGGCGCCAATGTTGTGACACCCGCCTTCGATCCTGGGCTTTCGGCCCAGATGATCGATGAGCACGGCGTGACCCTAATGGCGGACTTTCCGCCGGTGCTCCAGATGTTGATGGACGCACGAGGCGAGGCCAAGTGGGAGAAACTTCGGATGGTGTTCGGGCTCGATAGCCCCGAAACGATCCAGAAACTGCAGGCAGAAACAAGCGCCCGCTTCTGGACCGGCTTCGGTCAGTCCGAGACCAGTGGAGCAGTTACGATGGGGCCGGCCGACGAGCGGCCGGGTTCCGCCGGAAAGCCCTTGCCTCTGGCGACCATCCGGCTGGTTGACGATTCCGACCAGGAGCTTCCCGTCGGCCAGCCCGGCGAGATCGTGCTGCAGGGCCCGCTGGTCTTCGCCGGCTATTGGCGGGATCCGGACGCCACGGACTTCGCCGGCCGAAACGGTTGGCACCACACCGGCGACCTGGGTCGTTTCGATGAGGATGGCTACCTGTACTACGTGGGCCGCAAGCCGGAGAAAGAACTCATCAAATCCGGTGGCGAGAATATCTATCCGGCGGAAGTCGAACGCGTGATCCTCGATCTGCCGGCGGTGGCCGCGGTCTGCGTGTTCGGCGTGCCAGATGAAAAGTATGGTGAGACGGTGAAAGCCGTGGTCGAGCTGAACGCGGGAGACGAGCTAAGCGAGGATTCAGTGCAGCAAGCGGTGGCAGACCGCATCGCCTCGTTCAAGAAGCCGCGCCGCGTAGAATTCGTTGAGGCGCTGCCTCGACTGGATTCAGGCGAGGTGGATCGGGAGCAGGTGAGAGCCAGCCATGGATGATCCCGAAGGGATTTGCAGCAGATGAAAACCATTGTGGGTATCTTCGGGATCTTGCTGATTCTTGGTGGAGCGGTTTGGTTCTTCCAGGGGATTGGCATCCTGCCCGGAAGCTTCATGACTGGGCAGGCCTTTTGGGCTGTAGCCGGTTTTTTGGCGGTGATCTCCGGCATTGTTCTGGTTCGTTCCTGGCGCCGTAAGTAACCTCCCGGCGGGAGCGCGGATAAGATCAACACAGAGCAAATTCGATCCTAATCGAAGGCCTTGCCGCCCCGCATCCGCATTCCCTACAATTTCCCCACAATCAAAGGACCGCCCCTGCGCCTACAGTTTCCGCCACGCGTCGCTAATCCGGCGATGCGTCGGGGCGCTATTGACTTGGCCCTCTGGCTGCGATACGATCCCCCGGTTTCATAGGAGAAGTTAAATAATGATCGAATCATTGGTCGGCCGGCTGACGCGTGCCTCACTTCGCTTCAAGTGGGTGGTTATCGCACTCGCGATATTGGCAATGGTGGGCGGCGCCTTCGCCGTGACGCAATTCAAACAGGAATTGATCCCCGCCGTTGAGTTTCCCCAAACGGTCGTGCTCGCTTTCAATGGCGGAATGGCCGCAGAGGACATGCTCGATCAGGTGACGAAGCCCATTGAGCGGACGGTCGAGGACATCGAGGGCGTGGTCAACGTGGAATCGACCACGACCACTGGCGTCTCCGCAGTGATCATCAGAAATGAATTTGGAGTAGATCAATCCCTGCTGCGTGAGGAGATACAAGCCGCGCTCGATATCGTCGAGCTGCCGACCGAGATGGAGGCTCCTGAGCTGATCGCCTTCAGCCTATCGGACCTGCCGATCGCATTCGTCAGCGTATCCTCAGCCGAGTATTCCCTCGATGAATTGAAGGAGTTCGTTCAGTCGGAAGTGATCCCCGAGCTCGAGGCCCTGGATGACATCGCCAAGGTGCAAGTAACGGGTGGGCAGGTGCTCCCTGATTCAGCGGCAGCGCTGACGGCCATCCCGTCGCCAACTCTCGAGCCGACCTCGGAGCCGACTCCGGAATCAGCGGGCGTTCCACTGCCTGAGACATGGACTAGCCTTGCGGCCGGACAGGGCATTACGCTCGAAACGACCGACGATTTGACCCCAGAGATGGTTGCAGTCGCTCTTTCCGTCGCACCTCAACTGCTGGCAGACCTGACGCCGGAAATGATTTTGGCCGCTCCTCAAGAAGTGGTGGATGCCATTCCGGCCGATATGATCGCCGGGTTGAGTGCCGAGCAGCAAGAGGCATTCTCCGAGCGGGGATCTACTGCTGCTGGTGTCCCTCTTCCGGAGAGTTGGATCAACGCCGCCCAAGCACAGGGACTCACGCTTGCGACCACCGCCGATCTTTTTCCACAGTTAGTCGCCGGCATCGCGAGCTTTGCTCCACAGATGCTGGCCGATCTAACGCCGGAGATGCTGCTCAGCATGTCTCCGGAAGTGCTGGCCGCCCTACCGCAAGAGTACCTGGAAGGCCTGGAGGCGGATCTGCAGAATCAACTGAGCGCGATCTTGGCGCAGCTTGGTGAAGACGATTCTGCCAAACAGGAGCTCTCGGACGCTCCTCTACTGAGTGGGGCTTGGGTGCAGCCGCCAGAAGACGGCGCAACCGGAGGCCCCACCTTCGAGACTGCCGCCGACTTGATAGACAACGGCTTTGCGCCCAGTGCGGCGGAGTTCTTGAATCTCCTGTTGTCCAGTGGGCAGCCCACTGCGCCTGATTTGCTCGGTGACCTGTCACCCGAGGTGATTGAATGGCTGGCAGATACTGAGCAGGACTTCCTTGAAAATCTTTCTCCTGCCGTTCTGAGGCTGTTGTCTCAGGAGGTGCTCGAGGGTCTTCCCGAGGACTTCATGGCCAGTCTGGAACCCGCGTTGCGCCAGGAGCTTGAGGGAATTGCAGCCGGAACACTAGTGGCCTTCATCCCCACCGACACGATAAACCGAGTAAATGGCAATCCCAGCCTGTCATTACTGATCAGCCAGACCTCCGAGGCCAACACGGTTAGCTCCAGCGAGGCCGCATTTGAGGTGCTGGAGGAATTGGAATTGGCAAATCCCTCGATCCAGTTTGATACGGTGTTTGAACAGGCTTCATTCATCCAGGAATCGATCAGTGGAGTGGCGCGTGAGGGAGTACTCGGCGCCATCTTCGCCGTGATCGTGATCCTGCTGTTCCTGGGTGGCACCGTCAGAGGCAAGTACAAGTTTTCATGGCGAAGCACGCTCGTGATTGCGGTGAGCATTCCGCTATCGATCTTCATGGCGTTTGTCGCACTGCGTTGGCTTCCACTCGCTACTGATATTGTCCTCAATCCGCTGGGCGAATTAACGGATGGAATACCGGTTGTTGGGTCCATCGTTGCCGCAACGACCGGGATATTCCCACTGGGCATCACGCTCAATATCATGACCCTGGCGGGCTTGACGGTGGCTATCGGGCGCGTTGTGGATGACTCGATTGTTGTCCTGGAGAACATCTATCGACAGATGCAGCGCGGTGACGATCGAAAGGATGCGGTGCTGATCGGTACGCGCGATGTCTCTATCGCCATTTTGGCCTCCACCGTAACCACAGTTGTGGTCTTCTTGCCCATTGGATTGCTTGGAGGCATTGTGGGGCAATTTTTCCTTCCCTTCGCCGTAGCTGTCACATATGCGCTCCTTTCTAGCTTTATCGTTGCGGTTACCGTCATCCCGGTTTTGGCATTCATGTTTATCCGCCGGGAAGACCTGCCGGCCGAGAAAGAAACGAATCTCCAGCGCTGGTACACGCCTATCCTGCACTGGGTGCTCGATCATCGCCTGGTGACGCTGATTGTGGCTGGAGTACTGTTCGTCGGCAGCATGGCCCTGATGGGCCAGCTCCCGCAGGCCTTCTTGCCAGACTTCGGCGAAGTGGAGATCACCGCCAGCGTGTCTCTTCCCGAGGGTACAACGATGGCGGAAACTAGCGACCAGGTGGCCCGTTTCGAATCGGATCTTGCCTCTCTTCCCGGAACCGGCACAGTCTCCTCCGAGATCGGATCTACCGGAGGATTTCAAAACCTGCTGCTCGGAACCGCGATCGACCAGCGCGCAGCCTCGATTCGAGTTGGGGTCGAAAATCTTGAAGATGTGGATCAGTTCGTCTCCGAGGTACGCTCCACCGCTGAGGAAGTTTTCGGCAAGGAGAGTGTGACGGTTTCGGCGGGATCTCTATCGAGCAGCGGTTTCGGAGGACTTGCGCTCGTGCTCTCAGGCGATCCGGATGAGCTTGCGGCTTTGAACGAGGAGGTTCTGACTGCGCTCAATGAGGTGGAGGGACTGGCGAATGCGTCCAGCAACCAAGGCGAGCAAGCGTTGATCTTGCGTGTGGATGGCGAATCGGCAATTCGGTTTACCGGCGAGCTCGAAACCGCCAACACCATCGGCGTCACAAACGCGGCCAAGGAGAGGCTCGAGTCGATAGTGCCTGCCGGAGTTACCGTGAGCGAGGGCTTTGAGTCAAGCCAGCAGACGGAAGGATTCCAACAGGCATTGAGAGCGCTGCTCATCTCGATTATCGCGGTCTATGTGGTGATGGTGATCACCTTCCGCTCCCTGGTTCATCCCTTTACGATCTTGTTCAGCCTTCCCATGGCCGTGATCGGGGCCGCGATCGCCCTCTGGCTTACCGACAGCGTAGTCGGAATTCCGGTAATGGTCGGCATGATGATGCTGGTAGGCATCGTTGTCACGAACGCCATCGTGCTGATCGACCGAGTGCAGGCCAATCGCAAGAGGCGGGGGATGTCTGCTCGCGAAGCGCTGGTTGAAGGCGGCAGGACTCGCCTCCGGCCGATCTTGATGACCGCCATCGCAGCGATGTTGGCTCTCTTGCCGCTCGCATTGGGACTCTCGGAGGGCGCCATCATTGCCTCAGAGCTGGCCACCGTGGTGATCGGCGGTCTCTTCACTTCGACTTTTCTGACGTTGCTTATCGTTCCCGTGATGTACCACTTGCTGAATCGATTGGGGCGGGAGCAGGCCAGGTAGTTGCGCGCACGTCTGGACCCAGGGATACCTCTCATGTGAGAGGTATCCCTGGGTCCGACCATGACAATGCGTTATGGGTTCGATCTCCCCATGCGCACTCGAACATCGTGTGTTCCCGTTCCGCGTTCCAGCGGCACCTGGCGGTTAGAGAGGCGTCGACCGTCTAGTTCGACCCAGTCAACGCCGGAGCCCACGCCCTCTGGATTATCGACCTTGACCTCGTAGATCGCGTCGCCGTGACGGTAGCGAATCGTGAAGCCCTTCCAATGGCGGGGGATCACCGGGGACAGCTCGAGCACCGTTCCACGAACCCTCAAGCCCAACAGCTCCTCCAAGATCACGCGGTACATCCAGGCCGCTGAGCCCGTATACCAGGTCCAGCCTCCACGACCGACAGCGCCTTCCAAGTTGTAGACGTCGGCGGCCACGACGTAGGGTTCTACAGCATATCGCTTCGACTGTTCGGGATTCTGGGCATGCGCAATGGGGTTGAGCAGGCCCAGCAACTCCAGCGCCCGATCCCCTTCTCCTAGCCTGGACCAGGCCATGGCCTGCCATATGGCGGCATGCGTGTATTGGCCCCCGTTCTCCCGCACGCCTTTCGGATAGCCGGCGATGTACCCTGGATCGGGACCCATGCCGTCAAATGGAGGCGAGAAGAGCAGTGCCAACCGCTCCTTCTCCAGCACCAGCTCCTGCCACGCCGATTCCATCGCCTGGCGGGCCCGCATGGGATCGCCGCTTCCGACGATTGCGGCCCAAGATTGAGGCAGAGAATCGATAATCGCCTCCTGGCTATCTTTGGATCCCAGCGGTATGCCGCTGTCATGGTAGGCGCGCAAATACCAATCCCCGTCCCAAGCGTGCTGCTCGATTGCGGTCAGCAACTGCCGGCCACGCTCCCGGTACTTTTCTGCTTCGGTCTCACGCTCGTACCGCTCGGAAAGCTTAGCGAATCGATCAAGCACCTCGACCATAAACCAGGCCAACCACACGCTCTCGCCCTTGCCCTCAGCGCCAACCCGGTTCATACCGTCGTTCCAATCTCCACCTCCCATCAGGGGTAGACCGTGCGGGCCCAATCGCAGCGCGTGATCGATGGCCCGCCTGCAATGTTCGTAGAGCGCGGCGCGTTCACCTGAACGCATCGGCTCGACCATGGCCTCCATTTGCCCCTCTTCCAGTGGGGGAGCCGTCAGAAAGCCGACCAACTCCTGAAGGATACCGACGTCGCCCGTGACATCCACGTAGTGACTCACGACGTAGGGCAACCAGAGCAGATCGTCCGAGATTCGGGTCCGCACCCCGATCCCGGAGGGCGGATGCCACCAATGCTGGACATCTCCCTCGACGTACTGGCGGCTTGCGGCCAGCAGGAGATGCTGGCGCGCCAGCGTGGGCGAGGCGTATACGAGGGTCATCGAATCCTGAAGCTGGTCCCTGAATCCAAATGCGCCACCTGATTGATAGAAGCCGGACCGTGCCCACATGCGGCAGCTCAGGGTCTGATAGAGCAGCCAGCGGTTGAAGAGCAGATCCAGGGCGGGCTCCGGAGTCTCGATCTGAACCGTCTTGAGTTCCTGCTCCCACCAGCCTACGGTGGCCTGGAAGATTTCTTCCACGACATCGCGCTCGCGGAAGCGGCCAATAAGGCGCTGAGCCTCCTTAAGCGTGTCCGCCGCGCCCAACAGGCAAACCACTTCATCCATCTGCCCGGGCGCCAGATCGATCTCGACGCGGACCGCCCCGCAGGGGTCGATTCCCGCACCAGTAGCACCGGCCAAACCTACACGGCTCATGGCGGCCGGCTTCCCCAAGTCACCGTTCCGCCCCAAGAATTCGACCCGACTGGCGGTGAAATCGGTGACATGTTGACCTAGCGCCAAAAAGGCCAACCGCTGTCCGCCGTCGGGATGATAGGGATTGCGAGCCACCAATATCCGGGCCGTCTCATCCCAGCGTGTCACGATGTGAGTCTGAGTCTCTTCCCGGTGTTCGCCCAGGGTCCATTCAACGTAGAAGGTCACCGATAGGGTTCGAGGCCTGGAGGAAGTATTTCGCATCCGGAGTCGCTGCACCTTCACCGGGAGGCCTCCCTCCTCGTTCATTGGAACGAATGTGAGCAGCTCCTGATGGACGCCGTGGCCGGTGTGCTCGAATACGCTGTAACCCGCGCCGTGCCGTGTGCGGTAGTCGCCTGCCTCACGGACGGGCAGCGGAGTCGGCGTCCAGTACTCGCCAGTTTCCTCGTCACGGATATAGACCGCTTCCGAGGGTGGATCGGAAACAGGATCGTTCGACCAGCCCGTCAGTCGGTACCGCTGGCTATTTTCCTCCCAGGTGAATCCCGATCCAGATTCCGTTATCAGGCTGCCGAAGTTCGGATTGGCAATCACGTTTGACCACGGCGCGGGTGTGTTCTTGTTTGGGCTGATCTGAACGACATACTCTTCGCCTCCCGGGGTGAATCCACCCACCCCATTAAAGTGGGCAAGTTTGATCGACTCTAATTGAGTCGAGAGCAGAAGTTCCGCCTCGCTGGTAGGAAGGTTTTCTGGAAGATCCTCTTCCGGCATAACTCCGGCCAGCTGCTGCGACAGCGAGCCGCGGGCACCGCTCAGCGAGACCCGCGCGGCGCTCATCAAGAGCAGTCTGTCATCCTCAGGAATCTGATCCGAATTCAGAATGTACACTCCCCCCGGCTCGTCCACGCCTGTGAAAGTCGAATGCGCCTGAACGAGCTGGCGCAGCTGCTCTGTGAGCACTCCCTCGTAGCTCGTGGCCTCCTCGTTAAGGATCACGAGATCTGCCATGAGGCCGTGCCGTCGAAGATAGTTGTGTGCCTGAAGGAGCTCGCGAATGAGGCCGACCTCTCGAACCTCAGAAGCACTTGCCAGCACGATCGGGTAGTCACCGGAGATTCCATACGGCCATAGACCCGCCTGCCCCTTCTGGTTTTGGGCCAGACGCTCCGCGGGCGGACGAAAACGACCACTCGGGTATAGCAAGTAGCTGGCTAGTTTCTGCATCATTCGCGCATCGTCCGGTTGGATGCGCAGTATTCGAAGCTCGATCTGAGCATGGGTCCACGCCAGTTCCAGCGCCCGCTCGACTGCCATCGATTCCGAGTACTTCTCCATCAGAGCCTGCGGGACCTCACGGCCCTCACCCGCAGCCATCACCAGCCACAGTTCCGCTCGCTCGCCAGGACCGAGCTCCAGCGTGCGCTGCATGCTGAACACCGGATCGAGAACAAAGCCGGCCGTGTTGGAGAGCCCGAATGCGGGATCAGCCGTTCCATGCCCCCGTCCGAGAAAACGCCCCCGATCGGTTTCATAGCGCCAGGCTTCGCCGTCGCCGAAGAGCCCCTGGGCCACGTAGATAGGCTCTTCGTCCGGCTCCCGCGGGCGTCGATGCGCCATCAGGAATTGTCGCTCGGCATCGGCCTCCGTCATCACAAACATCTTGCTAAATGCAGGATGGCCACGATCTGCCGCATGCGGCGCTAAGGCCAGCTCCGCGTAGGAAGTCACCGAGAGCCTTCGGCGGCGCCCGCCTCGATTGAACAGTGATAGTCGGCGGATCTCGACGTCCTCCTCCGGCGCCACGTAGACTTGCGTCTGTGTCTCGATCCCGTGCAGGTGGCGAACGATTTCCGCGCGGTCGAGAGCCAGCCGGATCGAGTAGTCCCCTACTTCTCCGACCATCGGCTGAAAGGTACTCGACCAGGTTAGCTCGCGTTCGAGATCGGTCAAATAGAAGAAGGAGCCCCAATGATCGCGCGTCGGATCTGACCTCCAACGCGTAATATCGAAATCCCTCCAGCGGCTGAACCCCCCTCCCGCACCGGTGACCATCACCCTATAGCTTCCATTGCTCAGCAACTGAGTGACCGGTTGGGCAGTGGAGGGTGTATCAAAGCGGCTGACTGAGCGGCCGACTGCGCGCACTGGCACCATCTCCGTTTCGAGGCGTTCGGTGGGCACTCGGTCCAACGGCAGAGCAACCGGGATGCGCTCATACAGAAGAGGTTCCGCGGCACGCGTCCTTGGATCGGTGTGGAAATGTCGGCGGATCACACCGTCGTGGAAGAAGTTTTCGAGAGCCAGAAGCCCCATCGCCTGGTGGTGTGCCATGTAGGCGCGAACCAGCACTCCGCGTTCCCCCTCCCGGCTTCGCTGGCGGCTGAAATCGATCGCCTCATAGAACCCGTATTCACCTTCAAGGCCAATCTCCGAGAGGCGCATCAGGTTAGTGACGGTGCGTTCTGGGGTAATTTCCAGCGCCAACAGCGTGGCATAAGGCGCAACGACCAGGTCTTGATCCAGGCCGTACTTGAGCCCCAACCCAGGTACCCCGAACGCGCGGTATTGATAGGTCTTGTTTGTGTCCAAGTCGGCATAGGCCGATTCAGAGATTCCCCACGGGACCCCCTGCCTCTGGGCGTAGTCGATTTGGGCCTCCACCGCTTCCCGCATTGCGGAGCTCAGCAGCGAATTCTCGAAATCGCGTTGGAACAGCATGGGCATCAGATACTCAAACATCGTTCCGCCCCAGCTGTTCAGGACCTTTCGACCGTTCGCGACGCCATACGGCCTACTCAGGGCCAACCAGTGTTCTGGCGAAACATCGCCCTTGGCGATGGCCACGTAGCTGGCGAGCCGGGCCTCGCTGGCCAGCAAGTCATAGAAGGACTCATCCCTTCTCATCTCTGAGGCGTTGTACCCAACCGTAAAGATTCGGCGGTAGGGATCGTAGAGGAAACCGAATTCCACCTCGTCCC
>FXBF010000184.1_pt1 | contig 19730 bp, 19 predicted proteins | sample 5335321 | NCBI WGS metagenome assembly FXBF01 (sample SAMEA103928391, study PRJEB20085) | sediment metagenome | isolation source: sediment
CCGGTCTGGCCAGGGCCCACCTTGAGCTCCTGAATTGCAGCGTCAGCGAATCGAGCCCGATCGTGCGGGCATCGCCTTCGACGCTGGAGCGGATTCGCCCGGCCACCGCCGCGCCCTCCTTGGCGATATCGAACTCGAGCGTCGTCCGGTTATCCGCATGCTCAACCCGCAACGCGAGCTGGTCGAAGCGCGACCGTCCTATGCCAACGCCCTTCGCTTGCACAGCGCCGCGCGCGCGCAAGCCTTCATCGTAGTCTCCGACATCCAGATCATCGATGCTGAAGCTGTCGGCAGTCAGGTCGCGATAGGTCAACCTCTGGCCCACAACTCTCCCGCGAACGGCGAAGTTTCCAGCCTCCGCGACGATCCAGCCTTCAACCCGGGCCGAGCCCTCCACTTGCGGCGCATCGGCAGGTGCGGTGGATGCGCCGGCGCTCGCCAGCAGGGCCGGCGCCGCCAGCGCCTCGAGCGTCGGGAAGAACCAGGGGTTGAGCGCGCCGAGACTGTCCGCCTGCAGCTCGAAGCGAAGACTGTCCCGCTCTTCCGGCAGCAGACCCAGAGCGCCGGATGCACGCAACTCGCCGAACTCTCCCTTCACCACGGTGGTGTCTACAAGCAGCCGGCCGTTCGCGATGCGTAGAGTCGCCACGGCTGAATCGAATCCCACGCCGCCAACGAACGACGCGAAAAGATCCGCCCGGCCCTCGGCCTCGAGTTCCTGAAGTGTCGCTCCCCGAGCCTCGAACTCCACACGGAAATCGAGGTCGGACGCCGCCTGACCTTCCCGGAACTCGGGCAGGCTGACACGCCAGCCCTGAATCTCACCCCGATAACGCGGAGGATCTGCTGCCAGCCGGAGTTTACCGCTGGCTCGGAGCGAATCGCCCGAGCCCACGAGATGGGCCACGACATCGAGGTCATCGAGCGGGCCGACGGCGCTGAATTCGCCCCTGAACTCGCCCCGGAACGGAATCGCCGGGAAGTACTCGGAGAGCGTGGTGAGCGAGAACGGATCGCCGGTCACGTTCACATCGAGCCGCAGGGCGGACGTGCCGTTCGCCGTTATCGTCCCCCCACCGCTCAGGTGAGTCGGGACGAAGCGGCCGTCGCGCTGTTCGATCTCGAAATCCAGGGTTAGTCCATCCGCAAGCCGCCCATCCAGTCTGGCACGCCCATCGAGCTCACCACGTAACGCGAGACCTGGAACGAAGGCGCGGACCAGGTCCAGCTGGACCGTGTCGAGCTGCAGCTCGAGGTTTCCGGCACCCAACCCATCGCGCCCGGCGTGAACGGTACCGATCGCGATGACGTGCGAGGGGGCGATCAGCGTATCGGGCTCGATATCAATGTCGGCATCGACTTGCAAATCCGACAATGGGCCGTCCAAGCTCACGCGCCCGGTCAACACCGCGGGGACGGGAGCGGTCCAACCCGTGAGCGAGTCGACGAGCGCCGTCGTCAGCCTCTCGATGTCCAGGTCCACGTCATCGAAGCGGAGGCCATCCGGCCCCTTCCGCAGCGTCATCGCGAACCGCCCGGAAAGGTGCGCATCGGGAGACTCCCAGCGGGCGTTCGTGGCCTCCAGGCTGATCCCGCTGCGCAGGCTCAGGAAACGGAAATCGAGATCGGCCACGCCCGGCGGCAGACTGGGCACGAGCCACATGATGTCATCAGTCGTCACCGGGTTGCCACGAAGCTCGAGGTCGTACTCCGGCTCGCCCCTGAGGGTCACCCATCCCCTCCCGAACAACCGTGAGCTCGGCAGGACGCCTTCCCAGACCTGGAACGACAGCGTGTCCCCGTGAACTTCGACATCCGCCCGCAGCTGCTCTACCTCGACGGGCTCGCCGATGATCGTAGCGCGGCCGCTGAGTTGAGCAGCCCGGAAGAGGCGGCCCAGCTCTTCCGGCGCCTCCACCCGGGCCATGGGCAGCCTGGCGTTGAGTCGCTCAATCCGGAAAACCCGCTGCCAGCCGCCGTCCACCTCCTCCAGGTGCCAGCGAGCGGAATCCGGATCGGTCCCGTCGGTCTGCCACGGCATGCGGATCGTCACGTCGCCGGAACGGATCGCCACATCCCGGAGCACGATCCTGCGGCGGCGTCCTTCATCTTTCGGCGCCTCGGCTTCCGTGGCGATCGTATCGCGTCCGCTGAAGACCTCGGAGAAATTCCAGCCTCCTTCCGGTGACTTACTCAGCTGCACCACCGGACCGACCAGCTCGACTCCCGCCAGCGTGATATTGCCGAGCAAGAAAGCGGACCAGCGATAGTGAACGGTGACTGTGTCAATGCGGGCGAACTCGCTTCCGTCCGGCTCGTAGATGCGCACGCCCGCCAGTCTGACCGTGCGGAGCAGATCGCCCGCGAGCACGGCGTCAATCTCGACCCGGCCCTGGATGGCGTTGTTCAGCTTCTGAAGGGCATACGATCGCACCCGCTCCCGGCCCCAGTCCGTGCGCGTGAGGCCCATGCCGGCGGACGTCGCCAGGAGCAGCACGGCTCCCACGATCGCAAGCGGAATTCCGATCAATCGCTCTTTCCAGGTCATCAGAACACCTGCCCGATCGAGAAGTGAAGCTGCAGGCGGTTCAAGAAACCCCTCAGCCCGGGGCCCCTGAACGGGTCCCAGTCGAAGAACGCCGCTTCGCCGTTCTCATCTACGAGTTGCACCATCACTATTCGGTCGCCCCGGTCCACCAGGGTTACCACGGGGAGTCGCTCGGTGCCGCTGGTGTTGTAACCGATATCCAGCCGCAGCGGACCTATGGGGCTCAGGTAGCGAACGCCGACCCCGGGAGACCACGCCCAGTCCTCGGCTGCGCTAATCTCTCCTCCGGTATCCCATACCCTGCCCACGTCCAGAAAGACCACACTGGTCCAACGCCCGGACGCGAAGGGCATCCGCAACTCCACGTTCGCCACGACCATGTTCTCGCCGCCGATAGGTCGCGGGAAGGTCCGGTCCGAAGTAAGCCCGGCTTGCTCCGGGTTGCAGATCCAAGTGCCTTCCGGTTTGATCAGATCGGGATCGCAACCGCTCGGGTTCTGCTCGCTCAGAGCCAGATCCGCGGAATCCGTCAGCAACGTCTTGGGGCCCAGCAGGTTCTCTCCGTAGCCGCGTACCGTATAGGCGCCGCCGGCATACGAGCGCTTCAACGGGTGCGTCACCGCCCCCTGCGTAGATATCAGATCCACCCCTTCGAGCCCGGAGCCTATGGGGCGAACCAGCCCTCCCCGCAGTCTCAGGCCGAGAACGTTGTCCGAGCCCACCGGATGAAACCAGACAACTTCCCCCGCGGCCCGGTAGTAGGTCCACTCCGAGCCGGTGAAGCGCGAGGCCGTTTCGCCCTCGAGAGTGAATCGGTACCCTCTTGTCGGGCTCAGAACCCTGTCCGTCCTGCTCTGGGCATAGGTCAAAGCGATCCACGAGAGCCAGCGGGGCTCTGACAGCGTCTTGATGTCACCCGGGTCGCAGATCCCGAAGTTAGCACACCAGAGGAAGTCGGCGCTTCCCTCCTCCAGGCTGTCGCGGCCTGGCCTGTAGGTGGCTATTACGGCGGTCCCGGGCGAAAGCTCGCGGCTGAACCTGACATCGGCCCCGTAGCTCACGCGCGCGTAGATCGCCGGTAGGCTCTGCCGCTCAGTGAAAACGCCCAGGCGCAGCCAGTTCTCCGAGCCCAGGAACCAGGGTTGCTGGAAATCGGCACGCAGTCGCCAGTTCACCTTGTTATACGGGTTCGTGCCCACGCCCTCTTCGATGGGAACCCCTGCCTGACTGCACGGGAATCGCTGGGCGAGTGCCGCCGTCCCGATATTGGAGAGCACGCCCGTCACCTCGAGTCTGCGTGTGCCTCCGAGGAAGTTGCGGTGGGCCCAGCCGGCCTCGATCTGCAGGCACTCGGTTGTCGAGACGCCGAACCCGAACTGCACGGCCCGCGCCTCCGCCTCGTTGACCTGGACCAGGACATCGATGGTGGAATCCGAAGCTGAACGCTCAGCGGTTATCGCGACATAGTCGAACAGCGCCATCGAGTAGAGCTGCCGCTGGCTGCGGAGGATGGCCTCCTCGCTGTAAGGGTCGCCGGAACGGAAAGTCAGCAGCCGCTTGATGTCCTGCGTGTCGACCTCGATGCTGCCCTGGACCTCGATATTCCCAAATGTTGATCGCGCCCCCGGCTCCGCCCGCAACACGACATCCGCCTGCAGCGAGTCGTCACGCGGTATGAGGGCGTTAACCAATACCGCCGCTTCCGCCCAGCCCCGGTTACGCAACGCCCGCTCGATGTTCTCCCTCGATGCAGTTAGCGCTACTTCGCTGAACGGAGCACCGACCTGCAGCTGAACAGATTCGGTGATCGCCTCGCCGTCGCTCACTTCTTCGAGACCCTGAATCGCGAGGCTGCGCACGATGACCGGCTCACCTTCCTCGATACGGAAGGTTACGTCCACCGTCCTCCCTTCGTGCGCCACCGTGGTATCCACTTGGGCCTGCCTGTAACCGCGCCGGAAGTAGAAGACACGTATCCTGGCAACGTCGGTTCTCAGCTCGCGCGGGTCCAGCCGTTCCGTACGCTTAAAGGCGCCAATACCGACCCAGCAGAACGGGCTGAGGAACACTGACCTGCAACTGCTGGCACGGGTGACAATGCCGCGCTTGATCTCGTCGGTGCTGAACGCCTCGTTACCCTCAACGTCCACGCGGCGGATGACAGGGAGAGTGTCGCGCGCGGTCGTCTGGGCCTGCGCTACGACCGGCACCGCGAGGCTCACGCCGGAAAAGAGAAGAATGAGTGACCGCAAACTCGCGCTACGCACAGGCCCGTTAGCTCTCCGGCCGACCGCGCCGGTGAGCGTCAGGCGAGTCAAGCGAGCTCGGAGACGCTTCCCGGGCAGGTGGATTCGTCGAAGTACTGTTTGGCACCACTTGGGAAACAGTGCTGGCTGATCGCTACGAACTTATTAAGATCGCCGATCCAAGCGCGATGCGCTACTCGGATCACCCCACCATCGATGCTGATCACATTGAGCGTGTTCCTCAGGCGCTCCCGCCCGCGCCCGCGCCTCGATGTGGAGGTACCACACTGCACGATCACGATCCCGCGGCGCTCGAGCTCGCCGGGGAAGAAGTCCAGAGAGCTGCCGATGTATGCACGGTGCATGTGGCCCCCCAGAATCAGGTCCACACCTAGTTCGGTGAACCGCTTCAGTGCCCGGCGCGCAAAAGGCATGACGTTTGTTCTCTCGAAACCCGGCGGCGGTGCCAGATGATGATGTGTGACCACAATCCGCGCCAGCGACCGCTCGGCATTCTCGAAAGCACGGCTGGCGAAGTTGAGCTGAGATCGCCGGAAGCGACCGTTTGTGAGCGTGAATCTGCGGCTCGAGTTTAGCGAGACGATGAGGAGCCCCGCCACTTCCGTCACCGTGTTCAGGTCCTTCGATATATAGCGGCGGTAGTTGCGATAAGGCAGCAGGAAGCGTTCCCAAAACCGGTAAAACGGAACGTCGTGGTTACCGGGCGTCACTATGACCGGCACATCAAGCTGAATCAGGAACTCCGATGCCTCTCGAAACTCCGAAGCCTTCGCCCGTTGAGTAAAGTCGCCCGATACGACCACCACGTCCGGCTTCAGCTCTCGACTCTGCACCAACACGGCCTGAGCCACTTCCGGCAGGAAGGGCCTCCCAAAATGGAGATCGGACAGGTGAAGTAACGTCGTCACGGCTTCGCGCTCCAGCCTCGATCAGCTCACCTGTGGCCCGGCCGGCTCAGACCTTCGCTGCAGCCGGCTGAACGCCCAGACCCCGTATGCCCCAATGACTATGAGTGACATGCTGATCATCTGCGCGAGCGTGAATGCCCCCAGAAACCGGTCATCCTTGACGCGGAAGATCTCGACGAAGAACCGCTCGAAACCCGCAAGCATCAAGTACAGCATAAACAGCCAGCCGGCCCTGTAAGGATGTTTCCGCAGTCGCCAGAGCAACGCAAAGATCAGAAACGAAATCACTACTTCGAAGATCTGAGTGGGGTATACTCTTAGGACCTCCCAGTCGGGCACAGAATCGGGCACATCCACGCCAAAGTAGTTGCGCAGATTCCCCGCCGTAGTCGGCGGCGAGCCTTTCGGGAACGCAACGCCAATCGGGCTGTCGCTTGGTCGTCCGTAGTCGTCGCCGACGAGGAAGCAACCTATGCGTCCGATGGCGTACGCGATCGGCACGCTCAGCGCCGCCACGTCCGCCACCTTCCAGAAAGGCAGCTTCTCGCGCCACAACACGTACGAGGCGCCAATGCCCCCCCCGATGAACCCGCCGTACCAGACCAGTCCCGCACGGGAAAAGAGCGTCTGCAATGGGGCGCGGACCAGGAGCGGCCAGTTCAAGAACGCGTAGTAGAGCTTCGCGCCGACGATACCGCCGATCAGAGCGCCCATGAGCAAAGACCAGGCTACATCTTTCTCATAGCCTTTCCGCCTGAACTCGAGGCTCGCTATCCAACCTGCGACGAGGAAGGAGAGCCCGAGCATGAGCCCGAAGCTCGTGAACTGGATCCCTTTGAACTCAAAAAGTATCGGGTACACGCCGTCCCTTTCTCTTGTCTATATCAGTCGCATTCAAGCGACCCCCGGCATCGGGAGGTCCGCCTGCGCATTCAAGTCGAGTCTGGCACGCTCGCCGCGCCCCAGACGAAAGTATGCGGCCCGGGCTACCATGGCCGCGTTATCGGTCGCCAGTCTCGGGGACGGCACGAACACCAGCCGGCCCGGCGCCAGCCGGCTCCGTATGCTTTCCGCCAGCGCTTTATTCCGGGCGACTCCGCCGCCCAACACTACCCGCTCGCAGTCCGTTACCCTCACCGCGCGCAGAGTCTTCTCGGTGAGTTGTTCCACGGCGGCACGCTGAAAAGCCGCGCTCAGATGCGCGACCTCGTCGCCCAACCGGCCCTCGCTCTCCAACTCCCGCACCCGCATCAGCACGGCCGTCTTGAGACCGCTGAAAGACATGTCGAAGTACTCGCCGCTGTCCTGCCTCTGACCCGGGCGTACCATCGGCACCGGGAACGGGTGGCGATCCGCATCACCCTCGCGCGCCTGCCGCTCGATCGCCGGCCCGCCGGGGTAGCCCAGTCCCAGCAAGCGCGCCACCTTGTCGAACGCCTCGCCCGCCGCATCGTCGCGGGTCTGGCCCAGCAGCCGGTAGCGCCCCCACTCCTGCACATGGAGCAGGAGGGTGTGGCCGCCCGAAACCAGAAGCGCGACGAACGGCGGTCGTGCGCGGTCATCCTCCAGGATGGAAGCGAAGAGGTGGGCTTCCATGTGGTGCACGCCGATGAACGGACGATCCAGCGCGAAGGCGGCGGCTTTCACCCAGTTCACCCCGACCAGCAGAGACCCGATCAGTCCGGGCCCCGCTGTGACGGCCAAAGCGTCCACCTCGCTGAACAGCACGCCTGCCTCTTCCAGCGTACGAGCAACGACCGCATCGATGACCTGGAGTTGAGCTCGGGAGGCGACCTCGGGGACCACTCCGCCGAACCCGCCATGCATGTCCTGTGTCGCGATAACGTGCCCCAGCAAGTCGCGCTCGCCGCGGAGCACTGCCGCCGACGTGTCATCGCACGAGGTCTCGACGGCGAGGATGGTCGTGTCGCTCATGCGCAATTGCGTGGAGCGGTTCTCGGAACGCACGTGACTAGTTCGTGTCCTCCTCCACCAGCTCAACACGAGCCGAATCCGGATCGATCACGACTTGAATGAAGGGGCCCAGCGGCGGAAGCTGGATTGGCAACAGCGATCCGTCAGCGGGCCCTCTAAGCACGACCAGCGGCGTCAGCATCTCCGACCTGACTGATTCGACAGCACTCCGCGGTCCGCTGATACGCACGTCCACGAGCGACGGCTCAATTACGACATCGGCCCGGTCCGCACCTCTCACGGCGACCGGCACACCGAAGAAAACCTGCTCAGCTCTCGGTTCCACCGCGACTGTGACCCGGACGCTGGACGACGACAGCTCCACCTGACCAGCGGGATCCGGCTGCTCCAGCGGGATCTCCACACTGATCGATTCGCGCAGGCGCTCGCGGACGACCGGGACCGTGACGACCGAATCGATGTTCTCCACCTTTGCCTCCGGCCCGGAAACCTGCACCGCGGGGGGGTCAACTCTCAGCGAGTCGGCCTGGACGAAACCGCTGGCCATGATGAGGGACACCCTGGGCACTACAGGAACCACCTTCTGAGCTCTCCGCTCGAAATGCAGCCGCAAGCGACCCGGGCGAACGCTGACCGCTCGGACGTCCACCAGTTCCCGGCCCCCTCTACCCGTAACCATGTCGGGAGTCAGCTCGACGTCCCAAAGAGGCGACTCCACGCTGTCGGTGGAAACCAGTATCTGTGGCCTCGACACAGACAGCGCGGACAGGTCACCTTGCCGCCCCGTGAAGACGACCGACACCGCCTGGATCGGCGGCTCGAGCTCCGTCAGCACGTAAGCGGGATCGGTCGCGTAAACCACCAGATCGGTCGGTATCGTCCGCTGGGCCACCGTGTCCGCGCTTACAGCCACCCACAAGAGCACCGCGAGCAGAGTGGCCGTGAGCATGTACAGCCAGTTCCGCCTCACAGTTGTACGCCACTCATCCATCGTTACATCCTGAGCAGCTCATCGATAAGAGCCTGGTTGCCCGGTGAATCCCAATTGGTGGCCCCGATCAGCCGCTTGGCTATCCGTCCCTGGCGATCCAGCACGAAAGTTTCCGGCACTCCGATGGTCTGGAAAAGCCGGCTGATTCGTCCCTCAGGATCCAGGAGAATCGGGAAATCGAGACCGTACTCCTCGGCGAACTGCCGCACCTTCTCGCGATAGCCCGGTCCCGCATCGATGGAGATGGCGAGCACCGTGAAGCCCTTGTCCTTGTTGCGCTCGTAGATCGCCTTGATCGGCGGCATCTCCACACGACAGGGTCCGCACCAGGTCGCCCAGATGTTGACCAGCACCACCTCGCCGATGTGATCTTCGAACGAAACTTCACCGCCGGCCAGGTCAGGCGCGCTGTACTCCGGCACCCGCTCGCCGACTTCTACACCCCGCGCCTCGAGCCGGAAAGACCTCGTGAGCGCCAGCACGGCGGCGACCGCTACCAACACCAACAATCCACCAACCAATTTCGATCTTTTCATCAAACGCCAATGCCGTCCTTTATCTCTACCTGTATCTCATTCTTGCACCGCTCAACCGCTACCCCGCCCCTCCGACGCCGTGTCGCCCGGTTCCTCCGGGACCGGCGCGACGGCTACGGTCACCGCTATCTTCGTCGCTCGATCCACAACTACGCCCGCCGCCGGCCTTTGCCTCAGCACCGTTCCCGGCGCCGCCAGCGATGCCGAGTCCTGCATCACTGACCCCAGCCGCAGGCCTATCCTCTCCAGCGTGGCGCGCGCATCCGCCAACGAACGCGTCACCAGATCAGGCACCTGAGCCGCAGGCGGCCCCGCGCTTACGACGAGCTGGACTTTCCCCGGCAGCTGCACGGGAGTACCCGGTGCCGGCTTCGTGTCCACGACCTCCCCCACATCGGCCTCGGCATCCACCCATACCAGCTCGCTCTCGTAGCCCGCCCTCGCCAAGGCGATCTCCGCCTGGGCACGGCTCAGACCCAAGACATCCGGCACCGGAGCAAGCTTGGGGCCGAGGCTGACCATGACCCCGACCGCCGATGCCGGCCGCGCCATTTGCCCGCCCAACGGCTCCTGTGCCACCACGATGCCGACCGGCGCCGAGTGGTGAAGGCCCGCCTCCTCTTCATAGGCCAGACCCGCGCTCGCCAGTATCTCACGGGCCTCATCTGTCGGGTGGCCGACCAGGTCCGGCACACGTATCAGGTCCGCCGCCACATTCTGTGACGGAAAAACGGCCAGCACCGTGACCAGGTAGCCCAGCACGAAGCCGGCGCCGGCAACACCCGCCGCCGCCGCCAGTAGACGCGGCGGCCGCAGCCAGGCCCGCCCACCGCCCGCAGACCGCTCAGACTGGAGCGGCTCAGCCGGCCCGGCGTCTGAGTCTTGCGGCATACGCTCCATCCATGCCGTGGCGCTGGGGAAGCACCCGCAGCGTCCCGTCCGAACTCATCAGACCGCTGACCCGGGTCTGCCGCGGCGGATCGAGCTCGAACTCCCGGCGCCTATCTAGAAACGCTTCCACCTGCTCCTCGTTCTCCTCAGGTTCCAGCGAACAAGTCGCATAGATCAGCCAGCCACCCAGCGCTACCACGTCTGCCGCCCCATCCAACAGCCGCCGCTGCAGCTCCACCAGCTTCACAAGATCCTGCGGCTGGAGCCGCCAGCGCGCGTCGGGGTGTCGTCCTAAGGTTCCGGTCCCGCTGCACGGCACGTCGAGCAAGACGACTCGGGCCTCGGAGACGGGCGGCCGGGTCGAGTCCGCCTGCACGATATGCAGCCGGGACAACCCCAGCCGCTGCCGGTTCTCTTGCAGCCTCTCGAGCCGGCCGCGAGCCACGTCGAAGCCCCATACCTCGTGACCACGCGCAGCCAGCAGGGCCCCTTTTCCGCCCGGCGCTGCACAAAGATCGATCACCCGGCCCCCCGGGTCCAGAGCCATGTAGTCGATCACCGCGGTCGCCCCCGGATCCTGAACGACGGCCTGGACCAGCTCGAGCGTACGAGACAGGGCACCCGACTCCACACAAACCGAAGACGGCGCGAGCGCGACCGGCTGTGCCCGCACGCCCGCGGCGCGCAACCGCTCCAGCGCCTCATCCCTTTGGCCGACCACGCTCAGGTACACCGCAGGCCGCTTATTGTTGTACTCGACGAGACGGCCAACGTCCTCCAGCGGCCAGCTCGCGAGCCATCTCTCGAGCAGCCAGCGGGGGTGCGAGCCCCAGGTCGCCAGATTGCCTACCGGGTCCTCGTCCAGGCGTGGGAAAGCGAAGCTGGCGTAAGACTTGCCGCTCAACCGCCGGAGCACGGCGTTCGTCAGCGAGGCTGCCCCGCGGCCGACCGCACCGCTGCTGGCTTCCACCGCATCGGAAACCGCGGCGTAGGCGGGCACCCGGTCGAGCTCCAGTAGCTGGTAAGCGCCCAGGCGCAGGACATCGAGCAGGTTGGGCTGGAGCCGCTCGATACCTCCATCCACCCTGCGATCCAGTACGTAATCGAGTCGCCCGCGCAGCCGCAGCACGCCATAGGCGAGCTCTTGGGTCAATCGCCGATCGGCCTCGTCCAGCGAGCGCGCGACGCGCTCAAAAGCGCGATCGGCGAACGCGCCCCGCCTCACAGCACGGAGTACATCCAGAGCCGCCGACCGCGCTGGGGAGATCTTCGCGGTGTCCGTCAGAAGCCTGCCCTCAGTCCAGCATCCCCATCGTGGGGCTCGACGGTACCGCCTGCTCGCGCCCCGGCATCCGACCGGCGAGATATGACAGCCGGCCGGCCTCTGTAGCCTGTTTCATCGCCAGCGCCATCTGCACGGGATCCCGGGCGGCGGCGATGGCGGTGTTCATCAAGATCCCATCGACGCCCTGTTCCATCGTTATGCAGGCATCGGAGGCGGTCCCGACGCCGGCGTCCACGATGACCGGGACGCTCAAGCGGCTCTTTATCAGGCGGATATTGAACGGATTGAGCAGACCCAACCCGCTCCCGATGGGTGACGCCAACGGCATCACTACCGACACACCAGCGGCCTCCAGCTTCAACGCCGTAACCAGGTCCTCGTTCGTATACGCCAGCACCTTGAACCCTTCGGCTACCAGCGTCCGTGCCGCCTCGAGCAGACCTTCCACGTCCGGCAGCAAGGTGTCTTCATCTCCGATCACCTCGAGCTTTATCCAGTCCGTGAATCCCGCCGCGCGCCCCAGCTCCGCGTAGCGAATCGCGTCCTCCGCTGTATAGCAACCAGCCGTGTTGGGCAGGAGGGACCATCTCTCCCGGTCGAGGTGGTAGAGGATTCCCTCCTCCTTCGTGCGATCAAGGTCAACGCGACGCACAGCCACCGTGACGATTTCGGCGCCTGAGGCGCTAATCGCCCTGATCATCGTCTCGTCATCCTTGTACTTGCCGGTGCCCAGGATGAGGCGGGACCGGAACTGGCGACCGGCTATCTCGAGCGGCTCATCGAGCGCAGCAAGTCTCTCAGCGGTCACGGTCATCGAGTCATGCCTCCCTTATTCAAGATCACCTGTCAGACGGTCGCCGGGCCAATCCTCAGCCACCTCCGACGAAGTGCACCAATTCAATCGTATCGCCGGCATCGATCACCACCTCGGCGTACTCGTCCCGGCGAACGATCTCACGGTTCCTCTCGACGACCACCGACCGGTCGTGGAGGTCCAGGTGCGCCAGTAGGTCGCTGACCGTCAGACCTCCCGGCACTTGTCGCTCCTCACCGTTAAGCGTGACGGTGATCGTTTCCTGATTGGTGTCGCTCATAACACATACACTATACAATGTCAGCGCGGCCGCCCACAGCAGTTGAGGCCAGCGCCGCGTTCAGCGCCGATAGGTACTCCCGCAGCGCCTCCGCCGCATCACGGGCCCGCCAGATACCGCTCAGGACCGCGATGCCCCGGGCGCCGCACTCCATCACCTCGGCTACTCTTTGCGGTGTGATACCCCCGATAGCCACGATAGGTCGGGCACCGCTCGCTGCCTTTCTCAGGGTGTCCAGCCCCAACGGCCTGCGGCCGGGATGCGATTCCGTGGGGTAGATGCTACCCAGCACCGCCAGATCCGCGTTCGCGGACAACGCTTCATCCGCTCCGTGGACCGAGCGACCGATCCAGCAAGTCCGACCGAGCAGTCGCCGCGCAGCGGCCGGCGGGACGCTTCGCGCGCCTAGTTGCACGCCGTCGGCGCGAACGACCAGCGCCACGTCGACGCGATCGTTAATCCAGAGGCTCCACCCCGTCTCCGCAGTGGCCTGTCGAAGGCGGCGAGCCAACTCCCGGACCGCCCCGCTCTTCAGCCCGTGGGCCCGCAACTGAAGGGCGCATCCCGGGCCCCCTGCCTCGAGAACGGCGGACGCCCGAGCCAGGAAGCCCCGATCACCCGCGACGTCGTCGTCGGTCACCAGGAATAGGCGGGGAGGCCGCCGCTTCAGCCGAATCTCCGGCCCAGCGCTATCCCGCGCCCGCGTATCCATTCGGCCGTATCCATGCGCCGTCTGCCGGCTGGCTGCACCTCGCCGATCCCCAAGCTTCCAAGCCCCGTCGCAACCTCGAGGCCGGTCCGGGGATCAGCCGCGACGACCACGCCCGGGTCGGCCTCGGCAGCGGCCACGATTACCCGAGGCGCGAAGATGCGCACGCGAAGACCGTCCAGCTCCGACCAAGCGCCCGGCGTCGGATCGGTCCCGCGAATCCAGCAATCGACCTCGACCGCCGGTCGCGTCCAGTCGATCCGCGCATCATCCGCCTTGAGCTTGGGTGCGTAGGTCGCCGCATCAGGATCCTGCGGCTCACCCGCGCTTCTCCCCGCGCCGATCAGCTCCAGCGCTTCCAGTAACGTCTTCGAACCGAGTTCCGCCAGTTGCTCCGTGAGCTCACCCGCCGTGATATCGGGGGGGACCGGACAGGAGGCCTGCAGGATCATCGGCCCGGCGTCGAGTTCCTCCACCATACTCATGATGGTCACGCCGGTCTCGGTATACCCCCTGATGATCGCCCAGTTTACGGGAGCCGCGCCTCTCAGCTCCGGCAGCAACGATGCGTGGACGTTGAACGAGCCCAGAAGCGGAAGATCGAGCACCTCGGCCCGCAGGATGTGACCGTAGGCGGCGACCACGGATATGTTCGGCTCGAGCGCGCGCAACGCTCCCAAGAACTCCTCGCCACGCGGCCTTTCAGGCTGGAAAACAGGGATCCCCACCTGCTCAGCTGCCGTCTTCACCGGCGGTGGCTGGGTCCTCCGACCGCGACCGGCCGGCCGATCCGGCTGGGTGATCACGCCCACCACTTCCCGTCCCGCATCCAGGAGACCCCGCAGCACCGTGTGCGCGAACGCCGGCGTCCCCCAGAACAGGATTGTCACCGGCGCGCGCCCTCCTTCCGCAGCTTCTTCCACTTGCTGGCCAGCATTCTGCGCTTGATCGGCGACAGCCTATCGATGAAGAGGATGCCGTCGACATGATCGATCTCGTGCTGGATACAGCGGGCCAGCAGATCAGATGCCTCGATGCGGATCGGCTCGCCGTCGAGATCCTTACCTTCGACCACGATATGTACGGACCGGTCCACCGCTCCGAACAATCCGGGCAGGCTCAGGCAGCCCTCGTCAGCGCGCTCTGAGCCTGAGCGCTCGATTACGACCGGGTTGACCACCGCCCTCGGCCCTGCCTCGGAATCTCCAGCGTCCATCACGAACAGACGTTTCGAGACTCCAACCTGCGGCGCAGCAAGACCGACGCCCTCTGCAGCGTACATGGTCTCGAGCATGTCCTCGGCCAGCCTTCTTAGGTCGTCGCCGAATTCCCGGACTTCGTCCGCCGGCTCGCGTAAGACGGGGTCGCCCAGCAGGCGAATCCCAAGGACGCTTATTGCTCCTCCTCCGCGCCCGCAGCCACCTTGCGGGCCACCTTGTCCCGCTCGACCACCACGCGCGTGTCTTCCGCGGTCTTGATAGTGATACGGTCCTCTTTGATGTGAACGATCCGGCCGACGATACCCCCGACGGTCGACACATCATCACCGCGCCTCAGGCTCTGGATCATCTCCTGATGCCGCTTCTGCTGCTGCCGCTGAGGCCGTATCAACAGGAAATAGAATATCCCGATGAACGCCGCGAGCAGGATGAAGGTACCCGCAGCACCTCCGCCACCTTCTCCAGACGGTACGAATAACAATGCTAGCAATTCCGTTCCCTCGTTCTGAGTTCCGTGCCTCGGTCTAGATGAATCAGTGTTCACTCTCCCCGTATCGCCGCAACCACTCGCCCGCCCACGACTCCAGGCGCCCCGCCCGGATCGCAGACCTGGCCTGCTGCATCAGGTCCGTCAGAAAATAAAGATTATGAATGGACAATGCGCGCAACCCCAGCAGCTCCCGCGCTACGAACAGGTGGCGGATGTACGCACGGCTGTACTTGCTGCAAGCCCAGCAGCCACAGCCCGGCTCGATGGGCGATTGATCATCTCTCCACGCCGCCTGCTTCACGTTCACCGAACCCGCCGAGGTAAACGCCGTACCGTTCCTGCCGTTGCGCGTTGGTGCCACGCAATCGAACAGATCATAACCCAATCGAACCGCTTCCAGCAGGTCCGTCGGATAGCCCACTCCCATCAGATAGCGAACGCCATCGGCTGGCAGCTCCGCGGCCATTCCCTCCAGCACTTCGTACATGGCTGCTTTGGGCTCACCCACCGACAGCCCGCCGATCCCGAGGCCCGGCCACTCACGCAACGCGCGGGCGCGTTGCAGCGACTCCAGTCGCAGATCCAGGTAGGTGCCTCCCTGGATCACCGGGAGCAGTGATTGCTCTGGCCCATCGGCCTTCATCTCGTCGAATCGCGTCGCGCAGCGTTCCAGCCACAACTGCGTCCTCTCCACCGCGCTCGCCGCCGTTGCACGGTCAGCACGACCCGGTGGGCACTCGTCGAGCGCCATGACGACGTCCGCGCCCAACGCGTGCTCTATCTCCATGACCAGCTCGGGCGTGACGAAATGTCGGGAGCCGTCGATATGGCTCTGAAACCAGACGCCTTCGTCCGTTACCTGGTTGATGCGCGCCAGCGAGAAGACCTGGTATCCGCCCGAGTCGGTCAGGATGGGCTTCTGCCAATCCATGAAACGGTGCAGCCCACCCATCCGGCGAACCAGCTCGTGACCGGGCCGCAGATACAGGTGATAGGCGTTCGCCAACACGATCTCTACGCCCAGCGCCTCGAGTTCTTCCGGCGAAACGGCCTTCACCGTCCCCTGCGTGCCGACCGGCATGAACGCCGGCGTCCGGACGGAACCGTGCGTCACGTGCCAGGTGCCGGCGCGAGCCTCGCCTGCCTGCGCCTCCAACTCGAAGGATCCCACCGGCTTCCGTTGATCTTCCCGGTCCAGCTTCCCGGCACCGGCAGAGCCGCTCATATTACGACCATGGCATCTCCATAGGAGTAGAACCGGTACGCCCGCTCTATGGCGTGCCGATAGGCGGCCATCGTCAGGTCATAGCCCGCAAACGCAGCGACGAGCATCAGCAGCGTCGAGCGCGGCAGGTGAAAGTTCGTCACCAGCCGATCGACGGCCCGGAACTCATAACCTGGACGAATGAACAGGTCGGTCGTCCCTTCTCCCGGCTCGATGACGCCGTCCGCGCTCACCACGCTCTCGAGGGTACGGACGGTCGTAGTGCCTACAGCCCAGATGACGCCGCCGCGCGCACGCGCACGATTTATCACTTCCGCAGCTACAGGCCCGATGCAGTAGCGCTCGGCTTCCATAAGGTGCACGGCGGGATCTTCAACCTCAACGGGCCGGAACGTCCCCGGGCCCACGTGGAGCGTGAGCCTGGCTATCGCGACGCCACGCGACTCGATGGTATCGAGCAAACGCTCCGTGAAGTGCAAGCCTGCTGTGGGAGCGGCGATGCTGCCGCGTTCCCGCGCGTAGACGGTCTGATAGCGCGAGCGATCGCTCTCGTCGTCCTGGCGCCGGATGTACGGCGGCAGAGGCACATGCCCGTAGCGTGCTATGGCATCCGCCGGCGACAGCGGCGTCCGCAGGCGGACGATGCGTGCACCGTCTTCAGTGGAGTCCTGGATCTCCACTTCGAGCTTCTCGCCCACCCGCACGATGCGACCCGGCTTCAGCTTGCCACCCGGTCGTACCAGCGCACGCCATCGGCTGCCGCCGGCGTCGATCGGATCAATCAGCAAGATTTCCGCCGCGGCACCAGTCGGCTTCTGCCCCAGCAGGCGGGCCGGAAACACCCAGGTCTCGTTCAGCACGAGCACGTCGCCGGGAGACATGAGCCCGGCGAGATCTGTGAAGGTTCCGTCCTCCAGCGTGGAGCCATCACGGCGAACCGTCAGCAAACGGCTCGCGTCCCGCTCCGCCAGGGGACGTTGAGCGATCATCCGTTCCTGAAGCCGGTAATCGAAGGCCTCCGTGAGCAGGTGGCCCGCCGGCTCCTCGGCGTCCGGCATCGTCACAGCGAGGTCCTCGAGGGAAGAATGCTCAGCCATCTCCGAACAGCTGGCCCTGGTCACCGCCGCTGCCGGGCGGCACATCGTATCCGAAACGGCGGTAGGCTTTGGACGTCGCCATACGCCCGCGTGCCGTTCTTTGCAGAAGGCCGTTCTGGATGAGGTAGGGCTCGTAGACTTCTTCCAGAGTATCAGCCTCTTCGCCCAGCGCGACAGCCAGGCTCGACAGCCCCACCGGCCCGCCGTCAAAGTCCTCTATGATCAGCCGGAGCATCCGCGCATCCATCTGCTCCAGTCCGTACTCATCCACATCGAGCATCTTGAGTGCCGCCTCGGCGGTCGAGAGCGTGATGCGGCCATCGGCTTTGACTTCCGCATAGTCGCGCACGCGGCGAAGCAGACGGTTCGCGACGCGAGGCGTACCCCGTGAGCGACGCGCGATCTCCTCCGCCCCGGCACGATCGACGGGGACACGGATGATACCCGCTGAACGAAGGACGATCTGCTTCAACTCATCCGTGGGGTAGTAACCGAGCCGCTCGACGACGCCGAATCGCGCGCGCATCGGTGGGGTGAGCAGGCCGAAGCGCGTCGTCGCTCCGATCAACGTGAAGCGCTCCAGCCTCATCGTTATCGCCTGCGCCTTCGGCCCTTCCCCGAGCCTGATCTCGATCCGGAAGTCCTCCATGCCGGGATAGAGGAACTCTTCGATGACGGGTCTCAGTCGGTGGATTTCGTCGATGAAAAGAACGTCACCTTCTTTCAGGTTGGTCAGCGACGAAACAAGGTCGCCCGGCTTCTCCAGGGCGGGCCCCGACGTTGTCTTGATGTCCACACCGAGCTCGTTGGCGATGAGCAGCGCCAGCGTCGTCTTTCCGAGCCCGGGCGGCCCGTAGAAGAGCGTGTGATCGAGCGGCTCCCTTCGCTTGAGCGCCGCTTCAATGTAGATGGCAAGGCTCTCTTTCACCTTCGCCTGCCCTACGAACTCCGCCATGCGCTGCGGGCGCAACGCGGCCTCGCTCACTTTCTCTCCTTCGAGCGCCTTGGGCGTGGTGATCTCCGTACTCATTACAGCCCCGCCAACGCTTCCCTCACCAGACTCTCCATGTCGTGCTCGGCACTGTCGCGATCCCGGAGAACGTTCCGAACCGCGCTCTCCGCTTCCATTCGCGAGTAGCCCAGCGCTATCAGCGCGGCAACCCCTGACTCCACCAATGCGGCTTCAGGCTCGATTTCCACCGTCGCCGCAACCATGTCCTCCAGCTTGTCGCCAAGCTCCAGGGCGATCCGCTCCGCCTTCTTCTTCCCGACCCCGTTCACCGTCTGCAGCCGCCCGAGATCTCTGCTCCGGATCGTTTCCACCAGTTGCGCGGCGCTCATCGCGCTCAGGAGCGTCAGCGCCAAACGCGGCCCGATGCCGGAGGCCGACTTCAACCTCAAGAAGAGGCGGCGCTCCAGCTCGTCCTGAAAGCCGAACAGCTCCAGAGCGTCCTCGCGGGCGAGCAACGCCGCGTACAGCTCGATTTCACTCCCGACCTTCGGAAGCCCCTCGAAAACCAGAACGGGGATCTGCAGCTCGTAAGTGACGCCGCCCGCGGTCCGGATCTCCGCCCGGTTGATCTCCTTCTGAACAAGCTTACCGCGAATCCGGCTGATCAAATGCGCTTCCTTCCTACGCCCCCGCCGACCGGCGATCTGATACGAAAGAGATGGCAGAGCGCCAGGGCTACGCCATCCGCGGCATCCGCCGGTGACGGTGGCTCCGCCAGCGACAGGTGCTTCTGGACCATGTAGGCCACCTGATCCTTCCCCGCTCTGCCGGTGCCGACCACTGCGCTCTTCACCTCCGCCGGCGGATACTCGGCCACCGGGATTCCCCGCATGGCCGCGGCCAGCATCACCGCGCCGCGCGCGTGTCCAAGGATGAGCGTCGTCCGGACGTTCAGGCCATAGAAAATGCCCTCGACGCAAACTACGTCGGGGCGATTGCGTTCGATCACAGAGGAGACGCCTTCAAAGATCTCCAGCAGACGTTCCGCCAAGGGTCGATTCGCCGTGGGACGAATGGCGCCGCACTCGATCAGCGTCCAGCGGCGGCTGTCCTCCTCGTCCACTACACCGTAGCCGGTGATCTGAGTACCGGGATCCACGCCCAGAACGATCATCGACTGATCCACCCGGTTCCGCCGCAACGCGGCCCGTGCCGGTCGCCGCCTCCTTCGATGTAGCTTTGAGACCTGAGCACCCGCGCTCCCAACCGCACCCCAAGCGACTCGCTACTGTCCGGCCTCAGCCAGTTCAGCGAGCAGAGCTTCGTCGATATCGAGGTTCGAGTATACGTTCTGAACATCGTCCTGATCTTCGAGCGCTTCCAGCAAGGCCACCAGCCTCTCCGCATCGCGCCCCTCGACCCAGACCATCGTCTTGGGGACCATAGCCAGGCGTGCCTCGATGATCTCTACCCCGCTGCCACGAAGCGCTTCCTGCACGGCGTGGACATCGGACGGATCTGTGGTCACCACGTAGACGTCGCCCACCCGCTCGAGATCATCCGCCCCCGCCTCCAACGCGGC
>FXBF010000185.1_pt1 | contig 19729 bp, 16 predicted proteins | sample 5335321 | NCBI WGS metagenome assembly FXBF01 (sample SAMEA103928391, study PRJEB20085) | sediment metagenome | isolation source: sediment
GTAGTAGCCGACCCCCTCCTCGTCCCGCTCCAGAAAGACCAGCTCGCCCAGCTCCACCCCGCCGGGCCCGACAACTCGCACCTCAGCGGCCGGCGAGTTCCAGGAGAGCGTGTCGACGACCGCATCCGCTGCGAAGCCGATCGCCCGCAGCGCCGCGAGCTGGCCCAGCAGGCTGGAGACCGGGCCGTGCTCCGCTGCGACCCCGGAAGGCTCGAGGTGCCAGCCGGACGTATCGCGCACCAGCGTGAACGACTCGTCCGGGTAGCTGAACTCGATGCGCTGGATTTCATCACGGCCCGCCGCCAGAACGCTACGCTCACGCCACTCGTCGACTCTGCGGTTCACCAGGTTGACCAGCGCGCCTTCCAGCGTGTACACCCGGTCCTCGCCCGGTCGACGCACGTATGCCTGCTCGAACACCTGCGCCTGATCCCCAATGATGAGCGAGAGCCGCGCCTCTCCTCCCGAGTATACGGTCACCTGCCGGCCTTTCTCCTCCGTGACGCCCAGACGATCGTGATTCGCCGGGTTGCGGCTCACGAGCCGGCCGACACGCGCCTCTTCCAGTCCCCGCCTCAGCGACTCGCCGGCCTCGGCGACCGCCTCGTGGCCGTTCACCGTCCAGCCGTCACCCGCCACCAGACGGACGGTGCTGTCGGCGGAGACGATGACTACGCTGTCGATCTCCAGCTCGGCGCTGGAAGCGAGGCCGAGGGAAGCGGTCTCGCCTTCACCACCGCCGTCCGCAACGAAGCGCGCCACGACCCAGATCAGAACGAAGACGGCCAGAACACCAACCAGGATCTTCAGCAGTCGGTCGCTCATACCCCGTACTTCCTTCGAGTCAGCCGCCGGCGCCGGAACAGCCGGAACGCCCCGAAGAGGACAAAGGCCAGCGGCACGCCGATGAGATTCAGGTACTTGACGGCAAGCATCTGGAAGTTCGACTCGAAGACCAGCGGCCGCGGCGTCGGCTGCTTCGACCGGATACCGAACAGTGCATCCGTCTGGGTAAGCCAATCCACGGCGTTCAGCGCGAAGATCGCGCCCTCCGGTGCGCTGCGCAGGAACTGATCGAGCAGGAAGTCGGCGTCACCGACCATCACCACGCGTCCCCGTGGTGGCCCGGTGAAGATCTCCCTGTCGATCGCTCGCGCCATCGGCTCGGCGCTGGCGCTTTCCGGTGCAGCGCCGGGGCCGTCACCGACCGTCTCAGCAGCGGACGCGCTCGATACCGCGCTCGCTTCCGCTTTCCCCGGACCGGCAACACCGCCCCCCACCGCGCCTTGCACCGCGACGGCCAGCAGGAACCGCGACAGCTGCTGCGGATCGTAGGCGAGCTGCGCGTCAGGCCGGATCTCGAAGGTGCTCCGCTGGCGCCCGGCCCACTCGCTGGTCACCAGCAGCGGCGTGAACTTCCGGTCACCCAGCGTGGGCAGCGTGTCGAGCGAGCTGGCCCACGGCAGGAACACGCTGTTCACGTTCTTCGTGATGGCATGTTCCTCGGCCGGCAGGGCGCGCAGCCAGAACGGGTACGCCACTACGTAATTGAACACCTGGCCGGGCACCTGGATCGATTCACTGGAGCGCAGGTCGAATACGAGATCTGCGTTCACGCGGACGCCGAACCGCTCGCTGAAGTCGAGAACGCTATCGGGCAGGGCGCTGGCGAAGAGGTACTGCAGATTCACGTCGGCGCCCTCGCCCAGATAAAGCAGGCGCCCATCGTTCTGCAGGTACTCGCGCAGCGCTCGTCTCGAGCGGGCGTCCATCGACCGCTTGGGACCCGCCACGATAATCGCGTCCAGATCCGGATCCAGAACCGCGGTATCCGCCGACAGGTCGACGCTAGTGATTTCGTAGGTTCGGCCTAGCTCGCGGCTGAAGCCACCGTAGTCCGACTGCGTCTTCTCGCCGTGGCCGGTCACGAACGCCACCTTCGGTATCGTCGTTCGGGTCAGCCGCCAGATGTCGGTAGCAAGCTGATATTCCAGAGTCCGGTAATCCGCCACGAACGGGATGACCTCCGATTCGCCGGCGTACTGAACGGCGATCCCCAGCCATCCGTTCTTCAGCTGCAATTCCTCGCGCCGCACCACGTTGAACTGCACCTCGGTGACCCCAAGCTGCCGCGCCTCCTGCCGGGCCTCTTCGCTCCGGCCCGGGTACTTGCGGATGATCTGAATGTTGCCACGGCCATAGCGCCGCAAGTCGCGGAGCACGTCGTTAACGTCCCGCTCCACCACCTGCACCTGAGAGGGGAGATCCTTGGAGACGAACAGAGTGATCGTCACAACATCGTTCAGGTCGCCGAGTATCGCCCTGGTACCGTCCGACACGGTGTAGAGTTTCTCCGCCGTGAGATCGAGGCGCCCGGGGATGAAGTTGCCCAACAGGTTGGCGACGATGGAGATGGCGACGATCGTCGCCGTTCCCAGCCGCAGGTTCCGGTAGAGGTGGCCCCCGCGGTTCAACCGGTAGCGCAGCAGAAGCCAGTGGGCGAGTGCGAGAAACGCGGCGCTGAGGGCGGCGAAGTAAACGATATCGCGCAGGTCGATCACACCGCGGGCCACGTTGGCGAAGCGCGGCAGGATGCCCAATTGGCCCAGCGGTCCACCCAGCCAGGAAGGAAGTCCGATCTGCACGAGCTCGCTCCCTACTATCATCAGCACGAAGCTGACGGCCGTCCCCACTATGAAGGCCGTGATCTGGTTCCGCGTCAGCGCCGAGGCGAAGAGGCCGACCGCGATCATGCCGGCGGCAAGCAGCAGGCTGCCGATGTACTGGGCGGCGACGACCCCGAAGTCCGGCTTCCCGCCCAGCAGCAGCGCCAGCGGCACGAGCAGCGTGCCGGCGAGCGCGACGGCCACGAACAACAGATCACCCAGGTACTTGCCCAGCAGCAGATCGTGCTCGCGGAGCGGCTGGCTCAGCACGAGCTCCAGCGTGCCGTGCCGCTGCTCCTCCGCCAGCGCGCCCATGGTCACCGCCGGGATGAAGAAGAGGAAGATCCACGGCAGCAGATCGAACATCGACCGCACAGAGGCCTGGTTCATGAGGAAGACGCCGCGGAAATAGAAGAAGAAGGTGATGACCAGGAATACGACCAGCAGGATATAGGCCGTCGGGTGATCGAAATAGCTGCGCAGTTCCTTACGCGCTATCGTCCAGATATTCCGCATCGCCCCACCCTCCTAGCGCGTCAACTGCCTGAACAGGTCCTGCAGGCTGCCCGTCTCTTCGTGCAGCTCCCACAGCACCCACTCCTTTTCCATGGCGAGCTTGAAGATCTGCGGCCGCGGATCGGGTCCCGGGGCCACGGTCAGAACCAGCCGGGTCCGGCCATCGCGTTCATCCTTGTCCGCCACTTCCTCGATGCCGGGCAGCGCCGAGACCGCCGCCTCGATATCCGCGCCTTCGACCTCCACCACGATCGAACGCGTGATCCGCGCTCGGGCCAACAGCTCCTCCGTGGAGCCGTCGGCCACGATCCTGCCCTCGTGGATGACGATGATACGCCGGCAGGTCTCTTCCACCTCGGGCAGCACGTGGGTGCTGAGCAGCACCGTGTGCTCCCTGCCGATCTCGCGGATCAGCTTGCGGATCTCCTGCCGCTGGTTGGGGTCGAGCCCCTCCGTCGGCTCGTCCAAGATCAGGTAATCGGGGCGGTGCAGGATCGCCGCCGCCAGGCCCAGTCGCTGCCGGTATCCCTTGGACAGCTCTGCGATCGGCCGGTAGAAGACCTCGGCGATGCCCGTGGCCTGCACGGCGTCGTCCAGCTCGCTGCCCGGCCCGTCCCGGCTCACGCCTCGGAGATCGCCGACGAAACTCAGGTACTCCGAGACCAGCATGTCCACATAGAGCGGGTTGTTCTCCGGCAGGTAGCCGATGCGCCCCTTGGCCGCCACCGGATCGTCCCGCACATCCGTGCCGTCGATCAGCACGGCGCCGGACTCGGGCTCCAGGAAGTTCGTGATCAGGCGCATCGTCGTCGATTTCCCAGCCCCGTTCGGACCCAGAAAGCCAACGACCTCGCCACGATCGACGTTGAACGAGACGTCGTCAACGGCCACCGTCGGGCCGAAGCACTTGGTCACGTTGTCAAGCGCAATCAAGTCGACCTCCGCGACAGATGAATACGATGCTCTCGCCGAGATATCGGCCGAGATCGGGAAAGATCCTGCTCTTGAATACGGGGCTGACGGGACTCGAACCCGCGACCTCCGGTGTGACAGACCGGCACTCTAACCAAGCTGAGCTACAGCCCCACGGGTCTCCGGGCCGCTAGCGGCGACCGGGCCCTGGCGTCATCGTCTCGAACTTCAGGACGACCGACGCGCCGCGCAAATCTATCGCCTGCAAAGGGTGGGTCAAGACTCGCAGCGGCAGGCCCGCAGCGCCCACAGGCTCAACGCTTCGTCGTCCTCCAGAAGGTCGGCCGGCACCTCGTAGTAGCTCTTCAGCGTCTGCTTCTCGTTGGGCCGAAAGGGCTCCATCCCCCAGCGGACGTACTCCTCACGCGACTCCTCGTCGGTCTTGAGGTAGAGCCGCCCGTCGTGGACGATCCCGAAGAAGACGCCGGCGTGGTAGAGCCCGTATGCGCCGAACATGGCCCGTGCCTCTACGCCGCCCAGGCTCCGCAGCTGATCCAGAACGTAGTCCCTGAACGAGTCACCTCTCATGACCGAATCCTTTTCCCGTCTAGCGCCGCCCGTCCGCCAGGGCCTTTGCCCGTTCCGCCAGGTCCGGTGCGTCCGATGCGGCACAGATCTCGTCGAACTCGGGCTCCGCGCCGGTCCACTCGAGCTCGTCGACGCTCGCGCTCACGGGCGCCTCGCTGTCCAGCGTCGCCAGCCGGCGGAACAGCAGGGCAACATCCAGCCCCTCCGACAGCGTCGCTGCGAGTCGCTCCGGGCCCCGCACTGTGACTGCCCACTCGCTTGCGTTCCTCGGGATGTTCTCGATGTGGCCGTAGCGGGCCAGCACCGCGGCGGCGGATTTCGCGCCCCAACCCGGCAATCCCGGAAAGCCGTCGGCACTGTCACCCGCCAGCGCCAGGTAGTCGGGGATCGATGCCGGAGCGACGCCGAACTTCCGGACTACCCCCTCCTCATCGATGATCAGACGTCGGCGCCGGTCGAACTGGACTACGCGCTGCCCCACCACGCACTGGGCGAGATCCTTGTCGGGCGTGCAGATCAGCACCTGCTCCACCCACTCGTCCCCGGCAGCCATCGCCGCACCAGCGGCCAGGGCATCGTCGGCTTCATGCTCGACCATCGCCCAGACGGTCACACCCATCGCCCGCAGCGCGTCCTCGAGCAGGTCGAATTGCGACAGCAACTCCGCCTCGACCCCAGAGCTGTCCTTGTAGTCGGGCCACAGATCGTTGCGGAACGACTCGATGACGTGGTCGGTGGCGACAGCTACGTGCGTACCACCGCCAGCCAGAAGTGAGAGCAGCGACGCGAGTACGCCCCGTGTGGCGGCGACTTCCTGCCCGGCGCTGTTTTCGTGATGCGGAAGGGCAAAGTAGTGGCGGAAGAGCTCGTACGTCCCGTCAACCAGATGGACTTGCACGCGAGTGGCCGCTCAGCTAAGGAGTCCCTCGATCGCCTTCGACAGGACCGCCTTCCGCTCCTTGAGCATCTCCCTGAACTCCATGCGGTCCGTGTGGGCGATCTCCATCCGCAGATCGGAAAGCGATGAACCATCTTGGACCTCGCGGCTACTGCCACAACTTAGGACCAGGCCAGACAGATGTCCGGCCGCGACCGGCCGGCTAAAACGAGCCGCGTTTTCCAATATAGCTCAGTCAGGGCGGAGCTGCGCCTCGAGGGTCAGCAAACGGATTGGTGTGACGGTGGAGCGCTAGCCGCCGATCGGGATGACCACGGCTAGCTGGTGCGCCGTCACGCTGGCGTCCTGCAGCGTCAAGGGTCCGGATGGAGCGACGATGAAGTCCCCCGCCGCGGCGAATGCCTCGGCTCGCATCGTCCCTGTGGGTGTCCACGCCACACCGGGCAGCCCGGTGCCGGTGGTCAGGCGGCCCGTGTAGCGGATCTGGACCTCCGGAAACGTGAGCGCGAACGACCAAGTCGGCGTCCACTCGTACCAGCTCTCCTCCTGCTTCCGCTTCGTCTCCTGCACGTGATCGGTCTGCTCGAGCCGGTAGTCGATCGAGTACACCTGCATCCCGAGTTGGAACCCGACACGCTCGTACTCCACGCCGAAGCCCACCCGCACCAGCGCGTTGGTGAAGCGGAACTCGTTCTCCACCGTCTTCCAGCCCGCTGGGATGATCATGCCGCTGGCCGTCGTCACTGGCTCCTCGGCCTCCGCCCAGGTCTCGCTCCAGATCGGCTCGAGGATCAGATCGGCAGCGAACGTGGTCATACCGGCCGACCTCGAAACGCCGAGACCCAGGTTGAGCGCCCACGAATCACCGGGATCCCGCGGGATGTTCATGATCTCATAGTTGGGGATCTTCGGGTGCGACTTGTAGTTCGTCGTGAAGATCCCGCCGATCCGCCACCCGTCGGCGGCGAGCGGCTGCACGTAGCCCAAGTGTACACCCCAGGTGTTCGTGCGGTCGAGGTTCGTCTCCACACGCGTCCGCAGGGACGGCTCGGGCACCGGCTCTTCGAAGAGCCACTCCACGTAGGTGACATCGTGGGTCATGTCGAGCTGGTTGAAGAGCAGGACAGCCTCGTAGGTTCGTTCGCCCTCCAGCTCGCCGAGAAGCCCGAGCCGCAAGTCGAGCAGGTGGCCCGACTGGTCGATGCTCTGGCTCCCCGCGTAGAGCAGATCGACGCCCTCGAGCGCGTCAAGCCCGGCCCAGAACACACTGCCCCCAATCGACACGTTCGAGCCCCGAAGCTTCGTGCCCGCCATGCCGAACGCGTACACGTTGCTCGCCGACTTGTCGCTGAGCAGCACAGGCTGGCCGGGCGCGATGAAGATCGGCCCGAAGCCACGCTCGGCGAACTCCAGCTCCTGCAAAGACAGCATCGCCGCACCAAACCACTCGTTCGAGCCGAACAACAGGCCGGCGGACAGGGAGCGGCCGGACCCGTTGCCATCCGACACGTTGTAGAAGACGGGCGACGTGAACAGGCGCGCTCCCTCGATCCGGCTACCCTTCGCCGGGTTCACAAAAGGATCGAGGAGCATATCGTTCAGGGCGATGAAAGCGCCGCCCATACCGAGGTTCTGCGATGGGAAGAGCATGAACTGATCGCCCGCCGCGATCGGCACGGTCTTCAGCGAGATGAGCTGCGCCGGCACCGCAGTCGGAACGAGAAGCACTAGAGCCAGGGCGCGCACGAGTTGCCTGACAGAAACGTAGAGTGCGTTCATCCCGGATGTCCCTCCAGTTTGGCGGGCCGATTTGCACCTATCATCCATCTTAGAAACGATCGGCACGCCGGTCTTGTGACAGCCGGACTGATACCCGGCGGGTCCTTTCTCCGCGCCGCCGCCGGTGCTACCTGTCACAAGAGGCAGGCGTCAGACGTTCATCGGATGTGGATGAACCCAACCGGGTTGCGCATTGGACTTCGACGGAGCGTTCGCGAGATATCACCCCTCGCTCTTCCGTTACCTCAACCGGCTGACCGGGGACGCGGATGCCGCGGCGGACATCGCACAGGAATCGTTCGTCCGGCTCCTCCGCCACCCGATGCCGGAGGAGAGGGTCCGCGGCTGGCTCTTCACGGTCGCGACCAACCTGGTGCGCGACCAGGCCCGCACCCGCGACCGGCGACAGCGGCTGCTGGCGGGCGAGGAGCTGGCGTGGGACGCGCCGGCCCGGCCCGACGAGGAGGTGGAGCGCGACGACGAGATCGACGCCGTACGCCTGGCGCTCGATCAGCTTTCGACGCGCGACCGGCAGCTGCTGATGCTCCGCGAGGAAGGGTTCCGTTACTCCGAGATAGCGGAGTCGGCCGGCGTCGCGCCTGGCTCGGTAGGCAAGCTGCTGGCACGGGCGCTGGCGAGATTCACGAAGGCGTACGAGGCGGCCGCGGGAGACGCCGGCCGCGATTGAAGAAGCGATGATGATGCCTCACATAGCTGACGACGAGCTTATGGCGTATCTGGACGACGAGTTGGCCGAGGAGCGCCGCTCGGCGCTCGGGCGGCACTTAGAAGAGTGCGCGGCCTGTGCCGATGTGTTGGAAGCGCTCCGCTCGACCTCGGAGCAATTCTCCCGGGCACTGGAGCGGATCGATCGTCCGGCGCCAAAAGTAGAGTTCAGAAGCATCCTGAACCGGAGCGAGAGCCGGGGTAAGCGGCGGCTGGGGCGAGCGGTGATGGCGAAGGCTGCAGTCCTTCTCCTGACCGTTGCGGGGGCCAGCGCGGCCGCGATCCCCGGCTCTCCTCTTCGCGAATGGCTGGGCCAATCTCTGGCGGCGGTGGGAGAGTTCCTGGCCGCCGGGCCCGAAGAGCCGGGCACCGCACCGGCCCCGGTAGCGGAGCCCGGACCCGGCTCCGGCGTCACCGGCGTCGCGGTCACGCCCATTGGCGGCCAGGTGCGAATCAGCCTGACCGAGCCCGCGCCCGATGCTGTGGTTCGTGTCACACTCGTCGAGGGCCGCCAGGCGACGGTATGGTCCGCCGGCGCGCGCTATCGGACCGGCGCCGGCTGGATCGAGGTGTTGGGGAGCGGCCCGGGGGAACTGCGAATCGAGCTGCCGCGATGGCTTCGCTCGGCCCGCATCGACGTGAACGGCCAGGTGATAGTGATCAAGGAAGATGCCGCCCTCAGGCTCCTCACCGCTCCGGACTCGTCGGGCTCGGAGGTGGTATTCCGGGTCGGCGGATGATCGCCTATAGTGATAGGGTAGTGGGGGTGCAGCGCCCTGGAGCGCTTTCCTTAGCCAAACGGATAGACCCGCGGGTTTCTATGACCGGTCTATTCCTGCTCGCGGTACTCACGGCCTCCGGCCTTCCGGCCCATTCCGCCGATGGGGCGGGGGCGCCCGGCATGGTTGCGCCCGACGCCAGGGTCGTCCGGCCCGCACCGTCCACCCAGGCCGACGCACGACCGCTTTCTCAGGACACCGTCGGCCGGACCATCCACGGACGGGTTCTGAGCGAGGACACGGGCACTCCCTTGCCCTACGCCCGCGTCGAGGTGGGCAGCGGGGCGGAAGTGCGGGCGACCGTGGCCGATGCGGAAGGCCGATACGTGCTCGAGGACGTCGCGGCCGGCCGGCAGCGGGTCCGCGTCAGCACTCTCGATCACGAACCGCTCGAAGTCTTCGTCGAGATCCCCGAGTCCGGCGAGCTGGCCCTGGACCTCGCTTTGCGGCTCGATCCAGTGGAGCTGCGGGGGATCACGGTCATCTCGCGGCCGCTGCCGGGCACGCGCCTCGGTCCCGACGGCGAACCGGTGGCTCGAGGCTCGCCCGGCGATCCCGAGTTGCGCGCGTTAGAGGCGACTCCGGGGGTGGCGGAGTTCGGGCTCGCCGACGGCGCTCGCAGCGAGCCGTACATCGATCCGAACGACCCCGAAAGCGTGCTTTACGTCAGGGGCGCGGCCTCCGATCTCAAGCTCGTGCTGCTGGATGGCGCCCCCGTCTACGCGCCCTTCCACCTGGGCGGCCTGCTCGACGCGTTCCAGCCGGGCGTTCTTCGCTCGGCCTGGCTCTATTACGGTGGCGCGCCAGCGCGCTACGACGGCGGCCTCTCATACGTCCTCGACCTGCGGACCCGGCCGGGGCGGATCGACGGGTTCCACTCCAGCGGCGCCCTCGACCTCCTCGGCTTCGGCGCGCGCATCGAAGGCCCGGTGGCCACAGGCTCGTTCCTCGCCGGCGGCCGCGTGATGCACCGGGCCGGCACCGACGGCTTCACCGGTGAGCCGCTCCCTTACGGCTACGCCGACGCGCTGGCGCGCTTAGACATCGGTCTGGGCGCGGGGCACTACCTGTCGGCAACCGGTTTCTTCAACCGGGAATCGGTGGACCTGGCCGGTGTGACGTTGCTGGACGGGCCCGCCTACTGGGGGAACACGGCCGGCTCGCTCCGCTACGGCGGCACGGTTGCCGGCAGCGAAGCGGAGTTCGTGGCGGCGCTGGCCCGGTTCACGACGCGACTGCCTGTAGGTGTGGCGGCACCCGGCGTGGCGTATGGCAAGTCGCTGCGCGCCCGGCTCGCCGCCGATTTCACCCGGCGCGTGGGTGCTGTCCGCCTGGGTTACGGCGCCTCCTACGACCGCCAACACATCGACTACAGAGCGGTGGAGGTCTCGGACAGCGGATCGGTATGGCTCCATCGTCAGGGAGAGGCCGACGCTGCGGGTACCTACGGCGAAGTCATCTGGGAGCCGGCCCGCGACCTGAAGGTGCAGGGCGGCTTGCGGGCGAACCTTTTCCTCTCCGCTTCACGGGTTCGTCTGGCACCTCGCCTTTCGCTGCTCTGGCAGGTGAGCGAGAGTTCGACTCTCTCCGTCGCCGGCGGCCGCTACTACCAGTACCTGCGGATTCCCGAAACGATTTTGTCGGGCAACCTCTCCGACGCCTGGACCGATGTGCTGGCCGGCGAGGTGGGCATGTACTCGCCAACCGCCAGCCCTCTCGCCGTTGCAGGGGCCACGCACCTCGCGGTGGGGCTGACCCACATTCCCCGCCCCAGTCTTCGCCTGGGCATGGAAGCGTTCTACAAGGCGTTCGATGGATCTCCGGAGCTGGAAGGTCTGCGCGCTTCCGGCATCGATCTCTGGATCGATTTCGGCGATGGTCCTTGGGCGGCCTGGGCCGGATACTCCCTGGCATGGGCGTGGAGCCAACGAGGAGAGCAGACCGTCACCAACCGATTCTCCGCCCGGCACCTGCTGAGCGGTGGTCTCAGCGCTCCGCTCCCCTCCGGCGTGCGATTCGACGCGCGCCTGGCCAGCAGCTACGGGATCCCGTACACGCCGATACCTACGGGCCGCACGGAGAGCGCTTTTCCCGAGGCGGACCAGCAGACATTCCAGCCGGGTGCGGACAGGCTCCTGGCGGGTGCGCCCGATGGCTCTTACCTGCGACTCGATGCGCAGATCTCGCGCAGCTGGACGGCTCGGCTATTCGGCAGCGAGATCGAGATCATGCCCTACTTGAAGCTCCTCAACGCTCTCGATCGCAGGGACGCCCTCTTCTACCAGTTCGATGCCGGCAATGACCTCCGCCCGCGCTCGCTCCAGGCAGTCCCGCTGCTGCCCGTGATCGGCATCGCGTGGAACCAGTGACGCGGCGACGCTCTACCTCATTCAACCTGGCCCTGGTCCAAAGCCCCACCACGCGATCCGCCTGGATGATCGGCTAGCGGCTCCAGGATAGCCTGGATGCAATTACAATCGAGTCTCTTACGGCACCTCTCGCAACTCGGGTCGAACACTAGCGCGTGAGTGTGGGCTCCAACCGGAGCCCAGCGGCCGGGATGTCTCGGACGCATGGGGGCATACAATCCTATCGCATGAATGCCCAGCGCAGCCGCGAGATGAAGCGGGCCCGTGCAGTTCAGGAGATGGTGCCCTCTCCGGGCGCTTCCGATGCGGATGGGAATGCTCGCCCTCCTCGCTGCCGCAGCTATCGCCCTCTGCGGGAATACGTGGATGATCACGTCCGCATCTTGCTCTCTGAGGAATGCTGCCTGGACCTCCCCGTCTTGTGCCGAGACATCGTCCCAATTCAGAAACCCGTCGACGTGCTCACAGCTCTCGATCACGGCACTCGTTTACGAGCGGCCGAGGAATAGGGTGTCGGAGGAAGGAAGATGCTCCCTGAGGATGCCCACCATCGGCAGCGCCAGAACAACGTCCCCGACGTTGTCGGTCCGGCTGACGATGATTCGGCTCGCTCTCACAGCTGCGCGGCGAGCTTCTCAGCCGTCGCTGCCGCGATCTTCGCCCAACAACACGAGGAACTCCGCGCCGTACCGCTCCAGCTTCGCCGGCCCCACCCCGAGCACCTCGAGTAGCGCCGCAGGGGTGGTCGGCTTCGCGGCCGCTATGGCCCTGAGCGTCCTGTCGCTGAAGACGATATAGGCGGGTACGTCCTGCGCGTCCGCAAGCCGCTTGCGCAGCTCGCGTAGCCGTTGGAACAGGCCGTCGTCGAAGGCGGGTTCCCCATCGACCCGCGGCGTCTCGTCCGACCGGACACGAGCGACTCTCGACGTCCCGCGCTGCTTACGGACGTGCGTCATGCCCTCGGCGGCCAGTCCCTCCGCTTTCACTCCCGTGCAGACGTCGCAGGAGGCGCCGCACGGCTCGATCTGCTCGTCGAAGTGGGCGAGGATGGCCTGGTGCCGGCAGGACTCGCGCTCGACGAGCCGGAAGAGCGCGCGAGTGGCCAGGAGCTTCGCGCGCCGCAGTTGGGGGTCCTCGACGTCCTCGAGGAAGCGGTCGTGCAGCTTGACGTCGGCCCAGGAGTAGAAGAGGAAGCAGTCGCTCGGCAGCCCGTCGCGTCCCGCGCGCCCCATCTCCTGGTACCACGACTCGATGTCGTTGGGCATGTCCAAGTGGATGACGAAGCGGACGTTGGACTTGTCGATCCCCATGCCGAAAGCGATGGTGGCGACGATCACATCGACATCGTCGCGTGCGAAGGCGTCCTGGCTGGCAACGCGTTCATCATCCGGTAGCCCCGCGTGGTAGGGCGCGGCGCGGATCCCCTGCCCGCGCAGGAACCCGGCCGTCTGGTCGACGGCGCGCCGGGAGATGCAGTAGACGATGCCGCTTTCGCCTTCCCGGGCCCGGATCAGCCCGAGGATCTCGGACCGCGTGACACCCGATCCTTTCTTCCGGCAGTAGATCCGCAGGTTCGGCCGGAAGAACGACCCCTTGTACCCGCGGGGCTTGGCCATCCCGAGCTGCCCGATGATGTCGCGGGCCACCCGGCGCGTCGCGGTGGCGGTTAGCGCGAGCACCGGGATGTGGTTCAGCTCGTCCTTCAGCCCCTGGAGGCGGCGGTACGACGGCCGGAAATCGTGCCCCCATTGCGAGATGCAGTGCGCCTCATCCACGACGATCAACGATAGCGGCCAGCCTCGCGCTTCCTGCCGCAGCGGTCCGTCCAGCGCCTCGGGCGCCAGGTAGACCAGCTCGTAGCGCCCGTTGCGTAGTGCTTCGAGGCGCCGGCGGCGCTCCGAGTATTCCAGTGTGGAGTTGATGGCGGCGGCGCGGAAGCCGACCGCGTTCAGCGCGTCCACCTGGTCCTTCATCAGCGAGATGAGCGGCGAGATGACGAGCACGGTACCGGGCAGGATCTTCGCCGGCACCTGGAACGTGAGCGACTTCCCCGCCCCCGTAGGCATGACGGCGATGCAGTCGTGGCCCCCGAGCAGGGCCTCGATCACCTCGAGCTGGCCGGGCCGGAAACCGCTGTATCGGAAGACCTGGCGGAGCACGTCGTGCGGGTCGGTCATCGACTTCGGTCGTGGTCGGGGAAGTCTATGCGCAGGCAGCGCACCGGCGCCGCTCAGCTGCCCCCGCCCGCCGTTTCCCGCAACAGGGTCCGCGCGATCACCAGACGCTGGATCTGGTTCGTGCCTTCGTAGATCTGCGTGATCTTCGCATCCCGCATGTACTTCTCGATCGGGTAATCCTTACAGTAGCCGTAGCCGCCGAACAGTTGCACGCAGTCGGTCGTCACCCTCATGGCGACGTCGGTGGCGAACAGCTTGCACATCGCGGAGACCTTTGTGATCGCCTTGCGCCCGGAATCGATGGTCCGTGCGGCGGTGTGCACGAGGTGGCGCGCCGCCTCGATCTGAGTGGCCATGTCCGCCAGCATCCACTGGACGCCCTGGAACGAGCTGACCGACTGGCCGAACTGCTGGCGCTTGTGCGTATACTCCATCGCCAAGTCGAAGGCGCCCTGGGCGAGCCCTACCGCCTGCGCGGCGACGCCGGGGCGGGCCCGGTCGAGCGTGATCATCGCGTGCTTGAAGCCGCGGCCCTCGCTGCCGCCCAGCAGGTTCTCCACCGGCACCCGGCAGTTCTCCAGGTGGATCTCGACCACGGGCACACAGCGGATGCCCATCTTGTCCTCGTGCTTGCCCACGCGGTAGCCGGGCGTTCCTTCCTCGACCACGAACGCTGACATGCCGCGCGCCCCGCGGCCCGGCTCGGTGACCGCGAAGATTGTGTTGTAAGATGAGACGGAGCCGCCGGTGTTCCACTTCTTCTCGCCGTTGAGCACGTACACGTCACCGTCCTTCTCGGCGCGGGTGGTCATCGATCCCGCGTCCGATCCGGCGTCCGCCTCCGACAGCCCGAAGGAGATCAGCTTCTCGCCCGCCGCGATGGGGGGGAGCCAGCGCTCCTTCTGCTCGTCGCTCCCGCCGACCAGTATGGGAAACGACCCCAGCGCGTTCACGGCGAAGCCGACCCCCATCCCTCCGCAGGCGCGCGAGAACTCCTCGACCACAACACACAGATCGAGCACGCCGCCGCCCATCCCGCCGTACTCCTCCGGGATCCAGACGCCGGAGAGGCCCGCCTCCTTGATGGCCTTCTGGACTTCCCAGGGATACTCCTGCTCCACATCGTACTTGGCCGCGACGGGACGCATGACCGTCTCCGCCAGTTCCCGCGCGCGGTTTCTGAGTTCGATCTGCTGAGGGGTGTAGAGTTCCTCGATCATGTCTCACTCGTCTTTCGGTTTGCAGCGTTCAGGTGGTGGTGGCCCCGATGAAGCCCGAAGCGGTCATCGATACCGAAGAGCTACATAGAATACGTCGACGGGTGGGCTTGCGGGAGAGGTCCACATTACCGGCGCAAGAACTCGATCACCACGAAGGCGCTTGACCTGCCGCTTGATCATACTTAGTATGTTATAGTATGACACAGAAGAAGAAGAGAATCACCATCACCCTGCCCCCGGACCTCATCCTCGCCGCAGATCGTCGGGCGGGGGAACTGGATCGCTCCCGCAGTTGGGTGGTGGCCGAGGCGCTGCGCGCACAGTTGGTGCCGGAGGAAGGGGCGACTCCGTCGTCCCCCGCAGGAGCGGTCGCGGAAGCTCCACCAGCCACCCACGCTGCCGCGGAACTCGCGGAGGCCCGGCGCAGCCGTCTTCGCGCGGAGGTCGCGTTACCGCCGGAGGAACGGTTGCGGCGAGCCGAGGAACTCGGGCGCCTGGCACGGCAGGCACAACCCCGCGGGCCCCGCAGAGTCATCATCATCTTCGACTCCTACGAGGATTTCTACGAGTGGCGGAAGAGCCGGCTGATCGGCGCCTGATCGCGGCGCGCGTGTGCGCGGAACTCAACCGTTCCGGCGCCAAGTACGTGGTGATCGGCGGCGTCGCCTGTGCGCTCCACGGGTACGTCCGTGCGACGACCGACGTGGACATCCTGATCGAGCGGACCCTTCCAAACGCGAGACGCGTACTCGATGCGGTGTCGCGGCTGTGTTTCGGGTTTGCGAACGAGTGGCTGCCGAAGGAGATCCTCGCTCGTCCCGTCACCGTGATCGGCGACGATCCTCAGATTGACATATTCACCGTCGCCTGGAGCGTGAAGTACGAGCAGGCCGTGAAGCGCTCCTCGGTGGTGGAAGTCGAGGGCGTCCCCATCCCGCTCATCGGAATCGACGACCTTATCGAGACCAAGCGTACCGGCCGACCGCTCGACACAGCCGACCTCGAGGCGCTCGAGGAGATCAAGCGCCTGCGCGGTTAGATCGACTGTGGCTGGGTGGACTCGAACCACCGACCTCACGCTTATCAGGCCGCAGCTTCGCCGAGGGTGGCCTACAGTACCGCCATATTCTGAACGATTGGTATACACCCCTACTCGCAGCGTTCGACCAACTGGCCGACGAACCCCACGACATCGGCCTGAATCTCGTCGTCAGCAGTGCCCAAGATGAACTCGGCGACCCTGCGCGGTCCGACACCGTCGTGCACGAGGAAGTCTTCATTCAAGATCTGGATTGCCTGCTTAGCTGAGGGATCGCCGAGCAGCGGCCTGAGACGGGAGGCGACGTCGTCGACGCCCGTGCCGTAGTTGCGCACGAGATAGTAGAGGTCGTAGGCGTCCTTGTTCTCTCCGCGCAGCCGGAAGGCCAGGGACTTTAGAACCACGTACGCCCCGGGGCCGCTCGCCCAGATCTCCCGCGTCGCCTGCTCGCCCGTGATGGTCTGTCCAGAGAGCGTGATCCGTTCGCGATCCTGGAAGGCGAGGTGAAGACCCGGTGCGATGACCGCCGCGAAGTCCGGCTCGATGTCCCGCAGCTTGCCGCCGCGATCATCGGGGCGACTCGGCTGGATAAGAAAATCGACGGTGACCTTCTCCAGCTTTTCGATCTTCCAGCGCTGCCGCGTCCGGTTGCCTTCCTCGTTGACGTCTTGCTCGAAGCCGGCGCGGCGCAGGCGCTCGGTTAGGGTGCGGTATCTCCCCTCGTCCAGCAGCGCGAGGGTGAGCCCGACATCCAGGTCCATGGTCCCGACGTGGGCTGCTGTCCCATCGGGCAGGTTGTGCTGCTCGATCAGCAGCGACGGGACCAGGCCACCGACGACGACCAGCTCGTCCATGATGTCGCCGAGCTTGGTCGCAACGTAGAGGCAGGTCGCCCGCACGAGCTCGACCTGCTCGCTCTTGTAGCCCGCGGCGGTGGTTGGTTTGTCAGCCATCAGTTACCCAGCTCAGGTGCTCGGCCCGCAGCTTCTGCGCGGCCTCCTCGGCACGCTCGGGATGGGCATGGAGGTCGAGATACGCCTGGACCGGGTGAACACAGCAGACTCCGCCCTGTATCGTTACTCCGTGAAACACGCCCTCGTCGTTCGGAACGACGAGCCATACGTTCGCGCCGCGGGCGTCCTCGCGAAACGACAGGCCAGCGAGCAGCTCCGGCGATGGCTCTTGGGTCAGGTACAGGGTTAGGGTCCTGAAGCCGGCAAAGCGGTCCAGCAACCACGCGGCGGCAAGACCAGTTGCCGCGTACGACACCGACGCCTTTTCCAGCGCGTCCGCCAGTTGCCGTAGCAACGCGTCGCCGGTGCGTGCCGCGACATGGCCCCGGATCAGGTGGTGCTTCGAAAAGTCGTAGGCCTCACGCCACGCATCGAGCAGGAGGTCGGGGTCCCGGGCCTTGATGGCCCCGTTGTCGTCCCGAACGATCAGCCCGTCGTCCTCGAGCTTGCCCACGACCTTGCTCGTGTAGCCTTCGTCCGTATCGGTGGCCCTGGCAATCTCGCGCTGGGTCAACGGCTGAGAGGGATGCATGAGTAGCCACCGCGCGATCCGGGAGCTCTTGGGGGCAAAGACCGTGGAGGGACGACCCCGTCGCTTGTATTTGTTGGGTTTGCCCTCGACCAGGATGCGGAGTCCCGGGGCGAAGATCCGGGCATTGCCGGACAGGTCCATCCAGGCGACCTTAGCCTCCGCGCAGCGCTCGCGACCAGCCTCGCCCATGAAAGGAACGGCCACCAGCGGAACCACATCTTCGTCGATGTACTTGGCGTAGCCGCGGACCCGCTCGATAGCCGCGGCGACCGGACCTGCCGTGCCCGAGCCTTTCCACTCCACCAGGAAGGTGAAGGGGCCGGCCTGCACGACGCTATCGGCATCCGGCGCACGGTGGTCCGAAACCAAGCGAACCTCATCTTGGTCGACGTTGACCAGCTGGGCGAGACGTTCGGCGATTTGCTGCATCACCTTCTGTTCGGCCGGCACTTCCATACTTGACTAAATAAGCCAACATGAACAAAAAGTCAACTGGCTGATTTTAGTCAAGTCAAATCGCTGGACGGGGAACAAGCGGGAAAGCATGACCAAACTGAGTCCCTTGAGAAACGGGTCAAGCCATAGAATTTAGTCAAGGACTTTCGTTCGCTCGCTGTGGCCACTCACCGGGGATCATTGCATCTCCTCCTCCCTTGGCGATCGCGACGACTTGGAAGCTTTTGTATGGCAAAAGCCCTGCCTTGCAGATGATAACACATCGCGTTAGTTTGTTATCATGATAAGGACCCAGATATCGTTCCAGCGCGATCTGTACGAAGCGGCACGGCGCGAAGCTCGGCGTCAAGGCATTTCACTGGCCGAGTTGGTGCGTCGGGCGGTGGCGCAGTTGCTCGCGCGTCATCCCGGTGAGCACGCCTGGATGCGGTTCGCAGGCGCCGCTGGGGACGCCGGCCCCGAGGCGAGCCAGACGGTGGACGCCGTGGTGTACGGTCGAGACCGTCCGTGAAGGACGAAGTCTTCCTCGATTCCGGCATCTTCATAGCCTTCCTGGTGCGCTCGGACCGCCTTCACGGGGAGTCGGTGACGCTCTTCGCGCACCCACCCAAGTGCTGGTGTACTTCCGTGCTGGTGATCTCAGAGGTCTACAGTTGGTTCCTTCATCGCCTGGGAGAGGAAACGGCACGGACGTTTCGATTTCTGCTCGAGAGTCTGACCGACCTTGAGATTCTCTCGCCGGACGCCTCTCACCTGGCCGCGCTGTGGCGCAAGCTCGACGCTTTCCGCGGGCACAAGTTGACATACGTCGACGCGTCCAGCCTCGTTTGGCTCCGGAAGCGGCGAATCAAGATGGTTTGGGGGACCGACCATCATCTGGGGATCGAGGGAGCGACCGTGGTGCCCGGCTCCCCGCTGTTCTAGTTGGCCAGGACTCGGTAAAGCGCCGCCCAGGCGCGTCCATACCGAACACGCGATCTTGCCGTGATTCACTCTCCGAAACGTCGGAATCGCTAGACTCGAGCGAAAAAGAAACCCCGCCTGGCGTGTAACACCAAGCAGGGGTTGCCCTTCCTTTGAATGGGCCCGGATGGACTCGCATTGAAGGTGCCGGCCAGGCACCTTCATACCGAACTCCGCGCCGGGAGGCGCGGTGTGACGCTCCGCCACCGACCTCACGCTGTCGAAAACGGCGGGGGACTGGCGCTCGCCAGCGCCGGTGAGCGTCAGTCTTAGCGGGTTTATGGCTTCTGAGCGTACGTGGGGTACCAGCCAGCGTCAGTGGGCGCTCGCACTGGCTTTTGACACTGTCAGGCTGGACTGATCAGACCCCCATCTCCAATCGACACCGTCCCCACGTTCACGCCTCATCCGCGCCGCCGGGTGCTACCCCTGGTCTTCTTCGGTTTCGGCGGCGCCCTCGACCGGTTCGTCCCGCTCGGCGGCCTCGGAACTCGTCGAGCCAGACGAGGCGGGTGGGGAGCACGAGTACCGAACGGCCGAGGCTGCGGTGATCGAGCTCGATGCCCCGGCGACAGGCGGCCCGTTCGCCGGCGACGCCGAACCGGCGGTCCGCGATGCGGACGAGGATCTCCGCACGGTCCTGCTGATCGACGACAGCGCCGAGCTTCGCACTTACGTGGGCAAACACCTGCGCGAAGCCTCGTACCGAGTCGTCGAGGCGGCGACCGGAGAGGAAGGACTGCGCCTGGCCCGGGAGGTCGTGCCGACTGCATCATCAGCGACATCACGATGCCCGGCCTCGACGGCCACCAGCTCTGCCGCGCGGTACGATCCGAGCCCGAGATCGACTTCATCCCCATCATCCTGCTCACCGCCAGGGCGGAGCGCGAGCACCGACTGGAGGGCTTGTCCGGAGGGGCCGACGACTACCTCAGCAAGCCATTCGACATGGCCGAGGTCGTGGCCCGTGTCGACAATCTGATCCAGTCGCGCCAGCGGCTCCGTGAGCGCTTCCGGACCCGGACCGAGCTGCGGCCGGCGCTACGCGCCGGGAACACTTCAATCGCGGTCAAGGTTGAGGCTTATGAACAGCGAA
>FXBF010000186.1_pt1 | contig 19659 bp, 17 predicted proteins | sample 5335321 | NCBI WGS metagenome assembly FXBF01 (sample SAMEA103928391, study PRJEB20085) | sediment metagenome | isolation source: sediment
GTCGAGCAGGAAGGCTTGCCAACATTTGATCTCGACGGCCAGCGCAAATGCCGTGACAAGATGACCGGCGAGTTTGAAGAACACAAGGATGATAAAACCGATGGCACGATCAGGCCGCAAAAAGCAGTCTGGGATGCGCGCCAGACGCTCGGACCCCGGGACATCCTGTTATCCGACGTCGGCGCTCACAAAATGTGGATCGCGCGACACTATCAGTGTCATGAGCCGAATACCTGCCTGATACCGAATGGTTTCTGTTCGATGGGTTTTGCCCTGCCGGGAGCTATCGCCGCCAACATCGTTTTTCCCGAGCGACGCGTTCTCGCGATTGCCGGCGATGCGGGATTCCTTATGAATGTCCAGGAAATGGAAACGGCCAAGCGGATTGGCAGCAATATCGTCGTTCTGGTTTGGGCGGACAATGAATACGGCCTGATTGCCTGGAAGCAGGATAATCAGTTTGGAAAACACACGGACCTGTCTTTCGGTAATCCGGACTGGATCACTTTAGCCGATGCGTTCGGATGGCACGGTCAATACATTTCGAAAAGCGAAGACCTCGCAACGGCACTGAATGCGGCCTTCAATGAAGACGGGCCCAGCCTGGTCGTTATTCCGATTGACTACCGTGAGAACGCGCTGCTTACTAAGAAACTCGGTGAGATTACCGCTACGATCTGAATCGTATGTTAGGTACCCAAAATGTAGACGCGACCTGTCATGAGAATTTCTGTTTTCTGACTAATTCGGGTTGTTACTGCCGATCGAGATAGCGGTGCATCTGCCCGATACGATCCGCGCCCCAGTACATGTCCCCGTCAAGGAAAAAACTGGGTGCACCAAATAGGCCTTTGTCCATCGCCTCGTCAGTCACTTGTCTTAGTTTCTGCTTTGTCTCATCCTGCTTCGCTGCATTGAGCATTTCCTCACCATCAAGGCCCAAGTCTTTCGCAATTGCCGCGAGCTCCGCCGGACTGGAGCAATCCCTGCCCTGTCCGAAGCTCGCATCAAAAACACCTCGGGCCCACTCTGTTGCCTTTGTTTCATCTGTTTGCTTGATGTAATAAAAGATGCGGGCAGCCATCAGGCTATTGAACGGAAACGGTTCAGGCCACTGGTATGGCAGTCCGGCGTCGGTGGCGGACCGCTCGACGTCTTTCCAGACATAGGATCCCTTTGCTGTCTCTGGCGAATGCGGTGCCGAGCCCAACGCCTTGAAAATCGCGCCGAGCGCTACCGGCTTCCAGCGGACTTCGCGGCCGTGCTCCTCAGCCAGTTTGCGCAGACCGTGCTGCCCGATATACGAATATGCGGATGAGAAATCGAAGTAAAAATGAATTGGTTCCGCCATGTTGCCGCTCCGCGCTGTTGATTTGACTGACTTTCGTAAATAGACGGTGTAGATTCGCTGTCATGATTTGCGTCAGCGAACAACTAGCCGGGATCCGACTCGGCGCCGGCTGAGGTCCGTAACAGGCCGCGGAAGGCTTTTCTTGCATCGCGCCTTTTCTGCACAACCGCATAGACCTCGGTCGCAATAGGCATCTCCACTTCGTACTCATCTGCAAGCGCCATGACGGTCGGCGCACTTTTGACGCCTTCGGCGACCATGTACATCTCGTCAGTAATTTCCTTGATCGACCTGCCCTTGCCCAGTTCGAAACCGACAGTGCGATTTCGGCTTTGGGCGCTGGTGCAGGTAGCAACGAGGTCGCCCATGCCTGTCAGGCCTGCAAAAGTCTGGGGCTCTCCACCCATGGCAACGCCCAGGCGGGTAATTTCGGCAAGCCCCCGCGTAATCACGGCAGACCGCGTATTCTCGCCGGCGCCCTGACCGTCCCCCATGCCGGCCGCGATCGCGATGATGTTCTTCAACACACCCCCCAACTCACAGCCGATAACATCGTGATTCGTATAGACACGAAACAGCCCGCTGTTAAATGTCTTTTGCAGCTCTTTGACGATGATTTCATCTGCCATCGCGATCACACTCGCCGCCGCATACCCGGCCATGATTTCCCGAGCCAGATTCGGTCCTGTCAGAACTCCTGCGGGATGTCCGGGCAAAACATCCTCGATGATTTCAGTCATGCGCATTTCGGATTCGAGTTCGAGTCCCTTGGAAAGGCTGACTACTGGAACCCAGGGCCGCACGTGATCTTTAACCTGCTCCAACACGCCGCGAAATCCCTGCGACGGAATACCCATGACGATGACATCCTTGCCTGCGACTGCCTCTTCGATATCCGACGTCGCGACGAGACGTTCCGGCAGCTTTGCATCCGGCAAATATCTCTTGTTCGTGTGTTGTTTGTTGATCTCGTGAACAGTCGCGGAATCCCGGGCCCACAGCGTGACAGATGTATTTCGCGCAACCAGGGCACCAACAGTCGTCCCCCACGAGCCGCCGCCTAATAGTCCGACATTTAGATTCATTGACTATGTACCTGCAGATGGCCTTGTTGGACGACTAGTTCAGATATGAATCCGATGTGATGGCGTGCGGTTTCGCGCGGGCTCTCGATCATCGGTATGTGACCGGCGTCTTCGAGTATAACGACTCTATTATCGGGTATCGCATCGGCCATGACTTCGGCACAGCTAACGTCGATCAGGCGGTCGTGTCGTCCCCAAATGATCAGGGTCGGCATTGCTACCTCTCCCAGCCGCTCCGTCAGGGGCTTTTTCAGCGCTTCGTCAACTATCGCCCAGAAAATCCCGTCGAGAAAATCGTAATTCCGCAGATGAACTTCCGACATTGCCTTCATCATGAACTTCGGCGACGGTATGCGCTTGTACATGATGAAATCCATAAGACGGTCGAAGTCCTTCAGTGATTTCGCGACCAGGGGATTCCGGCCATCATCAACGGCCAGCTCGAGTTCGCTCTTGTGTTTGCTGGTCACCCCCGCGTTGTCGATTAATGTCAGAGACTTGAGCTGCCCCGGGTGAGTCAATGCGTAGATGAGTGCGATAAAACCGCCCATCGAGTTGCCAGTGAGGTGAAAGTTTCGCACGCCGAGTTCTTTGAGGAATGCATGCAAGCGCTCAGTCTGCGCCATACCGCCATAACTCCAGTCCGGATTGCGGACATTTTCGCCGAAGCCGGGAAGGTCAGGTGCGATCACGCGATAGTGTTGAGTGAAGTAGCGTGCATACAAAAGCCAGTTATCCTTGTCGCCGCCAAAGCCGTGCACCATGACGATCGTGTCGCCATCCGCCGGTCCGCCCTCGAGATAAGGCCAGCTGGCGCCATCCACAACGATAGATTTCGCGGTCATGCGGCCCCACTTGCGCACCGTTCCGATGACTGCGACAACCAGCCATGCCGGGAAAAAGAAATATATGCCGGCGAGAAGAATGCCCGCGGCCAAAAGCAGTCCAAGGAAAAAATTCATCAGTCATGCACCAGTTTATTGAGACGTGGCGCCAGCCAGTCAGCGACATCCGTCATCACGTCTTTCTGCTCGGGCTCGTTATAAATCTCGTGGTACAGGCCTTCGTAGATGATCATTTTCTTATCGCGCGAGCTTACGTTCTCGTGCAACATCTTCGAGCCTTCAGGCGAGGTCAGGCCATCCGACGATCCATGGAGGATCAGGATTGGCACCTCAATAGCGGCGGCGTTGTCTTCAATCCGCTTCATTTCACTGAATAGTTGCTCTGCCAATCGCGCGGTAACCTTTCCCGAATACACGAGCGGATCCTTGCGATACCGGTCCACAACTTCCGGATCCCGACTAACTTCCGAAGCGTCGAGCTGCAACACGCGCAGCTTTGGCAGGAATTTCGAGAAAAAACGCATGACAAAGCTCTGTATCGCAGAGAGTTCGACGGCAGGCTGTACCGCCGCGCCCGAAAGAACGCAAGCGGCAAAGTCGGTTTGATGATCAAGGAGAAAGCTTGTCGCGACCAGCGCTCCCATGCTGTGGCCGATCAGAACTACCGGTATTCCCGGGCATTCTTCGCGAACTCGATCGAGTATCAAAGCAATGCCGTCCGTGTATTCGGAAAACTGTCCAATGTGGCAACGATCTCCGTCAGACTTGCCATGACCCGTATGATCAAGGGCGAAGACGGCAAAGCCACGATCGACAAAAAAGCTCGCAAAGTGCTGATAACGGCCGGAATGCTCTGCGAGACCATGCGCGACAAGCAATACCGCCCTGGGCGTATCGCCCGGCATCCAGCATTGATAATAAAGAGAAGCACCGGCAGGAGTGCTCAGCTTCCCTTCGCCGTGCTTCATTTCGGCGCCACTATCTTCGGCACCGATTGATCGGCGGCATCAGGCACATCGCTTGCAGCTTCGAGCAACTCATCCAACCCGTCTCGCAGGCACCGCATAAAAAAGTCGATGTCGGGCAGGATTTCGCGCGTCGATGTGACACTGAATGAAATCTGACCGTTGTAACTCGGCGTTGCGATAAACAGGCCCATGCCGTTGGCCAGCGGAGCCATTGCATAGCTGTTCAAAATCGTCGCGCCGTTCATGTAAAGAGTCGTTTGTGGTCCGGGCACATTCGATATAAAGAGATTGCAGAGTTTCGGCGCTATGCCAGCCCGGAGCACGAGGCGACCGGCCAGGACCTGTGTAGCGGCGGGTACGTGCTGCGTCAGATCTGTCATCAGGCGAGCTGACAAACCCGACTTTGCCTCTTTGGATTTTCTGGTTGTTTTCGTAATCTGGCCAAGCCGTGCCAGGGGACGCTCCACATCGGTAAAAACACGCGTCGTCATTGCTGAGATTCGATTACCACCATGCCCCGGATCGTCCGAGGCGCCTTTTCTCGGCCGTGCATTGATCGGCACCCACGCAACCAGTGACCTGTCCGGTAATTCATTATGATGCTGCAGATATCGCCGCAAGCCGCCACCGCAGACCGCGAGTACGACATCGTTGATCGTGGCACCGTCGACGGCCTGCCTGATTTTTTTAAAATCAGCGAGACCGAAAACCGTGGCATCGAACATCTTGTGCGGAGATACCGTAACGTTAAATCGTGTATTCGGAACTCCGGCGGCGTCGTCGTCTGGTCGTAACTTGTTCTGAAGCGCCTGATAAAGTGTTGGCGCATTACGTATAACCGTATCGATCATGCGTACCGGTGATTTCACATTGTTGAGTACTGCCCGGCCGAGCATTTCCGGCAATGACGGTTTTGGGGAGCGTTTGCGGACGTCGGCTTCGAATGCGGGTGTTCCATCCGAATCGACATCACAAAGGGCGCCGAAGAATTTCATCGCCGACACGCCGTCCACAGCCGCGTGGTGGATCTTGGTCGCAATTGCATAGCTTCCCGGTGGTAAACCTTCGACATTATCCAGCCCTTCCACGACAAACATCTCCCAGGGCGGGCGCTGCATCGCCATCGGCCGGGAGTGGTAACGAGCCATATGAATACAAAACTGCCGCCAGTCGCCAGGATCCGGAAGGCGGCCGTGACGGATATGAAACTCGATATCGAAGTGCTCGTCATCGGCCCAATACGGGTAGTCGAGTTCAAACGGCACGTGAATGAGTCGGCGCGTAAAAATCGGCGACCCATTGAGGCGGCTCTCGACATGATGAATGATGTCCTTGAATCGGACTTTGCCCTCAGGTGCGCTCGAGGGGTCGTAAACGTAGATAGCAGTGACGTGCGTCAGGTTGTCGTCTGACTCCATGTAAAGAAACTGTGCATCCTGGGCGCTGAGTTGTTGCATGTGTGTTCTGACCTTTGTTTCGATCTTTGCTATTGATTGCTCACCCGTACAGTGGGTGTCGGCTGGCTGTCCGCAACTTGCAGCTTTCGCCCGCGTGCGGTCACGGCCAGTGCGCCAATTCTATGAAGCCTTGCCAGTAAATCCCTCAGCTCGAGTGCCATCGAGTTTCGTCGAACGGCTAAGGAATCGTCCCCTGCTTCTATAAGGCCTTGGTTTTCCATGAATTTATAGGCGTTGCGGAACAGTAACTCACTGATTGATGCCTCGCTGGAGATACGGCGCTGCAAATGCAGTTGTCGCGCGTATTTGGTGGCACGCGCTACACAATCTTTCTCATCGAGGGCTTTAGCCGCCGGCAAGTCTGCTAGCAGGTCTGCAACGACCGAGTAAGCTTCGACAAAATGCGACAGCGTTGCATGTGCCACAAAGGGCTGCATTGCTGCAAGCATCTGGCCGATTGCCGTATCGCCTTCCGCCAACACTGACTCCCATTGCGGCTGAATTTCGCTGAGTTCGCCCTCGAGTTCCTCTTTAAACTGCAGTAACGGCGCATAGAAGAATTCGAACTTGAAGAGATTACGCACTCGCTCGGCTTCCCCCCAGAACACGTCAGCCGCAGCCTCATCCTGCGCATCGCTGGCTTTGGCTAGTGCCAGTTCCGTGATCGCCTTGTTGACGAAATAATGGATAACGGTATTGCGGTAGTAGCTCGCGTGCAGTTGTTGATCGGGCGCAATACCGTATACGGATTGAGGACCCTCCGCATAACGGGTAACGAGCCCGCTGTCGATCATAATGCTGACAATTGCACGTAAATGATTAACGTTCTTGAGGTCGAAATCGCTGGTCAATCGAATATTCCTGCGATTGGCCCACTCAATGAGCGCGCTCACCTCAACCCTGAGTTCTTCGCTCGTCAGTGCTTGCGGCGTCGCACCGAGAAGAATCATGCAGCCAAGAGACGGCAGTGTTATCGGCGTAGCGGCGTTCGCATTGACAGCAACCTGGAAGGCAATCCTTGACAATGCCATCCGATCGCCCTCCGGCGGCGCCTTCTCCAGTACTACCGGCTCGCCGAAATTCAAGTAAACCTTGCCCAGTGGTTGCCGCAGGCGCTTCAAATAGCCGAGAAACCAACGCAGGGATTCCGGCGTTTTTTTGGTGCCGGTTTGCTCCGCCGCGTGATCAGCGACATCTGTGATGAAGTCATAGCTGATCGCTACCGGAAGAATGTGGACGTTGCGTGCCTTCGTTTCGCGAGCCGCATCAAGAGCATACTTGAGCAAGCCGTAACGAGGCGGCATCAGTTTACCCACCCTTGACCGCGTACCTTCAAAAGCCCAGCTCAGCGGAAAACGCTTCTCCATCAAATAGCCGATGTAATGCCGCAGGACGAGCTTGTACAAAGGATTATCCTGGAATGACCGTCGGATAAATATCGCGGCCGAACGACGTCCCAGAAAACCGAAGCCCGCAAAAGCCATATTGACACCGCCAAGAATATGCGGCGCCGGAAAATCATTTTCGAAACACACGGTGTTCATTGCGAATCCGTCAACATGAGACTTGTGCGTCCACAGGATCATTGACGGGTTTTCCCGTACCAGTTGTCGAACGCGTTCGATGCTTTTCATGTCACAGACGATGTCGGCTTCGTACCCCTGCGTACAAACGAAGCGGTTAAGCACGCCCATAACGTCAATCCAGAACGTCGATGGCCTTGCAATCATCTCCCGCATATAGCCTTGAGCCTCACGCATTATTTCATCGCGTGGCTTGCCGAGCTCGTCGGAAAGGTCGTCAATGGCAGAATTCAGTTTGCTGCCTGCCTGCAGGTTTTCGGCCACGAATCTGGGTACTTTGTAGCGGCTTCCTTGCAAACTCCGCTCAGCAATATCGAGAACAAGACTGGCTTGGCGCTCCACGAAACTCGCGAATCCACCAGACTCTTCCTGTTGGGTGTCGGCGGCGGTTTCATTATGGCGTTCTCGAAGTTCTTTGATTGTTGCCGGTTGCCCCACGACGTAAGCCACGCGCTCGGGATGAACGCGATGTATTCGCCTGGCCCTCATCTTGCCGGGACGGCGTCTGTCGCCTAATAGCAGGTCCCGCATTCTCGGCGCCTCTTTCACTGTACCCGGGGATTGCCAGACAACGCGAAGGGGCGCGATCAGTGTGTCTTCCGGCGCACTCAACGCGTGGCTGAGCCGATCCGAATTGTCGGAATGCAGTATCGGAACGGTGAATGGCTGGGCGTTGGATTCGTCGGCCGAGCGCTCTCTTTGCAACCATTCTTTCAGTAAGGTTTCCTCGATGCTGTTTGCGGCATCCAGGAGGTAAATCACCGGCTGGCCGTCCGAGATCGAATGTAGTTCGCAAATTTTCATTCGAGCGATGCTCAGTCCCAGCTTCCGAGCGCAACATTTTTCCAGTTTTGAGAGGGAGGCTTTTTATCGTCTTCGGTCCGAATCGCTGGCTCGTTGGCGACCTGCGGTTGATCTTGTTCCGGAGGAGAGTCTTCTTTTTGCTTCAGGGCACGGAGGAATAGATTACGGACGTCGGAAACGTGCTTATTTATCGTCCTTGCCCGCCAGTCACTCGTATCGATAGGGGGAAGCACGTCGACATCGACGGTCGCAGAACGAAAGACGAACTCACCTTTAGGCGCAACATCGATCGCGTTGTGAATGACGATCGGCACGACCGGGACGCCGGCCTGCATAGCGAGATGAAACGCGCCCTTCTTGAACGGCCCCAGATGCGGGCTGATGGTCCGCGTGCCTTCCGGAGCGATTACGACGGACTTGCCGTCATGACGCATCGCGTCGACCAGCGGTGTCATCGCCTCTATGGCGCTGGCGCTGTTCTGCCGGTCGATAAATACGACGCCGGCAAACTCAAGTATCTGCCCGATCAGGGGATATTGTTTCAGTTCCTTCTTACCAACGCCCGCAATGTCGCGGCGTAGCAGCTTTGCGGTGATGATGACGTCAGCCTTGCTTTGATGATTGAATACGAATACCGCCGGTCGTTTTTCCCAGACATGGTGCTCGCCTTTGATATTCAACTTGAGGCCGATCAGTGCCGCAGCCACATCCCCGAATACCGAAGACGCGAAATTCTGAGCCTCGCGTACAGAGCCGGTTAGTGCCCAGATAGGCAAGGCCGCAGCAAACGTCGGCACGATGCTCCATGTTGCGGCAATCGAACGCAGGTAATCCGTCATACGAGGTTGGCCCCGGCTGGCGAAGCGCTGAATTGCCCACCCGCGCCTCTCCGAGATTGTGGCAAGTTTATCGTTCGGGTTGAGCGGTTGTGGCTTTCCGACGCGCTCGAGTAGCGCCAGATCTTCATGACTGTCGGTGTAGAAAAAGCTCTCGTCCAGATTCATGCCACGTGCTTTCGCAAGCTTTTCGGCGGCCGTAACTTTGCCCTGCCCCCAGCAGGTCGGCTTGACCACGCTACCTGTGAACTCGCCGTTTTCAACGGAGAGTTCAGTACACAAGACGGTGTCGATTCCGAGATCGGCGGCCGCCGATTCGATCTGGTATTTGGTCGCAGATGAGATGATTGCGACTGTGTGCCCCTTTCGCAGGTGGGCTTCGACCAGCGCCCTCGCTTCCGGATAAATCTGGCGCGCGAGGTGCTTTTCGTAAACCTCTTCCCCGAACCTGGCATAATTTTCTTCATTCACGCCGCGCAGAATCTGAGCCGCGGCAACCATCATCCCGGAGAATCCAAGCTGGCCGACCCCGTAACTGGTTACCGCCACCAGGAGCTCCGTGACTTCTCGTGGCGACAGGTGGGCCTGCTTTACCTGCTCCTTGATGAAGGAGAACACCGAAAAACCGGAAATCAGCGTACCGTCGAAATCAAACAAGGCCCCAACGGCCGGACCGTCAGGCGCCGTTTCGATTGCCTTGGTAATGTCTTTATGCCTGGACATACCTGCGTACCTTGAACTCATTTTAATACATCGTATATCGATCTCTTCGGTGTCTCCAAGACATGCTTCAACATTGGCTCGAAAAAATCCAAAGGCTCGCTCTCATAGTCCTGCCTGAATGCCGCCTGATCGTACTTATGACAAAACTCCGCCGTGTAATCGAAGTGCGGTGACTCGCGGAATTGATCGCGCATGTTCCGGTCCATGCCCGCAAAATGGAAAAAGTAGTAGCCCTGAAATATCCCGTGGTGCTTCACCATCCAGTGATGTTGCTCGGAGACATAGGGGTACAGTATCGCCGCTGCGATATCGGGATGACTCGATGGACACAATATGTCACCGATATCATGCACCAACGCACAAACGACATATTCCTCGTCGCGCCCATCGCGATGCGCCATTGTCGCGGTTTGCCGGCTATGCTCGAGGCGATCGATCGGAAAGCCGCCGTAGTCGCCTTCCAGAATCCTCATATGGTCGAGTACCCGTTCGTACAATTTGCCGCAATGGCCTTTGAACTCGCTGGCGATGATCTGCCAGTCCTCTGCTGTCCCCTCCGTCATGGCGCTGAACCGGGCGTTCGCAATGCTCATGTTGTTCTCCTTCTTATTGCCTTCAATATAGCACTACAGCGAGCGAAGCCATTCCGCCGATCCCGCATGCCGATGGACATCTGCTACGATAATGACACCTCATCAAACAAGAATTCGGCGCAGGAGGATTACCCGATGGCAACCGCGATGAAAGAGATTCGGGAGCGGGTTTCTTCCGAGGAATGGCAAATCAGGCAGGACCTCGCGGCACTGTACCGCCTGGTGGCTATGTATGGATGGGATGATCTGGTTTTTACGCATATCACCGCCCGCGTACCCGGCCCCGAGCATCACTTTCTGATCAATCCTTACGGCATGCTTTTCGAAGCTGTAACGGCCTCCAGCCTGATCAAGGTGGATCACGATGGCAACAAGGTCATCGATACGCCGTATCCGTTCAATCCCGCGGGTTTCACGATCCATAGCGCTGTCCACGAGGTGCGCGAAGATGCCAAATGCGTGATGCACCTGCATACTCGGGCCGGCGTCGCGGTTTCCGCGCAGAAAGGCGGACTGTTACCCATCTCCCAGCAGGCCACCGTCGCACTGGGCTCGATTGCGTACCATGACTATGAAGGTATCGCGCTCGATCCCGACGAGAAAGTCCGGCTGCAGCAGGACCTCGGTGACAAGATGGCGTTGATTCTGCGCAATCACGGAACGCTGGTTGCGGCCCCAACTATCGCCGACGCCTGGCTCATGATGTACATCCTTGAAACGGCCTGCCAGATTCAGATTGCGGCGCAGGCAGGTGGCTCGAAGTTGATAATGCTCGACGAGTCGATAATCCGCCTCAACTGCGAGAACGTCGCGGAAGCCACGGCCGGGCAAGGCGGCCAGATCGCCTGGGCTGCCATGATCGACAAAGTCGAGCGCCACGATCCGTCGTTTCGTGACTAGTACTCCGTGCCGAAGCCATGATTTGAGCTACGGGGACGCTATGTGAGTGCTGCAAAAAAGCTGCGCAAGTATGCCGAGCGCAGCAATGCGATACATGAAACGTACCTGAGCGATCAAGAGCTACTGGCCAGGTACGAGCGCTTTGTCGCCTGGCAGCTCAACTACATATTGCCGTTTTATGACGAACTTCGGGCGTCGCACGACTATACGGCAGCGGTCGATTTCGTAGTTTCCGACCTGACCGGGATGGGCGTAAGCCAACGCGATCACGACATCGCCCGGATCGTCCCGATCATGTCCAAATTGCTCCCGGAGAAAGCGTTGCGAACCATCGCGTCTGCCTTGCAGCTCAACGCCCGGGTGCTCGATATCAATTTGTCCGTTTGTCGCGCCCTATATAAGGAGAGATCTCTCGATGCGGATATCTCGGAAGCTGACTACTGTTCCGCCTGCAGGCAGGCCAGCAGTCTCGATGAGTGCCTCGAACTCGTCCACCTGATCGACGAGATCGGTCACAGTCTCGATCATGTCATTCGCATTCCAATGATCGGGGTCACCCTCAAAGCCATGCGCACGCCGGCTCGCCTGGCAGGCTTTGGTGCGTTGCAAGTCTTTTTGGAAAAGGGGTACACGACATTTGACGCACTGGAAGATGTCGATCAATTCCTCGACGATGTCACACTCCGCATGACCGAAGTCTTCACGAGGATATTCACCGGGCCGCTTGAGTGACTAAATCACGAATTTGACTGAATAAGGGGCAAATCCATTCATAACGGCTGGATTCAGAGCGCGACACTCAATTTGAAGCACGTTAATTTCTGCCAGATCCAATCACTTGTACTTTGCACTGCAATGCATTACATTGCAGTGCATGGATGCCCAACTCACAGTGAGAATACCGAAAGACCTTCGTGATGCGCTCGATCGGGTGAGCCGCAAGAGCGGCCTCAGGAATTCCGAGATCGTGCGCCTGGCGCTGCAGCGCCACCTCAACCTGCCGGCGAACCGTAACATTCGGTCTGCGGAGCGGGTGCGCACACTGCTCGGTAGTCTCGAGAGCGACGTGCCGGATCTGGCCGAGGATCACCGCGCGTATATCATTGAGTCGTTGACTGGTGGCAAATGAACTCTTGTTAGATACCGGCGGTTTGATCTCCCTGCTCGACCGCAGTCAACGACGGCACGCGGAGTTTTTGGCATTTTTCGAAGGCTGGACTGGAGAAGTCGTAAGCACGGAGGCTGTGCTCACTGAAGCAACCCACTTGTTGGGACGCATAAGCGGTGGCGTTATCGCGTGTCTCGATTTCTTCCTGCAAGGTGGTGCGATACTCCTTCCTTCAGGTACGGCAACTCTGCACCGGGCCCGCGAACTCATGCAGAAGTATCAGAACCTTCCGATGGACTATGCCGATGCCACACTCGTTGTGCTGGCGGAAGACCTGGACACTGGCTTGATCCTTACGACAGATCTGCGGGACTTCTCAACGTATCGCCGCCATGACCGCAAGCAATTTGATATCCGACCTTGATACGGCATTCTGACAAGCGCCTGAACGCAATTGGACCAACAGGGCCGAACCCGAGTAGGTCAAGCTTGAAACGCATCAACCACTACCGGTCGGAGTTACGTTCGAACAGCGGTATCTATTCGAACTCACCAGGATTTCTGAAAAATTGAGCTCCATATATCCGTCAACATGTGACGCAATCGCCAATACGCCGCTGGTTGCACTGGATCGAATTACGGAGAAACATGTAGGTCGTGTTTTCGCAAAGCTCGAAATGCTAAACCCTGGCTTTTCGAAGAAGGACCGTGCCGCACGCCAGATTATTGAAGATGCGGAGGCCGATCTTAGGTAATCTACGGAGTGAATATCACGAATCGCCCGTCAGGACGGGCGATTCGTGATATTCACTCCGTAATTCCCATGACAAGAACGATGAGCAATACGGGTGGTATTACGAATCTGATCATGAAACGCCAGAACGTGAAGAACAGGCCTTCGTCAACGCCGATCTCTTCGAGCTTTATGTGTTTGGGTACAAACCAGCCGATAAAAACCGAAATAAACAAGCCGCCGATCAACAACAATATGTTCGCTGCCAGGAAATCAAGCGAATCGAAAATCGTCTTACCTGCAAACGCAGGAATAAAGTCGAGCGGGTAGAATTCTGACCAGTCACCCAGCGACATAATTGTTAACAAACCGACGACCCAGGCCGCCCCAGCGGTGATCAGAACGCCGTTCTTCCTCTTGATACCCCATTGTTCATCGACCCAGGAAACAACCGCTTCGGCACAACCTATGGAAGAAGACAGTGCCGCCGCAACCAATAGAACAAAAAATATGGATCCAAACAGCTGACCGCCCGGCATTTGTCCGAATGCGAGCGGCAGCGTCTGGAAGATCAAGCCAGCGCCGCTGGACGGCGCCAGGCCGAACGCAAAAACGAGCGGGAATATTGCGAAACCCGCAAGCAACGCGACGCCAGTATCGACAAGAATAACGATGGTCGCCGACCACGGGATGGAGATTTCCTTTGGCAAATACGAACCGAATGTGATTAAGGCCGCCATGCCTATGCCGATCGAGAAGAATGCCTGCCCGATTGCGACCATCACTGTCCTGACCGTGACCTTTGAGAAATCCGGTTCAAGCATGAATTTAAGTGCGGCGGCCATGTCGCCGGCAATTGCCCCATAAATAACCATGACGGCCAATGCCACGAATAGTGCGGGCATCAATATTTTTACCGATTTCTCGATACCCGCCTGGACGCCGCGCCTGACGATAACAACGATGGTCAGGTTGACGACCGTGTGCCAGAACAGCAAACGCCCCGGGTTACTCATCAATCCGCTGAACATGGCATTCGATTCCTCGGCGCCCACACCTTCGAACGCACCGCTTGCCGCGCGCCAAAGGTAATCGAACGTCCAGCCCGACAACACCGTGTAGTAGGACAGAATGATAAAAACGCAAAATACGGCCAGCGTGCCGAAAGCCCCCCAGCGGCTACTGCTCCCCGATTCGGCAGCGACTGCGCGGATGCTGCCGGATGGACTTGAGCGCCCTCGTCGCCCAATCGTGAGTTCGCTGATCAGAAGTGGCAACCCAATGCCAAGCGCGCAGGCCAGATAGATAAACAGGAAGGCGCTGCCACCATTTTCACCCATTACATAGGGAAAACGCCAGATATTTCCCAGACCAACGGCGAAGCCGACCGCCGCCAAAAGAAAACCAAGTCGCGATGACCATTGTTCAGTCGAACCTGCTGATCCCGCCATCTAGTGCTCCTTTCGTTTTGTTCGCTGCGAGCGTCCCCCGCGCGGGTCGGATTTGCGACATCTTCTCATAGTTAATACATCGTGCCGGCAGGAGTAACGGGCTACAATGCCCGACTCCTCCCCAAAAAAACAACGAAATCGTGGATTTAAGCATATGAAATTTGTGAAAGGCCTTGCACTTGGCGTCGTGCTGACTTCGTCCTGTGCGAACGCAGATACTTTGATTCACGCCGGCCGCCTGATTGACGGAGAGTCGGATGCCGCGGTCACCGAGATGACGATTCGTGTCGATGGCTCGGGGATCAAAGCAATTGAAAGCGGTTACACGGCTGCCGATGCTGATGACAGTGTGATCGATTTGAAATCGCACACGGTAATGCCGGGCTTGATGGACATGCATGTTCACCTGAGCGGTGAATACTCACCTGACAGCAGGCTGAATCGCTTTATCACCAACGAGGCGGATTATGCTATTGACGCTGTGAAACATGCCAGGAGTACGTTGGAAGCCGGGTTTACCGTTGTTCGAAATCTGGGCGATGCGTTCAACGTCACGATTGCGTTACGGGACGCGATCGAAGACGGTGATGTACCGGGGCCCAGAATATTCACTGCCGCCAAAGGGATGGGCACGACCGGTGGTCATGCGGACCCGACCAATGGCTGGGCCAGCCATTTGATGGGCGACCCGGGACCCAAGGAAGGCGTTATCAACGGTGCCGACGATGCGCGCAAGGGCGTTCGGCAACGCTACAAAGACGGCGCCGACTGGATCAAGATCACCGCTACCGGTGGCGTGTTGAGCGTTGCCAAGAGCGGTCTGAATCCACAATTCACGGACGAGGAGTTAGCCGCAATAATCGACACTGCTTCAGATTACGGCTTACGCGTTGCGGCACATGCCCATGGCACCGAAGGCATGAAACGCGCAGTGATCGCGGGCGTGGCTTCGATCGAGCACGGCACGTTTATGGACGACGAAGTCATGCGGCTGATGAAGAAAAACGGCACCTATTACGTGCCGACGATTCTCGCCGGTGCCTGGGTCGCCGAGAAAGCCAGGATCGACGGCTTCTTCCCGGATCTGGTCCGTCCGAAAGCTGTGGTGATCGGGCCTGTCATCAAAAGTACGTTTGCCGCAGCCTACAAAGCCGGCGTCCCAATCGTATTCGGCACGGACTCAGGCGTTTCCGCCCACGGCGATAACGCACAGGAATTTGCCCTAATGGTCGAAGGTGGTATGCCAGCGATGGTTGCGATTCAATCTGCAACGAGTGTGGCTGCGAAGTTTCTACGCATCGATGACACGCAGGGTACATTGGAAGCGGGCAAGCAGGCGGATATCGTTGCCGTGCCGGGAAATCCTCTGGACGACATCACGGCAATGGAACGGGTCAGTTTCGTGATGAAGGCTGGAGAGATTTACAAACATCAATAATCAGCAATATTCAATCGCCCGTCAGGACGGGCTCTTTACAGCTGTTGGCGCCCGTAATCGCCCGGCCCCGGCGGGTTGCCATGACTTCTATCTCCTTGATGGTCACAGTCTCACTGGATTGGGCTGACAGCGGCAAAGAAAATACGACGCAGGGCAAGGCTAGCGCGATGATAATGCATTTCTGATCAAGCGGTATCTCGATTGCGACTTAAGTTAGACTGCGGCGCGTGGATCTTTCAATCATCATTGTCAATTACCGTTCCTGGGGACACCTGCAAACGGCATTCGACGCGCTTCTGCCCGGATTCCCGTTTGACGAGTGGGAGATTATAGTCGTTGACAATGAATCAGATAATGATTTATTCGACGAGTTCAAATCAAGATTCGAGCAGGTAAGTTTCATAGCGAATCCGATAAACAGCGGTTTCGCGTTCGGCGCCAATCTTGGCGCAGGTCAGGCGACCGGCGAGCAATTGATATTTATGAACCCGGATGTCATCGCCGATCGCGGTGACGTGCTTGCGCTAATGGACGAAAAAAGACGACTCGGCGATGTCGCGCTTCTGACGCCGAGGCAGGTTGATTCGAAAGGACGAACTCAAAAGCTCTATGACGTTTTTCCCGATCTCTTGAAACACTTCAGAACCATCAAAGCGATACTTCGTCTATTGAGGCCCGAGAAATACCCGAACCCGCGCGCAGACATCAAGACGGTGATCTATCCGGACTGGGTTAGCGCACCCTTCCTGCTGATTAGCCGCAATGACTTCGGCGCCATCGGTGGGTGGTCAGAGGATTATTGGTTGTATGCCGAAGATACAGACCTTTGCCGGCGGGCACGCGATCTCGGCCTCAGAGCCGCGTGCACACCAGCGGTAACGGTCGTGCATACGCATGGCGGCTCAAGCCGCCATAGTGAGGGCGTTACCGCACTCAGCAAACTCGAAGTCATCATATCGAAGAATGTGTTCGCTCAAAGAAACAGCAAAGGACCGCGACGGTTATTCAATCACCTGATTATCGCCCTGCTCAATCTACCCGTGCTGTCATTTGCAGCGTTACTAAATATCGTGACTTTGAGATCAGTACGGGCGCTACGGCTTCGCGGTTATATTTTCTCGGAGCTCGCGCCTTATTATTCGAATGCGCTCAAAACCGGTGTCTGGAAGAGTCCACGGGCACTGGCCAATATGTCAGAGAAATCGTAGGAACCAATCAAATATCGCCCGTCAGGACGGGCTCCAACAATGATTCTATTGGCACCGGCAGGAGCCCGTCCTGACGGGCGATTTATGTCTCGTATTGCGTGTCGATCCAATCGCGGTAACTGCCATCCATCACAGCGCGCCACCAGGGTTCGTTGGCGAGCACCCAATCGAGCGTCCTTGTTAGTCCTGACTCGAAATCTTCCTGCGGCTCATATCCCAGCTCACTTTCTATCTTGCTGGCATCGATCGCGTAGCGCCAGTCGTGTCCCGGGCGATCTTTGACGTAGGTTATCAGCGATTCCGTGAGCTTGCCCGACGCAGGCGGCGACTCCTTATATATGCGCGACAAATCTGCGTCATTTTCGAAGCGCTGGTCGATAAGGCTGCAGATCTCCTTGACAATTGAGATATTGTTTCGTTCGTTGTTGCCGCCGATGTTGTAGGTCTCACCAAGACGGCCATTCTTAATCACCAGATCGATACCGCGGCAATGATCATCGACGTACAGCCAGTCCCGAATATTTGAGCCATCACCGTAAACCGGCATTGGTTTCCCGGTTAGTGCATTAACGATCATCAGCGGAATGAGCTTTTCAGGAAATTGGTAGGGGCCATAATTGTTCGAACAATTGCTCGTGGTTACCTGCAGACCGTAGGTGTGATGGTAGGAGCGGACAATGTGATCCGACGCCGCTTTGCTCGCGGCGTAGGGTGAGTTCGGTGCGTAGGGTGTTTCCTCCGTGAACGCATCATCGTCAGGACCCAATGTCCCGTAGACTTCATCGGTCGAGACGTGATGAAAGCGGTGTCCCGCTGGAGCGTCGTCGCGGCCCAGCCAGACATCGCGGACGACCTCCAACAAATCGTATGTGCCCGATACATTGGTCCGTATGAAAGCGTCCGGTTCATGTATCGACCGATCGACGTGTGACTCCGCCGCAAAGTGGACGATCGTATTTACTTTGTCGTCGACGAGCAGCTTTGTAACGAGTTCCCGGTCTCTGATGTCGCCGTGAACGAAGCGGTATCCCGGATGAGATGAGACGGGTTCCAGGCTGGCCTGATTACCGGCATAGGTCAGCGCATCCAGGACGAAAATCTTGTCGTCAGGATAGGTTTGCAGCCAGTATTGAACGAAGTTCGCGCCGATGAAGCCGGCGCCACCAGTCACAAGCAGGCTAGTCATAGACTTCGGCATCCTTCAACGGCAGGCCAAGCTGGTCTTTGTCGGAAAGTATCGGCTTTTCCTGCTCTAACAGCGGCCAGTCGATGCCGATGTCCGGATCGTCCCATTGCAGCGTCCGTTCATGTTCCGGCGCATAATAATCTGTGCACTTGTACTCGAACTCGGCGCTCTTGCTCAGAACAAGGAAACCATGCGCGAAGCCGGGAGGAATCCATAACATCTTCCTGTTGTCGGCGGAAAGCAGTTCGGCCGTCCATTGACCGAAGTCCGGTGACGACCGTCTGATGTCCACTGCGACATCGAATGCCTCACCCTTGATAACACGTATCAGCTTTCCCTGTGCCTGTTTGATCTGATAGTGCAGACCGCGAACGGTGCCTGCCACTGAACCACTCTGACTGTCCTGTACGAACGTCGCGTCAATGCCTTCCTGCTCAAATAATTTCCTGTGCCAGGTATCCATGAAAAATCCTCGCGGGTCCTCATAAACCCTTGGCCTGATCACGATGACATCGGGCAATCGGGTCGGCACGAACTCCATCAGAAAAGTCTATTCTCGAGCACTGACAGCAGGTATTCACCGTAGCCATTCTTGCCTAGCGAATCCGCCATCTTTTTGAGCTGTACGGCATCGATATAACCGTTGTTGTAGGCAATTTCCTCAGGGCAGCATATTTTGAGTCCCTGTCTGCGCTCGATTATTTCCACAAATTGTGCCGCTTCCAGCAGTGACTCGTGCGTACCAGTATCGAGCCACGCCGTGCCGCGTCCCATCACCTCAACATGTAGTTCGTTTTTGTCGAGGTATATGCGATTGAGGTCGGTAACCTCGAGTTCGCCCCTGGCCGAGGGCTTGAGCGACTTCGCAAGATCCACAACCTTTTCGTCATAAAAATAGAGTCCTGTCACTGCGTATCTGGACTTAGGCTTCTTTGGTTTCTCTTCGATGTCCAACACCGTGCCGCTTGAATCGAATTGAACGACACCATAGCGTTCCGGGTCGTTGACGTGATAAGCAAAGACGGTCGCACCGTCGTATCTTCCACCAGCGTTCTTTATTTGTGTTCCAAAGCCCTGCCCGTAAAAAATATTGTCACCCAAGATTAACGCAGCGGGTTTGCCGTCCAGGAAATCTTCGCCGATCAAAAAGGCCTGTGCCAGACCTTCGGGCGAGGGTTGTACGATGTACGTCAGAGAAATGCCCCACTGGCTCCCGTCACCGAGGAGTTTTGTGAATGACGCCTGGTCTTCGGGTGTCGTAATAATCAGGATGTCCCGGATACCCGCCATCATTAGTGTCGAAAGCGGGTAGTAGATCATCGGCTTGTCGTACACCGGCATCAGCTGCTTGCTGACTGACAAGGTCAATGGGTGCAGACGAGAACCCGTC
>FXBF010000187.1_pt1 | contig 19656 bp, 16 predicted proteins | sample 5335321 | NCBI WGS metagenome assembly FXBF01 (sample SAMEA103928391, study PRJEB20085) | sediment metagenome | isolation source: sediment
GTTTTCTTTCGCGCGTGTTCGGCGGGGGCGCGAAGGGGAATACGATGCGCGAAGTGGAGCAACTTCTCGCCCGGGCCGGACGCGTCAGTGATGTATCCGCCGACCGCGTGTCGCAGGTGGCGGCCGGGGCCCAAGGTCGGCGAGACGATCGTCACGGTCGAGTTCAACGATCTCGGGGAAACCACCGAGGTGGTGCTGACCCACGCCGTGGGCCGAGTACTCGGGGTTTTCAAGCCACTGAAACCCGTAGCGCGAGCCGGAGTCCGCGCGCCGAATAGCTTGTGATCTCCAGCTAGCCACTGCATCTTCTTACGTCTTCGTCCGTGCTGTCTCGTCCTTGGGAGAGGGATTCATGGCCAGCTCCAAGCCCCACGCCTGGTGGGATACCATCCGGCGGGCCCGTCTTTTCCGGGTCCTCGCCGTCTACCTCGGCGCGTCGTTCGTCGTCATCCAGCTGGTCGATATCTTCACCGATCAGCTGGGCCTACCCGATTGGTTCTTCCCGGGTGCGGCAGCACTCCTGCTCATCGGGCTGCCGATGGTCGTGACTACCGCGCTCGTGCAGAGCGTGCCGAGCCGGGGGCCGGCAACGTCCAGCGCCGAGGCTGCGGTTCCGGTTTCCGAGTCTGACGCAGAAACCACCGCCGCCGCCGTCGCCGCGGTCGCGAAGCACTGGCTGACCTGGGCCCGGGCGCTCTTGGGCGGCGGGGTTGCCTTCCTGCTTCTTTTCGGGTTCGCCGGTCTCTACGTCGTCATCAAAGATCGCGGCCAGAGCTTCGCGCCGACGGAGGCGATCGCAGGCGACGATGTCCTCCCGGGCGTTGCCGTTATGCCTTTCAGCGTGACCGGCGAAGAGCTCGCCGAGTGGCGCGAGGGGATGGTGAACCTGCTCTCCACGAACCTCGACGGAGCGGCGGGGTTGCGAGCGATCAACAGCCGCACGGTGCTGGCGCGTTGGGACGAGATCGTAGGCGATAACGAGCGGGTCGATGAGGCCACGAGCCTGCAAGTTGCCGGGGCGACGCAGGCCCGCTACGCGCTGTTGGGCGCCGCGGTGGGGATCGGGCCCAGCGTTCGGCCTCACGGCCGACGTCTATGATGTGCAGAGCGGCGAGCGGCTGGGGCAGGGCAGCGTGGAGGGGTCACCGGACAGTGTGCTCGCGCTTGTGGACCGTCTATCGATCAAGGTGATCCAGGCCATCGTGAGAACCGGGCAGGGCGATCTCCCCTCGGTTAACCTCGCCAGCATCACCACGCCGTCGGTACCGGCGCTCAAGGCTTACCTCGAAGGCGAAGCGGCGTTTCGCCAGGCGAACTTCGAAGCGGCGATCGAAGCGCTGGAGCGGGCGGTGGAAACCGACTCGACGTTCGCGCTGGCCTATTATCGGCTGGCAGCCTCGTACGGCTGGAAAGAGTCGACGTTTCACCCGCTGACCCGGCAGAACCGGGAACGAGCGCTGGCTTTCGTCGATCGAACACCCGAGCGGCAGGCCCTGCTGGTTCGCATCGAGAACTCCCGGGGCCCCGAGAAGCTGGAGCTGGCGCGGGACGCGGTTCGCCGCTACCCGGACGACCCGGAGGCGTGGTACGAGCTGGGCGAGGTGTATCTCCACGACGACCTTGGCCTGCCGACTTGGGAGCAGACCGACGCGGCCTACTCCCGGGCGGTCGAGCTGGATCCCCGCTTTGCGCCCTACCGAATCCATCTGATCGATCTCGCCTTCAAGGTATATGACGGAGACCTGGCCGCGGAGCGGCTGGCGGAGTTCGAGGCGTTGGCGCCCGGTTCACTCAGGCATATACGGCGGGGGAAGCTGGGTATTGCCCTGGCGTATGGCGACTCCTCGTCTCGCGCCTGGGCGCGTGAAGTGCTCGACACGATCGACACCCGGGAAATCATGCAAGCAGTGGCCACGTTCGGCTCCGTGGACGCCCGCTCCTGGCGCCTCACCGAGGAGATGCTGCTGGCGTTGGAGCGCCGAGACGCGATGGCCTCCCCCTTATTGGTCGGATGGTTCGCCACGCTCAGCCTGCGGCACGGTGCCCTCTCCGAGTTTTTATCACGGGTCTCCGATCCACGCGTCCCGGGCGGTTGGCGGCGCTGCCTCGTGTGGGGGCTCTATCGCAACGGCTATCCGGTGCCGGAGGAGCGACTGGAGACCGAACTGGCCGTCGCCTCGGTCGATACAACGGGTGAGACGTCATTGACCTGCACGGCGATGTACGCGGCGGACCGCGGACGTTGGGACGACTACGCCCAGCTCGTCGATCGCTTGGACGATCTGGCGAACCGGGCCCTGGCAGATGGTGACACGTCAGCGGCGGAGGACGCGCGTGATGCTGCACAGTTTGCCCGCGGCTATGGCCAGGTGAGGCAGGGAGAGCCCGACGGACTGACGCTGATGGACGAGGCGCGGCGGGAAGGCGATAGGTTCGTCGAGTTCATCGGCGATATCCACATGGAGCTGGGCAACCATCAGGAGGCCGTCCGCTATTATCGCGCCGAGTGGACCCATGTGCTCGCTCGCCTCAAGCTCGCCCGGGCCTATGCGCTGTTGGGGGAGCTGGAGAAGGCCCGCGACGCCTACACCTACTTCGTGGAGGCCTGGGCGGACGCCGATCCCGAGCTCCAGCCTATGGTGGAAGAAGCGAAGCGCGAGATCGTGCGGCTGCGGGGCGACTTCTCCCGCTGACCTCGCCCCGCCACGAAGAGCGTGAAGATCCCGAGCCTCGCCCCCAAGGTAGGATTTCCAGAAATCGTGTAAGTTGTTGATACGCCGAGGTGGCGGAACGGTAGACGCAAGGGACTTAAAATAACCGACTGTATCCGCCTGGTGGGGGAGAGTTAGGTACGGTCGGCGTTCATGACGAAGATGTCGGGGCAGCACGATGGGAGGAGGATGAAGATGATGAGGCGAATCCTCAAGGTGGTGAAGTGGGGCGTCGTGTTGTTCATGGGGATGCTGGCACTGATTACCGGTTGGTTCCTCACCTTGCCGACGCTCCCCTCAGACGTCTACGACGTGTCCGGGTCGCCATCCGTCAAATCCCTGTACGCTGCTTCGGCGGATAGCGCTCAAGCCTGGGCCCAAGCGGTGGCCCGAGACCTCGGTCTCCCGTCCATCTCCCTGGCGGTCGGCGTGGACGGGGAAGTCGTGTGGGCGTCAGCCTTCGGCCAAGTGGACATCGATGAGGGTATAGGGGCCTCGGTCGACACACCGTACCGCATCGCCAGCGTCTCCAAGGCCGTGACCTCGGTTGGGCTGGGGCGCCTGGTCCAGGACGGCCGCATCGACTTGGACGCGCAGGTGCGGACGTACGTGCCGACGTTTCCCGAAAAGCGGTGGCCCGTGCCCGTCCGACTGCTTGCCGGACACATGGGAGGGGTGCGCCACTACACGAATGGTTTCGGCCGCACGTTCCTGAAGGAGACCTTCAACCGGGAGCGCTACGCTTCGGTCACCGATGCGCTAGAAATCTTCGCGGACGACCCGCTGCTCTTCGAGCCCGGCACCGGATTCCAATACAGCACCCACGGCTACACCCTCCTGAGCGCCGTCCTCGAAGGTGCCGCCAGCCAGCCGTATCTGGCGTTCATGGACCAGGCGGTCTTCGCGCCCTTGGGCATGGAGCGTACGGGGCCGGATGACGGGACCGCCACCGATCCGCTGCCCGCGGTTCCGTTACACATGGACAAGTTGATAGGTCCCCTACTTGTCCAACTCGGACTACCAGGAGAATCGCTCGGGACGCGGTATGCTCGACCGCCGGACGCTGACCCGAGCTACAAGTGGGCGGGGGGCGGTCTCCTCTCCACCGCATCCGACCTGGTGCGCATGGCCAACGCCCTCATGAGCTACCAGCTTCTGGACAGCGTTACCGTGGAGCTCCTGTGGACGCCGCAACTCCTGCCCGATGGCTCGATGAACCCCCAGCGATACGGGATGGGCTGGCGCATCGACCGAGAAGCCGAGCTCTTGGGTCTGGCCGATTCGGTCCGGGTGGTTCACCATGGCGGATCGTCACCCGGTAGCTCCGCCTTCCTGCTGCTCGTGCCGGAGGCCCGTGTGGCGGTAGCCGTGCTCACCAACATGATGCTGTCGCAGCCCCGGCCGATGCGCCTCGAGGCATACCGGATCGCGGGGCAGTTCGTGCGAGCGCGGGAGAGGATCGAGTAGGTCACCTATTTGCAGAGTCGGTTCCCGTCTCGCCGCATCGTCGTCCAGGACGGCGATCTGGCCGGGACCGCGGCCGCGGTGAAGGCGGCGTTCCGGATGTACCCAACCGCGAGCGCGGGCAGCCGTTCTTCCTCTATTTAGGACACAAGGCGATACATCCTGACGCCATACAACTCGATGACGGTTCAGTAGACCTCACCCAGCCCCGAACGTATGTCCCGGCGCCACGTCACCTGGGTCGGTATGAGCAGGAGGTGTTTCCCCGCCGAGCGAACGTCGTCTCATCCATTGACGACTTGACGGGCAAGCCCGCGCTAAGGAGAGCGTTGACGAACAAGTACTCGGACGAGATGGTCGAGATGTTCGGTGAAGACGAGCTCGATCGGGGTACGAGCGAGCGGACTATCCGACGTCGTGCGGAGATGCTGCTCGCCGTCGACGAGGGCCTGGGGCGGATCGTAGATGCCCTTGACGGTCTGGGCATCCTGGACGAGACGTTCATCATCTTCACGAGCGATGTAGCAAACCCCGGCTCGCAGATTGACGAGCTGGTCGTATCCGTCGATATCGCTCCGACGGTGCTCGACATCGCCGGTGTTCCCATCGGGGATCATATTCAGGGCCGCTCGCTGGTGCCGTTACTTCGGGGCAACGCCACTGATTGGCGCCAGTCGGTCCTTATCGAGTTCTACACGTACGAGAATCCGTTTCCCTGGCTGCTCGACATGGATTACCGCGCCATCCGAACGAGCCGGTACAAGTACATACATTGGATGCAGCACCCCGACGAGAATGATTGGTGAGGGACTGCCTTGGGTCACGATCCGAACTGAAGATCGGGGGAGATACTTCCGGGCGCTGGAGCAGGCCCAGGTCGGGAAGGACCCGGTTCCTTTGGCAAGGCTAATGACAAGCTATGTGGAAAAGGCTGCGGAGCTGATGCTCTAGACGTCGTCGGCCATCTTCTTCATCAGCCGGACCAGGAGATCCTCAAACTCTCCAGGCTCCTGAAGCTCATCAGTCGCGGGCGGAAGATCCGGTACCAACCGATGACAAGAAAAGGCCATGCGGTGCTCAGAAAGGAATTGACGATAGCGGACCTGCCGCGCGTACTCACTTGTGGGGCGAGTGTGGCTCTCCTGCTCCCAAGCCAAGAACTGAGTAACAAGAGCAAAGATCTCGTGCCAATACATCCAAGCTGGACAAACCTGCAGTTCGAGGAGCTTTTTCCAGGCCGATTTGATCACATGGTATTCCGCGGGGGTGCCCCGTGAAGAGAAGATGAGTCGTGCTGTCGTCATATCATCCGCGGCGCGTCGGACAGCCGGCTCGGTATAGTGGGTCGCATTGGCGATCATTCTTGCGGTGATCGCTGAGCTTTCAGCTCCGATGAGGAAGGCGAGCATGTCGGCCTTTATTCCCACACCGATACCGAATCGAAGGCGAAGCATGAGTGTCGATGGCTCAACGAGCGACGGCTCAACTGCGAAATGCTTCTCTCGATATGGCTGTACCTTCCCTACCCCTTGAGCGTACTTGTTCCAGCGATGGTCTTTCCCCGTCTCTTGGGCTAGCGCTGCAAACTCCTTAAGGGTCAGTTGAGTCGTATCTGGATATGCTGGGAGTAGATTGCCCATCCTCTGAACACTCAAGAACCGTGAACCGACGCGAGCCCAGTCGGCTACGAGATCCCACAGGCGTCGTTCCTGGTCTCTCAACGCTAAGGATGTCAGAACCAGTGCTTCTGGGTCTACTATCGACTCGGCCCGCCCACGGGCCGAAGCCGGGCTGCCCACAGATGTCCACTGCTTCCACAGCACTTCAAGCGTTGCTTCTCGCACTCGCTTCGCCAGTCGCGCAAGCCTACGAGAGGTCTTCACGTGCATGAGATAGAACCTCGCTGAGAATCCTGGCAAAGTCAGGAGAAGTATCCTGCGCTCTCACCCACTCGGCAGCTGCGTCGAGTTCACCTGAAGGAATGAGAGTCGACCGCCTAGCCTGATCATTGAGCGATCTGTACTTTGTAGCCAAGGTCCAGGACAAGAGATCGCTGATGGACAGCCAGCTGGAGCGCCTCAGAACCACCCTCTCCTCCCGCTACACCATCGAGCAGGAACTCGGCAGCGGTGGGATGGCGACGGTGTACCTGGCGCATGATCTTAAGCACGAGCGGCAGGTAGCCATCAAAGTGCTCCGCCCCGAGCTTGCTGCCGCCCTTGGCGCCGAGCGTTTCCTGCGCGAAATCAAGATCACGGCCAATCTCAATCATCCGCACATACTGCCGTTGCTGGACTCGGGCGAAGCTGACGGCGTCCTGTTTTATGTGATGCCGTACGTCGAGGGTGAGTCACTGCGCGATCGTTTGAATCGAGAGAAGCAGCTACCGATTGATGATGCCCTCAACCTCGCGAGCGAGGTCGCCGACGCACTCGCCTCGGCACATCGGCACGGCGTAATCCACAGGGATATCAAGCCCGAGAACATCCTGCTGCGCGAGGGCCATGCAGTGGTGGCTGATTTCGGGATTGCGCTGGCGGTGACGGCAGCTCGTGCAGAGCGCTTGACGGAGACGGGACTGTCTCCCGGATCACCATCGTACATGAGCCCAGAACAGATCGACGGGACCGGCATCGACGCGCGCTCGGACATCTACGGGTTGGGTGTGGTCCTGTTTGAAATGGTTACGGGTCGGCCGCCGTTCGAAGGCCCGACTCCCCTCGCAGTTGCCGTAAGGCACCAGACGACACCACCACCCGATCCGCGGGGAATCAATGCGGGAATTCCCGACGATGTCGCTCAGCTGATATTGAAATGCCTAGCAAAGGACAGGCACGAGAGATACCAGACTGCCACCGACTTGCTCGCTGAGCTCGACCGCCTGAAGCATCACATCGCAGGGGCGGCCGGCGCGTTCAACCTGCGGTGGTTCTTGAGCCGCCTCCGTCGCCCCATGGTGGCCGTCCCTACGGCGCTGGCGGTCCTCGCGGTCGCGTGGTTTTCCGTCTGGTTCTTCCAGCAGCGGGCGGAGGTGCGGTGGGCCAGCGAGGTGGCCCTTCCGGAGATCGAGCGGCTCATCGGGGAGAACGACGTGTGGCGGAACCTGGTCGCGCCCTACCGCCTCGCGGAACAGGCCGAAGCCATCCTCGGGAACGACCCTAAGCTGGCGGAGCTGTTTTCCCAGGTCTCCCTGGAGATCGACGTCCTGACCGAGCCCCCCGGCGCCGGGGTCTACATGAAGGAGTATGAGAACCCCGACGGCGAGTGGTCCTACCTGGGGGTCTCGCCGCTGGAGAAGGTCAGGGTGCCGATCGGGATCTTCCGCTGGAGGATCGAGAAGGAAGGGTACGAAACCGTCCTGGCGGCGGCGTCCACGTGGGACATAGGAGGCGGAGACGACATCCTCTCTGCCTACGATCTCGTGCGAACGCTGGACGAGGAGGGGAGTACTCCGCCGGGGATGGTGCGGGTGCAGGCAACGGAAACTGCCGTCGGGACCCTGGGCGACTTCTTCATCGGCCGGTACGAGGTCACCAACCGGGAGTACAAGGAGTTCGTCGACGCCGGCGGCTACAGGAACAGGGAGTACTGGAAGCAGCCGTTCGTGAAGGACGGACGGCGGCTCACCTGGGAGGAGGCCATGAGGGAGTTCGTGGACCCGTCGGACCAGCCCGGTCCTTCGACCTGGCTGGGGGGAGATTATCCGCAGGGCCAGGGCGAGTATCCGGTCTCGGGGGTGAGCTGGTACGAGGCCGCGGCGTATGCCGAGTACGCCGGGAAGAGCTTGCCGACGAACGCCCATTGGAATGTGGCAAGAGGAGCCTTCACCCCGATGATTCAATGGCCACAGCTCGGAGGGTTTGCCGTCCTGGCCCCCTTCAGCAACTTCGGGGGCCAAGGACCCGTTCCGGTAGGGAGCCTCCAGGGTTTCACTGCCTACGGGGCCTACGACATGGCGGGAAACGTGAGGGAATGGTCCTGGAACGAGACCCCGCAAGGAAGGCTCATCAGGGGCGGCGCCTGGAACGACAACACCTATGAGTTCGGCACTCGTCGGCAGGCGCCACCCATGGATCGTTCCGCCCGGAACGGATTCCGGTTGGCTGTCTATCCCGACCCCGAGACGGTGCCCGAAGCGGCGTTCGCTTTCCAACGTCTCAGTGTGCCCCGCGATTTTCGCACGCAGCAGCCGGCTTCCGATGCTATCTTCGAGGTCTACAGGGAGCAGTTCTCCTACGACGAGACGGAGCTGAACGCCCGTGTGGAGCACCGGGAGGAGAGCCCCGGAGGCTGGATCCGGGAGAAGATCTCCTTCGACGCCGCCTACGGAGGCGAGCGGGTCCTGGCCTACCTCTTCCTCCCCGCCAACACGCCTCCTCCCTTCCAGACGGTCATCTACTTCCCCGGAAGCGCTTCCACTTGGATGGCATCGAGCCAGGACCTGGAGAGCTACTACGAGTTCCCCATGTTCCTCTCCTTCCTGGTGAGGAACGGCCGGGCCGTCCTCTATCCCGTCTACAAGGGGACCTTCGAGCGCGGAAGCCCGGCCTTGATGGCCCTCCAGCAAGGAGCCGAGTCTCATGCCTACACCGAGTTCTTGGTCCAGGTGGTCAAGGATTTCAAGCGAAGCGTGGACTACCTGGCGACCCGTCCGGACATCGACAGCGGTAGGCTCGCCTATTACGGCATGAGCTGGGGAGGGTGGCTCGGGGCGATCATCCCGGCGGTGGAGGAGCGGCTCGGCGCCAGTATCCTGGTGGCGGGGGGCCTCTGGGGGCGCGCAAGGCCCGAGGCCCATGAGGTCAACTACGTGACGCGGGTCAGGACACCGACCCTGATGTTGAACGGCAGGTACGACAACATTTTCGACATCGACAAGCAGGTCAAGCCCATGTTCGACCTACTCGGGACCCCGGCGGAGCACAAGCGGCTCATCCTCTACGACACCGACCATATCCCGCCGCGAAACGAGTTCATCAAGGAGACCCTGGCCTGGCTGGACCGCTATCTCGGACCGGTGAGGAGATGAGATTGCCGCCATGGGGGGCGAGCCCGATGCCTGTCTGGGTGCGCCGGAGGAAGATTGGAGCGGGGCAATCCCAGCCGGGTTCAGGTGCTAGGACACGGCCTCGCGGACGGGAGGGGTTCTGTACCGTGCCCGACCGAAACCAGCCACATGAAGCGGGGCTCTGCGACGTGCCCGATGGCCCGGAAGAGGCGAAATCGCCGCAGTAATCAGTAATCAGTAGCAGGTCAGAACGCCCGGCTCCGTCGGATTGACCGATCCGGCCAGGCGCGCCGGCCCTCAAAGGCGCCTCAGCCAAACAAAACAACTCTTTTCCCCGCAACAAGTTACGGCCGTTGTCGGGGTCCGGTACACCGCTTGCCCCATGGTCCGACGCCAGCGGTGGTACCGTCCGCTGCGGCGATCCAAGCCGTGCTCCCCCAGGCCTGATACTCACTCCCAGGAGCTGGAGAAATCGATGATTGCTGTACGCTGCCTGGCGGCCTTGATGCTGGCCACGACGCCCGGGTCGGTCCCGATGCCGGGAGTTACGGCAGACGTGGCAGCCAAGCCTGTTGGCGGCAGACCGACCTGGGATATCCCCATCGAATTCAACAAGGCCGTCGACCGTTGGCTGGTCTACTACCAGACGCGCGGGCGAAGGAGCTTTCAGATCCACCTCACCCGTGCAGGACGCTACGAGCCGACGTTACGGGCCATCCTGCAGGAGCACCGCCTGCCCCAGGACCTCGTCTATCTATCGTTGATCGAGAGCGGCTACGACCCCAACGCATACAGCAGCGCGCACGCCGTTGGTCTCTGGCAGTTCCTTAGCAGCACGGCTCAGCGCTACGGCCTGCGTGTCAATGAATGGGTTGATGAAAGGCGCGACCCGATCCTCGCCACGCGGGCCGCGGCCGCCTATCTGAAAGACCTTTACGAGGAGTTCAGCTCCTGGTACTTGGTGGCGGCCGCCTACAACGGCGGGAGCAGGCGGGTCCATCGAGCCATTCGCCGCACCGGCAGTCGTGATTTCTGGGTGCTGGCTCGTCGCGGGTACTTTCCGGACGAGACGAAGGAATACGTCCCTAAGTTCATCGCCGCCGCGCTGATCGCGAAGCAGCCGGACAAGTACGGGTTCAACGTCAGGACTGCTCCGCTTCGTGGCTACGACCTGGGTGGGGTGCCGGATGCCACCAGCCTGGACGTGATCGCCGAGGCCGCCGGTGTCGACGTCGCCGAGGTCATTGCGCTCAACCCCCAGCTGATCCGTCGCGTGACGCCGCCGGGGGAGAGCTACCACGTCCGCCTGCCACAGCGAACCGGGCAGACGTTCGCTACCAACTACGCGCGGATCCCGGCCGAGGCGCGAGTCCGCGCGGTGCAGCACACCGTAAAGCCCGGCGATACGCTTGGCCGGCTCGCCAAAATCTACGGCTCGGACGTTTCCGCGATCCGCACGGCCAACCCCAGCGTTCGCCCCAGGCGCCTCGAGGTCGGTCAGCGGCTCTTCATACCGGCTAGCACAAAGCTCACGCGTCTGACCTCTTCAAGCCCCTGACATCCTGGAATTGGCCCAATCGCGCTGCTGCAGGGTTGGCGCGGACAGCTAGTCAGGGAAGGGTATCGTTTCTAGGCGGGCCTGCAGCGAGCAACTACGGCCGGTAGCGGGGCAGCGGTGGCCAAACCATCGCTTAGACCTGTCCTGCGGGGGGACTGCCTCACCAGTGGTAAGCGAAGCTGACCAGCGGGAAGACGTATAGGTCATCAGCGATAGTCGGGACAATGCCGGCCAGCTCGGCAGTGAGGCTCCTACTGATGAGGCGGCTGCCAAAGCCCAGGATCGCCCCGTCCTCGCCCGGCACGACCCAATTCTCGGTGATGAACTTGACTAGCCTGGACACCCGGAACTCGCCGGCAACTGAGACCAAGGGCTTCTCCTCGAAGCTTCCCGGTGCCTTGAATGGCGAGGTGTGCAAGCTTGGTCACTAATCGCCAAGTGACCATCCGAGAAGAAAACAGTGCAAGATTATCCTGATTCAGCAGACAATAGGAAAGTGTCGAGGAAACGAATCACGAAATCGACGTTTAGGTCATACTAGGCTGAGCGAGGATTCACGTTGGTCTCTCACCTAGAGAGTCTCGAGTTGCTGGTCCAGGAGCGGGTGATACCAGTCTGGGAGTCGGTCGCGATAACTTGGATCCTGGAGGTACTTCTTCATCCAAGGGCCTGGTTCCGTGGCAGCCGGCTCGGGCTTGATCGCAATACTGTCGAGATCGGCGAAATCGAGCAGGATCGCTTGGAGATCACGGTGGACTCTGATCTCCATGTTTGTGACTGCCTGCTTAAAACGATCGCTTTTTTCGTCGAGCTCAGACTCCAGGCGCTCACGCTGCTGCTCAAGCTCAGTACGCGCTTTTTCAATCTTGAGCGATGCGCCTAACCGCCGAAGGAAGTCCACTGCGGCAGAAGACCCACCGAACACCGCGAGCGAAAGAAGGAGTAGGTCGAAGAGTGGATTGGTGACGAAGAGCATGAACATCAGGGCGGCGATGGCTGTGACGGCTCCAGCCTTTACACCCTCATCAGCTTCCTTCTGACGATCTTCAAGGGGCTTGAGCTTGCCAGGTTTTCTTGAGGCACTCTCCTCTGCCACACGCTTCTTCTGCTCGTGTAGTTGACGTGTGAATTGCTCGCGCACGAGGTGAGCCAGCTTGATGCGGTCTACGTCCGAGCGCGCTGCCCACACGGTGAGAACAGGATGTGTAAGCCGACCTCCCTTCAGCTGAGCAACCACGTCGTCGAATTCGAAGGTGCACACGAAATCGGAGGCACGAGGCCCTGTGGGGAGAAGGAGAGTTGGAACCTCACACTCCGGGAGGATACGGCCAGCGAGTTTCTCCGATTCCTCCCTTAACCTGTCTCTGAGAGCTCTCGCATGGCTTGTAGACCAGTCGAACGCTTCACTAGCGGCGTCTGCTAGCTTCTCTGCTGCCTCACCGGCCGCGTCGCCAGCGGCCCGGGCTCCCTGCCTCCCCGCCTCTGATACACGGTCCCAGTATCGATCTGTGGAACGTGCATCATTAGTTCGTTGCGCGGCCTCAGGACTCTCTTCTCTGGCAGGAGGTGACCGGCTCTGCATCGGCCTGCCACAATGGATGCATGCCGGTGCCGCATCGGAGATTCGCGCCTTGCAGTCGGGGCACTTGATCAGGCCCATCTCTCTTTGACCTGTCCGGTTGGCCGCGGAGGGTCGTTACTATTGGATGCCTACGCACAAAATGTCGTCCGGAATAGCCTCGGGCAACAGACACAGCTGCTGGTACAAGTAGCCGCTCGTTGCTCTGCCTGCGCCCAGTTAGCATCTTTGTAACTGGCCCAACCATCACCCTCAAGCCGCCAAGCAGTTCGCCATTCTTCGTGACCGAATCGAGGAAGCGAGGGAGCGCCCTGTGTGCTGTGCTGGCCACCATGCCAGGCTACTCCGCTCGCCGCGATTACCTGGCCGATCTATTCTGGCCGGGCGTTGGGCACCGTCGCGCCCGGGGATCTTTGCGACAGGCGATCTTCTACCTTTCCGAGAGACTAAGGGTTACCAAGATATTCTCAACCCCCGCTCAGCCGCCGGCGATCTCCCGGCCCGTGACAGTAACCCACGTCGTCAGTCGGTCGATCGTTTCGGCGTCGATCGGTAAGTCGCGAATTCGTAAAAGCAGAATATCTATGGTAAGCATCCCGTTGACGAGGAGTATGCGCACGAACTCACGATCCTTGTCGCGGAACGCAGCGAGCTTGCTTGCAGCAAGATCGTGCGCTTCAAGGCACCAGCCCGTGCAGTTTTGTGTATTCGGATTCTGAACGCGTACAGTCCTATCCTGCCAATTCTTGGGGAGAGTGACGGCCTCAATGTTCAGTCCATGAACGTAGAACCCGAATTGATCATGAAAGCGTGACAACTCGCCGATAGCACCATCGATGGCGTCTGCCATATCTGGATTGTTCTTCGGTGATACGTCCACCTCCACGGATTGGCGCAACGCCTCCGGAGCGTCCGGGTACTGCCCGAGTATCGCTTGGGACCCGACAACGTATAGCTCGGTGTCCCGTGCGACGTTGCACGCGGCGCGGACGGCGTGTTCGAGTTGCTCTCGCGTCACTATTCCGAGGCCTCTCTGATCGTGTGCAACTCGGCTGGCGAGAGGATCCCCAGGAAAGGGAGCGACTGGCGAAGACGCGTGCCGCGCTCGCTTCGACTCGTCAGCAGCCGCTTGAGGCGAGGTCTGGATGATGTGCGGAAGAGTCTTCGCCACTCGAGAAGTTGTCTGCGCTCCCGTGGATCAGCGTCGCGAAGGCGGCGGTCGATGCGTTCCATGGCGCGGTCGACAAGTGACGGGTCGCTCTCGAGCCGCCGTGCTATTTCGGTCGCGATCGCCAGGGCTCTCCTGTCGAGCGTCGCGTGCGTCTTTTTCCCGTTCCGCAGCCGGGCCGGCGGCTGAGATACCAACACGTGCGCGGGTGGCCCGGTTAGCGGGATTGTCTGGCTGAGGCGGGCTTCCTGCTCGCTCGATATGATCTGCAGGTCCGCCGCGGTCCAGGTCTTGGCTTCGACCGATACATCATAGCGTCGCTCCAGGGCGGCGACCCTCTTCTCGAACTCTGACACGAGTCGATCGACGTGTCCTGCCGACGCCAGGATCCCTACCGTGACTGGATCCCAGGGTTCGTCCGAGCCGGTGGCGACGGGCCCCTCGATCCAGGCCGCCCGCGGTGCCGGCTTGAGACTTGCTACCAAGTGTGTCAGCTCGTCAACCAGCGACTCGAATCGATCCGCCTCCGCCGCGTATAGCTGCATCAGGGGTGCGGCCAGCGGGTGCTGCCTGCGTAACTGCACGGGTTTCCTGCTCCCGACCCCTACCGTCTCCAGCACATCGAGCTCGACCAGCTGCTCCACCGTGCGCCCAACTCCCGACTCGTTAAGATTGGCGCGCCGTGCGATCTCGGACTTGGTCAGAGGTTCGGAGGAGGATCCCAGTACACGGAGAACCCTCACGTTGGACTCCGTTCGGAGCAGGTAGTCGAGAGGAGCCCTGAGCGCACTCTGCCGTTCAGTCGTGGGCCTCATGGGTACCGCAACCTGTGATGGTACGAGTTCGATGTTTGGGACATAGCGTCAGGTGTACTGTAAGCGGTCTGAACGTACTATAATCTAGTTACCGATATTGTAGTACATATATATGTATTTGAGCACAGGTAACTGTATAATAATATCGTTCGCGCCCACTGTCAACAGCAGGTGCAGCAGGCCGCTCACGAGGCCGGCGCGGGATGCCAGTCGGGCACAAGGCCGGGTCCCGACTCCAGCACGAAATCGACCTCAGCGCCTCCTGCTGTACGCCAGGCGTGCGATCTGCGCCTGCTGGTCCTATCTTTAAGCTTAGAGTGCTCGTCGACCCCGCAGCAGGTGAGTGATAGCGCATGCGCACAATCAAACCCGCGATACGTATCCTGAAGCTGATTGTGAAACCGCCACTCCGTGGCTGCTATCCCACGGGAGGCGTACCGGGCCGTGGCTGCTTCCCAGACGGAGGTGTCGGAGGCCCGGGCTGTTACCCTCAGCGCAGGCGTCCTCGGAGACTCCAAAGATAGCTGCGCCCGGCAGCGGAGCAGCCTGTCGAAACGTGCCCCGCGTAGGCCCACAGATTCCGTTTGGTCCGAAAGCGCCAGGGCGTCCCCATCGTGGCCAGGAGTAGACCACCGATGACCGTGTTCAGCAATCTAGCCTCCGGGGCAAGGGAAGAAGCTGAAGCCTACATTACAGCCGTCCTACAGCTCCTGGGTGAGCAAGATCCCGTCGCTGTGCTGCGAAGGACTGCCGCGGACCTGCGCCGGGCTGTTGGCGACCGCGAACCCGATGAGCTGCGGTGGCCCGAGGGCCCGGGCAAATGGTCTGCCCTTCAGGTCATCCAGCATCTTGCAGATTCGGACCTGGTATGGGCTTACCGCATGCGGCTGGTCATTGCTGAGGATCGGCCCGAGCTGAGGGGGTACGATCAGGATCTGTGGGCCCAGGGGCGCCGGTATCAGGACAGGGACCTCAAGCAGGCGCTCGAGCAGTTCGAAGTTCTGCGCGAGCTGAACCTCGAGTTGCTTGACGGATTGGATCCGGTAACATTTGAACGCGTTGGCATTCACAGCGATCGGGGTGAGGAAAGCCTCGCTCTCATGGTCCGGCTTTATGCTGGTCACGATCTTGTGCATTTGCGACAGCTCGCGCGCATCCTCGCCGCTGGGGAAGGTAGGGGCTGACCTGCTTCATCAATTGGCCAGCCGTACGCCGAGATTGATCCCCGGCGAAGGAAGTCCCATCTTGTAAGCGGCTACCGCCCGAAATATCTAGGCTCAACGTGGCCCTTCGTCGCGGAGGCGTTCATTGTCTGGTCTCAAGCGGCTGATCCAGGAGATTCACCGGCGCTCGCTCTGGCAGGTGCTCGCCATTTACCTGGTGGGCGCCGCGGTGGGCTACCAGCTGATCGAGGCCCTGGTCTCGGGTCTCGGTCTCCCCGCCTGGTTTCCGGCGCTCGCGATCGTGCTGTTCATCGTGGGGCTGCCCATCGTGCTCGCCACCGCGCTCGTGCAGGAGGGTGCTCGTCCGGCGGAAAGGCCGGGCGAAGCGACCCCCACGCCCGAGGGAGGCGGCGCGGCCGCTCCCGAGCAGAGTAGACGTCGGGAGGCGGGCGCTGCGCGGCGGTTGTTCACCTGGCGGAACGCGATCACGGGCGGAGCGCTCGCCTTTGGGCTCTGGGGAGTCGGCGCCACCGGTTGGGTCTTGTTTTATGGCGGGGCTGGTAGCCGCGCCATGAATTCGTCTTCGTTGGAGTGGGTCGAGTCCATCGCCGTCCTCCCCTTCGCGGACATGAGCTCGGAGGGGGACCAGGAGTACTTCAGCGACGGCATGACCGAGGAGATCCTCGACGGCATATCCACGTACAACGGGACGTGGCTGATTGGCCGTGTGGAGTTTAGGCCTAACTCCTGAAGGTCTCCGCCATGGCGCTGAAACAGAAAGCAGGCTTTCCGTTGCGTCAGTGCCGAGGTGGCGCCGAGCTTCGCAAGAGACCGAGAAATGCCATCAGTGTCGCGGCACTCTGCCTACTGATGATCCTCGGCGTGCCCTCTAACGCTGAGCCCCAAGAACAGCAAGAGGATTCGGTCACCGTCATCGAGCGGGGAACCCCTGGCCTCGATGGCTGGGACGTGGCGGAGTTTCCCTTCAAGGTGATCTTTTTCCCTCTCTATCTGGTGTCCTTGGGACTCGAATGGCTTGGCGGGGCGGCGTACGACGGTTACCCGCGTTTCGTCTATTACAACAGCGAGCTTAACAGGCGCGGCGTATACCCCACGATGGCGGCGCAAGGGAACTACTCGGGAACGGGGGCCGCTGTGACGCTCGGGGTGCCCCCGGGCCAGAGCCCGTTCTGGGGATTTGTCCGCGGCGGTGCCACGTTCAAGTCGTACTGGCTGGTGGAGGGGCGGCTCGGCTACGGGGGAGTGTTTGGATGGGAAGGGCCGGATATGCCAATCGGCGTTAGCGTCTTTGGATCACGCCGGCACCGCCCGCAGGATGAGTACTACGGGATCGGCAATGACAGTGACGAGGATGATCGCTCCGACTACAAGCTGGACATATACGAGCTCACTGGAGATTTCGCAGTCTTCGGTTCGAGGAACGTGGAGTTCGTGCTGACCGGCGGATATGAGAAGACGGAGTCCGGAGAAGGCGACAATGACCGATTGCCCAGCGTCGACAGTATTTTCGGGCCCTTAGAGATCCCTGGCTTCGGTGAGGAGCAGGAATACTTTCCGATCGGCGTGACAGGCAACGTGCGAGTGGGCCGTCGTCATGCGCTGGAGCGTGGCGGCTATTGGGTGACCCTGGGCTATCGCTGGAACCATAGCGAAACCGATGGCGCCCCTGATTTCGGCAAGCTGACCGCCGGCGCCGGGATCGACATGCCGTTCGATCATGGAATACGAAGCCTGAACCTGGCTATCTCGTATGAATCTCTCCGTCCCAGGGGCGACGGCGAGGTCGCCTTCTACTACCTGCCTGCGCTCGGGGGCTCGAGAACCCTGCCGGCTTACCGGGCGTGGCGATTCCGCGACCGCGACGCGCTGTTAGGTCAGGCTGAGTACCGCCACCGCCTGTGGGATGACCCGAGGGGGAGCACGGGGTTGGACGCGACCATTTTTGCGTACGGCGGGATGGTCGCGCAAAGCATGAGCGACGAGTTCAGCTTCGACGCTTTGCATCCAGACTTCGGCCTCGCACTGGGCCTGCTCACTCCCGAGCGTCCGATCGCCTATCTATCGGTCTCGGCCGGAGATGACGGAGTGCGGGTTCACTTCACCTTCAGACTCGGCTTGTGATGCGGTTACGCTTCCGGCAGCCCGCCGTCTTACTCGCCATTTGCGCGGTCGGGCTGGCCTCTTGCGCCCGCTCCGCCCTGGTGGTGAAGGAGGGCCAGACGAGTCCAGACCCAGAGGCCGGGTCACTCGGCGACATCCCATCCGCACGTGACCCCGACGTGGGCCAGGACTTTGTCAAGCACTCAATTCGTAGACCGCTCGGCTACGTGTTCATCCTGCCCAAGGCGTTTCGCGACTGGTTCGGTAGCAAAGTCGAGGCCTATAACCCGACCGCCGACGATGATGTGGCGGATTCGAACTGGTTCACCCGCCGGAACAGTCGGCAGCGAATGACGCCTGAAGAAGTGGCACGCGGGCCCATCGATGGAGCGGAGCCCGACACCAGCGGCGTCTGGACGGTCATCGGGGCGAAGGTTGGGGGAATCACTCCGGGCTTCAGGATCCAAGACGCCGCGGGCGTCGAATACCTCATCAAGTTCGATCCGCCCGAAAATCCCGAGTTAATGACAGCCGCCGAGGCGATAACCCAGCGTCTATTTCACGCCGCCGGATATAATACGCCCGCAACTTACGTTACCGTATTCGATCCCGCGAAGGTCCGAGCCGCAGAATCCCTGATGTTCGAGGACGAGTTTGGGCGTGATCGGCCGGCGACAAGCGCGGATCTGCAGGAGCTGCTAAGCACTATGCCGCAGCGCCCGGACGGCCGCATCCGAGCGGTAGCCAGCCAGCTGTTGCAAGGAAGGCTCGGCCCGTTCTCGTACGAGGGCAGGCGGAAAGACGACCCCGCTGACACCATCCCACACCAGCACCGGCGAGAGCTCCGAGGGCTGTACGTGATGGCCGCGTGGCTCAACCACCACGACACGAAACAGCAGAACTCGCTGGACGTCTTGGTCGAGGAAGACGGTCGCCGCTTCGTTAAGCACTACCTGATCGACTTCGGCTCGAGCCTAGGGAGCTCGAGCATCAAGCCGAGCGGTCCCCGCGGCGGGGTCGAGTACGACGTTGACCTCGGCGATATCGGCTCGCGCCTGATCACCGCGGGGATCTATACCTCCGGCTGGGAACGCTACGATTACGATGGGCCTGAGTATCCGTCGATCGGCTTCTACTCACCAGATCTCTTCAGGCCCGGCAGCTGGAAGCCGAATTATCCGAACCCCGCCTTTAAGAACCGCACGGTGCGAGACGGCTATTGGGGCGCGAAGCTTGTGGCCAGCTTCGACGAGGAGCAGATCCGCGCGGCGGTAGCGACAGGTGAGCTCAGCAACCCGGAGGCAGAGGAAGTCTTGGTACACGCGACCGTCGCCCGTCGAGACCTTACCGTCCGCTACTGGTTTCTGCGCGTGACTCCGCTCGAGGAGTTGGCCCTCACGGGCACATGGGAGGGACCCGACCCGGCGGTCCTCGCCTTCCGGGACCTGGCGGTGGCCGAGGGAATTGTACCAGCGGCAGGACGGAGGTACGAGATGCGCTTCGACTTCCCTGCGGCTGGACTTCGGGTGAAAGGGGTGCGGGCGCCGAGGCTCTCCGGCAATGGAGAGGGGGAACTGGTGCTTCCCATGCCGACCGGAAACATCCTCGTCGGCCCCGAGTTCTGGGAGAGATTTCGCAGCCTGCCGTTGGAGAAGCGTCTGGCCAAGTTAGAGCTCACGGCGATCCCGGGGCCGGGGCAGCCTCGCCCCCGCTCGGTTCGCGTCTACTTGCTGCCCGATCGAGAGCGCGGCTATCGGGTCGTCGGACGAGCCTACTAAGGACAGCGGGCTGAGGACGGGATCCCCCGAGCAGGCTCTGCGCCGAGGACCAACAGGCTCCCGTACCCGGGCCCACCCTCCTCAAATTGCATCAACTGTCAGGGTCGACCTTGTCACGGTCTCCAACCGACGCCGGTCATAGATACTGTCGGTGTGACCGCGGCGCGGCCCCCCAATGGTCAGCGATCGGGCAAAGTCAAAGACCACGCAGCCAGCGGGCGAGCTCGGCTCCGATCTGGTTGGGATGGTCCTCCTGCAGGTAGTGAATCCCCTCTCCCAGGTCCACCGTCT
>FXBF010000188.1_pt1 | contig 19547 bp, 17 predicted proteins | sample 5335321 | NCBI WGS metagenome assembly FXBF01 (sample SAMEA103928391, study PRJEB20085) | sediment metagenome | isolation source: sediment
TCATATTCGATTTCGTCGTATCGCAGGCCAAGGGTCAATGCAAAGTCATCGCTTAGTGCAATCTCATTTTCCAGAAACAAGCCGATATTGGTCACGAGCTCATTCTGGTCCGATACCAGCGGCCCCAAAACACCCATATTATTATCGTATCGTTGCCGATCGTCGTCCTGACGGTCGAGATCCATGCCGACGATCAGACTGTTTGGCCGGCCCCACAATTCACCGTGGTAACTATAAGTTGCACCGGCACCGACAAAAAATCGATCAAACTTGACGGAACCGCCGCCCGTGAACGGCAGCTTATTGGAGAAATCGCGCCACACGTAGTGATTTCGAAGCCGGATCTCATGGCGCTCGCCGAACGATTTCCTGTAGGTCATCCCGAATCGCTGCTGCTCCATAACCTCGCCCGCGTCGAAGTCCACATTCCGCTGACGCGCCGAAGTGGGGTCCGCTTGTGCTTGCGCCAGATCGATGCCGCCGGGATCCTTAGCGACAGGCTGATCGGTCGCGTTGAGGACAATACCCAGCTCTGATTCGTCGTCAAATGCAAACCTGAATCTGGCGTTGAGCAAGGTGTTTTCTGTTTGGCTATGGTCGCGGTAACCGTCATACTGCATGTCCGAAATGTTGACCAGGTAGTTCAGGCGACCGGTATTACCACCGGCCTTTAATTGAACCTGATTGAAGTTGAATTCCCCAACGGACAGGCGCGTTTCGATGAAGGGATCGGCCGGGCCGCGCTCCGAAATAATGTTGATAACGCCACCGGACGCATTGCCGTACAGCGATGATGACGGCCCGCGAATAACTTCGATTTGCTGCGTCGACCCGAGGTCGATGGCGTCAGACTGGCCCTGTCCATCCGGTAGTGATTCCGGTATTCCGTCCACTATTATCTTGACGCCGCGAATGCCAAAACCAGATCGGGCGCCAAAACCACGGATTGCAATACGCAGGTCCCGCGAAAAGTTATATGGGCTTTGTATGAACACACCGGGAACAGCGGCGAGCGATTCGTCCAAGCCGATCTGCTGACGGCCGAGTTGAATGTCGTCCTTGCTGACTACACTGATCGCTGCCGGAATCTGGTCGATACGTTTGTGCATACGCGTCGCGCGTACGATGATTTCGTCGAGTTGGGATTCATCGGTGCCTTGATCCGCTGAATCAGCGAACGCAACGCCACCACTGGCAAACATCGTCGCCGCGATGACTGCCATAGCTGGCCGTGCCCGAAACCACTTATCTTGCTTCAATTGTTTGCCCTCACTTATTTGTAATCGAGGTCGAATATCCAGGTAGCGCTCCTGAATTAACGCCAGTGCTGACACCTGGAATTGTCCTGCGACCCTACGCTGGAGACTTATTGATTATTCCCCCGCACGTACCGCGATTCGCGGTGCCCATCTAAGGAAGTATACGCGGGTCGGACATACTACTTAATTTAGACTCAATCTACTACTTCTTTTGGGGCACTTGCCCTACCGCAGGGATGGGGATTGGATCGCCTTGCGACGATTGCTGCCCTTGGGTAGCGACAGAATTCGTCACATTTCTATAGACTTGGCACAATTCAATGTCAAGCCATCATCGAAAATCGAGCGCCCGTCAGTCGTTGATTGTGCTACTGAGCTACAGCTTGTTCGCGCTTCCCTGCGGTGCTGGCCCGCCGCCAACTCAGGAATCCTGCGTGCCATCAAGCGATGTCGTCGAGGTCGCAGCGGGTGTTTACGTTCGGCCCGGGCAAGCTGCAGTCGTATTTGAAGCTGACCGGATTGCGAACATCGGTTTTGTGGTCGGTGATCGCTGTGTCGCCGTAATCGATTCAGGCGGTAGCCTCGCGGAAGGCCGGGCTCTGGATTGTGCGATCCGCGAGGTGACCGATCTGCCCGTCTGCTACGTGATCAATACGCATGTCCATCCGGATCATTTGTTGGGCAATGCGGCATTTCAGCGTCCCGGGGTGGAATTTGTCGGACACGCGAAACTGCCCCGGGCGCTGGCACTACGCGGTGATACTTACCTTGAACGGGCATCTGCGTACGAGGGCAGGGTGTTAAGCGAATCGATTTTCGTATTCCCGGAACGCACGGTGACGGACACAGTCAAATTGGATATTGGGGGCAGGGCATTGACCGTTCGTGCCCACAAAAGCGCCCATACGGACCACGATATCAGCATCGTCGACGAGACTACGAAGACGGCTTTTCTCGGCGATCTGGTTTTTCTCGAGCATTTACCGGTTATTGACGGCAGCATCAACGGCTGGATCGGCGAACTCAGGGATATGATCGGCGAACCGCTGGATTACGTTGTGCCAGGCCATGGCCCGGTACGCGCACCCTGGCCCTCGGCTGGTAGACCGACGCTGCGCTATCTGACCTTGCTTCGGGAGGACGTCCGGGCCTGGATTGTGAACGGTGGTGATTTAGCCTCAGCGCAGGATAATATTGGCCAGTCTGGATCAGAGGAATGGCTGCTTTTTGACCGCTACCACCGGCGCAACGTAGGCGCCGCATACGCGGAGCTGGAATGGGAGGATTGACAGGATGATAAACAAATCACGTTGCGATGCGTTCGCCGGCCTGCTCGGTTGCGTAAGCCTGTTGTTGATGCTTGCTCCGGTGCCTGGTGACGCTGCAACGATCGAAGAGGACATGGTCTGGACGGGGGGCCTGCGACACGCCTATTTCGGCGATCGGCCTATTATGCAATCGGACGACCTTATCGTGCTGGATGCGCCGAAGCGTGCCGATGACGCGGCCATCGTGCCCATATCGATCACGGCGCAGATTCCGCAAACGGACGAACGTTATATTCAGACCATTTACCTGTTCATCGACAAGAATCCAGGGCCACTGGTCGGCAAATTTAACTTCACACCGAAAAGCGGCCGTGCAGACCTGACGTTCCGGGTGCGGGTCAATGCCTACAGCCCGATACGTGCAATCGCAGAAACGAATGATGGTGCGTTATATATGAGCCGGCGATTCATTAAAGCGACCGGCGGTTGCTCTGCGCCTGCCGGTTCCGATCTTGATGCGGCGATGGCCCGCCTCGGGAAAATCAAATTGAAAACGAATAGCGTCTCGCCAATCGACGAACCGACAGCGGCACAGCTTATGATCAGTCACCCGAATCTGAGTGGACTACAGATGGACCAGGTGACGCGCCTGTATGCGCCGGCCCATTTCGTTCGGCAGATCAAAGTCAGTTTCGAAGGCGAGGAAATTTTTTCTGCCGAGACCGGGTTCGGCATCAGCGAAAACCCGAGTTTCAGATTTTACTTTGTGCCGGAAAGTGAGGGCCAACTCACCGCAGAAGTCACTGATACCAAGGACCTCCGGTTTACTCAGACCTTGCGGGTCACTCCCGCCGGCCGGCCGGAACTTGTCCGGAACTAAGCCGGATATTTGCGATGAGAAGGCGCAGGCAACATGCTATTCGTTTTGCGACCTTCGCGTTGGTCCTGGCGATGGTTGCCACGCAGACGAGTGATGCAACGATCGACAGCTCGGCCGCACGCCCCGTTGCTCCAGGAAAATTTATCCGGGTCGGCAACCATCGGCTGCACTTGAACTGCGTTGGTCGGGGATCGCCGACTGTCATATTCGATTCCGGACTCGGTGGCAGCTCGCTGGACTGGATTCGCGTTCAACCCCAGGTTGCATCATTCACTCGTGCGTGCAGCTACGATCGCGCCGGATACGGGTGGAGCGACGCCGGGCCACTACCGCGTGATAGTGCACAAATATCACGCGAACTCGCAGCATTATTGGACAATGCTGGCGTGCCCGCACCGTACCTGCTGGTTGGTCATTCTTTTGGTGGCTTTAATGTTCGGCTGTTCAGCCATAACAACCCGCATCAAGTGGCCGGCCTGGTCCTGCTCGATTCATCTCACGAGGATCAGTTCCGGCGATTCGAAGAAGCCGGCGTGGGCTCAATTGCGCCGCGACGTAGTACGTTCATCGTGGGAAACGCGTATCAGGTCCCAGACGCCATGCCGGAGGAAGTCGTCCCCGTCGCACTATCCTTTGCGATCACACGTAGCAGTATGCTGGCGTTTCGTAGCGAACTAACCCACCTTCGAAGTAGCGCAAAACAACTTCGCAACAGCTCTACGCTGCCTGACGTCCCGGTCATCGTCATTTCACACCGAATCGCTGACACGGCTACTTCCGACACTGAGGCTAAACGCGCCGAAATCTGGATGGAGATGCAGTCAGATATTGCCCGTCGAGCATTGCACGGAAAACATGTGATTGCTGCAACTGATAACCATTATATTCATCTCAGCCAACCACAACTAGTCGTCGAATCGATCAGAGACGTGATCGAACGGTCATATTGATTGCGACGGTTGTCTGATGGACGATGCGGGGCCCGTGCGCCACGGAACAAGAACGAAACCATAAAAAAGACTGATAAACGCGAGCGTTGCGGGAATCCAACCCATATCGGACAACACTGGCGTGGGTCTCGCATACTTCTCCTTGCGCAGATTTTCCACGAACTTCAAAGGCGAATCGACGCGGATGTAGTCCAGTTCCGTTTGCGCTGCGAGTTCCTGCAAATGATTTTCTCGAAGCGATGATAAATGTTCCTGGCCGAGTGCGATTCGGCGTGCAATGTTCGCCATATTGATGCCAACCATCGGCTCACCTTGTTCCGTTCCAGAGCGTCCAAGACTGTGGACGTCAATCTGCATCACTTCCTCATGACTCCAGTATCCGACAATATTGCCATTATCATCGATATGCGGAATCCTGCTAGGCACGGTTCTACCGACGCCGGCGATAAAACCTGTGACTGAACCGGGCTCGTCCCTGAATGGGGGTCTTATGTCCCTGTTGAGCGGCGGTGCCTCGTGACCGTCCGTCAGGAATACCAGGCGAGTTTCATTTTCGGTTTGGCGCGCAGCGTCGATAGCCGAATAGAGGCCCTTGGCGACTTCGCTGCGGGCCGTCCAGGCCATACGCCAGTCGATCTTTTCCAGCATGTCAGACAACGCACTATAGTGCTCACAGATCTCAACGGGCGTAAACATTACGAACGTGCGATGCGCCGTGAAAATGCCGAGTCCGGCTTCCGAACCACAGGGAAGGCTCTTGAACGCAGTCTCGATCGCGGATTTCGTGAATTCGAGTCGCGTCGTTGCGGCAGCATCCAATTCCATATCGGCAACATTCATGCTTTGCGTTATATCCACTACGAACAGATATCGGTAGGTGTCTTGCGATACGCGGAACGTCGAATAAGTGGTCGCGACACCGAGAAGAACAAGAGCCAGGACGAGCCACGGCCATATTGTGTTGCGAGAGAATTTCACGGCAATGGTTCTCGCGATTGGATCGTCGTGAGTGCGCGAGGGCTGCGCTCCGGATTGACTTCTTCCATCGCGTCGACTGGATCCGTATCAGGGGCCAGATTGAGCGCTAACTCCAGATTGTATTTTGCATCCCAGTGGCCGCTGTCGATGCGCAATATTTCCCTGTAGTTTTGTTTCGCCAGTTCGATCAGTGGCATGGCCAGGTCATCGGAGCCGATGTCGTGCAACTGTGCAGCTTCGCGGAAATACAAATTAGCCAGGTTGAACTTGATATCCATCTGCAACTGACTACGTGAGAGCGCATCAATAGCAGCATACGCTTTCACGGTCGCCTTGAAGTCCCGTTGTTGCCCGAGAGCATAAGCATTCGCGAACTGCCGGCGGGCGTCTCCGCCGCCATTGACCCGCGCCTCATCACCTGAGGCCAGGGCATCATTGAATTGCTGATCGTAAGCAAGGCGAATGCCGTCATAGCAGACCGCCAGAATCAAAGCAGAGAGCATCGCGATCGCAGGCAATTTAAGGCCCTGAATCACCATCGCCTGATCTCTGTTCGTTCGACAAACAACAACATTGCGATCAGGGCCATTCCGGCTACGTAAAACCAATTCGCGATTTTCTTCCTGGGAACTACGTCGACATAACGAATTGGCAAACTCTGCAATTCGTTTACTTTGGCAATCGCTGTGGCGAGCGCATTCGGGTCTTCAGCATCGAACACGCGGTAGGGTGTTTCAAGCGTCTCAAAATACTCATGGAGCACGCGCGCGGGCGCTAAGTCGTCACGTTTTTCGCCAGGATTCGCGGCGACTATTCCCGGACTCAGTCTCGATCGGATATACACCCAATACAGCGCGATGCGATAACGTTTCAGCGAATCGGCAATATGTATGCGGGTCGCCTTGTCCAGCCTTGCGCCACCGTCTGAAACGAGCATGATGACTCGCGAACCGGTATACGGTTGACCTTCAAAAAACTTGGTGGCGTTCATAATTCCTGCACCAACATCGGTCTCGGACAGCCCGTGCCCAATGTTTCCCGCGTCAATCGCCGCCTGGATGATTTGGGTCTTGTCCGTCAACGTGAGAACCTGTATCGGCTCTGTGCTGAATACCAGCATCCCGTATTTGTCATTTCGCCTGTCTGCCACGAACCGGGACAGCAGTCGCCGCGCAACGGTGCCCTTCGCCTCTGAATCCCCGGCAATCAGAGGATTTCTAAATGGCTGACCGCCAAACGGCTGATCCATGCTCCGGCTGCGATCCAGCAGAAGCACGATCTGTGCACCCTCACCAATTCTTTCTATCTCTTTTTCGGGCAGGTAAGGCCCGCTCAAGCCGATCGCCACAAGCGCCAGCGCCGCGCTTCGGGCTACGCGCAAGAGCATCGAGATCAGCATGGAAACCCTGTCATCCGGGATCAGGGTAAGGGACGAGAAACGCACCACAGCGGCATCTCTGGAAAACAACGGCACTGCGCAAAGCACCAGTAAGGAAAGAACCCACGGATACAGGACGGCAATTTTCATGCGGCGGATCTCTCAAGTGCACGGCAGTGCCGACAAATATCGACCAATTGCTGCAACGAACTGTCCGACTCCATTACGTCAGAACTGTTAAAAAATACGTCCTGCGACCGCGCATAAAGCATTGAAAGCTCCGTTTTCAAGGCGGCGTATCTGGAGTTAGCCGAAAAGAATGCTTGCAAATTTCCCGGGAAAACTACGTGACCGGCAGTTGCATTCACCGCCGCGTGAAATGCCTGCAGCCCAAGCCGGTAATTCTCCGGCTGAGAATCCAATCGCTGCAATCTGCACAATTCGTGAAGTGCGCTGGAAAACGGATACCGGTCGCGTTTGAATCGCGGCAACAACCAGCGCCGATACGCCAGATAGGTCAGCAGGCTGGTAAGGAGGAACGCCGAAATCACCAACCGGATGCCCCGGCCGATGACCGGAATCGGTTGCGGGCGACGATCCGGCCGCAGGTTCAGGTTGTGCCGTGCGTCCGAATTTGTGATCGGCCCGATGCTAAATGTCCACTCGGGAATAAATACGGGAATCGGACTCGCACCACCCGTAGTCAAAAACTCAAGTTGCGGTATGGTCACAGACGTTAACTGCTGCGGGGCATTGAAGAGCTGATATTCGACAATGATGCGATAAAAGGCTTTTTGTTCACGATACTGCACATCGGCTTCTGCCCGTGATATTTCCAGCCACCGATTCAGTCGGCCCGTTTGAGGCAGGGTTGTCGTATCAAGCCGATTCGGCTCACTGAGACTCAAATGCATTTCATGCCTGATTTTGTCGCCAATGGTGTATCCGAAATCTCTCGGTGTGTCGATGTGGATGTTGGATATCCCCTGTGCAACGATCGCCGCCGGGATCAGGTACAGGACCGGTGCCGTCCAAAATCGCAAGCTATCGAGGGGTGAGCGCAGCATGGTGTCCTTATTCGTAAAAGTATCGACTCACGGCCTCGGCTTCGAATCTGTCAATCAGATACAGCGGTCTCAAATCATGATCGGCAAAACAACGGATTACTTGTTCACGATGTTGGAGAAGTTTTTTTTCGAGGCGCCTGGCCCACGATCGTCGCAGTAGAATCGTTCGTTGAGCCCTGGTCTCCGGATCGTAAAGATGGGTAATGCCGACGCCCGGGACCCGGCCCTCGCCACTGTCGACAAGAACGACAGGGACCACGGCATGTAGACACAGCCGGTCCAATATCGCGCGCAATAACTCGATCGGCAGGTGATAGTCAGAAACCACAAAAACCAGCGCCCGTGCGCCGGCTACCTGCTCAGCGCCCACCAGCAGGCCAGTTGCATCAGCTCCGGTCGGTGCCCAGCGGCGCAGACGCTCGCAGACCAGCGTGCCCGCTCCCTGGGCCCGGGTAAGCGGCAACGAAAGCTCATCGCGTACGACCGAATCGCAAGCAGTGAGTGCGAACGGATCACCGACTCGAAATGCCGAATGCGCCAGTGAATTGACGAACTGGATCAGCTGATCAAATTTGCAGGTCTGACCGACAAAACTCATTGATGCCGACACATCGGCAAGCACGAACACGCGAACAATGCTTCTCTGCCTGAAGACGCGTACCATCAGCTGTCCGAATGGGTCTCGAAGCGACGCTCTCAGGTCAAAACGCCGTGGATCGCCAGCGACGTGCAGGGGCGCAAATCCATGGACTTCGTAACCGCCGCCACGCTGTATGCCCCGGTGGCTGCCTGGATAGCACGATACGGCACGCCAGGGGACGCGATAAAAAAATTCGGTCGCGCCCTCCATACTTCGAGTCCCAGCCTCCATAGAATATCCAGGCTGCTAGGGTGTGGCCACCGCTTGCAGTATATGGTCAATCAGGCTTTTTGCCAGTTCCCCCCGGCGTAATTCATAGGCTGGTCGAAAAAAAACCCGGTGTGCCACGACCGCGAAAAATACCTGGTGAATATCTTCGGGCAATACGCTCTCGTGTCCGTTTAGCCAGGCGGCCACGCGCGCCGCGCGCAGCAAGTAACTCATACCTCGCGGGCTTACGCCCGCCTGTATCAATCTGGCCATGTCGGTGTCCGGAACGCTAACGCCAAAAGCGCCAGGATCTCCCGTAGCACGACAGAGATGTAATGCATAATCCTGTATTGCCTCGCTCGTGTGGATATTGCTTTGTATAACCGCAGACACGCCATTCAACTCACGGTAGTCCACGATCCCTGACGGAATCCGATTCAGTAGTTGATCCGTGTCGTGAAACCGCGTATCGACCATCAATTGTCGTAACAAAACCGGATCCGTGGGAGACTCGATGTCGATTTCCATGAGAAATCTATCGCGCGATGCGGCCGGAATTTCGAATGTTTCTTCTCTTTCGACCAGATTGCGGTCGGCGAATACCTGCAGGTGCGGAAATCGATATTCGCGATTGAATGCCGACACGCTGCGCTCGGCCATTACGCGGAGCAATAACGAATGCATCTGCGGTCGTGCCCGATTGACTTCGTTGAAAAAAAACGTTGCAAGTGCTTCGCCGTGTTTAAGCAGCGGCCCCGGTGCTACTCGTGGTTTTCCATCTGCGTCAACGTAAGTGTAGTACACCAGATCGCTCGGCATCAGATCGACGGTGCCCTCGATACGCTCGTAACCTCCGCCCAGCGTTCGGGCGACTGCACGCAGAAGCGTCGTCTTGCCGACGCCGACGTTGCCTTCGAGGATGACATGACCACGAGTGAAAATGGCGATGCAGAGCAGGCGTACAGCCTCATCCTGACCGATCATCGCCGTCTTTACCGCCGCCTCGATGGCCAGTGCAGGGCCTCGCCAATCCGCTAATTGATCGTCCATCTTCAAATGTACCGCCATGAAACTACTTGAATAAAGTTACGATTAACATTGATTTTTCACGGTTTTCGATTTTTGGTGCTGCGCCGCTGAAATACGGGTTATCCGTAAGCTGACACTGTGCGAATGCTCTGCTAGCATAAGTACATAACGACGACAATAAGACCCTACGTGGAGATCAGTGAAATTGTGAAATTCGTGCCTGTCCTATTGGCTTTGTGGGCACTTTTTCCGTCTACCGTTGCCGGTGCGAATGATTTTCCAACTCAGGCTCGAGTGGAATATATTTTACGCTGCATGGATTCCCATGGTGGTCAAAAGTACGAAAATCTGTATTCATGCACATGCGTTATCGACAAGATAGCAGACAAGATTCCATACGACGAGTTCGTCGAAGCCGAGGTGTTCGCTCAGTTACGTGGAACTCCCGGAGAACGTGGAGGCGTGTTTCGGGATCCGGATCGGGCTGGTCTGCTTGTCAGGAAAATAAATGATCTCACCGAAGTGGCGGAAAAATCCTGCTTCATGGGATTAAGATCAGATACGACTGATAAGGACTCAGATACGACGGATAAGGAGAAGGAACGCGGTTGAAGGAATAACTGCAATGTGTTGAACGTAAGAATATTAAGACGGTGGTGTTACTTGCCGCGGGATGCGGTATATCAAGTATTACGGTAGCAAGCTGTTTTAGTCATATGGACGTATATAAACCATCAACGGAGGTTGGGGACATGATTAAACGTTTAATAACGATGATCGGCGTAGCACTAGCACTGATTGTGCCTGGCATATCGAGTGCAAACCCTGAGCTGATGAAGCTAATGGACGACCCGAATAATTGGGCTATCTGGGGGGGCGATTACGCCGGCACACGCTACAGCAAACTAAATCAGATTAGCAACAAAAATGTTGGCGATTTGCAGGTGGCCTGGACATTTTCGACCGGTGTATTGCGCGGGCACGAAGGCGGGCCATTGGTTGTCGGTGATACGCTTTATATACAAACACCGTTTCCAAACAAGGTATTTGCGCTTGACCTTCACGACCAGACCATCAAGTGGCGCTACGAGCCAAAACAAGACCCGGACACGATTCCGGTAATGTGCTGCGACACGGTGGCCCGCGGTCTTGCATATGCGGACGGGAAAATCTTCCTGCAGCAGGCGGACACGTACCTGGTGGCGCTGAATGCCAAAAACGGCAAGATGATCTGGCGCACCAAGAACGGTGATCCAAAAAAGGGCAGCACCAATACCAACGCGCCGGTCGTTATCAAAGACAAAGTGCTGACCGGCATCAGTGGTGGTGAGTTCGGTGTTCAGGGCTTCCTGGCGGCATATAATATTTCGGACGGCAAGCTGGCGTGGAAAGGCTATAGCGTCGGGCCCGACAATCAGTTGCTCGTCGATCCGAAGAAGACCACTCATCTTGGCAAGGCAATTGGAAAGAACTCCAGCACGAATACGTGGAAAGGAGATCAGTGGAAAATCGGTGGCGGGACGACCTGGGGCTGGTACACCTATGATGCGGACCTCAATCTCGTCTATTACGGCAGCGGTAATCCGAGCACCTGGAATCCCACGGTGCGACCCGGCGACAACCGCTGGTCCATGACGATCTTCGCCCGCGATCTCGACACGGGCATGGCCAAGTGGGTCTATCAGATGACGCCTCACGATGAGTGGGACTACGACGGCATCAACGAAATGATCCTCGCCGACATTAAGGTCAAAGGTAAGAATCGCAAGGTTCTGGTGCACTTTGACCGCAACGGTTTCGGTTACACGCTTGACCGTGTAACGGGCGAACTGTTGGTTGCCGAGAAATTTGACCCCGCAGTGAATTGGGCGACAGGCATCGACATGAAGACGGGTCGGCCCAAGGTTGTCGCAAAATACAGCACCGATCAGAACGGCCAAGACGTCAATACGCAAAATATCTGTCCGGCGGCATTGGGTAGCAAAGATCAGCAACCCGCGGCATTTTCCCCGCGTACCGGCTTGTTCTACGTGCCCACGAATCATGTGTGCATGGACTACGAGCCATTTGAGGTGGAATACACTGCAGGCCAACCATATGTTGGCGCGACACTAAGCATGTTCCCCGCGGGACGAGTCACCGGCGACGGCACCACCAATCTGGGCAACTTCATAGCCTGGGATGCTTCTGAAGGCAAAATCGTCTGGTCTCTGCCCGAGCGCTTCTCTGTATGGAGTGGGGCATTGGCAACGGCCGGAGATGTCGTATTCTACGGCACACTTGAGGGCTACCTGAAAGCGGTTGACGCCAAAACCGGCAAAGAACTGTATAAGTTCAAAACACCGTCTGGAATCATTGGTAACGTGAATACCTGGAGCCACAAGGGCAAGCAGTACGTGGGCATACTCTCCGGGATTGGCGGCTGGGCAGGCATCGGCATGGCGGCAGGGCTGACGGGTGACACCGACGGGCTTGGCGCGGTCGGTGCGTACCGATCGCTCGACAACTACACGCAGCTAGGTGGTGTATTGACGGTATTTGCATTACCCGATTAGACTGCTGCGTTTGACCAGCAATTAGTTTACATTGCGACCCCCGGCTGCATGGCAGCGGCCGGGGGCTTTTTTTAACGCACACTGCGTGCCGAGGGATCCCTGGAAATGCGCCTAATCTATCGAGCGAGCAAACGTGGCTTTGCATCCATGATTTTTGTCGCTGTCACGTTAGTAACTTTCGCCTGTGCCGCCGACAGCACGCAGAATCAACAATCGGAAGCCGCAGCGGCGTCAGGCCGGCAATCCGCTTCCAACGAAAATGACAGCGATACGCCTTACACAGTTGAATGCGGTCAGGTGAATGACGCAGGTGAGCCATTTTGTTACGTCGACGGCGACACTTATATTGGCTGGCGAACGTATCATGGCTCTTGCCACAGATGCCATGCACAGGACGCGGCGGGGAGCACATTCGCACCGAACCTGCTGGATCGTATGCGAGAGTCCAATATGACTCGGGATCTGTTCGTAGAGAGATTGAACGACGGATTCACTGGGCAGGTGGGGGTAATGCCGCCCTTCAAAGATAACCCGAATGTGAATAAACGCTACAATGAGCTATACGCATATCTCACGGCGCGGGCATCCGGAGCACTTCCACCGGGTCGCCCCAAAAAGAAACCGAAATCGGATTGATGCACGTCCCGAATTCTATTTATCGCCAATGGCTATTGCTGGTCGTTGCATACGGCTTGTCGATAAGCGCATTCGCCGACGAAGAGCAAGCATTTCGAGTTTGTGCGGACCCTAATAACCTGCCTTTTTCGGCCGTGACGCTCGACGGGTTGGAAAACAAGATTGCGGAAATTTGGGCCCATGAACTCGGCTTGCCGCTGGAATACACCTGGTTCCCGCACCGGCGCGGATTTATCCGCAACACCCTAAAAGCGTTGGATGAATCGACCGGCACGTACAAGTGCGATATCGTCATGGGTGTAGCGGCCGAATTCGACCAACTCTTGACGACAGAGCCTTACTACCGCTCAACGTATGCACTGGTCTATGCGAAGGGGCGCGGCCTGGACGACGTGACAAGCGGCGAACATCTCATCAACTTGAATCCCGAGATTCGCGATCGTCTTAGAATTGGTGCGTTTACGCCAACACCGGGAGTTAAATGGCTTGCACGCCACGGCATGACCGAACAGATGGTCGCTTTTGTCGCTATGTCAGGCGATCCGGAGGCCTACCCGGGTGAGATCATCGAGAAGGAGCTCGCCGGCGGAAGACTCGATGCTGCGATTGTATGGGGACCGATAGCGGGATATTTTGCCAAGCGCGCAAAAGGCGTGGAGATAGCCGTTATTCAATTGGAATCGGAGCCTGGCATTCAATTCGATTTCGCGATTTCCGCGGGTGTGAGGTACGGTGACGGCGAACGAAAACGGGTCCTGGAAGAATTGATGCACAAAACTGCTGTGCCGATTCAAGCAATCCTCGCCGCGTACAACGTGCCTTTGCTCGATATTATGCCAGACACCGATCTCGCGGCCTTGCCCGATGACGACTAAAGCCCGAAGAAGGATCGTCGTTCCAGGGACGGCAAACTAGTATGGTCGGATTCTTATCGAAAAAACACATCATCGCAAAACCCGGCTTCAATCGCTGGCGTGTTCCTCCGGCTTCTATCGCAATCCACCTGTGTATCGGCTCGGTTTACGCCTGGAGCATTTACAATCCCGCGCTGATCAAAGCGCATGGGGTAGTCGCAAGTGCGGCCAGCGACTGGACACTCAGAGAAGTTGTCTGGATTTTCACGATGGCCATTGTATTTCTCGGGTTGTCAGCCGCCTTTGCCGGCCGCTGGTTGGAGCGGGTCGGGCCGCGCATGGTTGGCGTCGTTGCCGCCGCCTGCTGGGGCGGTGGTTATTTGATTGGTAGCCTGGGTATTTATACGCATCAGTTGTGGTTACTCTATTTCGGTTACGGCGTCATCGGCGGTTGCGGCCTCGGGCTGGGATACGTTTCTCCGGTCAGTACCCTGATTCGATGGTTTCCTGACAGGCGGGGCATGGCGGCAGGCCTGGCGATCATGGGTTTCGGTGGTGGCGCCATGATCGGCGCACCGTTGAAGTTGTTCTTCATCAGAACTTTTTACCGCGCACCTGACTACCTTGGCTCGGTAGCCGACCTCGAATTGGTCACGCAAACAGGCAAACGTTTTGCCGAAGTTGCCGGCGAATTGAAAGAAGTCGTGATTGTCGGTGCAAATGACCTCGCCGGCATGCTCGTTCCGGGGCCAGAGGGCGTCTACCTCGTTGGAACCGGATCCACCGGCGTGGCGCAAACATTTATTGCGCTTGGCATTATCTACTTCGTCGTAATGTTGATTGCCGCTCTTGCCTACCGCGTGCCGGCGGAGGGCTGGCAACCCGAAGGCTGGACGCCGCCAGATCCCGCCAAAGCGGCAAAACGTATGATTACTCACCGCGATGTCGATATCGATCAGGCGCTTAAGACGAGACAGTTTTATCAACTCTGGATTGTCCTGTGTTTAAACGTAACGGCAGGCATCGGCGTGTTGGGCGTTGCCAAGACCATGATGAGCGAAATATTCGGCAGCACTCTTCCAAACATCGTCGATGGGGCGTTTGCCGCAACCTACGTGGTGATGATCAGTGCTTTCAACATGGTCGGGCGTTTCTTTTGGGCGAGTACGTCCGACTTCATCGGGCGGCGCAATACTTACTGGATTTTCTTTGCTCTAGGTATTGTGCTGTATTCCTCGATACCGTTTTCCGCACAACGTGTCAGTGCAGATCCCAGCGTCATCTGGCTGGTCTATTTCTACGCGGCCAGTATGATTATTTTCACGATGTATGGCGGCGGCTTCGCGACAATTCCGGCGTATCTCGCGGATGTATTTGGCACAAAATATGTAGGCGGTATTCACGGTCGTCTGCTCACGGCCTGGAGTACAGCAGGCGTGCTGGGGCCGTTGGCCATCACGTCATTGCGAGAATCCTCGATCAACACTGCTATTTCCGATCTGGTGGCGAAGATCGATCCAACCGCGTTTGCATCGAAATTTGGAGCGGGTATGGACCAGCTCGAGACGCTGGTCGCGCAAAAGACTGTCACGATTGCCAAACTGATGGAAATTGCACCGTCCGGAACCATCGATCCCACCAGTAGCCTTTACAACACCACAATGTATTTGATGGCCGCGTTACTGTTCGTCGCTTTGCTCTCCAATGCTGCAATGCGACCGGTGATGGAGAAACATTATTTGCCAACGGGCAGTAGCGCAGAGGAATCCGCAACGACCTGAGGCTCCTCCGGTAGCCACGGGTCCGATCGAAGTATCGTGACAGTTCAACGTCGTTCTCAATCGTGTAGGCCATCGAGATCGAAAATAATTGCACGAAGATTCGTCGGCCACATCGAAAAGTTGTGATGGATTAACTACTTTCCTCGAATTATCAATAATATATACGCTAAATTTGATACTCATTATGAGCGTGCATCCAATTCATTATTCCGGACTTCATGACGGCTGTTACGGTGTATACTCAAAACGCACGACGAACCTAAGTTCGTTGCAATATCGAAATCGAAACTGGTCGGAAGATCAAGTAACAATAAAGTTCAATCTGAGAGGGGACAGTGATGGGCAGTAAAAGAAGCAACAATCTGTTTTTCAAACTATGCATTGGATCGAGTATCGCGTTTTTCAGTATGAGTTCGGTACAGTCGCAGGAGGTCGACGGTGGCACGCTGTACGGCGACATGTTAACGGTTACACAGGATATGTTGGATCGCGCTGGCGGTGACTCCAATAACTTCCTGCATACCAACGGTAACTACAATCAAACGCGTTACTATCCGGCGCGCCAGATTAACACCCACAATGTCAGTCGATTGAAGCGGGCATGGACGTTCGAGACCGAAGTTACCGAGTCTTTGGAAACGACGCCAATTATCGTAAACGGCGTCATGTATGTAACTACGTCATTCAACCATGTTTATGCATTGAATGCGGAAACCGGCAAGGAGATTTGGCATTACAAACACAAGATGGGGCCGATTACGACTTATTGCTGCGGACCGAATAATCGCGGCGTGTTCCCATATGGCGACAGCGTCTACATGGGCACCCTTGATGCCAAGCTGGTGGCATTGAATGCGAAAACGGGTGATGTCGAATGGGCAACGCAGATTGCGGATCCCGAGCTTGGCTACAGCGAAACTATGGCGCCAACCGCAGTAGATGGAAAAATCCTCATCGGGACCAATGGCGGCGAATATGGAATTCGCGGCTTTGTTAAGGCTTACGACGCGGAATCGGGCGAGTTGCTATGGACGTTCCACACAACGGCCAAGAATTCTGTCGGTGTCTGGGCGACCAAAGACGCCACGGGTCGCGATATGTTGCGAGATATCAAAGCTGAAAAAGCAGCATTGAAAAAACTTGGCGATCCCTACAAAACGCTCGGCGGCGGTGTCTGGCAGAACATGGCGATAGACCGGGACACGAATACAGTATATTTCGTTGCCGGTAATCCGTCTCCTGACCTGTATGGGGCGATTCGACCGGGGGACAACCTGTACACGAATTCACTCCTGGCAGTTGATCTGGCTACCGGTAAACACAAGTGCCATTTTCAATACATCGCGCACGACGTATGGGATCTGGATGCAGTGAGTCCGCCAATATTGACAACAGTCATGGATAATAAAGGAAACGAAGTGAAAGGCGTGCTGCACGGTGGCAAGACCGGCTATGTCTATGTGCACCGTGCAAGTGATTGCAGCCTTATCCGGTTCTCCGAGCCCATGGTCAGTCAGGAAAACCGCTGGGTTCTGCCTACGTCCGAGGGCGCGCGCATGTTGCCTGGCGCGAACGGTGGCGTGGAATGGTCTCCAATGGCCATAGATCCGAAACAACATTTGGCGTATGCCATCAATCTTCATCAACCAATGACCTACCACGTCGAGGCAACACCGTATCCTGGCGGTAAACTCTGGCTTGGTGGTGCGTTCAAAGTCATTGTCGATGAACAGCAGTGGGGTAATATCACGGCAGTCGACTACAACACCGGGCGAATCAAATGGAAGGTCAAAACTCAGCAGCCGATGATAGGCGGTATTCTGGCGACAGGTGGCGGTCTGGTGTTTACCGGTGAAGGCAACGGTTGGTTCAAGGCCTACGATTCGAAATCGGGCGAACTGTTGTGGGGGCACAAGGCCAGCGCCGGAGTAAACGCACCACCTGCGTCATACAATGTTGGCGGCAGTCAGTACATAGTCGTCGGCGCGGGCGGCAATGTGCAGCTTAATTACAAGCGTGGCAACGAAATATTGGCGTTCAAGCTTGGCAACTAGATCAGGCACATTCGATTTTGATTCTTGGCGGCCGCCTGTGGGCGGCCGCATTTTTTTGCGGTTTCAGTAGTGGATTCGTCTGCAGCGGTCGCCGCCTTTCATTGTCGCTGGACTCTCACCGGTGAAACGCGGATTGATGCATAGGAAGCACGGGTCTCGAATCATACTGGGCCTGTTGCTGTGCCTGATCGCAGGATATTCTCAGTCAGAAGAGGGCGCCGCCGATAAATTTGCCGCTGCCGCTGAAATAATAGGATCGTGTGAAGTTTGCCACGGGGAGTACGGGGCATCGATTCAACAGCAATACCCGATACTGGCGGGTCAGGAATTTTACTATCTTTATGTCCAGCTCAAGGATTTTAAGTCCGGATTACGCGAGGACCCGATTATGGGACCGGTTGCGTCTGCGCTCGATAAGGAGCAGATGCAGCTTGTGGCAGAGTATTTTTCAAAACAGTCGTGGCCGCAAACCGACTATGTCGCCCACGAGGAGCGCAGCAAATCCGGTTTGACCGTCATCGCTGCCGGACAATGCGTCGCTTGCCATCTGGGCGCATTCCACGGCAACAGTCGGATACCACGGCTCGCCGGGCAACACCCCGAATATCTTGTTAAGACGATGCTCGATTTCAAGACGAAATCGCGAAACAATTCTCCGGCTAAAGGAGCGTTGATGGCATCGTTCGAAGACGAGCACATTGTGGACGTTGCGTACTATTTGAGTGCCTTACATGACTGAATCGCAGTAAGTGAGCTACTTTAAAATATTGGCAGTTTCAGACTTTCCGGCCATAGTGGCGAGGTCGCGTGCCGTTCGACCATCTTTGTCGCGGACATCAGCATCGGCGCCTGATTTGAGCAGGACGCGAACGACATCCGCATAGCCGATTTCTGCCGCAATCATCAATGCAGTTTTGCCACGATCATCGGTCAGATCGAACTCGGCATCTCGGTCGACCAACATTTTAACGACATCGGCATGACCATAGCCGGCAGCCCACATCAAAAGCGTCAGATCGTGAGCGTATCGCGCATCGAGCGCAACAGCAGATTCACTACCCAGGTCTAAAATAAGGCGGAGTATTTCCGTCTCACCATTAGCCGCGGCGTATACGGCGCCGTTTTTCCCGGTGCTATCGACAAAATCGGGCCGCGCGCCGCGCTGCAGCAGCAATTCGGCGATGCTCGTGTGTTTGTGAAAAATGGCATTTGCAAGTGGCGACACCTGTTTCATATTGACGACGTTGGGGTCGGCGCCTTGCTGGAGAAGGAATCGGACCAGTTCGATATTTCCGCTGCCGGCAGCCTCGAATAACGGCGTAATGCCGCTAACGTTGGCCTGACTCACGTTTGCTCCAGCTTCGATCAGCACTCGGGCCGTCTCCACATGGGGACCTCGCGCAGCATAGATTAACGCGGTGTTGCCGAAGCGATCGCGGGTACTTATGGATGCGCCACCCAGCAGTTTGGATTCAACAAGTGCAGCCTCACCTTGTTTTGCCGCATCAAGAAGGCTCAAATTCAGGGATCTCAGGTCGGTCGCGCCCGTCGTAGCGGCACCGCCAACGACGAGAATTACGATGCATTTGAGGACAGTTGCTATTGCCTTCGTCCGATGTAAGGTAGTCAATTCTTTCATGCCTCCATAGTATGCGATGCTCACAATTATACGGGAGAAATGATATTGTGCGTTGCAGGTAGTATTGCAGGAGGCCTCGACAATGACGGGGGTAAAAGAAACACTCTCACTTAACGCGTCCGCTGCAGATATCTGGTCATTAATTGGCGATTTCGACAGATTGGATTCCTGGCATCCAGCGGTAGCTGCAAGCGAGACGGGTCAGGACGGCACCACAAAAATACGCCATTTGACACTCGGTGACGGCAGCAAGATTGTCGAGCGCCTCGATTCGCACGACGACGAGGCAAGGACTTACGTCTATTCAATCCTGGATGCTGGCCCGTTGCCGGTTCGAAATTATCAATCCACCCTCGAAGTGAGCGGGGA
>FXBF010000189.1_pt1 | contig 19529 bp, 13 predicted proteins | sample 5335321 | NCBI WGS metagenome assembly FXBF01 (sample SAMEA103928391, study PRJEB20085) | sediment metagenome | isolation source: sediment
ATCTCCGGGAGCACACGCGGGTCGCGCTCCACGAAGCTCACCTTCACCAGCACGGTGGCCTTCTGCCGGTCCGCCGTCGGCACGATCTGCCGCACACGTCCCGCGAAATCAGTGTCCGGGTAAGCGTCGAGGGTGATGGTGGCCGACTGCCCGCGACGTATGCGCGCGATGTAGGCCTCGTTGACGTCGACCTCGACCTCGAGGCTCTCGAAGTCGGCCATGGTGACGACGGCGCCGCGGGTCAGGCCGCTGCCGGTGGCCACGGCCGCCACCACTTCGCCGACCTCCGCGTCCTTGCGCAAGATCGTGCCGCCGAAGGGCGCCCGGATCGTCGTGTTATCCAGGTTGGCGCGCGCCACGCCCACCGCCGCCTCCGCCGCCGTCACCGTCGCCGCGTAGCGGCGCACCCTGGCCTCCGCCGTCGCCAGCTGCGACTGCAGTTGCTCCGTCTCCTGGTCGGAGGCGAGGCCGCGGGCCAGGAGATCTTCGGCCCGGGCCAGGTCGCGGACCAGCTGGTCGCGCTCCGTCTCCGCCTCGATGAGCCCCGCCCGGGCGGTCAGCAGGTCGGCCTCCCGCTGCGCCAGCGCCGCCGCGTAGTCGTCGGCCTCTAACCGGGCAATCACCTCCCCCTTCTCGACGACATCGCCCTCTTCGACGCCCAGGTACTCGAGCCGCCCGGTGATCTTCGATGACACGGATGCCTTGGTGCGGGCCACGACGTAGCCGTTGGCGGTGACGCCCGTGGAGGTGCCGGCGCCGCCGCCGCGCAGCTCCGCCAGGGCCACCTGAACGCTGGGAGCACCTCTGCCCCTGAGGGCGAAGAAGAGGACCAGGAACAGCAGCACCGCCGCGCCGGCGATATAGGCGCTCGTGCGCAGCGCGCGATTCACGCCCGGGGGCGGGCGATCGCGGTCGATACGCAGCCGCGAGAGGTCCTGGGTCGTTTCGCTCATCTCGTGTGTCTGGATCATAGGGAGTAGCGCTCGGCGGAACAACCGCGCCGCTAGGGTGCCGGGGCGTTGACCGTGCAAGTGCTCCGCCGCTGATAACGATACGGACGGTGGCGGGTCGGGCACGACGTGAGCCCCTCGCTTCATGTCGCGCGGGCACGGGCGGCCAGAGCTAACGGGCCGCGGCGCTCCAAATGTCCGCTCCGGGGCTCACGTCGTGCCCTCCCTTCGCGGAGGGTGCGCGGCGAGGGCTCGAACCGGAGCGAGGACAACGGCGAAGCACGCGACAGTACTCAGGCTGTAACATGATGGCGTACGAGCGTCGTGAATCCGAGCCGCGCTAAGCGGAGAGCCTCACTACTGCCAAAAGGGCCAACTAACCCGAAGGGGGGACCGAGATGAGCGAATCAGCACTTGCGCGTCTGCAGGAACATCTAGGATCGGCTGAGACAGGAGCGGTGGACAAGGAGGCTCTTCTACCACTACTCAAAGAGGCATGGCCAGAGATCGAAGGCGGCGACGAGGCCGCGATGAACGCAGGCAAGCTCTGGCGGGCTCACCGGTTTTCTTGGCAGCCGCCAGAGCTTTCCTTTGAGATAGTGCGACACCGAGCGATGATTGCGGGCGGCTCGTCGCGAGGCGAGCGGCAAGTTTGGACAGTTGATGTCGAGCAGGGCAAGGCGTCGTATCCGAACGAGGTCGGCTTTGTGCAGATTACGCCGCGCTCACCCGTCTTCAAAACGGGTCCAGTGGCCGAGGAACTAGCGGACGCGATCTTGAACGGTCGCAAGGATCAGTCACCGCTGTTGCCACCGCCTGCGGTTCTTGGTTGAACTAGATCTCATGGAGCGTGGGAGTTACCGGCCGGCCGCCGGATGAGATAGCGCCGGACGTACTGAACGTCGAGCTCGTCGCGCCACACCCCGTACAGGGCGGTCGTGGTGATGTGCTCCACCCGTAGCCGGGGCGGCAGACTCACAGTCCCAAGGTAACGTCCCCTGGGATCTAGGACATCCCAGCTGTGTTCGGTCCAGTCGTTCTCCGTATGAATCCGGACCCAGAAGTAGTCGTCGTCCGAGACCACAATATCCGCGATCGCCGGCTTGACCTCGCGGATCTCGACGTTCTTTCGGACCAGGTCCTCGTACGGTCCCGCCTGTTCCGCCCGGCGTTCCACCCAAACGCTGACGCTGTCACGGTCCACCGCTGTTACTCTCGCCCGATCGAACGCCCGTCGGATGGTGGCGATCTGCGTCCCCGCCGGTGCGTAGAGCTCGATCTCATACGTCTCGCCCCGGGCCACGTAGATCCGATCATCCGGACCCACCGTCCACTGGACGCGGGACTGATAGTAGACCGGCACCATAGTCATGAAGTTCTCGGTCCGCGCGGCTATCCTCGATTTGTCCTGCCAACGCAGGACGGTATCTACGGATTGATCGCCGAGATCCACCACGAGGAGCCATCCGATTCCCTCAACATCCGGCCGGGGCGGCATCGAATAACTCGGGCCCCGCTGCGCCCATACTCGTCCATCCTGGCGGAACTCGAGCCGACTGACACCGAAGGGAAGCTCGACGCGGACGTCGCGCAGCAGACGGCCCTCGGGATTGAAATAGCTCAGGCGGCGCAGTCTCCGGTCCCACACGACCAGCGTGTCCGCGCTCCAGTGCAGGCTAACTGGGTCCTCGAACTCGCCCGGCCCTCCACCCCGCCGGCCAAACGCGGCAATGAACGTGCCCGATGGGTCGTAGATCGAGATGCGTCGGCCCTCCCGGTCGAGCACGTAGATGCGGCCCCCGTCATCAGTCTCCAGGTCCGCGATGACCGAGAACTCGTAGTGAGGGTCGCCCTCGACCGCGCCGATCGACAGATCCTCCTCCAGCCGCCAGGCTGTCTCGGGCCCCCAAATCGGCCGCGCCGGGTTGTTGATGACCGGAACTCCCGAGACCGTATCGACGGTGCCCGCCCACTCGCCCCTAACAGCGCTCTCGCCGCCGCAGCTGGCGATGGCAACTCCGATGGCGAGCAGCGCCAAGACCAGCGCCCGTTCCATTACGTCGACGAATCGACCGGGCCGCCTACGGCCCCCTTCAGCCGGGCCAGCTCCCTCAGGAAGTCGTAGCGCGCCTCGATCAGGCGCGCTGCGACTCGATGGCACGGACCCTCGCCCGCTGCAGCTCCAGACAGGAACCCGCGCCGATCCAAGAGCGGTCCGTGCCCAGCCGCACCGCCTCCCGCGCTGCGAGCTCGGCGTTGCGGCTATGGAACTCGAAGGCGCGATACGGCGCCACCAGCGCGTCGTGGGCATTCCGGATTTCCTTCTCGATCTCGAGGACGGGCGACCTGCCAGCGATGCTGCGCCTCCGCTAACCGCACTGTCGCCCCCAGTCTCCCACTTCTCGCGGCAATGGTGCCTGGAAAGCGCTCACGAGAAGCCGGGCAACACGTCCTCACCGCTCAGGGCATCTTCGGGTCCGAGGATCGACTCGCTGTCCTCAGCTCGATGGATGCGCGCTGTCCGTCGACGGGGATCGACGACCGAGACCAGGAGGTTCCCCGCGTTCAGCCAGTCGGCAACCTTGGCCAGGACCTTGCCACACCATCGTAGGCCACTTTCGCTTTCATGGCGAGCAGTATCGCGAGGACTCATCATCAGTTCATCGCCGCTCTACGGCGGCCACGGGCGCCCTCTTCCACAGCCTCCGCCGCGGCAGTTGGCTGCTCGCTACCGCAGGGCGGTATCGCGATAGGGTAATCGCTGTCCGTATAGCTCCAGACGGGCGCCGATGTTGTTTGCCAGGTCCGTCGCCCCAGCGAGCCTAGCCACGGTGAGCGCCTGCTCCGCGATGGGCACCGCCCGGTCGAACCGTCCCGCCGCCGCGTAGGCCGCGGCAAGGGCGTCCAGGGCGAGCGGGTTTCGATTCTTGGTCAGCTGGACAGAGCGCTCGGCGAGCACTATCGCTTCTCCGGGGTTGCGGATTTTCTCGTCCCGGTGGGTGGCCAGGATCCAGGCCATCGTGTAGATGGGCATCGGCGCACTGGGTTGGAGGCGGGATGCCTCACGAAACTCCCGCATCGCTTCCTCGGTTCGGCCACTACTGAGAAGAGCCAAGCCCACGTTGTGCCGTAGGCGCGCGTCGCCCGGACGCGACTCCACCATCCTCCGCAGGTGCGGGAGAGCGTCCTCAAACCGGCCCATCGACTGAAGGCCGAGCGCCAGATTGTAGTTTGCCTGCGCATCGTCGGGATCAATACGCAGCACTTCACGCAGCTGTTGGAGCGCCTCGTCGGTTCTCCCCTGCGATTGCAGCAAGATGGCCAGGTTCTTGTGAGCGGCGGCGAGGTCGGGGTCGACCGCGATGGCCATCCGGTACGTATCAATAGCCGACTCGATTTCCCCCTGAGCTTCGAGAGCGAGCCCGATGTTGTTGTGGGCCGCGGCCAAGCTCGCGTCCGCTTGCAGGGCGCGGCGATAGTGATCGATCGCCTCGTCGAGCCTTCCCAGCGCTCGAAGGGTGTTCCCCAGGTTATAATGCGCTGCCGCGAATCCTTCATCGATGTCGACGGCGCTAAGGTAGTGTGCGATCGCCTCGTCCACCTTCCCATGGGCGGCAAGGGCATTCCCCAGGTTGTAGTGCGCCTCGACGTAGTTACGATCGGCTTCCAACGCCTGCCGGAAGTGCTGCACCGCCCCGTCGAGATCACCGCGCGCCTGCAAGGCGTTCGCCACGTTGTAGTGGGCCTGGGCGAAGTCCGGCTGGGCAGCCAGCGCCCGCCGGAAGTGTTCGAGCGCTTCATCCGCCGCGCCGATTGACTCGAGCAGTGTGCCCAGGTTGTTGTGGGCGGCTGCGTAATCCGGCTTGAGCTGCAAGGCCAGCCGGTAATTCTCCATCGCCTCGTCAACCTCGCCCAGAGCCTGGAGCGCCATTCCCAGATTGTAGCGTGCCTGGACATCGCTCGGGTCGACACTGGACAAGAGCTCGAAGCCGTCGGCCAGCGCGCGTAGCTCCTTGCGGTTGAAATCCGCGTTCAGGATCGCCAGATCGGCGCCGTCGCGCGGCAGGACCTGGATCCAGAGGTCGCCCATCTCATCGGTGGAGGCAGGACCGTACACGACGCGAACTGGCGGGTCGCTCGGGTTGAGGGGATTCTCAGCCGAGTTGTCGTAAGTGTAGCGCATCGACAGTGTAGTTCCCTTGGGGAGAAAGATGGGCTGGGTGTACCGGTACTCGCCTTGCCAGTTGAAGTCCCAGTCGTCGATACGAAGGAGCCAGCGGTTCTTGCCATCGGGCAGCGTGGCGAAGGCCTGCATCTCCTTTCCCAGGTAGTGAGCGTGCGGGTAGAGGCCCAGCACCTCGACATCCACGGGAAGCACGTACTCGTCTCTGATTGCGTAGTGCTTCTCCCCGGGTGGAATGTCCATCGTTTGGGAGCCTAACCTGAGGAGTGAAGGAACGCGGGCAGGCGGACCGTCGGCGAAGTAGAATCCCACGGCCGCCTGGATCGTCTCCGGTTGGCCCGTCGGCCGCACGTGTAGCTGCAGCACGAGGTCAGTACCCCGCCGCAGCTGCCAGGAGATGTCCTCCTCGCCCTCGCTGGGAATCTGCCCCGGCGTCCAACCGAGGAAGAACCCGTCCGGGCTGAAGGCTTCGCCGATGGAGAACATGCCGCCGTAACCCGGCTCAGGGTCATCCTCATCCATCCTGCGCGACGCGGGGCTGCGATCCACCATCATCACCGCGTGATGGACGGCCCGGGCATTGCCGGGGCGAAGCTCTACAGCTTTGACCCAGCGGGTCCCGGTCACCGGGATGGGGAGCACGAAATTGCGAAACACCTCCGGGCCCTCCGCATAGAGCGCGTAAGGCTCGGGCATCTCGATCACCAGGTCGGGCTGGCCGATCTTCCAGCCCTCGCTCCACTCGGGCCGCGGCGGCAGATCAGCAGGATCACCTTCCAGCGCGCCTTCCTCGGCCCACTGCTGGATCATGCCCAGCTCGTCTACACTGAGCCTTCGCTCGCCGGAGAACTCACCGTAGCCGGGCACAGGCAGCCATGGCGGCATGCGCCGGCTCTGTGTCACCGCACCAATCAGCTGTGCGCGGTCTTTCACGTCCTTGTATGTGAGCAAGCCGAACGGTGCCGCCTCACCCGGGCGATGGCAGGGCGAGCAATCCTCGAAGAGGATCGGGGCGATGTCTTTGTTGAAGGTCAGCGTGCCCCGCGGCCGTGGCGCATATTCGTCCGCAGGGCCGGAATCTCCGCATGCACCCACCGCCACAGCCAGGGCGACGATCAAGATGGCGATGGCGGTGGCGGTTACGGCGGCTGAGCTGCCGAGCCGAGTGATTCTCGTCATAGTTATTGGACAATCGAGGGGCTTGTACGGTTCCCGGGCCAGGAGATGATCGGCCGCATCACCAGCTGCTGCGACGGGCCGTCGACCCTAGCCGAGCAGCAGGCCGGCCAGCTCGGCGATCGAGTCGACGACCAGGTCGGGTTGGACACTGGAGCGTGCCAGCTCGTCGGCGCTGAACTTACCGGTCCGGACCAGGATCGCCTGGCAGCCGGCGGCCTTGGCGCCGGCGATGTCGCTCTCGAGGGAATCGCCGACCATGGCCACCTGTGGAGGCGTGAGCCCGATAGATGCGGCGGCGGCATCGAAGAGAGCCTGGCTCGGCTTTCCCACCAGCGTGGCGGTACGGCCGCTGGCGTACTCGAGCGCCGCGACGAAGGCGCCCGCATCCACGGCGAGGCCGCCGCCCGTCTTCCAGTAGCGGTTGCGGTGAAGGGCGAGGAACTCGGCGCCGTCGAGCACCCAGTTGAAGGCCCGGTTCAAGACCTCGTAGGTCCAGCCCTGGCCCAGGTCGCCAACCACCACCGCTTCGGGCTGCTCATCATCTATAGTGAAGTCGGGGAACTCGACGTACGTGTGCTCCGGCAGGCAGAGGAATACCCGGCCGATCCCGCGCCCGCGGAGCCAGGCGGCCGCTGCCAGCGGCGGCGTGAACACATCGTCGGCGGTGGCGGGGACACCGAACCCCTCGAGCCAGCTCGCCAGCGTGCCGCGGGGTACCCGCGTGATGTTGGTGACGAAGCGCAGCGGTATCCCGGCGGCGCGGAACGCTTCCACCACCGCATCCGCGCCGGGAATCAGGGCATCGTCTTCCCAAACGGTGCCGTCGAGATCGAGCAGCAGACCGGAAGGTCGTTCGTGCAAGGGTGTGGGTCAGCCGCTTTCTCCCAGCCCCACGCGCATGACCAGGTCGTAGACCTGATGCTGATCGACCGGCTGGGTGAGGAAGGGGCGTCCCGCCTCGGTCAGGAATCTGCGGGTCGCCGGGTCGCTCAGGTCGTTGGCGAGGAAGACCACGCGGCTGGCCTGTTCCGGATCCACGTCGACGATGGCCATGAACAGCTCTTCCGCGGTCATCTGAGGGTAGGGCAGATCGACGACGACGACATCGTAGAACTGCTCGCGTAACCGCCGGAGTGCCTCCTGGGGATCCCAGGCCGTCTCGACGCCGAGCCCGGTGACCTCACCGACCTGTTGCAGCAACCCCGGTGTATGGGCGCTCGCTCCAATCACCAGCACCCGCAGCGGGAAACCCTGGGCCTCGAGCCCCAGATCCGGGCCCGTGGGCAGTCGCGGCTCCCTCATCAGCATCGCCTCCAGTGGTAGGCGGCGGGGGAGGAGCCAGCGGGAAAAGACACCCACCCGGCCCCATAAGGCCATGCGGGTGGCACGCTTAGGTGAAGCCCAGATGTCATAAGACCTCTCAACAGGAGTGCACAACGACTACTGCCGCGGTCCGGCCCTGTGGGAGGTCGTAGTCATTATAACCGCTAAGAGGGGCGATGGACAAGTCCGGGTTCTAGGGCCCCGCCTCGGGTCGGCTTGCGCGGCCACCGCTCACCGCTCAGTATGCGTGTTTCCCTCGTGTTCGGATCGAGTGAGACAGCTCGATCCCCTCGCGGGTCTTGCGATTCCGGCGTTCGCTCCATCACGACGTCATGCGCGATGACGTTCTGATGACGCACGCGTGTATTGATGGTAGTCGAAACTGGAACTCAAGGCCCTCGCCGTCTATCAGGAGTGGCACCATGTACCAGCTGCGTTGCCTGGGCGAAGCCACACTTCGCGACCCGACCGGGCAGCTGATCCACTTTCGCTCGAGCAAGCACTTCGCTCTGCTCGTCTATCTCGCGCTGAACACCGACCGCGCGCATCGCCGAGAGCGGCTCGCGGGCCTGCTGTGGACCGACAGCGACGAGTCGAAAGCCCGGCACTCGCTCTCACAGGCGCTGTACGCCGTGCGACGGCTGCTGAATGGCGCCGTGCAGATAGAGGGCGAGGACCTGCAGCTGAGACCCGACGGCCTTTACGTCGATGCTCTCGAGCTGGAGCGGTATCTGCAGTCGGGTGACGCCTCGGCGGCAGCCAACATCTACCGGGGCGATTTCCTCGAGGGATTCCGGATTCGTGGAGCCCAGGGGTTCGAGGAATGGGCGGGACGTGAGCACGCACGCGTCAGCGCGATGGCGCGCGACGCGCTACGCCAGGCCACCAAGGCGGCGCGTGATCGCTGCGATTGGGTGGAGGTGAGCCAGCAGGCTCAACGGCTGGTCGAGCTCGATCCGTTCGACGAAGCAGCGTACGGCGAGCTGATGCGGGCGCTGTGGATGCAGGGCGACCGTACCGCGGCGCTCGATCGCTACGAGGCGCTGAAGCGCGTGCTCGCCGCCGACCTGCAGGCCCGCCCGTCCCAGGAAACGGAAGCACTCGCGGAGCGGATCCGACAGCGGCCTGTACGGGGAGGCTGGAGTACCCAACGGCTGCTGCGCGAGTCCCAGACGGCGCTGCTGCACGACCCGCCCTTCGTGGGGCGGAAGCCTGAACTGACCGCGCTCTCGGAAGAGTGGGACCGCTTGGTCACGGGGGAGACCCGGACGGTCGCGTTGGTGGGCGCCGCGGGAATCGGCAAGACGAGGCTGGCGGATGAGTTCATCAACAGCCTGGTGCTGAATGACGTGACGATACTGCGGGGCTGCTGCTACGAGGCAGAGCAGACCCTGCCCTACGGTCCGGTGGCGGAGGCGCTGAGGCAGGGGATCGACTCGATCGACCTGAGCGAGGTGAACCCGCTGTGGCTTGCGGAGCTGGCGCGGATCGTACCGGAGGTCTGCGAAAAATACGGTGATCTGCCGGAGCCGGCTGTGCTCGACGCGGAGGGTAGCCGCCGCCGTCTATACGAAGGTATTGCCCAGGTTCTGAGGTCGGCCTGCGAGACCCGGCCCGTACTGTTGTTCGTGGACGACCTGCACTGGGCGGATGACTCGTCGCTCGCGCTCTTGCATTACGTGCACCGGCGAGTGAGCAACGGTCTGTACCTGCTCACGGTCCATCGGCCAGAGGACCTGGAGGCGGGGGAGGGTGCCACGACCGTCGGGTGGCTGTCGGGAGAGAACGGGAGGGTCCGCACCATCTACGTCGAAGGGCTCGATCGCTCGGCAGGCTCGGACCTTGTCTCAACGATCATGGGACGGGACTCGGACTCCTGCGCCCTGACGTCGGTCCGGGATATGAGCGGCGGGAACCCCTTCTTCGCGATCGAGCTGGCCCGTAGTCTCACAGAGGACGAGGAGAGAGAGGCCACCGAGTATGCGCGGCCGGCGGTGCCCGAGAGCATCCGTGCACTACTCGAGAAGCGATTCTCTCATCTTGCTGAGCGATCGGTAGCGGTCGTGCAGCAGGCGGCTTGCCTCGGGACACGTTTCAGCTATGAGGCACTGATCGCGGCCGTGGGACTCGCGCCGCTGGAGCTGGAAGGGATCCTGCGCGAGCTCAGCCGTACGCGCGCGCTGAGCGTGGAAGACGGCCTCATCCGTTTCCGGCACGACCTGATCCGCGAGGTGGCGTGGTCGCGGGTTCCTGCCGCCCTGCACAGCGCCCTGCACCTCCGGTCTGCCCGTGCACTCATCAAGACGGACGGCAGCGACGGTGAGATCGCGCGACATCTGTCGGCCGGCGGCGACGGTCGCGGGGCACACGCATACGCCCTGCGTGGAGCGCAGAAAGCGGAGGGCGTCTTTGCGCTAGAGGAAGCGGCCGACCTGCTGGCTTTGGCGATCCGGCACGCTCCCAACGAATCGACACGCGTGAACCTGGTCGGGCGGCTCGGGAAGCTCCACCTGCACATGCGTGACTACGCCAAGGCGCGGCCGTTGCTCGAGGAGCGCCTGGAACATGTCCGTTGCGGCGGCCACTCGCTGCTGGAGGTATTCGAGGCGCGCCGAGATGTGCTGTTCGTGGACGTGTACTCGTCAGCAATCACAGTGGCGGAGTCGGGAGTGGCCCTGAAGGCCTTCTATGTCGAGCTAAAGGGGAGCGGCTTGGAGGCGCCCAAGCTGGAGGCGGATGTACTGGGTAAGTTGTTCTGGGCTGCTGCCCGCTCGTTTGATCCTGACCTGGCCGAGGAAACGATCGCCATAATCCGGGAGCTTCACAGCCGCACCAGTCAAGCCGAGGTTCAGTGGAGAACGGCGAGAAGCCTCGGCATTTACGAGCGGTACAAGGGCCGGCTGGATGTTGCTGAGGATCTTCTTACGGAGGCGCTAAGGTTGGCGCAAGAACTGGGCGACGAAGCGGCCGTGTTAGACTGCTACGTCGGTCTTACAACGCTGCTTCCTAGGATAATACGTGCCGAATTAGCCGAGCATATCCTGGCAGTTGCTCTGCCGCTTGCAGAGCAACACGCCGATCCCGCTCACATCACGGCCTTGCTCTGTAACTGCGCGGCTTGCTACATTTACATGTGCGACGCTGACCGCGCGGAACCGCTGCTCAGCAGGGCCCAGCAAGTACTACTTACGAGTGGCGATTACCCAGACACGTCACCATCCGTCTTATTCAATCTCGGTTATATCGCCTCTCTTCGTGGTGACCACGCCGCTTCCCAAAACCATTGGACGCGCGCTGCCGAGGCAAGCGAGGAAGGTGGAGTGCTCCCTGTCCTGCAAGAGACTCTCGCGGCGTTGGGCAAGTTGGCACTTCGGCGAGGTGACGTGCCGCAAGCGCGCTCGCTAGCTGCGCGGGCGGTCCGCCTAGCTAGACAGGGAAGCTTCTTAGTCGATGAGCGCTGTGGCCTGGAGGATCTACTTGCTCGACTACGGTTTCAGTCGGGTAGGGGCAGGAGGGCGCTTCGAGAGCTCGCTGTAACCGCTGTACATGCTAAAGGCAGTGATGTTCCGCTATTCCTTACCGCTCAATTGGCACGGCTTGAGTTCTTGGTGGACCAACAAATGCACGACAAGGCGCGGAAGACCAAAAGTGAACTTTGCGAGGTCGCAAGATCGTTAGGAGCTTCCTGGTGGGTGGAGCAAGCGGAGAGGCTGTATAATCTCGGCTGACAGTTCTGTCAAAGCCCCTATGAGACGGGCATTTTCAAGCCGCAACAGAATGATCTCAGGTTGTTGCATGTCTACGATGCCGATACCCGCGCGGTCGGCACGAATTCCGCGAGCGGCAGGGGAGTCCGATCGGCCTCCGCCATTCGAGCCGCCTTCTCTACCATACCAAGTTCGATAAGCGTCGCGGCCATGACGGGGTCGAACTGCCGACCCGAAAAGCGTCGCAGCTCCCCTCTCACATCCTCGACGGTTAGAGCGGCTCGATACGGCCGATTCGAGAGCATAGCATCCACCGTGTCGGCGACCATGATGATCCGAGCGGCCACCGGAATCTCTTCACCGGCGAGCCCGTCTGGGTAGCCATCGCCGTCGTAATGCTCGTGATGGTGCCGAATCGCTGCAAGGATGCCGTCGCTGAGACTGGAGGTCGAGGCAAGCAGGCGCGCGCCACGGTCGGGGTGGGACCGGATAATCTCCCGTTCTGCATCCGTAAGCTTGGCGGGGCTGCTAATCAACTCGGCGTAGGCAAAGTCTATCTTTCCGATATCGTGCAGAAGGGCAGCAGTCTCGATCTCCTCGATCTTGTTTGACGGTACCCTCAGAGCTTCCGCCAGTTCACGGCATAGCCTCGCCACACGGAGCGAATGGCCAGACGTGTACGGATCCTTGGCCTCAATTGTCTTAACGAGCAGCTCCAGGATTTCCTTGTTCTGCTTAAGAAGCTTGTACTGAACACCGTAGGAGTGGTGCACAAAGAACAACGGCAGAAGTACAACGAGAAGCCCCCCAACACCTAATTGAGCGAAGGCAAAGACGACGAATAAAGAGAACGAGCTGGAGGCCAAGTCGTTCGCGAAAGCCATAGGGGCAAGCGCTCTCCAGGTATCCGTTACGCGCTTACCGGTATCCAGCGATATGACGACGCCAACCAGCGCTACATTTGCTATGAAATAGGTGCCGATGAGTCCACCGAGCGGACCAAGAGTGGCAAGAAGTTGCAGACTTCGAGTAGAATCGACGGGTCCATCTAACGCCTTGTACACCACGGCGCCTAAGCCGATAGCCAAGGTGAGCTGGGCAACGTTGAAAACGGCCTTGACGATCGGCTTCCGCTGAATAACGGTCTGAGCTAGGGCTTGCGAAATCAGGGTGGACATGACCGCGACGGCCGGGCCAAACAGCGGTACAGTGGTAACCGCGGGGATCAGCGACACCGAAAACACAGCCCGGCCGGCAGCGAAGCGCGCTCCGAGACCCTCCGCCGCCAGCATCATGAGCACCAGCGCAACGACGCCAGACCAAGCTCTGAAATCGCTGGCCTCTATTGGGTAGTGCCAGAGAATATACGCTGCAACAGCCCCTGCGGTGACAGCGACGCTGGCGACGTATACGCGTAGAGTGCGGCTCATCCTGTTATCCGTTGAAGCAGTGCCAGAGAAGAAAAACCCCCAATCGAACTCTAGCCCCAAGTGATCGTGCCCGCAAACAGACTTGCAATGGCAAGCAGCATCCTGAGCATCCACGCCATGAAGCTCACCTCCTTTCGCGGTCATGTGTCACGCTGGATATCCGCTAGAAACCAGCGTGCGTCGCTCCGCTAAGTTGGCTCTCGCTTCGCTTTATGACGCGTCGACTAGAGAGACCGGGGGTTTTTTCAGTGTCTCATGGCCCTGTCCCGTTCACGGGGCAGGCGGGATTCCCGTGTAATATGGCTCCTTTCTCGCAGTACCGAAACCCGACCCTCTACCGGGTCGAGAGAATCCAGCGGTTCGTGGCCTTCAGCGTCGCCAGAATCGCCGCGTGCTCTGGCGATTCGTTGACCGGCGCCGCACCGGCAAGGTAGGTGCGGGTCCGGCCGCTCAGCCCATACACGGCGGCCACAACCACCGGTAAATCAAATACGTCCATAAGCTTCACGCCGTCAAGGGCGAATCCCAGCTGTGTCTCCTCGGCCTGTTCCAGGGCGTTGAGCACCGCCTGGGCCGCCGTGTTCAGCCGACCACGCTCGATGTCGGTGCCCGTGGCCGTGCCGACGAACTTCTGATCATCGAGTTGCAGCCGCACGCGGCAGACGATCTGCTGGGGCATCTTGCGCTCGAACTCGTAGCCCTCGAAGAGGTAGCGCCGAACGCCGGTGATCTGCCCGATCCCGACTATCTTGCCGGCGGCCGCCGCGTCGCGGCCCTGGGTCTGGGCGACGCTGACCTTCCGGTGATCCACCTCGATGCCCAGCTGGGCGAGCAGCGCCGATTCGACGTTGCGCACCGTCTGCTTCGGCGACACCTGGCTGTCGGTGAGGAGGTGCACCTCCTCGATCTTGCCCTCGGTGTCGGCCACGATGCGTGCCGAGACCACACCCGTCAGTTCACCCAGCAGCTTCTCCGCCCGCTGCAACAGCATCTGGTCCGGCATGCTTCGCATCTGACGCGCTTTGTCCATCGTTTCCCTTCTTATCCCCACGGCCGATCAGTCGATCGGCATGCCCCGGTTTCGATCTTCACCACCGACTCGCCGTTGCCGGCCGGCCGCCCGGGCGGTGGAGAGAGCCACCGGCGGCCGCTCTTCGCTCGCCGGCTCTGTCGAACGCGGAGGCGCTTGCCCCAGCGGCGGCGTTAAGCTACTCGGCAACGCCAGCGCGACCGCGCGCTCTTCAGGACAGCACCGGCAACGGCATCCCTTCCGCCATCAACGGACATGCGCTCAACCGCGCTGCGCCAACGACGCAACGCAACGCGCCAGCCGGACGACAGACTTATCCCTTGCTCCTGAGTAGCCGGACGGACTGCTAATGAATTGATCTAGCGGGGTAGTACATAGTAGCTTAACCTGCAATCACTGTCAAGAATTGCGCAATTGTGAAAAAACTTACCTTCTACATCGTCACAGCCCTGTTAGCGGCGTCGAGCTCGGCCTGTGAAGCGGGGTTGGAGCCGGTCCCGTTCCAGGGCATCAGCGGCGATGTGGCGTTCGGAGGCGGACTGCCCGACTCCACCGACTGGGTGCGGGTGGCCGCGTTCCTTGACCTGCCCCAAACGGGGATCGAACTGCTCGGCTTCGCGGCGATCTCCAACGAGCTGATCCTGCTGGGCGATTCCACGAAGTATGTATTGGGCCTGGACACGGGCCTCTACCACTGGCTGCCGGTGGTGTGGAAGCGCTCCGACGCCCTACTGACACCGGATGCGCTGCGCATCCTGGGGTGGTTCACGGCGGGAGGAGACCCATTCGACTCGCCCCGGCTGTTCGGAGTGGAGTCGGATAAGGAGACGACGGGCATCAACCTGATCGCCGACTTCGAGAACGCGATGACGGTGGAGGAAGCGCTGGAGGCGATCCAATGAGGCGCCCGGCCGTCCTGGCAAGCTGGCTGGCGCTCGCCTGCTGGGCAGCGGTCCCGGCGGCGGCCCAGCAGAACGGGACGGTGGCCGGCCGAGTTGTTGACGCCAGCTCCCGGAAGCCGGTGCCGACGGCGGCGGTGCGAGTGGTGGGGACGGTGATCCTCACTTTCAGCGACGACTCCGGCCGCTTCGAGCTGCGTGGCGTACCGGCGGGTCCACGGCGGCTGTCGGTGGAGCGGATCGGCTACGCGCCGCGTCGGGTGGAGGTGGACGTGCCGGCCGGCGGGCGGACCGAGATCGAGATCGAGTTGGAGCCGCAGGCGGTAGCGGTGGGCGAGTTGGTGACTTCCGTGACGATGCGGGAGCTGAGCTCGCTGAACGCACCCGTGTCCGTATCGGTGCTGGAGGAGGAACAGATACGCGAGCGGGTCCCGGCCACGGCGGCCGACGCGGTGGCCTATGCGCCCTCGGTGCAGTTCGTTGGCGACCAGATGAACATCCGGGCTTCGGCGGGCTACTCCCGCGGCGCGGGCAGCCGGGTGCTGATGCTGGTAGACGGGGTACCGGCGAACGCGGGTGACAGCGACGCCATCAACTGGGACGTCATCCCGCTCACCGAGGTAACGCGGATCGAAGTGATGAAGGGGGCCGGCTCCGCTCTTTACGGGACCATCGCATTGGGCGGTGTCGTAAACGTGGTGACAGCGTCCCCACCGCAGGATCCCACGGCGCGGCTGCGATTGCGGGGCGGCTTCTACGACGACCCGCCGTCCTCGGCGTGGATCTGGTCGAACAAGACGCGGGGGTACGCCTCGGCCGAGCTGAGCTACGGCCAGAGTCTGGGCTCCTTCGGCTTCTGGCTGCGAGGCGGCCGCTGGATCGACGACGGCTACCGGCAGAACGACGAGCTGGAGCGTACCAACGTCGCCTTTCAGCTGACGCTGGCCGGTGCGGCCGACACGCTGGGCCTGTTCGCGAGCGTGGCCAGGGAGGAGTACGGCGCTCCGCTGCTCTGGTGCATGCGCGGCGAGTGCGAGGACCCGGACAGCCTCGCCTTCCAGCCGGCACGGGTGGCGATCAGCGCGCTGGACGACGAGACCAGGTCGGACAAAGGACGCATCCACCTGACGCACCGGCGCCACTGGAGCGACCGAGCGAGCACGTTCTTCCGGGCTTACGTGCAGCGGAACGACTGGGACACCAACTTCGGCGACATGCAGATCGGTGCGGTATCGGACCGTCTCAGCGGCGAGCTCAGGCTCGACTGGCGAGCCCTGAGCTGGCTGTTCCTGACTGTGGGCGGGGAGGGGACCTACACCGAGGTGGAGGGCGAGAACTTCTTCGGCAGCGGGTTCATGCCGGACAGACTGGCGACCCACGACATCACGGCTCTGGCCCTTTACGCCCAGGGTGAGCTCAGCATCGCTTCCTGGCTCGCATTGATCGCCGGCGTGCGGCGCGATGTAGCGTACCTGGACGAGATCAGCCTGAGCGACCCATGGAACGAGCAGTGGAGCCCACGGGTCGGCGCCGTCTTCTCACCCAGCGCGGCCACCAGGGTACGGGCGTCGATCGGCCGGGGCTTCCGGGCGCCGTCGGCGGACGAGCTGTTCACAGCGACGCAGGTCGGCGGCTTTCTGGTGGTGCCCAACCCGAACCTGCAGGCGGAACGCTCGCTGGCGGGTGAGCTGGGTATCCAGCAGCTGGTCGCTTCGTGGCTGTCTCTGGACGTGGCGGGCTTCTTCTACGAGTTCGACGACTTCATCGAGGCGGACACCATACTGAGCCCGCTGGGGATCTTGATCCAGTTCGAGAACCTGCCGGAAGCCAGCGTTGCGGGGATCGAGGCCAACGCCCGGCTCTCGCTGCTGCGCAATCGCCTGCGGGGGTTCGTGGCCTACACGTACCTCCACCACGAAGACACTATGACGGGCGAGCCACTCGCCTACCGACCCAACGACCTCTTGACCGCCTCGGCCAACTTCGATCTCGGTGCGCTGGAGTTGGGCACGGACTACCGATACGCGTCAGCCTTCGATCGGGTGAAGGTGTTCACCGATCCGCGAACCGACCCGCTCGTCCCCATGCGCGTGCTCGACGTGAGGCTGGCCTACCGCTTCGGCCGCCAGGTGCTCCGTTTCATCGTGAACAACGCGGCCAACTACGGTTACACCACGATCGAGCGGAACCTGGAGCCGATCCGCCGCTACTCGGTCGCGCTGGACCTCGAGTTCTGAGGCTTCGACCCGCGCGCCGCGACGGTCTCGCGGCCCTTGCCAGGCGCGGCGGTTTTACTTAATCATGCGCCGCCCCGGTTCACGAGCGGTGGCACCGAAAGCGAGTCAATTGGAGGAGCAGTGCCGAAGATAGTCTATACCGCCAAGCGCAAGTTCGAAGCGCGGAGCGGACGGGAATGGGAAGCGGAGATCTGCATGTACGCGGGGACGGACCACCAGGCCCCGAACCTCATGGTGATCTTCCGCGACCCCGTACGCGTCGAGCCCGATCGCTACAACCTGCTGCCCCACGGCACGCCGAAGGTCGTGCCCAAGGAGGCGGCGAAGCAGATTTCCGACGACACCCTGAGGACGCTGCTGCAGCGATCCGTGCCCGTGAAGAGGAAGTGAGGGAGAGAGCGCCATGCGGCGGACTTTCATGGACGATCAGTTCGACGAGTGGGAAGTCTACGTGTCGGGCGGCCAGCCCGGCGGCTCGCTCGCTGCTCGAGTGATGTTTGTTTGCATCTCGACACCAACGCGCAAGCCGCGCTGGGTCAAACACGCAAGCGATGAGCCCGCCGAGGCGGAGCACGAACTCCAGCACATGGACGAGGTGGGGATCATGGACCTTTTCGGCAACTCCGAGCCCATCCCATAAACCGTCGTCAAGCCCCGTGAACGTCCTGATCATCGGGGGAACCCGTTTCGTCGGCTTTTACGCGGCGCTGGCGCTGCGGGACGCGGGGCACGACATCACCGTCTTCACCCGCGGGCTCTCGAAGATCACACCGCCCGAGGGAATCCAGCACATCAAGGGCGACCGTAACAACGACGCGGACCTGGAGTCCGCGGCGGCGGCACGGGACTGGGACGTGGTCTGGGACAACATGAGCTACACGGGCGTCCAGGCCGGGTCGGCCGTGCGCATCTTCGCAGGCAAGTGCGGCCTCTTCATCCACACCAGCACCCTCGCGGTGTACAGTGTGTGCGAGGGCATCGTGAGCCCGTACCGCGAAGAGGATTTCGAGCGGGGCCGGCCGTTGGAAGAACGGCGCGATACCTACCCGTACGACTACGGGATCCAGCGGCGCGAGGGTGAGCTGGTACTGCAGGAAGCTTACGCCGCGAACGGCTTTCCCTTTGTGAGCATCCGCCTGCCGGCCGTGCTGGGCCCCCGGGACTACAGTCTGCGGGCCTGGTCGTACTGGCGACGAACGATAGAGGACGGCAGGCTCATCCTGCCGGACGGCGGGATCGAGATGCACCGCTCCATCTACTCTGGGGATGTGGTCAGCGCGCTCCTGGCTATCGTGAACCGGGGCGGCGAGCTGGCCGGCCGGGCGTACAACCTGGCCGGCCGCGAGATCGTGAGCCTCCGCCAGTTCGTGGAGCGCTCAGCGGCGGTGTTGGGCGTGGACGTGGAGATCGTGGGCCTGCCGCCCTCCGTGCTCGAGACAGCCGGTATCGATCCAGAGAAGCTGTCGCCCTACACCACCTGGGGCGATCACCTGGAGTCCATAGCCCGGGCCCAGCACGAGCTCGAGTTCCAGCCGACGCCCATGGAAGACTGGCTGGCCCCTACGATCGAGTGGCATCTGGAGCACCGGCGCGATGCCGATCCGCCGGGCTGGGAGCTGCGGGCGAAGGAGGCGAAGCTGGCCGAGCGCTGGAACGCGTTCCTGCGCGAGCTGGCTTAGCCGGGCTCGAACCTCAGCTTCCACACGCGCAGTTCGTTATCACCCCGCTCCGTGGTGCGCACCGAGTAGAACAGCGGTCCCTCGACGCTGACCACTCGTTCGGGCGAGCGTAGCCCGAGGGCGATGGGTGTGCCGTCCAAGGAGTAGAGGTCGTAGGAGTAGTCCCGCGCACCGGCCTCCGGGGGGTACTGCGCGATCAACGGACCGCACGACGCCGCGAACAGCCCACAGAGCCTGGCCCCGGAACGGCTGTATCTCCCACGGCTTTCGGCAACCGAAGTGTTCAGGTTGGAGAACGCGACGACGCCGCGCGCCTCGACGTCGTAAATCGCGAACGAGTCGGTGTGGCTGTGCCCCAGGTACATCGCGGAACCCGCCGCCGCCACGTAGGCGCGGTCCCGCTTCTGTGCTCTGCCCGGCTCGCCGAACAGCGACTCGATGTATTCGCCATTGGTGGTATACAGATGCACCTGCCGGCCCGCTCCCGCTCCCCAACCGGAACCGACCACGGCCAAGCGCCGGTCGTTCAGGTTGCAGATCTGGATCGGACGATCGAGCTCCGGCAGTGGAAAGCGGCGGAGCACACGGCCCCCTTCATCCAGGATGACGACCGCGGGCAGGTGCCCATCCAGCGCCGCGATCCAGCGGCCATGGAGCGACGCCAGGCTCACCGGCCGCCGCAGACCGGTGGCCTTCTGCTGGAGCGACCCTAGCTGGCGCCCCTCCGGCGAGAAGATCTTGAGCGCGGCGGCGTTCGCATCGACGAGCCAGAAGCGGCCGGATGCGGTCGGGAGCAGATCGCTGACGATGAGGCTGTCTTCTCTTGCGGCCCGAAGGGGGACCCTCAGGAGCGACGTGAAGACAGCGCCGAAAGCGAACTCCACCGTCGGCTCAGCCCTGGCCGACCCTGCC
>FXBF010000190.1_pt1 | contig 19486 bp, 14 predicted proteins | sample 5335321 | NCBI WGS metagenome assembly FXBF01 (sample SAMEA103928391, study PRJEB20085) | sediment metagenome | isolation source: sediment
GGAGACACCAACAGGAGGTGATCCATCCACCCGCCGATCACGCGGTGCAGTACCGGGAGATCGAGCTGGACATCCAAATCGTGAAGCACGAGGTCGTCCCCGGGTACTCTTTCCACCTCCTGGCCTTCAACGGACAGGTGCCGGGGCCCGAGATTCGGCTGCAAGAGGGCGAGTGGGTGAAGGTGTACTTCACCAACAAGACCGAGCTGCTCCACACGATCCACTGGCACGGGGTGGACCTGCAGTACGAGCACGACGGGGTGCCCTATGTGACTCAGGCGCCCGTTATGCCGAACACGACCTTCGAGTACAAGTTCCAGGCGATTCCCGCCGGGACCCGCTTCTACCATTGCCACTTCGGAACGCTCCTTCATATGCAGCACGCCATGCACGGCGCTCTTATCATCGAACCGGAGAGAGATCCGGTGAAGGAGGAGTTCGGCTACACCCGGGACTATACCCTGGTCTTCTCCACGTTCGACACCAACGCTGCGCGCGACGACATGAACTTCATGCTGGAGCGGATGAAGCAGAGAATGTGGCTGATGAAGGAAGGGGCGCTGGACGCCAAGACGCTGGCCGTTTTCGAGAATCGCGCTGCGCTCTTCAAGGCGATCGAGGAGGGCTGGGACCCGCCCTATCTGCCCAACCGGAACCAGAAGCGGGCTGCCGCTCAGCTCGACTACAATTTCTTCGCGATCAACGGCCTGAGTTATCCGCTCACAGAGCCGCTGATGATCAAGAGGGGAGAGACGATCCGCGTGCGGCTGGTCAATGGTGGCGGGCTCGAGCACTACATGCATCTGCACGGTCACCAGTTCTGGAAGGTCGCAGAGGATGGCAACCTACTCGGCGTGCCGCTTCAGATGAACACCGTCGCTATCTCTCCGGGCAAGACCGTCGACCTCGTCATCGAGGGGTACAACCCCGGCTACTGGACCTTTCACGACCACGACACGAGTCGCGTAACGAATAACGGCATGTACCCCGGTGGCATGCTTACAGTGCTTGTTTATGAGGAGATGGCCGACTACGATGGCTACCGGCCCAAGATCGCGCTGGACGAGTAGACCAGGCAGGCGGCCGCAAATCAGGCCGTCGGCTAGACGACGGCAAGGATGTAGACGGGTGAGCGACGGAGTGTGACATGACAACATACACGATTCTACCAGGGCAACGGGCTGGTATTTTTGGGGGGATCGTCCTTCTGCTTCTGGCCCTCGGAGCGGACGCATCCTACGCTCAGGAGTCACTACCCCGTATTACGCTCGGGGGGAACGGCTTGGTTTCCTTCAACGTGAACGGTCAGACACCATTCAGCGGCGGGTTGGCGGGTGACACGGACTTCGGCACAGTCAACGACTTCTCGGACAGCTTTCTGCTGATGCGGTTCGACCGACAGCTCTACGAGAAAGACCGGGCCGGAATGGTCATAGGCTTCCTCTTTCCCGACGCTCAAAACGAGCTGGGAGAAGTCTTCTACAATCAGGTTAACGTCTTCTACAACAGCCAGTACTTCAGCGGAGTCCTCGGCCGAACACGGCTCTATAACTTTCTGCTGGAGTTCCCGACGCTCCGGGAGCAGGACGTTCTGGAGTATGGCTCCGTGATGAACGGGTTTTCGAATGCGGACAACTCGGAATTCAACCGCTACGGCAACATTCTTCGCGCCGAGCTGTTCCAGTTGCGCGGCCGTTTGGTATTCGCCGGGCAGGTCAGCAACTTGATGGTTACCAACGAGCAAGGCGAAAGGGTCGACGACTTCGACGTAAACGCCATCAGCGGATCCGTCATCTATCGGCTGCCGGAAGCGATCCGCTACACCGGGTTTGTTCGGCACGCCGGTATCGAGTTCTTCAGCCAGAATGTAGATCTTCCCGACCAGAAGTGGATGAGCGCGGTCCTGGCCGATCTCACGTTCAACCTCACGCGCCACCCTTTAAAGGCCTTTGACTTCCGTGCCCAGGGGATCTACAACTTCGGCGTCGATGATATACAGCAGATGGAGACGCTGGCTACACCGCGTGGTCGGGCTCGCTCGAAGTCGTTCGCACTCGTGGGATCGCTGCGCTTTTTGCGCAGACCCTACCAACTCGACCGCTTCCAGGCGGCGATCACCGGAGCCTACAAGACGTTTCCGGACCAGAACGCGTCCCAGTTCGCGATTGTCCCGAACGTCTTCTTCCGTCTGGGGCAGGGCGTCGATCTAGGAGTCCAGTACCAGTACGAACAGTTCGACGACACGCTGGCTGAGTTGATTGGTCGCAAGCGAGAGCAGTCGGTGAAGCTCGTGCTCTCCTTCAGATTCCAGACGATGTTCAACAACTACTTCGGAGAACGGGACGATATTCTCAATATGGAACATGGGTACATACCGTAGCATCGACAGGAGCTCGACGAACATGAAGAGCAGAACGCTTCTTGCGGCCGCGTTGTCGCTGATGATGGCCGCGCCGTTGTACTCGCAGGGCGCCTATGACGCGGCGAGCGAGACCGAGCGTGAAGTTTCCGGCGCTGTGCAGGCCATGCGGATGATCATGCCTACCAACGACGAGAAGGTCTTTCGCCTCGTCCGCCCGGTGGTGGCCGCGCTGCAGGTGAAACTTGCGGAATCGGGCCTCTTCGAGGGACGAATAAACGGACTCTACGGCCCCTCGACCCGGGAAGCCGTGACCGCGTACCAGAGCCAAGAGGGACAGGCAGTTACGGGCTTGATGAGTTTGGAAACGAGCCTCACGCTGCTTGGTATGGAGCCGACCGTGGTGACCCGCAAGTACGCTGACCGCATCGACATGCAGGCGCCGCTCGAGCCGGGCATGCATGCCGATATGGCGGCCATGGCCGCACCGGCATCGCCGGACGCCGGCGAGGGGCGGGATGCGCACGCGGACATGCAGCAGATGAATCAGATGCAACACGCCCAGAGCGCCGAGACGTACTCGGCAGTCGTCGGGGGGGATCCCGCGGATCCAAAGTCGCTCATGGTCATGAGCATGCCGGGGATGGTCATGGAGAACCGACACACGCGGGCGGTGCGTGCCCTTCGTGAGCTTGTGGCCGCTATGCAGATGAAGATGGCCGACAGCGACGCCCATGACGGCACCATCGACGGACTGCCAGGGAGCCCGGCCAGTCGCGAGGCGCTCGAGACCTATCAGCGGGCGACCGATCTCGAGGTGACCGGTCAGCTCGACTTCCCGACCGCGCTCACTCTCTTCGGACTGGTGCCGTCCATCGTCGAGGTGGAATACGGCGCACGACTCGAAGCGCACAGCAGTCCCGTGGCGGCCGACCACGGTTTGATGGAGGCGAGCTCGCGCCGATTACGGTCTTTGATCGAGTGGGGCGGCTCGCCGTCGCCGACGCGGCGCCAGCAGACGCCGACGCAAGCGCACGAATCGGCGGCCGATACCGTTGAGATCGAAGTCCGGTTGGACGAGTTTTCCTTCTCTCCGGACCCATTGGAGATTCCGGCTGAACGGCCCGTACGGCTCGTAGTTCGCAACGTCGGCAAAGTGAGTCACGAGTTCATGGCTGGGCGGGAGCCGAAGGAGAACGATTTCGAAGATGACCTCTTCGCGGGCGTCACGGTCGACATCCGGAGCGGCGAAGCGGCCGAAATGGACGGCGAACACGGGCATGAGGCCGGCGGGCACGACGAGATGGAAGGGATGCGCGGGATGGGTCACGGCGATGAACACGGGACCATGGTGATGGTCGACCCCGAGAAGACCACATACATGACCTTCACGCTCTCTGCCTCGAAGCGTGGCACGTGGAGCATGGCGTGTTTCGTGCCTGGGCACTTCGCGGCCGGGATGCGCGGCACCCTGGTTGTGAAGTGAGGTATGCCGGTACCGGCGAGTTGCGTGGCTGACTTTCAAATAGCAAAGCAGGGGGTCGAGATGCCCAGAGGTCGTTCATTCGGAATCGGCGGCTTAGCTGCCGTGCTGCTACTCCCGATCGGAACTCAGCTGCTGAATTCCGCCTCGGCGCGGCTCCAGTCGGCGGCGGGCGACGAGCAGGCGATCGTGTCAACGATCGAGGCCGTCTTCGCCGCGGCCGAGCGGACGGATTTCGGCGCCCTCGATTCGCTCTACGCGGGCGACGACCTGACGGTCATCGAGGGCGCCGGTATCGATCGGGGATGGGCCGACTATCGGGACCATCACCTGAAACCCGAGCTGGAACGGTTGAAGCTGTTAGTCTATCGCCCTTACGAGATCGAGGCGCACGTCGCCGGCGAGCTGGCGTGGGCGATCTTTCGATACGACCTGAAGCTCGAGGGCGATGACCTCAAGATCGACAACGTCGGTCGCGGAACAGCGATCCTGGAGAAGCGAGAGGGGCGCTGGGTGGTGAGACATGTGCAAACCGCGATCCGGCCGCGAAAGTAAGCCAGGACTCAAGCGAGTACGCCGTTAATCGTGCAGGCATTGTAAGCGTTGATCCAGAGGGCCATCTGTGCCTCTGGCGTTTCGAAATCCGCCGGATCGGTGAAGGCGAGCCGTCAAGGAACCGCTCCAGGCGCGGCGCGCTGTGCCGACGGGCCGTATGAGACCCGTCCCCGCAACACCGCTGAATCCTTGCCTGTCTCACGGCAGATCTTTCTGTTGAGCGAGCTCGATTGACGCTGTTGCCAGCGGTGTCCCCATGCCGGCCAGCGCGTTGCTCGTGCTCTCGCCCCATCGCTCGGCCACGTCGTACAGCACCGGCAATACCAGCAACGTAAGCGCGGTGGATGTGGCCATCCCGCCCAGGATCACCAGCGCCAGAGGCTTCAGCAGCTCGGCGCCCGAGCTGCCACTGATCGCGATCGGCAGCATGCCGAGCCCGGCGGCGAGCGCTGTCATGAGCACGGGGATGACCCTTTCGTCGGCCGCCTGATGGATAGCCTGCTGAATAGCCAAACCCTGACGCCGGAGGCTGTTGATATGGGAGATCAGGATGATTCCGTTCCGCACCGCGATACCGAAGAGAAGTATGAAACCCACCAGCGACGGCACGCTCAGCACGCCGCCGGACAGGAACACCGCCGCGACGCCGCCGACCACGGCGAAGGGCAAGTTGAGCAAGATAAGGAACGCCTCGCGAGCGGACCCGGACGACATGTACAGCAGGATGAAGATGCCCAGGATGACGAAGATGCTCTGGAGAAGCAGCTGGCGGAAAGCACGCTGCTGGCTCTCGAACTGCCCGCCGTACGACACACGGTAGCCTTCGGGCAAAGAAACCTGTTCAGCGACGCGCCGCTGTACCTCCTTGACGAAGCTGCCGACGTCGCGCCCCTGGACGTTGGACTGGACGACGACACGCCGCGAGACGGACTCTCGGTTGATTGTGTTGGGCCCCAGAGCGCGCCGGACGCTGGCGAGCGAGACCAGCGGCACCAGTTCGCCGCGCGGCGTATTGACCAGAAGGTTTGGCAGATCGTCGAAGCGGCTCCGCCATTGCTCGCCCAGGACCAGCACCATGTCGTATCGGCGACGCCCATCGATTACCTGACTCGCGAGCTCACCATTGAACGCCGACTGAACCACGTGACTGACATCACCGGATGACATGCCGTAGCGTGCTGCCGCCTCGCGGTTCACCTCGATGCGAATCTGGGGAATGTTTACCTGTGGTTCCACTTGCAGATCTGCGACCCCGGGAACAGCGTCCATGACCACGGCTATTTCGCGGGCCAGGCGGCGCAGCTCTGTCAGGTCCTCGCCGAAGATCTTGACGGCGACCTGAGCGTTGACGCCGGAGAGCAGGTGATCCAGCCGGTGCTGGATCGGCTGCCCCACGGTCACGGCGACACCAGGGAAGCCCTCCAGGCGGCTCCGCACAGCGCTGAGGAGCTCTTCACGCGATCGCGCTCGCTCCTCTCTGGCCTTCAGGTTGACGATCATCTCGGTGTAATAAACGCCCTGAGCGTCCTCGTCGCGCTCGGCTCTCCCAGTCCGTCCCTCGACGTCGACGACTTCCGGGACATCCAGAAGGACCCGTTCGATCCGTCGTTCGATCCGCGTGGATTCGTCGAGCGAGGTCCCCGGCGGCATGATGGCGACGACGGTAAACGTGCCTTCGTCCAGGACGGGCATAAACTCGCTGCCTAGATAGCGGAAGCTGAATAGCGAGCCGATCACCAGGAGACCGGCGACGCTCAGTACCGGCCACCGGTGTCGCAACACGAACGCCAGGGCCGGCCTGTACAACTTGCGTGTCAGGATGGCGACCGGACTCTCGCGCTGGCCCATCCACCGTTCCTTGCTCAGCAGAAGGCTGCAGAGCGCCGGGACGACGGTGAGGGCCACAAGCAGCGACGCTGCCATGGCGACCACCACCGCCACGGCCAGCGGGGCGAAGAAGCGGCCCTCTAGCCCACTCAGCGTGAAGAGCGGGACGAAGACGAGCACGATGATGAGCGTAGCGTAGACGATGGAGCTCCGGATCTCGTTGGAGGCGCGCAGAACGACCTCGCCCGGCGTTTCGTTGCTGGGCTTGCGATAGTGCTGCCGCAGCCGTCGAAATATGTTCTCCACATCGATGATCGCGTCGTCCACGACCATGCCGATCGCGATGGCGAGCCCGGCCATCGTCATCGTGTTCAGCGTATAGCCCAGTTTTGCGATGATGATCAGCCCGAGTAACAGCGAAAGCGGGATCGCGGTGAGGCTGATCAGTGAGCTCCGGAAGTTGAACAGGAAGAGCATTATGACGGCGATGACTATGACGCCGCCTTCGATCAACAAGTCCTTGATCGTCTCGACGGAGCGCTCGATGACGTCCGCCTGGCGGTAACTGGTCACCAACTCGACCCCTTCAGGCAAGGTGCGGTTGATCTCTTCCACTACTTCGTCCAGGCGTGCGGAGAGTTCGATGCTGTTGGTGCCCGGCTGTTTGTAGATCTTGCCCACAACCGCCTCTGCCCCGTTGTAGCTCGCCGCCCCGCGACGCTGCACCGGCCCGGCGATCTGGACGCTCGCCACGTCGGAGACCATGATCGGGATCCCATCGCGGCGCGTGTCGATCACGGTGTTCTCGATGTCGCGCAGACTATTGACTCGCCCCATGCCTCGGATCAGCGACTCGCGCGAGCGGCGGATGAAGAATCCGCCGGCGAGATTGATATTCCCTTCGCTGAGGGAGCTGTGCACCTGGTGGAATCCAATCCCATACTTGGCTAGCTGATACGGATCGAGGCTGATCCTGTACTGTTTTTCGAAGCCGCCCTGATTGATGACGTTGGCGACTCCCGGTACCGACTGGATCCTCAGCCGGACGTTCCAGTCCGCGATGTCACGGAGCTCGGTGGGCGAGATCGACGAATCGTGACTGATTAGAGAGTAGTTGTATATCTCGCCCAATCTCGACGTGATCGGCGCAAGGAACGGGCGCTCGACCCCCTCGGGTATCAGCGGAATGGCCAGTTGTAGCCGCTCACTCACCAACTGGCGCGCCGTGTAGATATCTGTCCCCCATTCGAACTGTGCCGTGACCGACGAAAGCCCGATTCCGGATTGCGAGCGCAGCGTCTTAAGGGCCGGCGTTCCGTTCAGTGCGATCTCGATGGGAAACGTGACCAAAGTCTCGACTTCCTCCGGCGAATAACCCGGCGCCTCCGTGAGCACCGTGACCCGCGGATCGTCGATGTCGGGGTATACGTCGACCGGCGTGCTTCCGGCGACGGCCAGCCCCCAGATCACTACCGCGATCGCTGCCGCCAGTACGAGCAGCCGGTTGCGAAGCGAGAACTCGATGATTTTGGCCCACACTTTGTCAGATCCTCAGGTTGAATTGGGAAAGTTGTACTCGTTCGAGCCGCTGTCTTCGCTCAGTGTTCATGCGGTGCGCTCTCGGCGCTGGCGGCGCCGCCGGGTCCACCCGACTCGAGAGCGAGCAACAGCTCGTAACTGCCGATAACCGCGACGGTATCGCCGATCTCGAGGCCCGAGAGAATTTCAATGCTCTGAGAGTCCTCCTCCCCGGTCGAAACCAGACGGCGCTCGAATGCGTGTCCTCGTTGCACGAACACGAACCGCAGGGGTCCCACCTCGACAACCGCCTGCTGTGGCACGGTCGGGACGGTACGGCTAGACTCGATCACCAGGATCTCGACGAATTGACCCGAGCGTGGCACAGCCTGTCCGTCGGCGGATAACTTGATCCAGACGGGATAGGTGCGTGTGGCCACATCCGCTTCGCTGCCGATGAAGCTCACGCGGCCGCTCCAGTCTCCGTGGTCGCGCGGGCGGTGAACGTGTGCCTCTTGGCCCAGAGCGATCTGATCGACGATCCGCTCCGGCACCTGTGCCTCCGCCACCACACGACGCGGGTCGATGAGGCGGAACAATTCCTTGTTGGGCTGAACCGCTTCACCGACGGTCGCGTCCCGGCTCGCGACGATTCCGCTGATCGGCGAGGCGAGCTCCACGGTCGGCGGCGGGTTGCCGGGGACCAGGCTCTGAACGCGCACCAACACCTGACCGCGAGTGACACGATCACCCGGCGCGACCGTCACCGACGCCACCTTCCCCGCGATACGGGTGCTCACGACAGCGATGCCGTCCGGGTGCATCCGAACAGTTCCTGGAAACCGCAGCGTGCGTTCAAGAGGACGCAGGCTGACGACGCCCGTAGTCAGGCCGATGTTATCGAGCGCCTCCGGGCTGAGCTCCACCCGGAAGGCGGATTCCAGCTCACCGGAGGGGCCGGCGTCGGTCTCCGCTGCCTTACGGAGTTCCCCATCGTCCGCATGGGAGCCCGCCTCCTCTTCCCCGTGCAAACGCGGCGGGCCGGGGTCAGCAGTTGCGATATTTTCGGTCAACGCGAGCTCCGGCCGCGCTGACCCGGCCGCTGTCGCTTCGACCGATTGCGATCCGAGCCAGGCTCGGTCGATCAGAATTCCAGCCGCGACCAGGGCCGTCCCTGCCGCGACCGCGGCGATCACCTTTAGCCGCGGCGTCGTGATCCAACTCATGCTCCATCCTCCTCCGGTGTAGCGACGATGATCTTGTCCAGCGGTGCTCCAACGGCGCCCTCCAGCTCGAGCGCCGCCCAATCGAACTCGAGCGCCGCATCCAGGTATGTCACCTGTGCATCGGTATACTGGCGCTGGGCGAGCAACGCGGTCGTGACATCCAGCTCGCCCCTGGCATAGGCCGTCGATGCGAAGCGCTGGCTGGAATCGGCCAGCGCGAGGATGTGGTCCTGGTAGGCCTCCAGCCCTATGCGTGCCGCTTCCAACCGGGCGAATGCCGAGCGGACCTCCTGCGAGATAGCGAGGGATCTGGCCTCTCCCTCTGCTGCCACCAGTGCTTGTTCCGCCCTGGCTAGATCCTGCCCCTGCTGATTGCGGTCAAAGAGCGGCAAGGAGACCCCTGCGTTCAGTCTGACCGTCTGCAAGCCGTCCGCGTCTCTGTCGAAGCCGAAACCCAGAAAGAGGTCCGGGAAGGCCAGTCGGCGGGCGAGGTTCGCGTTGAGCGATGCAGCCCGGCTGCGCTGCGCGACTACCTGCGCGTCCGGGCGCATCCGCGCGGCGTACCTTCCAAGCTGCTCTAGTGACATTTCCCGAGGGACCGGCCCGTGAATCAGCGGTCCGGAGACGGCGACCTCATCCTTCGGTGGGCGTCCGATCAGCGCGTTCAGTTCGGCCTTTCGGCCAAGCAGCTCACGGGACGCGCTCTCTCGCTCGACCTGCGCCAGCATAAGCTGGATGCGCGCCAAGTTGCGGTCGAGCGCCGGGGCGAACCCCTGTTGGAGCTTGAGCTCGGCTGCCTCGAGTAGGCGCCCGGTTACTGCCACGACAGAATCGAGGACTTCGACTGTCTCCTGACCCACCCGGACCGCGTAAAAGGCCTGAGCCACTTGCATCCTGAGCACACGCTCGACGTCGCTGACCTCCCACTGCGCCGCCTCGATGCGGGTGCGGGCCGCATCACCCCGCAACCCACGTTGGCCCGCGACCTCAAAGCGCTTCGCCAGCGACAGCGAGACGCCTGTACCCGCGTTGAGACCCGGCGAAGCGCCGAAGAGTAGAACCGGGTTGCTGAACCGACGGGCCTGCGCCAAGTCCGCCTCGGGCAGCCGTACCGAGGTCCGCGCGGCCCTGAGCCTCGGGTTGTCTTTCAAGGCGATCGACTGAGCCTCCCCTAGAGTCAGGGTAATAACCTCTGGGGTGACTGGATCTGTGGCCCGCGGCGCCGACGACTGCGCGGGCAGCTCGAGAGGGATCACCAGGGCCGCCAGCGCGGCCGCGAGGCTAACCGTTCGCTTCCGTACCAACTTTGTCCTCCATTTCCGCCCGCCGTCTGCTTGCCGCTCACCAACCGAGCGTGACTCCGACGACCTCGCTGCCGGTCCGGTGCTCGGCCGATCTGCGAGATCAGCGACCGATAATCAAACACCCGGGCCGTTAACAGACGGCCAACGGCGCGTTAAGGTGATTTTATCGCTCCCCGGCCGTAATGCCGCGGTCTCCGAAATGCCGTCTGCAGCCCCTCGGGGTCGCGTTGTAAGAGACGCGACTCGGACAAACTCAGTGCTGGTGGAGAGACGGTGGGGGGGTTGAGTCGGCGTGCGACTTGTCCCGGCTAGACGCGGCGAAGAGCCTGTCCCCCATCCTGCGGAACCCTAAAGGCAAGGCTTGACCTCGATCTGCTCCACGACAGAGGAGGGGAGCGTAATGACGCTGCCGTCCAAGACCTTTAGAACGATCGGGCTGCCGGACTGGAGTTGCTGGTCGAGGATAAGGGCCGCTTCCTCGGCGGTAGACACGCCGAGCGTCTGTGGCCGGACGGCCACGCGATATTCGGTCCCTTCCGTTGTGAGGACGGTCACCGCGATGCATCTGTCAGACCGACGCGTTGGCCCGGGCGACACAGACACACGTCTCCCCCCCACGAGGACCGGGCCGCCTATAGGCAGCAGGGGCGCTGCAGCTGCGCCGAAAAGGCCGAAGCCGAAGCCGAGCCTGAAACCGAAGTGCGGTGCGTGGCCGAACAAGGGAACGGCGTGGAACGGAAAGAAGCCGAGCGGGTGGAACGGATCGGTGAAGCCGAAGCCGTGAAGTCCGGCGCGCGGGAAATGGCCGACCAAGCCGCCATGAAGGTCCACGGGGCTCGCAAACCGGTGCGGCGACGGGGAAGGGAACAGGGCGTTGACGGACCCTAAGTGCGGCGCTGGCGGTTGCTGCGTCAGCACGCTGTGGCCAACAGTTGGGGTACGATCCGCAACCCGCAAACTGTGTGACCCTGCCTGTCGGACGCGCGCGACCGTGATGACCCCGGGCCTCGTCGGGCGGTGGAAGGTCTGGAGCGCAACGCCGTGCGAGCGCTCAACTCGGCGCGTGGCCATCTGGCGCGGTCGGTCGCCGCGGATCAAGGTCACACGGCCGCTCCGAAAGCCTCCCTTGCTAATGAGTCTCGGCTGACGGGTGTGGCCCTGGGCACCACGGTAGCGGACGGACTGCACGATCTGGTGACCACTGTTTCGATGGCCGACCTGCGAAGCGCGTGAGCCTCGCTGTCGGAAGGCGCCACCCCGCATGGTCACCCTCGCGACCTCTCTGGAAGACCGTATGCCCGACATCCCGCGTCTGACTGAGATGCGCGATGTCCCGTGTCTGACCGTTCGGCCGAAATGCCTGGACAGATTCACCGCGTGTCCGCGCACGCGTGCGCTGCCGTGGCTGCCGCGCCCGCTGTGGCTCTGTGCCGCCACGGTCTCTGGAGGGGTCAACAGGAGAGCCAATAACACTCCGGTGGTTGCAGCGACTATCAATCTTCTCATCGTTCCTGCCCTCCGGTCAGGGGCCGTGCTTAGGGAGAGCCGCCCGATGCCAAGCGGTGCGAGGTCGGCCATAGTCCGCCTGCCCTGCCTCCGGCCACCTGCTTGCGGGGAACCCAGTATTCTGCCGTGTGTCCTAACAAGATAAGCGCCTTCGCATTAGCGCTTCGTTCAACTCGTATTAAGGAGTCTTCACGTTTCTGGTCCGCGACGATGACGCGTTGCCGCGCGCGGAGCGCTAGCGGGTTAAGATATCTTAACGTTGGGCTTAACGAGCATTTATCGGAGGCTGTTAAGTTTGATGCGTTTTGACCGACCGCCAGTTCCGGGGCGGACAACCTGCGGCTCAGTTTTGCGTGGCGCTCGATCGAGTCGGCTAGCCGAGCACCAGCTGGCGCGCCATCTTCACTGGCCGGGGCCCGTCGTGGGTATCCCAGGCGATCGATCGGGAGGTTCAAGGTCCACTTCAACCTGTGAGACTCTAAGATGAAACCGATTCGTGCGGGGCCTCTGTACAGCCTGCTCATCCTGTCATCGATGGTCCTGGCGGCCTGTAGGGAGGAAGCGGCCTCCGACCGGCCGGAGGCTGGGGATCCACAGTCGCAAACCCCCAACCAGACGGCTGTAACCACGGCGGACACGGGCGCCATGCTCAGCCCACCGGCATCGCTGTCGATGGACGACCAGCATCACACGATGCGCGAGATCGTGCTGGGCTACGCCGAGGTCAACCGGGAGCTGGCCGAGGGGGAGGCCGCGGAGGCGGCCGCCGCGGCCCGGGCGGTCGCAGAGCTCGCTGACCGGATTCCTGCCTTCGTGCTGCACATGGAGAGTATGGATCGGGAAGATTTGACACGCTATGCCCGCCAGTTTAAGGGTGAGATGTTGCGTGTGGCCGAGCTCGCGGCCCGAGACAGCATTGAGGCTGCCTCTTCGCTTAACCGGCGCGTTACCCAGACGTGCCAGGTGTGTCATGACAAGTACATGGCGACGCCTGCGCAAGCGTCGGAGGTGGAGGCGGAGGGGACCGAGCATGAGCCTGACGAGCATGGCGAATCGGCCCAGGAGCATCAGGGGCGGGACGAACGATGAAGGTGCTGGTAGTCGAGGACGAGCGTAAGATGGCCCGTTTTATCCAGCGCGGGCTGCGGGAAGAGGGCTATGCTGTGGACCTGGCGGAGGACGGTCGCGAGGGGGCGATGATGGCTGCGATCAGTGAATACGCCGTGATCGTGCTGGACATCATGCTTCCGCGGCTCGACGGCTTGCAGGTCACAGCCCAAATAAGACGCGGGGGAAACTCGACGCCGATCCTTTTGCTGACCGCCAGAGACACGCCGGACGACATCATCCGGGGATTGGATGTCGGCGCCGACGACTACCTGACCAAACCCTTCCGATTCGACGTCTTGCTGGCGCGCTTGCGAGCTTTGACCCGGCGCGGCGGCGCTCAGCGTTTAGAGGTGTTGCGCTTCGGAGACATCGAGTTGGATCGACTGGCGCACAAGGCGCGGCGAGGTAAGCGTGAGCTGAAGCTGACGCCAAAGGAGTTTACCCTGCTTGAGCATTTTCTCCTGAACCCGGGACGTGTCATACGTCGTACCGAACTTCTGGAGAAGGTGTGGGAGATAAACTTCGAGCCAGACACGAACGTGGTTAACGTTCATGTTGCCAACCTGCGATCCACTCTGGAGGAAAAAGGCGGACCCCGGGTGATTCAGACCGTACGTGGTGTGGGCTACGTGCTCAGGGAATCGGATCCGGGTGGCGAGCTGTAATGCGATCTTTTCGACTACGTCTCGCTGTCCGGTTCACCGGCCTGCTGGTGCTGGCCGTGGCCCTGCTCGGGGGTACTGCGTTTCTTGCCCTGCGGCACATCGTTTACGCGCAAGTCGATGAGGCGCTGCTCAGGCTGGCGGAAATAGAAGCGGCCGCGACATCGGACGCTCCAGACAGCATGGCGCATTTTCATGATAATGTCTATCACCCGGCTCAGTCGGAGGTGTCCCAGAAGATCAGCCGATACGCCGAGATCTGGACATCCGCTGGCGTGCCGGTTGCGCGCAGCAGTAACCTGGCGGACCGACATCTATACTTGCCCGCCGACATCTTGCAGGCAGGCGCCGATGGGAAGGAGGCGTGGTTCACGTACGAAGATACCCTCGGAACACTCCGTAGCCTGATCTACCCCCTCTCTCACTCTACAACGGTGAGGCCGGGCCAGTTCTTGCAAGTTGCGGCGCCGCTCGATCCGGCACGCGACGTCCTGTCAGCGTTTCCCAAGATTCTATTGCTGATCGGCTTTCTCGGTGCGATTGGCAGTTTCGTTGGCGCGTGGTACTTCGCGGGGCAGGCTATACGCCCGGTGCGACAGATCGCCGAGCAGGCCGGCAGGCTCGAGCCGGGCCGGAGCGCGGGCAACATCTCTGTCGCGGCCGACTCTGCGGAGCATCAGCAACTGGTAGAGGTCCTAAACAATGCCTTCGACCGACTGCTCCGGGTGGTCGAGATGCAGCGTCAGTTCACCGCCGACGCCGGTCACGAAGTCCGTACGCCTCTGGCGATCATCCAGGGCGACATCGAGGTGGCACTGCGGCGCGATCGATCGGGCGAGGAGTATCGGGAGCTGCTCATGAGCACGCTCGAGGAAGTCCGCCGTCTAACGCGAATCGCCGATGACCTCCTGACCCTGGCGCGGAGTGATGCAGGCATGCTGCCTTTGGAGATGAACCCGCTGGATCTCCATGTTATAACGGCAGATCTCCTGCGACAATATCGGTCGGTGGCGGAGGGGCGAGGGATTGCACTGGAGTACGCCCTCGCCGAATCCACACCCATACAGGGGGATGAGGGTTGGCTGCGGCGCGCGATCGGCAACGTGGTTGAGAATGCCGTGCGCTACACGCCGGAGGGGGGACGCGTCCGGGTGAGCACGCGATGGATCGAGCGGGATCGAGGAGGCGCTGTTCGGATCGAAGTAGTAGATAACGGACCCGGCATCGCCCCGGAGGATCTGCCGAAGCTGTTCGAGCGATTCTTCCGGGCCGATTTGGCTCGGGGCGCGGGCGGCGGGACCGGACTGGGTCTCCCCATTGTCAAGGCGATCGTTGAGGCGCACGGAGGCAGGATCGAAGTACACTCCCGACCGGGCGAGGGTACGCGCGTCGAGCTCACACTCCCCGGCGTTCGCACAGTCCGGCACACGGAATCACTCCAGTCCAGCCGGGCGGAGCTGGGCGCTGGCTGACGCGTCCGACCTCGCGCATAAGCCGTGGGTTCCGGTCCGTTCACGGCCGTTTCAAGGAAACCTAACCTCGCCTAAACCGACGCTTAACCTGCATGGGCTAACTTTGATGTGCGGGGCGACCTGGAGGAAGTAAACCGGCCCCCCACTGCGCCGAGAGGTGTTTATCGGCGCCGAGAGCCCACACATGGGATACTTCGGAGGTGAGGAAATGACGACTGGCAGGTGCGCGGCGTCCGCATCGCTGTCGAGCGTTGACGACCCCGAGCTTATTCGTCTCTTCCTGGCGGGGGAGCACGCCGCGTTTCAACAACTGGTCGAGCGATACCAACCGCCCATCCTCGCTTTGGTCCGTCGGATCGTCGGCGACCTTGATCAGGCGGAAGATGTGGTGCAGGAGACTTTCATCCGGGCCTGGAGCAACCTGCACCGTTACAGGGAAGACGGCAAGTTTTCTTCTTGGCTGCACAGGATCGCCGTCAACCTGGCGAAGAGCGAGCTACGGCGGCGCTCACGTAGTCGTCTGGTCTTCTATCATACGCTCCCAAACGCCTGCCTCGGCCCACGGGCTCTGGACTTGCAAGATCCGCTAGGACGCCCCGACCAGATGTTTCGGCAGCGACAGCTCCGGAGGACTGTTGACAGAGCGGTGCGCCACCTGCCTGACGAGCAGCGCGAGATTTTCGTGCTTCGGGAGTTCGACGGCATGAGCTACCAGGAAATCTCCCGCAGCCTTGGCCTCAAAATGGGAACTGTCAAGTCGAGGCTCAATCGAGCGCGGAGCGAATTTGTCCGGTTGATTGAGCCTGTGCCGGCAGCGCGAATTCAGGTCTCGTCTTTAGTCGCCTGACCCGCGCATCGGGTGCACGAGGCATTGCTTCTGTCCGCTGTTTATGCCCTGTCCTCCTCGGCCTCGTCGCGATCCGGCGGTAACCCTTGCTCCCGCCACGCCGATTCTGGCCGGGGCTCTGCGCCTTGGCCGTAACAGGCACGTTTTTCGGCTTCGGTGCCATCTGGGCCTAGCCGTCTTGAGCGCCGTCGTGCCTCTCACTGCCGCAACCAGATTCGCCTCTGCGACCGTCCTGTTCAAACGGATGGACGTTGGTGGTGACTTGCTGCGCATCGTGGCGTGGCAGTTGATCGTTCTCTCGTCGTCTTGACGAGAGCGAGCTTCTCGCCACTCGCACGGATGGCGTGGCTCGGCCGTGGCAAGCGGTGAATCTCCGAGGGGCAGAGTTAGATGGCGCTCGGAAGAGTTCTGGTCAGGGGTTCTTGCTTACGACGATCGGATCGCCTCGCACGTTGACGGTGTAGGCTTCGAGCGGCCTGGGTTGTGACAGGCGCACCGGTCCTAGTGCGAGAGCTCGAATCGGAAGACGGCACCGCTGCCGGGGCGGTTCTCGACCGTTAGTCGGCCACCGTGCGCGTCAGCGATGGCCTTGGCGATTGCGAGGCCTAGACCGGCGCCCGCGCTGCGGTCCCGCGACGCATCGCCTCGGTAAAAGCGATCGAAGAGGTGAGGCATGTGTTCGGGTGCAATCCCGGGCCCTGTGTCAGCTACCTCGAACCACACCGAGCCATTGCTTTGCCCCACGCGCACCCAAACTTGGCCTCCTACCGGGCTGTAGCTTATGGCGTTGTCGAGAAGGTTCCTGACCACGCGGCGCAATAGTTCAGGATCCCCGGCCACGGTGACGTCCGAGGCTGGGTCCGAGCTGAGCGTCACTCCTTTGGCCTGAGCCAGGGCTTTGTGGCTGGCCGCCACTTCGGCGACGAGTTCTGCCAGCTTGACGGTCCGCATGCGCGGGCGGAGCGCTCCGGCGTCCTGGCGTGCGAGTGTCAAGAGATCCTCGGCGAGTGCTCCGAGTCGATGGACTTCCTGGAGGGCGACATCGATGGTTTCCTCGTACTCGCGCCTCGAACGCTCACGCCGGCGCACAACCTCCAGGTGTCCCCGCACCGCGGCGATCGGCGATCTAAGCTCGTGGCTGGCGTCGGCGATAAATCGCTTTTGGGCATCGAAGGCGCCGTCGATTCGATCGAGCATCCGGTTGAGCACTGCTACTAGCCCGTGAAATTCCTTTGTCCTGGCATGTGCGGTAATTCTATGGCCGGGACTGCCGGCCTCGATGCCCTCGGCCTGCTGGGTGATTTGGGCAATGGGCTTCAGGGCGTGGCCGGCCAAGTGCCATCCGCCGGCAAAGGCTCCGATGATGCCCAGGATGGCGACGACAGCGAGCACGACGTCGATGCGGCGCGTCGTCTTCGTCAACGGAGCCATCGAACTCGCGACTTGCAACACGTGGCCGCCGTGACGTGGATCGATGCGATCTATGGGATAGTAAAGCACCCGGAGACGGCCGGCGTCCCAAGGTTGGGTCATGAACACCAACTTTCCCGCGCGTGCCTGCTGTAACGCCGCTGTATCGACGGGCAGGTCCCGCTCGAGGTAGCCGCTGCGTAACTGTGAGCGTCCGTCGCCGTCCAGGACCTGGATGAACCAGTTCACGTCGCGAATGGCTGTCGCCTCTTCGGGCGACAGACGCCACTCATGAAGGCGCATGTCATCCGCCGGGCTCTGCGCGATCGCGCCCGCCTGGACCGAGGCCACAGAACTCAGCGACTTGTCCAGTTCTTGTACGAGGACCCTCTTCAAGGCGAGATGGATCAAGAGGGCTACAACGAGCAGAGCTGCGGTAAACGCGTTGGCCAAGCGGAGCGCCAGCTGGAGGCGAAAGGATCGCTTCGGACCCATAGCATCTAGGCCGACGATTGCAGCGCGTTCGGCCCCCTCAGCATGAAGCCCACTCCCCGGATGGTCTCAATCACCGGCGGCTCGCCCTCACGAGTCAGCTTCCGTCGCAGGTTCCCCATGTGGACATCTACGACATTGCTATCCGGCTCGAAGAGAAGGTCCCAGACCTTCCCGAGGAGCTGGGTGCGCCGAACAAGCTGTTCGGGCCTCAGCATGAAGTGCTTGAGGAGCTGGAACTCCTTGGGCGTGAGATCGAGTTCTCGGCTTCCCCGCCAGGCTCTGTGCTTGAGCCGGTCGAGCTTGATATCGGCGTATTGGAGTACCTCGAGACGCTTTGGTCCACCACGCCGGAGCAGGGCCCGAACTCGGGCGGCGAACTCGTCAAACGAGAATGGCTTGGTCAAGTAATCATCGGCACCGAGATCCAGGCCGCGTACCAGATCGTCCGTGCCGTCCCGTGCGGTAAGTATCAGGATCGGCACCGAGCGCCCTTCCCGACGAAGCTCTGCAGTGATCTCGTAGCCGCTCTTCGTTGGGAGCATCAAGTCCAAGACGATCAGGTCGTAGTCGTAGACGAACGTCTTCATGGAGGCGTCATCGCCATCATGAGCGATATCTACCGCGTAGCCTTCCTCGCGAAGGCCCTTCTCCAAGAAGCTGGCTACACTCCTGTCATCCTCGACGACAAGTATCTTCATATTACACTAGCCCCTGCTAGCAAACAGCTTGAGCCCGCATTGTCCGTTCAAGAGCCGGCCACGCCAATCGCCTGAAGAGCGCGTTGTAGATCGGGACGAAAACAACTCCGGCGTAAGCGCAACCTTCATGTTCAGCATGAGGACACCCCTCCACGAACAATCCAGAAGCTCTTCTTCGGCAGTCAGTGCATCAGATATGCTCACTGTCTGCGTGTCCTGTAGCTACGGACGCTACCGCCTGGCCTGACGGGCGCGGTACGAGTCCAGGACGCGGGCCTGATACGCTCTGGGCCGTTGCGGCAAGACCGGGCTGTCTGCGGCGATGCAACCGGCCGGCCGTCGTGTCCCGTTCGCGGGCGCAGAGCGCACATTGCGTACCGTGGTGTCGCGGTCTCGGAATCTTGCGCGGGGCCTATCTTCTGCGACGCGGGCAAAGGGCAACCTCCGCGGCCGCACCGGGCGAATTCAGCCGGCGAATGTGGCATTTCACCCGTGCTAGATGATGGCGAGCAGGCCTAGCTGCCAGCGGGCGAGTCGCGAGCGTTCTTCGTGAGGAAGCGACTGCGAGTATCAGGGCCAGCGGGGCGATGAACAGGAGGTTGTAGAGGACGAGGTCCCCGTACGAGCGGAGCGGTTGCTCTTGGGCGGCCAGAAGTGAGAGCACGGCGAGATACACCGCGCCGCTGCAGGGAACGGGGTTATTCCCCCCGACGGGGTAAAGGCCCATGTGAGGGCTCGTCTGGCCGTGGGTCAAACCGGTGCGTGAACACGCCCACGTCACCGGGGACATGACCCACTGCACGCACTGGAGGCGCACGTGATCGAAGGCTAAATTCCGCTTGCCATCGGGAAAAGCGGCCCGCCAGGGACGAGGCACGTACTGTGCACTCAGAGCTCAGGTGACGGCGGTGGACGTGGAAAGCGGCGGTTTCCTCGGCTGCGGGCCGCAGGCATTCACTCGAGTCCTGTGCGATGGCAACAATCTGATCGGGATGCGAGGTCGTGGCAATGATG
>FXBF010000191.1_pt1 | contig 19480 bp, 23 predicted proteins | sample 5335321 | NCBI WGS metagenome assembly FXBF01 (sample SAMEA103928391, study PRJEB20085) | sediment metagenome | isolation source: sediment
CAAATCGCTGCGCTGGCCAACTGGCTCCGGTCACGCTTTTTGCAGAGGCAACAAGCGTGCCTTACGCTCAGTTGCCAGTGAGCTAAACCGTTAGACGGCATCGCATAAATAGTGCCAATTTGATGTCCACTGCAGCGCCGTTAGCTATCTCTTCCAGGCGAGGTGTATGCCGTCGCCGACCGGGGCTAGATACGCTTCGACGCGCGGATCGCGGGAGATCTTCTCGTTCAGCGCTCGAATCGCTTGCGTGTCCTCGCTGTTTTCGGCCGAGTTTGCTACGGAACCGCCCCACAGCGCGTTGTCGATTGCAATGATACCGCCCGGTCGCAGGAGCGCCAGGCAGCGTTCATAGTAGCCGTCATAGCCCGGCTTGTCCGCATCGATGAACGCGAAGTCGTAGGGCTCCCCCTTGCCGCCGGCGAGCATAGCGTCCAGGGTGTCGGCGGCCGGGCCGATCCGCAGATCAATCTTGTCAGCGACGCCGGCCTCGCGCCAATACCGCAGCGCGATCTCTGTCCATTCTCGATTGATGTCACAGGCGACGATGTGGCCCGTGTTCGGGAGAGCCAGCGCGGTGATCAAAGTGCTGTAGCCGGTGAACACGCCCACCTCGATGGTTCTTCGCGCGCCGAGGCAGCACAAGAGCAACGTCATGAAGCGCCCCTGATCCCGGCCGATCTGCATGGACGCAGCGTCGAGTCGGGAGGTTTCCTTGCGCAAGCGCGCGAGCACAGCCGGTTCCTCCGGCAGCTGTACCGCGAGGTATGCCTCGAGCGCGTCGTCGATACGAAGGCTGTTTCTGCTCATGTCCGGTGTCTCCAGGAATCGGTGTGCCTGATGCTCAAGTTGATTCTATGTGAACCGGACAGGATTCCACTACCCGATCCATTTTGGGTCTCTTGCCTAACCTACAAAAGTGGAAATACTTGCAACGTGGAGGATTATGCTCTCTATCGCATCGCTGCACTGGTCGCCGGGCAGCATCTGTCACAAAGCTTGCAACAGCAACCTTCGCGCCAGATACTGGCGCGAGTGAGCTAAACCGTTAGACGGCAGCAGAGTTACCACCACAATTCCACAGTTGGGGCAGTGAACGTGAACTGGGACGCAGTTTTGGCAATTACAGAGGTAGTCGGTGTCGTCGCCGTCATTGCTTCAATTATCTACGTTGCTGTTCAAATTCGTCAGAATACGTCGATTGCCCGGGCCACAATTGTCCACGAAACAAATACTAGTGCCATGCGAGTACCTGAGCTCATTGCACAGGACGCAGAACTTGCTGATATTTATCGAAAGGGACTAGACGGAGAGTCACTTCAAGGTGCAGATCTTGTGCGATTTACCGCTCTGGTTGAAATTTATCTGACGTGGCTTGAGGACGTAGACAGTCAGTACATGTCAAATCTGTACTTCGACGAGATGACGATGAGGATTTAGTTGACTATATGTCTCGGGACTTCGGTCCAATGTTTTCGACGCCGGAAGTTCGAAAATGGTGGCATGAGTATGCGAAGTCTAAATATCGTCCCAGTTTTGTTCGGAAAGTAGAGAGGCACGTAGGTGCCGTCTAACAAATCGCTGGAGCAGCCAAGAAATGAATAAAGTGCTACAAAATCAGATCTGCAGCATGACTGCTCAGCTAAGCCGTTAGGCCGCATTTGAACGTCGCGGTAAGATTGGGACCGTGAGACTCCCGAACATCGAATCTGCGTTAATCCCGCCTGAGAAACTTCGGGACTACTTGCTATCGCCAAACCATCCAATCGGCCGTTATAAAGCGGCATTCTTTCGATCGCTAGGCTACGAACAGGACGAATGGGAAGCGCTTGAGCACGACATCCGATCGTTATTAACTGGTAATGCTGAGGAAAAGGACGTTACAGAATATGGCACGAAATACAGCATTCTTGGCTCCATTACTGAGCCTAATGGACGCTCGACGAATCATCGTGTCTATATGGATTATACTCACGGGCGAGGATGTGCCGAGATTCGTGACGGCCTATCCTGAGGATTGATCAATGAGCATTAGTGAACTTGACACCGTTGTACTAAAAGCAGACTTGCCTACTCACGGATTGAAAAAGGGTGACGTCGGTGCTGTTGTCGAAATCTACACACCAGACGCTGTTGAAGTCGAATTCGTCACTGCCGCTGGTCGTACGCAAGCGGTAGTAACGCTGGGCATGGATCAAGTCCGTCCCGTCGGTCCCAAAGATATTCTCGCTGTTCGTCAGCTAGACGCCGCCTGAGAGCAATGCGGCCTAACAATTCGCTGGAGTAGCCGCGATATGAATAAAGCGCTACTAAATCACAATGGCAGCGTCGCTGCTCAGCTAAACCGTTAGGCGGCGCCAAGGCCGGGATCCAGGCAGCGCATGCCCCAGGACTGAGGCTTATGCTGTCGAGACTTCACGCTTCCTTATCACCGCAAGACATGAATCTTCCTGGCCTATACCTGCACGAACTCAAAGGCACAAGCCGTGGAATCTGGTCTGTTCGAGTGAGTGGAAATTGGCGTGTAACGTTCAAATTCGACGGGCCGGACGCGGTTGATGTCAATTACGAGGATTACCATTAATTATGGTTATGCAGATGCACAATCCCCCTCATCCCGGTGAGATTATTCGGGAGCTTTGTCTTGAGCCGTTGGAACTGAGTGTTACCGAGGCGGCTGAGGGCCTGGGGGTGAGTAGGAAGACTTTGTCGGCGATTCTGAATGGTCACGCTGGTATTAGTCCTGAAATGGCGTTGCGGCTTTCTATGGCCTTCGATACTACGCCGGAGAGCTGGCTAAATCAGCAGACTCAGCACGATCTTTGGGTGGCGAGGAAGGCAAAAAAAAGACTTCGGGTGAAGAAGTTATGTGCCGCCTAACAACACGCTGCGCTGGCCGCCGGTCGTGATTGTCGCGCGTCTTGCAATTGAGACAACACAAGCGCCAATCACTGGCGCCAGTGAGCTAGACCGTTAGGCGTCGGTACAAATGATTGAGAATCTCGGAAACATTGGTGACTTTATTGGGGGCGTTGGCGTCGTCATTACACTAATTTATCTAGCGACCCAGATCCGGCAAAATACTCGCTCACTCCGTTTGTCGAGTCTCCAACAAATTATGGGCACATCAGTATCAATTAATGAAACTGCGTCGACCGGGCCAATTCCAGAAATACTCGCCGAACTTGAAATGCAAGAACGCCTGAACAAAAAGGAATTCGCTCAATACTTGATGTATATCTGGGCGATGCTAACGCACCATTGGCAGGTTTTTCATCAATACGAAAACGGCATGATTGACAAAAAGGTATTCGATGCCTACGTGATGAGACTACAAATTATCCTGAATACTTCATTATCTCGCGGGATGTGGCGCGCCCGCATGAAAAGGAGTTTCCCAAAGGACTTTCAAGAGTTCATCGATGCACAAATTACAGACGACGCCTAACACCTATGAGACCCCGGGGTAGTCAAGAGGCAAATTAATGCGTGTGAGCAGTGAAGCTTGCGATAATAATTTTTTGTTGTTGCTGATCTGACTTAATTTCAAATCTGCTTGTCAGAGCAAGTCTGCAACAAACACCTATCGAGCTTTGTACCGGCTGAGTTCTTGCCAAGGCAGGTCTCGCCCAACACTGGAAACTATTTCGTACCCTGGCACTTCGCAGTGAAAACGTCAGGTTTTGTATCCAGTTAGCTTCGGGCTTGAGCCAGGGGCAGACAGTGACAACAAAAAGTAATGAAAGGAGCGAGACGGTGAGCCAGTCAAAGCTGACAGGCTGCCAGTACTGTGCATGAGCTGATGACGGACTCGAAGTCCAGGGATAAACAGGCTCTTTGACACTTTGACAGAAGTGGCGCCAGCTAGACGTTGGGCTTCACCGTCGCGATCTGTCCCTGTTAGACTGGATCCGGAAGAAGAAGCTAGAGCGGCTCCGGCGGTTGGCCCTATGGCTGGTGCTAAGCGGCGTACTTCTCTACATTTTCGGAGAAGTTTTTGCGTACGAAATCGAAATCCAGATCGGCATCTGGTTCTTGCTCGCTGGCATAGTCGCGGCGGTGCTCTACAAGCTGGTGTCGTATATTGCCGTACTCCTCACGAAATGAAGCCTGGTGAATCTGCTACGGAGCTTGTAATGAAAAACGCGTGGTTGTTGTTGATGGTCTCGGCGATGGTTGTTTCTGTTACCGGTCATGCCATTGAAACTGAAGAGGACCGAAAAGCGAAGCAAGCTGAACTCGATGCTATATGCGAAGAGGCTCGGCAAAAGAAACTCATGCCGTTGAGGGCGCAGTATGTCGAGGAATGTGTGGAAAAAGAGCAACTCCCTGATCGTGCATCCTGCGAGCGCTTCTATGCGGACTATGGTGAACGGTCAGGCAACCGCGCCCCGCTTTTCTACGACCTGCCGGAGTGCGTAAGGGCACACGAGTTCAGGACCAGTTACCGGCGATAAATTTTCGAGGTCTTCGAGGGTCGAACCGGTCTAACTGCTTGTATTGGTTATATTTCTTGGAATATTGGCGTTCTATGGGGCGTCAACAGGATACTCTTGGTGGCAATTTCAATGCAGGTGACATCAAGCTTGTCATTGCCAAACGGATTTCGCGCCAAAACTGCCGAATTAACGATCCGTTATTTGGTTTTGGAGTGAGAATAAGCCATTAAATCATAGCGTTGTGTAAGACGACCCAATTCGCGTTATTGGGAAATATTGGTTGACTATGGGGTCGAGCTGTCTATAATCCGCCCAGCTTGAAAGTACGCCTTATATTTATGTACTCCATTTCGATGTCTCATCTTTAGTCTTCGTCCTGTTCTTCATAAGTACTAGCTTTACATTCCAGCCAAATGGCCTTGGTACAAGGCCTTAACTACTCTTGAAAAAATAGGAAATGACTATGTCTACAACTACCGGAACCGTTAAATGGTTCAACGAATCCAAAGGCTTTGGCTTTATCGAGCAGGAATCTGGTCCTGACGTATTTGCGCACTTCAGCGCTATCGCGGGCGATGGATTCAAGACCCTGGCTGAAGGCCAAAGGGTCGAGTTCACTATTACACAGGGCCAGAAAGGTCCCCAGGCAGAGAACATCGTCGCGATTTAAATAATGCGATTCGGGTTGCCTCACACTCCATTAGGGGTTGAGGATCAAGAGGGCGGGGCCAGTAGGTCTTGCCCTTTTTTATGGGCCTGAGGACTTAAAATCCCAGGTGCCCGAGAAGGTGCGGTTCGAGGTCTTTGGCTATTGCTGACAGATCCCTTTCGATACCAAGCCTCTTTAAGTCCGTGACCTCGAGATCGGTATAGCCGCAAGTATTGATGCGCGTAAAGGGCTCGAGGTCCATGTCGACGTTCAGCGCCATGCCGTGGTAGCTGCACCATCGACGGACACGGAGTCCGATGCTGGCGATTTTTTTTCCTTCCACGTAGACGCCTGGCGCGTCTTTTCTGCTTTTTGCTACGATGCTGTACTGGGCTACAAGATCGACGACAGACTGCTCGAGCGCAGTAACGAGATCGCGGATGCTCAGTCGCGCCCGTTTCAGGTCGATTAGAGGATAGATCATGAGCTGGCCGGGTCCGTGATAAGTGACCTGGCCGCCTCGGTCGATTTGAATTGTAGGAATGTCGCCGGGGGCAAGCAGATGCTCGCGACTGGCATTCAGTCCGAGCGTAAAAACCGGCGGGTGTTCAGTGAACCAGATCTCATCGGGTGTGTCGCTATCGCGCGAGTCTGTGAAATCCTGCATCTCGCGCCAGAGCGGTTCGTATTCCCTGTTCCCGAGCGAACGAACCTCGATGGTTCGGTCTTGTGCCGCATGCCGAATTTCAGAGGCTGCGGTCATAGCGCTACCAGAATCTCGTCGTGTTCGGTCAGATCGCGATAGATGTCGTCGAGCTGTTGCTGATTCTTTGCCTTTATCGTGATCGTGATGGACAGAAAATTGCCTTTTCGGCTGAGAGTCGTACGAACGGCATCGGTTTGAATTTGGCCGGCATGTTGCTCGACCAGGGCAACAGCCGTTTCGCGAAACTCCGGCTGATCCCTGCCCATCATCTTGATCGGAAAATCGCAGGGGAAGGCTAGAAGTTTATTGTCCTTTGCTGCGGACATCCGACTATTCAAACCAGAGTTTTACGCCGTCACGGGTGCGTTGCCAGAACGATCCACTGGGATTGTCGTTCAGCGCTCTCAAGGGCTCGTTCACGAGATCGTCGCCGTTGAGGCTCACTCTAAGCTCGGCGAGAGGCTGGCCCTCTGCAACCGGGCCTACGAGCACTGCCGGAATGTTCAACACGGATTCCACGGAATCGTAACTGCCACGCGGCACAGTGATGTATAGGTCCTCGGGCAGTCCAAGCGGTGTATATTCATTCTTTGCTTTCCAGATACGCGCTTTGGTCACCGGCTCGCCGGCCTTATAAAGCAACTTGGTCTCGAAAAAACGGAATCCGTAATTTATCAACGCCTGGCTTCCTTCGACACGAGACTTGGCACTTGCTGTGCCGAGCACAACAGAAACGACGCGCATGCCGTCTCTCTTCGCGGACGAGACGAGACAGTAGCCGGCATCGTCCGTGTGGCCGGTTTTCATTCCGTCGACGCTCGAATCATGCCATAGCAATGAATTGCGGTTGTTTTGGTTAATCTTGTTGTATTCGAATTCCTTGACGGAATACCACTGATAGTAGTCAGGAAACTCGCGAATTATTGCGCGCGCGAGCGTCGAAAGATCTCTCGCAGTCGAATAATGCTGTTCACCGGGCAGACCGGTCGCGTTTTCGAAATGACTGGAATGCATGCCGAGCGCTGCCGCATATTGATTCATCACCTCGGCAAACACAGATTCGCTGCCGGCGACATGCTCGGCCAATGCAACGCTTGCGTCATTGCCGGACTGAACGATCATGCCGAGCAGCAGGTCCTGCACCGTAACTCGCGTACCTACCTCGATGAACATCCGTGACCCGGGCGTACGCCAGGCTTTTTCGCTCACTGTTACCTGGTCGTCGAGAGCGATCTGCTTCTCCCGGAGTGCCCGAAATATTGCGTAGGCTGTCATGAGCTTCGTCAGACTGGCCGGCGCCAGCGCTTTGTCCGGCTCCAGCGACGCCAGCTCATATCCGGTGTTGCCATCGACAACAATATAACTCTTAGCGCCTATGATCGGCGGGGCCGGTACGGGGCGCATTTCTGCGGCGCCGAGTTCAAGTACCGGAACCAGGAAAATAATTAAAGAAATCAGTAAGAAAGGAATCCTAAAGCGCATATATCAAGAATCGGTTCGGAGGAAGGCGCGTATTGTAACGCCTTGGGCAAGAAAAGGATCGTGCGTTATTCCGTGACCAAATGCGTCTCGGATATACCCAGATTATCAAGTTGTGCAACCAGATTATCGTATTGAAGGACATCGGCAATAGGACCGATCCTGATGCGATAAAGCGCTGGTGACGTACTGTTATCCTCCAGAACGAAAGCATCGCCAACGCCGCCGCTTCGAAGGAGCGCAAAACGGCGCCGAGCGTTCTCAGCGTCACCGAATGCGCCGACCTGCACATAGACAGTGGATTCTTTGATCGGCAGAGAGCTTGCCTCGGGTACTACAGGATCTTTTTTCGTCGCTACGCTGGCGACCGTCGGTCGTCGGGGCGGCTCATCGAAACTTATTGCCGTCACTTCGACGAGGCTCGTTCCTGTCCTGATCATGTCCAGTTTTCTTGCTGCCGAATAGGACAGGTCAATAATGCGATTATGAACGAACGGGCCGCGGTCGTTGACGCGGACTACTATGCTTTTGTTGTTACGAAGGTTTCTGACACGAACATAAGTCGGCAACGGCAACGATTTATGTGCTGCGGTCATCGCGTGCATGTCATAACGCTCTTGATTCGATGTCAGGCGGCCATGAAATTTTTTACCATACCAGGAAGCAACGCCTCGCTCCTGATATCCGTAACTGGAGTCCATGACTTGATAGCTGTGTCCGAGCACTTCATAGATCGGTCCATTGCCATAACGGCTCCTGGCTTCCTTGCGGGGTACCGGGTCTGGTGGCAGATCGGGTGGAAATACTGAGCCGGTGCGTGGAGGGCCGTCTTTGGCGTGTTTTCCGGCACAGCCGGCCAAAAGCACAATCAGAACGAGCAACCAGATGAGCGGATGACGCTCAGGTCTCACGGCGATTGACCTCGATTGCGATTTCCTGACCGAGCTGATGCACCGCCAGCGCATACATGACACTGCGGTTATATCGCGTTATCACAAAGAAGTTATGAAAACCGACCCAGTATTCGTCGCCATCAGGTCCATTCAGCAACAGCAACTGGCTCTCGTAATCGTTCGGCAGGTCGGTCGCGAACAAGACGCCCTGGCTGCTCAGCGAGCTGACAGTCTCGGCTGGTTTCAGCGAATTGTCCGGCGTATCTCCCTGCCATCCCGTAGCGAGAGTAGCCCGAGCGACCACTTCCTTGCTTTGCTGCCAGCCGTGAGCGACAAAATAATTCGCAACGCTGCCGATGACGTCTGACCAGTTGCTCCAGATGTCCCGTTTGCCATCGGAGTTACTATCGACGGCGTAGGCGCGAAAGCTCGACGGCATGAACTGGGGCGCACCCATCGCGCCGGCATATGATCCCGTTGCCACGGATGCATCGATTCTCTCCTCGCGAACGAGTAATAGAAACTCTTCGAGTTCCCGCCGGAAAAAACTGGCCCTGGGCGGATAGTCGAACGCTAGTGTGGTTAATGCATCGAGCACCCGGTAGCTGCCGGTAATACGACCAAAATAGGTTTCGACGCCGATGATGCCCACTAGTATTTCGCAGGGAACGCCCGTGTCTTCACTGATTCTTTTCAGTTCCGCCTCGTTTTCGCGCCAGAATTCTGCGCCAGCCGTGATGCGTTGTTCGGTCAGGAATATGGATCGGTACTCGTCCCAGGACTTGGTTTTTTCGGCGGGTTTACTGATCGCTTCGAGAATCGATTCCTGGGATTGCGCCTCGCGAAGCACCCGCTTCAGGGCTCTACGGTCGTAGTCGTACTTCGAGACCATCGAATTGATGAACTGCCTGACCTCCGGTCTGCCGATATCGATGGCGAGGGCACTTTGCCCGCTGCAGATGAGCAGAACGACTAGTCCCAAATGCCGAATTTTCTCGCCGATTTTCATCAGTGTGGCAGCAATTTCCGGTGCGTGTGGATCGACATGAGAATACCGAATCCGGCCATAAGGGTCACCATCGATGTGCCTCCAAAGCTAACCAGAGGCAAGGGTATGCCTACTACCGGCACAAGTCCTGTAACCATTGCGGTATTTACGAATACATAGACAAAAAAAGTCAGGCTTATGCTCCCGGCGAGCAGCCGCGAATAAGTATCCGGGGCCTGCATGGCGATGTACAAGCCTCTGCCGACGACGTACAAATACAGACCCAGGAGGCTCAAGACACCCAGCAGACCGAGCTCCTCGCCCATGACCGCGAATATGAAATCCGTCTGGCGCTCCGGAAGAAACTCGAGCTGTGCCTGGCTGCCGTTCGTCCATCCTTTGCCGAACAGGCCGCCTGAACCGATCGCAATCTTTGATTGAATGATGTTGTATCCGGCACCCAGCGGATCACTGTCCGGATTTAATAAAGTCAGTACACGCTGCTTCTGGTAGTCCTGCATTACGTAGTTCCACAGGACCATCGCACCTGGCACCGCCATCAGGCCGAGTACGGCCATCAGCCGAATGGACATGCCCGCAAGCACCAGTACGAGGAATCCGGCGGCTGCGATCAGCACGGCTGTTCCGAGGTCGGGCTGTATGGCAATCAGTGCTGTCGGCGTGATGACCAGCACGGCGACGACGAGCATCGATCCGGCCCGGGGCGGAAGCTGCCTGTCGTGTAGATACCAGGCAGCCATCATCGGAACCGCCAGCTTCATAATCTCCGAGGGCTGGAATCGAATGCCCAGATCAAGCCATCGTTTTGCGCCCTGACCAACTTCGCCCAATACCAGAACGAGGATCAGCAGCCCGAGCCCGAAGAGATAGCCCCAGGGCGTCCAGCGCCGCAGCACATCCGGCGGCAACTGGGCGACGACGAACAGGGTAACGATTGCGACCAATAGTCTGACGGATTGTTGGAACAGCAGATCCATGTCTTCGCCAACGGCGCTGTAGAGAACCACCAGCCCCAGACCGGATATGAGCAAGACGCCGCCGAGCAACGGCCCGTCGATATTCAAACGCCGCATGATGCGGGCGGCGTCGCTTAGTGGCGCTGCCTTACGTTCGAACAGCTGCGATGTATCACTAAAGCGCATTGGGGTTCAGCCCGAGGTAGCGGTCCATGATTGCGCGTGCAATCGGTGCTGCTGTGCGGCTGCCACTACTGCCGTTCTCGACCACTACTGCGACCGCAATCTTCGGCTTCTCAATCGGGGCAAATGAAATAAACAGGGCGTGATCTCTGAGGCGCTCTTCGATTTCTTCCTCTTCGTAGCTTTCCTCCTGAGCGATTGAGAACACTTGTGACGTCCCGCTCTTGCCAGCCATCTCGTAGCTTGCGCCCCGGCCTGCAGCACGGGCGGTGCCCTTGTCGCTCTGCATGACGTCGTGCATCGCGGAGATCACGCTGTCCCAGTAAAACTCGTTTTCGATATCGACGTCGTCCAGGGCTTCGGGTGCAATGATGTGCCTGGTGCCGCTTAGCGGATCTTCTGTCGCCGCAACGATGTGTGGTCTGAATCGCTTACCGTGGGTTGCCAGCGCCGCGGTCGCATTTGCCAGCTGCAGCGGCGTTGCCAGCATATAGCCTTGCCCGATCGATGCGATGACTGTTTCTCCCGGAAACCAGGTCTGGTCTGCACGATTGCGAAATGCGCTTCGCTTCCATTCACGTGAGGGCACAAGCCCGCGATGCTCGCCCACCATATCGATGCCCGTGTACTGCCCGAGCCCGAATTTATCCAGATATGAATGCATCCGGTCGATGCCGATGGCGGTGCTAATCTCGTAAAAATAGACGTCGCAGGACTGCACAATCGCATCGTGCAGGTCCATTGCGCCATGACCTTCTGGTTTCCAGTCGCGGTATCGGTGTGTACTTCCGGGCAGCGTATAAAATCCCCTGCAGAAATTACGGCGGGTCAGGTTGGTCGCGCCGGTTTCGAGTGCCGCCAGAGCCAGCATTGGTTTAATTGTTGAGCCGGGCGGGTATGCGCCGCGAACGGCCCGGTTAAACAACGGTTGTCCGGGGTCAGATTGCAGTGCTCTGAAATCGTTGGTGCTCATGCCCGTCGCGAAAATGTTCGGATCGAATGCCGGCGCACTGACCAGGGCAAGAATCTCGCCGTTCTCCGGGTCAATTGCGACAATGGCGCCGCGCCAGCCACGCATAGCTTCCGTGGCGAGCAGCTGGAGGTCAAGGTCCAGGGTTAGATAAAGGTTTGCGCCGGGCACAGGTGAAACTCTTTCTTCCAGCGAAGCCGAGAGTTCGCGGGAGTCTGGTGGGACCTGCCTTCCGCGGGCGTTCGTCACGACTTGTTGGTAGCCCGGACTGCCGTGCAGATCAGTCTCGAATTTGTATTCTATGCCTGTCTTTCCAGTGTGCGCGGTGGCCACGTAAGCGGCGGGGTCAAGCCTTTGCAGGTCCGTGGTATCCACGGCCCCGACATAGCCAAGCGCGTGCGCTACGGCTTCGCCGTTCGGATAGTGGCGCACCAGCCTCGGCTGAAAATCGACCCCTGGGAACCGTGGACGCTGAATGGCGAAATTCGAGATCTCGGCGTCGGAAAGCCGAACACGCAGAGTGACGGGTTTGAATCGCGGTCCGCTTCTGCTTAACGACCTGATTCTCGGAATCTCTTCTCTTTCGATGAGTTCGATTTCAGCAAGACGGTTCAGTGTATCGTCGAGGTCCGCCACTTGCTCTGGAATCAACTCGAGCTGATAGGCTGGCAGGTTCTCCGCAAGAATCCTTCCTTTGCGATCAAAAATGAGGCCGCGGGTCGGCGGCGTGGCCTCGATACGGATACGGTTGCCGTGCGATTTTTCGGCGAACAGTTCGTGGTCGATGACCTGCAACTGGACCAGGCGGGCAACGACAGTGCCGAACATCAGGACTCCAATCACAGCGGACAGCGCCACCCGCCCGCCGAACAGGCGTCTTTCCGAGTGATGGTCCTTGATCGGCGCTAGCAGGTCCACTAACGGTATCCGGGCTAAGTTCCGCGGCTTGCCCGGAATCGCAGGCCGCCGAAAAACAGTGTGAGCAGGGGCCAGATCAATGCGCCGGTAATTACGGGTCCCCAGTAGGTTACAGCCGATGTTGTGACCCCGGCGACACCATTGATCCAGAATAGAATAAACTGATAAAACGCGAGCATAGCAAATACGGTCGCTGACATTTGCGAAACGGGGAATACCCGGAACTGCAGATGAAACTTGACCGTAATGTAAACCACAAAACAGAGCGCAATAGCGTGTTGTCCTAACAAAGTCCCTTGCGCGACGTCCAAAACGATACCGACGATCCACGCCGTGCCTACGCTGTAGGTGCGCGGCAACATCATTGCCCAATATATCAGTGTCAGCGCCACCCAGTCGGGGCGGAACGGACTGGCCCACCCGGGCATTGGAGCGATCGCCAGCATCAGCGCCAAGACAATGCAGGTAATGACCGGCAGGCGCACTGATGCCCGGTCCTGCGTCATTCGGGCACCTCCGTATCGTCTTCATCGGCGATTGACCAGATCAGCATGATCTCCCGAACCTGGTTCAGCTTCGCGGCGGGTATTGCGGATACGGCTGCAAAGGGTTCCTGTGGTATTCGGGTCACGGTGTCGATGATCGCAACGGGATAGCCCGCGGGGAATGCACCACCGAGCCCCGAGGTGACGAGCAGGTCCCCCTGTTCGACGTCTGCGTTATTGGGCAGGAATGGCAGATCCAGGCGATCGAATTCGCCGGTGCCTACGGCGATCGTGCGCAGGCCGTTTCGGTTGATCTCGACCGGCAACGCATGATCGGGGTCGCTGATCAATATTGCCTGCGCCGTGAACAGGCCGGTCTCGATCACCTGACCTATTACGCCGTTGGCATCGACCATAGCCTGGCCATCATAAACGCCATCGTTTTGCCCCTTGTCGATGACGAGTACGTGGTGAAACGGATTGGCACTAACCGACATGATGCCGGCGACGCGAACCTCGTCCGTCATTCGGGTCCTGGCTTCCAGCATCGCACGCAAGCGCGCGTTTTCGGCCTCGAGCGCCGAGTATCTTTGCAGTCGGGCGTGGGTTAACAGGCGTTCGGTCTTGAGCCGGCTGTTCTCCAGGCGGAGTTCGTTGCGGCTTTCGCTGCTGTCGTGAAGCCAGTGCCACATCGCGACAGGCGCGTCGACGACGACACGCAGCGGATAGACGGTTGCACCAATGGCCTTGCGCACAGCATCGAGGTGGTTATCACGGTGGTCGACGACCAAAATCAGGATGCTCAAGCCCGCAAGCAGCAATAGTCGCAGGCCCAGGGCGGGCGTTCTTTGCGACCGATGCTGACTACTTTTTCTTGCGGCAAACATTAATGGATGATAGCGCCATTACGATAGTGGCAATAACGAACCACGGCACATGTCGCCTGCACGCGCGGAAGAGTGGAGTGGAATCGGCCGTAGGAGCGGCCTTAGCCGCGATTCCACGCATGTCGCAGCTAAAGCTGCTTCTCGGCCGCTCCTACGGCCGTTCCCACAGGCGCTTACTCAAGTCCGAAGACGGCGGGTCCGTGCTCGTCAATCAACTCAATGACTCGACCGCCGCCGCGGGCAACGCAGGTCATCGGTTCGTCGGCAATAACGACCGGCAGCCCGGTCTCTTCCATGATCAGCTTGTCGATATCCCGCAGCTTGGCGCCGCCCCCGGTTAGCACGATACCGCGGTCGGCGACGTCGGCGCCGAGCTCCGGCGGTGTCTGCTCCAGCGCTTCCTTGACCGCGCCAACGATACCTTGCAGCGGCTCCTGCAGCGCCTCAAGTATCTCGTTGCTGTTCAATGTGAAGGCGCGCGGCACGCCTTCCGACAGATTACGGCCTTTGACGGAAATCTCGCGGACTTCCTGGCCCGGAAACGCCGAACCGATCTCATGCTTGATGCGCTCGGCGGTTGCCTCACCGATCAGAATGCCGTAGTTCCTGCGCACATAATTTGTGATGGCTTCATCGAATCGGTCGCCGCCAATTCTGGCAGATGCGGCATAAACGATGCCGTTCAATGAAATGACCGCGACTTCCGACGTGCCGCCACCGACATCGAGCACCATCGAACCGCGGGCCTCGTGCACCGGCAGGCCGGCGCCGATCGCGGCCGCCATCGGTTCCGGAATAAGATGGACCTTGCGGGCGCCTGCGCCCTCCGCGGATTCACGAATGGCCCTGCGTTCTACCTGCGTCGAACCATACGGCACAGCAACCAGGACCCGAGGGCTCGGCCGGAAATAACGCGTGCCGTGCGCCTTGCGGATAAAATGCTGCAGCATCTTCTCCGTCACGGTGAAATCGGCGATAACGCCGTCTTTCAGGGGCCGGATGGCTGTGATGTTGCCGGGGGTCCGGCCAAGCATGTTTTTCGCTTCGACCCCGACTGCCTCGACGACGCGGCCGCCTCGGCCGCTGTCTTCCCGGATGGCGACAACCGACGGCTCGTCAAGGACGATTCCGTGCCCGCGGGAGTAGATTAGGGTGTTAGCGGTGCCCAGGTCGATCGACAAATCATTCGAGAAATAACCTAGAATGTTCTTTAGCATGTTGGGGTAGGGTCCCGCGATTCAAATAAACTTTGGCAATCTAACAATGCGCAGGACATTGCGCAAGGCGGCATGTATCATTGCTGGCCCTCATGCGGCTCGGTACCCTGCCGGGCAATCGCATATCGGTACTAAATCGTGTCACTAAGCAAAGAACAGGTTCAGCACATTGCGACGCTCGCTCGTCTGCAACTGGAAGAAGACCAGTTCGATGATGTCGTTGCCAAATTGTCGCGTATCGTCGATTTCGTCGATCAACTGCAGCAGGCGCCCACTGACGATGTCGTACCGATGGCGCATCCGTTGAATCAGGCGCAGCGCCTGCGCCCGGATGTGGTGACAGAATGCGATGAGCGCGATGCGATACAGACCAATGCACCGGCTGTTTGCGACGGTTTCTATCTCGTTCCTAAAGTCATCGAGTAGTCATGGCGGGGCAAAACCAGGCATTGCATTTGCTGACACTGGCGGAGCTTGCGAAAGGTCTCTCGACAGGCGATTTTTCATCGCGCGAACTGGTAGAAGTCCTGTTGTCGCGTATCGACGTCGATGAATCGCTGAACGCTTTTATCAGTGTAACGGCGGACCGGGCGTTGAGCTCGGCCGAGGAATGCGACAAAGCAAGATCGAAAGGCGATGCAGGCGCTCTCTGCGGTCTTCCCATCGTCTACAAAGACATCTTTTGTACAAAAGGTGTTTTGACCACGTGCGGCTCGCATATCTTGGAGAACTTTGTATCACCCTATGACGCGACTGTCGTGGAACGGCTGTCGTTCGCGGGTGCCGTCATGCTGGGTAAAACCAATATGGACGAGTTTGCGATGGGCTCGTCAAACGAGACCAGCTATTTTGGCCCGGTCCGGAATCCCTGGGACACCGACCGCACGCCCGGCGGATCGTCCGGCGGGTCCGCGGCGGCGGTTGCCGCTCGGTTGGCCCCGGCCGCGACCGGTACTGACACCGGCGGGTCGATCAGGCAGCCTGCCGCATTGACCGGCACGGTTGGCCTGAAGCCGACCTACGGCCGGGTTTCCCGTTACGGCATGATCGCGTTCGCCTCCAGCCTGGATCAGGCAGGCGTCATCACGAGAACTGCCGAGGATGCTGCGATGCTGCTATCTGTCATGGCTGGATTCGATGAACGCGACTCGACTTCGGTCGATCATCCGGTTCCCGACTATGTAGGCGGCCTGACTGCTCCATTGAAGGGACTCAAGATCGGTATCGTGCAACAACACTTCGACGCAGGACTGGATGAGCAATGCGCGGCGCGGGTCAAAGACGCGCTGAACATTCTCGAGCAACAAGGTGCGAAACTGATTGACGTCGATCTTCCCAACCTCGACTTGTCGGTTCCAACCTATTACGTGGTCGCGCCCGCAGAGTGCTCATCGAACCTTTCCCGATTCGACGGCGTACGGTTCGGCCATCGTGCCGATGACGCGAAGGACCTGCTGGACCTTTACTGTCGCAGTCGCGGCGAGGGCTTTGGTGCAGAAGTGAAACGCCGGATCATGACCGGTACCTATGTTCTTTCCGCCGGATATTACGATGCGTACTACCTGAAAGCACAAAAAGTCCGTCAGCTCATCAGCCAGGATTTCAAGAATGCATTTGACAAGGTCAATGTCATCGCCGGACCTACTACACCGACACCGGCGTTTAAGTTGGGAGACAAGACAGATGACCCGATTACGATGTATCTCAATGACATCTATACAATTGGTGCCAACCTTGCCGGACTTCCCGGCATCTCGGTTCCCTGTGGCTTCGTTGATGATTTACCGGTCGGCCTGCAACTTGTAGGACCGCATTTCGCGGAAGAGAGCATACTTGCCTGCGCACACCAGTATCAGCAGTTATCCGAGTGGCATCGGTGCTGTCCGGAGTGGTATCAATGAGTGGCGCCTGGGAAGCCGTCATCGGGCTCGAGATTCATAACAGGCTTGCAACGAGCAGCAAGATGTTTTCGGGCGCAGCGAACGCTTACGGTGCTGATCCCAACACCCAGGCCTGCCTCGTCGATCTCGGATACCCGGGTGTGTTGCCGGTACTGAATACCGATGTCGTACGCATGGCCTGCAAGTTCGGACTCGCGATAAACGCCACAGTTGCGCGTCGCTGTGTCTTCGCAAGAAAGAACTATTTTTATCCCGACCTGCCGAAGGGCTACCAGATCAGCCAGTTTGAGTTGCCGATCGTTCACGGCGGCGAACTCATAATCAAGGACGATAAAGGCGAGGATAAACGAATCGGTATCACGCGCGCGCACCTTGAGGAAGACGCCGGTAAGTCGATCCATGAAGGCTTCAATCAGTCAACAGGTATAGACCTCAATCGATCCGGCACGCCGTTGATCGAAATAGTCTCCGAACCCGACCTGCGCTCAGCGAAGGAAGCTATCGCTTACATGCGCAAGATTCATTCCATAGTTCGATACCTCGAGATATCCGACGGCAACATGCAGGAAGGATCTTTCCGCTGTGATGCCAACGTGTCGGTGAGACCAAAAGGACAGCAAGAACTCGGCACGCGTACGGAACTCAAGAATCTCAACTCATTTCGTTTCGTCGAAAAGGCAATTAACTTCGAAATCGAACGTCAGATTGATGTTCTGGAAGATGGCGGTGAGGTCGTACAGGAAACTCGCTTGTATGACTCCGACCGCAATGAAACCCGAGCGATGCGAAGCAAGGAAGAAGCGAACGATTACCGTTACTTTCCGGATCCGGATTTGCTGCCGGTTGAAATCGACGATGCTTTTATCGCGGCGGTTGAAAAGACGCTGCCGGAGCTGCCCGACGCGAAACAATCCCGTTTCGTAGAGCAGTATCAATTGAAACACGATGACGCGGGGCTACTCACTGTCAGCCGCGCGATTGCGGATTACTTCGAAGCGACAGTCGATGAATTCAAAGACAATCCGAAGGTTGTGGCGAACTGGGTTGTCGGCGACCTCGCTGCGGCGCTGAACCGCGAGGGCATGGATATTACCGACAGCAAGATCAGCCCAGCCGACCTGGCGGGTCTTTTGAGTCGTATCCAGGACGGAACGATTTCCGGTAAAATCGCGAAAGAAGTATTCGACGCCATGTGGGCGGGCGAGGGCGCCGCCGATGAGATCATCGAAGCGAAGGGCCTGCGGCAGATCACCGACAGCTCGGCGATTGAGAAAATTGTGGACGCCGTCATTGCCGCAAACCCCAATCAGGTTGAACAATATCAGGCGGGTAAGGACAAATTATTAGGGTTCTTCGTTGGCCAGGTAATGAAAGAGACTGGTGGCAAGGCAAATCCCGGCCAGGTCAATGAGGTGTTGAAGGGTCGCCTTAAATAGGAGTCTGCGTGGTCGAATTATTCCTGCTCCGAAAGCACAACAGCAGTCCATTTTCGTGCTCATTTTCATGCAGCACATCCCTGTGCTGTACCTCGAAGAACCGACCTGCGGCCGTGCAAATCGGTCCCTTCGCGGCGCAGTCCTGCTTCGCTCGGGCACCAGCCTCGCCATCCCTGGCTCGGCGTTGGACAGGGAAAAGCCCTGCTTTTCCTTTTTCGGTCTCACCCTGCCGATTTGTCGTTGCGTAGTCCGACTATGCGCCTCAAAAGAGCGAAAAACCGGCCTTGCCGCGGCAGTCTTCTCGTAACGGATAATTCGACCATGCAGACTCCGGACCAGCATGCAGACGCATAGCGACGCTGTCGTTCCATTTGTCTTCGAGTCGCTGCCGGTGCGCGGCGCGCTCATTCAACTACAAAAATCCTGGCAACGAATGCAGCTCGGTCATACCTATCAAATGACTGTGCTCGAAACCCTCGGTCATTCTGCAGCGGCGACCGGACTCATTGCACAAAGCCTCAAGTTCGACGGCACAATTACGATGCAGCTGAGCGGCGACGGGCCTCTGGCGATGCTTGTCATGCAATGCACCAGTGAGCTCGAACTGCGCGGCATGGCCAGCGCACCGGATCTGGAAGGTCACGCTTCATTCGAAGAGCTCGTGTCGCAAGCCAGATGTGCCATCACCGTCGACGCCGGAGCGATGGATCGTCCCTATCAGGGAATCGTCGAGGTAACGGGTGAGTCACTTGCCGACAGCCTGGAAAATTACTACGCGCAATCCGCACAAATTCCGAGTCATCTTAAACTGGTCAGTGAACCTTCGAACTGCGGCGGAATCCTGTTGCAACAAGTGCCGGAAAAAGCCAGTCCTCTCGAAGACGACTGGCGCCGTCTTGGCATGCTGGCCGCGACGCTTTGCCCGGATGATATCGCTGGCGGCGTTGGTATCGATTTACTTGGCAAATTATTCGCCGAAGACGACGTTCGGGTTTTCCGACCGAAGGCCGCCACATTCAGATGCCGGTGTTCGAGAAAGCGGGCAGAGGATGTACTCAGGATGCTGGGTTCTGAAGAGACCAATGCCGCCTGTACTGAAAGAGGTCGGGTCGATGTGACCTGCGAGTACTGCGGCCGCACGCGGTCCTTCGATGCAGTCGATGTATCCCGTCTTTTTACCGATCACGTCGTCGAGGGAACCGACCGGGTGCATTGATTCGCCCGTCAGGACCGGTTCAAACAGGTGCCGCTCGACGTATCGTAGGAGCCCGTCCTGACCTTAGCTTTACCCACATCTTTTGGTTAAGGCAGGTCACGGACGCGTCCGATTCAAGCTGAAGGTACAACGGCTACTG
>FXBF010000192.1_pt1 | contig 19448 bp, 21 predicted proteins | sample 5335321 | NCBI WGS metagenome assembly FXBF01 (sample SAMEA103928391, study PRJEB20085) | sediment metagenome | isolation source: sediment
GTATCTGCTCGATCTCCGGCGTTCGCAGCACGCCATCACCGTCGCGATCGAGCCTCTGAAAACGCTGCTCCATGCGCTGCTCCCAGGCACGGCGGTACTCCTCGAAGGTTATCCGGCCGTCGCCATTCGGATCCATCCTCTGCATGAACTTGGGTGGCCGCGGTGAGGTCTCGCCGTCACCGGGTGGCGTCGCCGCTATGGACTGAGCGCCCCACGCGGTCATTACACACATGGTCACAAGTAATAGTGCGCGTCTCATCGATCTCTCCTGTGTTGATTGGAAAATCGAGAACTTGCTCCCTTCTTGATAAAGACAACGCGCCGAGCCTCCGATCGTTGACATCGCCGCTACGCCGCTGCCTGCTCCAGCTCGGCCAGCGATAATGCGTGCAAGACTATCTTAGACGGGCGTACCGTCATGGCGTCACACCGTGCACCGGCATGAGCACTGACACGGCACGCACGTTGCCATCGAAGATGATTCGAGTTATAAGGTATGAACCGGCGCCTGCAGGGAGGAACGTTCAGACCATGCGCATTGGGAAAAAATCGAGCACGGCCCGTCAGATCGTACTGACCGCCGCTGTCGTACTGGGCTTTGCCATGTCGTTCAATCCGGCACTGGCCACCGGCGGCCCGAAGGGCAGTGACCTGCTGGAGCAGTGCATGACGAAGCTAAACACGCCCCAGGCCCAGTGCACATCTTTCATCAGCGGGATAATAGCGGGGCACCTGCTCTCCGTTGGCACCAGCAAGCCGTTTTTTTGCATCCCCGAGAAAGCGAACGCCAAAAAGACGGTAATGAAGTATCTGCGAAAACATGCCGACGAGCTCGATCGTGATGCCGCCGAGCTCATCCTGACAGCACTCGCGGATGCCTGGCCGTGCACCGACTGAGGGCACGCTATGCCGTGCCACGGGTGGCGCGCGTCGATACCGCAATTCAGTGACCAGCGCGCTGGAGCCTACTCGCCCTGCGCATTGTCGTCGTCGGCCGACGGCGCCACCGCACGATGCTCCAGCGCCAGCAGACGCCGTTTGCGCTCGATGCCCCAACGGTAACCCCCGAGGCTGCCGTCGCTGCGCACCACACGGTGGCAGGGGATCGCCAGCGCGATCTTATTGTTGGCGCAGGCCTGCGCCACCGCGCGCACCGCCTTGGGCTTGCCGATGGCGCGGGCGACGTCCTGATAACTGACGGTGGTGCCAATCGGAATGTCTTGCAGCGCCTGCCACACCCGGCGCTGAAACGCGGTACCCTGTATATCGAGCGGGAGCGCGATGCCATGCTGCGGAGATCGAATGAATTGACTGACCTGCTGTACCCACGCACGCAGCTCACCGCGGTCTTCGACAAGTGTCGCCTTCGGGAAACGCCGTTGCAGTCGCCGACGCGGCGCATCGGCGTCCTCATCGAGCTCGATCGTGCACACACCGTTGTCCGTGGCGGCCACCATCAACCAGCCTAACGGCACCTCGGTAACGCTAAACCGCACGACCATGCCGCTGGCGCCGCTGCGGAACCTGGATGGGGTCATACCGAGGGTATTGCGGCTGTTCTCGTACACGCGGCTGCTTGAGCCGTAACCCGCACCATATATAGCGTCGGCCACCGGTGTACCTGCCTGCAAGTCTTGCTGCAGGCGTTTCATCCGGTGCATGGCAGCGTACTCCCGCGGGGTCACGCCGACCATCCGCTTGAACAGACGATGGAAATGGAACCGACTCAGACCGACCGCATCGGCGAGCGCGGGCAACTTGGGCGCGGGCCCGGCGGTCTCGAGCAACGCGCACACCTTGCGGATCGCCACAATCTGCCGGTCCTGCAACGAGTGGCCCGCGGGGTGACAGCGCTGGCAGGCACGATAGCCGGCTCGCTCGGCATCGGGCGCGGTCTCGAAAAACTCCACGTTCTGCGGCCGCGGCCGACGGGCCGGGCAGGTGGGACGACAATATATTCCCGTGCTTTTTACGGCATACACGAAGCGGTTGTCGGCTCGCGGATCGCGGGTCGTGACCGCCTCCCAGCGTGATGCCTGGCTCTCAAACGTAGGGTCGCTCATTTTTCCGGTCTCTCGCAGCGAAACTGTCACGGAGTATCCGCTATGAGCCAAAGCCGTTCTATCCGGGTGTTGCGCTCAAACTGGTTCGACGTTGCGTCCGTCGCGCCACGCGCCTGCCTGCACGTAGGTACGTGCGATCACGATACCTGCGGCGTCAGCTTGTCGAGGAAGCCGAGTAGCGCCTGATTGAACGCCTCGGGCTGCTCGACGTTTGACAGATGCGAGGCGGAGCTCAAGATGACGAGCTCGGCCGACGGCAGCGCAGCCTGTATCGTGCGCGCCATCTCCACCGGCGTGGCCGGATCCTGCTCGCCGACGATCACGAGTGCCGGGCAGCGCAGCGCCGCGAGACGCTCGGTCACGTTGATCTTGGGAATCGCATGACAACAGCCAATGTAGCCCTCGGGGGGGGTCGCGCGCAACATCGCCCGTACGGAATCCGTGACGTCCCGGCGTTGTTGGCGGAAAGGGGCCGTAAACCAGCGCTCGATCGTCGGCTCCACCACGGGCTCCATGCCCTGCGCCGTCACCGCACGGATACGTACCTCCCATGCCGGCCAGGAGCCATCCGGCCAACGGCTCGTGGTGTTGCACAGCGCCAGGCTGCTGATCAGCCCGGGGTACTCGAGCGCGAACTGCTGGCCAATCATGCCGCCCATAGACAGCCCGACGAAGTGCGTTTCCTCGATCCCCAGGCCGGTGAGCAGTCCGTGCAGATCCTGCACCATTTGCCGAAAGCCATAGGGCCCGACCGGGGCGCTGCTTCGACCATGCCCGCGCGTATCATACCGCAACACACGGTAATGCTCCGACAGAGCGCGTGCCTGGCTATCCCACATGGAAAGATTGCAGCCCAGCGAGTGGCTCAGGGTCACAATCGGACCTTCTCCCTCGATTGTGTAGTGGATATCGATGCCGTTGGCCGCTAGCTTCATCACCCCCCCATGGCCGACCAGGCCGCAATCACCGTGTAACTCTATACCATCCGCCGGCCTTGGCGAAGCGACATTGTCGCCGGGCCCGGCCGGCTTGAAAACCCCTACACCCGTACCTATCTAGCGCTAAGATTGCATAAACTCACACCAGAGAGCGATGCGCACGACTCCAGGGACGGAGGACGACCACAGGGACGTGGGAGCTAGAGCAACGCGGGGAGCAATTGCCGAGGTAGATCGCGTCGAGAACGAGCGATCGAGAGATCGCAGACGACTACATGGACGTAGGAGCTAGAGTAACGCATGGAGCAGTTACCGCGGGAACTAATCCATTAAACAGCGCCCCGGGTAATCGCCCCACGGGGCAAAGTGTGACACCGCAGCCCCTTTGAGATCAGGCCAAAACCGCTTGACCTATCCTTTCTCTGCGTCCTTTGTGTGCTCTGTGGTGACATTCGGGTTGATTCTCGCCGTCAGCCTTGGACATGGGGCATCGGGCATCACAGTCGTACCACGGCACGCCGGCCGTGGCGGCCCGCTGACGCCCAATCCGGGCTGACCGCGCGATCATCGAACGTGTTCCCACGACGGGGGCCCGGCCGCGCCGTGGCGGACAACCACGTGGGGCTGCAATAAACATGGCAAGGGAGCCCAGTCATGAAAATTGCCCAAGTATCACCCTTATACGGGCGCCAACAACTTGCACGTCGACGGGGGTGTGGTCGACCTCATGCTGCGGCGCCACCCGCAAGACGTGAGTGTCAATGTGCTACGTTGCGAAGGCGACATCGAGGTCGTCGTCGTGCTCTGAGCGCGCGCTTCTGGTTCCTCGAATTACGGCGAACTTGAACGCGAGTGCCCCTGCCGCCGCCAAACCCGCCGAGGGGTAGCGCCCGAGATTGCTCTGCACGCGCAAGCTTTCCACGTTTCGGGTTGATTCATCCGGCATCCATGACCTATACCAATATAAAAGATAATGTCGTCTTGCAGGCGGATCGGGACGCCCGCGCGCCGACCGATCCAACCCGCACCCGACCGGCGCCCAGAAGCAAAGAGGCGATTGTGAACCTGTTATACTTAATGCCCCTGCCGTTGTTGGTGATATCGCTGGCACTCCCGCTGGGCGTCGTCGCGCAATCCACGACGGCGCCAGGCACGCCCCCGCCGGCCGACCCGTCGAGCGCTACCGCCCCCTGTAACCCGAATAATTTGAACCTGGTAGAAAGCAAAAACGCCATCCTGGGCGAAGTGGCAGAGGTCTTTGGCAAGCTCGGTGCTGACCCTATTCCCAGGACAGCCGACAATCGTCAGTGGCAGGGAGCCAACAAGTTCGCTTTTTGGCTTCGCGACTCGCGCGAAGACGTTAATCGGCTAGTCTCCTACGGCCGGCAAATCCTCCAGATGTGTGAATCGATCAGCACCACGGGGCAGGGCGATGCTCAGCGCGAGGCGCTGCATGACATGATCGCTTCGTTCAGTCTCAATTATCTGCTGGTGCAGCAACGGTTGCGGCAAGAAAGCCAGCAGTTCAACACTCTGTCCAAGATCATGAAGGCCAGGCTCAAGGCTGCGCAGAACGCGATCGATGTCATCAGATGACGATCGTCATCCCACGCTTGCCGTCGCCACGACAGCTTGGCGCGCCGCCGCACCCACGTCCCGTACCACGTTCGCACGGCCATCGACATCCACGACGGGGGATCCTTTCCATACCGCCCCACCCCGCGGGCCGATGGAAGCCACCCGCACGAATTCAATCCCCGCGCACCGTAGCGCGCACGCCGCTGCACCTGATCCGTGGTTGAACGCGAGCGGATTATGAATCGCGTTCCGACAACGACCGCTCGTGGCCGGTCGGCTGGTGCACTCAACCGCTCCATGGTATGCGTCGACGGAATACTTCGTAGGAAAGGGGCTCGGCATTCTCATAGCCGATACGGCGCCGGCGTTTTTCGTCCACCAGATAGTAACGCACCACGGCCTCCACCGCCGCCGGTGTGGGTGTCGTGGCGGTCGCATACTCCAGCGTAAAAGTGCGCGGCTGCCCGCGGGGTAGGCGCGTGTCCCACAGGTCAACAATGAATGGCCGCCACAGGATCTTGCGCTTAATCAGACCCCTCTCTTCTTTGATGATGCCACCGCACGCGTCGAGCAGGCGCAGGCTCACGGTCAGATGCCTGTCCGGGGTACCCGTCGGAACGTAGTGCGCCGCGCCCACATTGGTCAGCGTCAGGCTGTAGCTGCGCTTGTCCGGCGAGTTCGAAGGCACCTGCTCGAACTGTAGCTCGAGCGCCTGCTTGCCCATGGCCGGGTCGTGGCCGCCGCGCCACAGATGCCGACGCGCGCGCCGAACCTTCCCGCCCACGACAATGGGACGTTCGACCAGCGGCATGTGGCATTCAACGCAGTTGAGCGCGGCGCTGTCCGGGACCACGATCTCCCCTGTGCGACCGGCAAGCGGCAACGCCGTTTCCCCTTTGCTCTGCTCGCCAAGGCCTTGTGCGGCCCCGGCGCCGGCTGATAGCGGGCGTGTCCGCGATCCCGGCTCGCCGTTGTCACGTTCACGACTCGCCGTGGCACGAATCTCCGCCACCGTGCCGCACGGCGGGAAACGAAAGAAGGTGTCCCAACGCTTACCGCCTACCACATGGCAGCGCACGCAAACCTGATTGGGTTCCTTCAGCTTCGTCACCGGGTGCGAGGCGTCCTCATTGCCGTAAGGGCCCAGGATCTTGCCGTCGCGCACGTGGCAGGCGGCGCAGGTCACACCCTGGCGCTTGGAGTTCGGGGTCGAAGTCGGGATTCGGGGCCAGGATCGGGTCCCACTTGTCTTTGTCGTTGAAACCCAGCACCCGCTGCGGCTGCTGCCGGTCGAGCGGCGTGTGGCAGTTCTTGCAGATCTGCTGCTTGCGGTCGAAGCGCCAGTCGGCTTGGAAATAAGGATCGGTCCAGGCCTGGCTATGAATGGTTGTCGACCACTCTCGATAAAACTCCTGGTGGCAGGCCGCACATTCTTCCGCGCGCAGGGCCTTCATCGGGAACGGTATCCGTTCGGTCGAAATCGGCCGCTCGAACGCCTCCGACACCACGAAGATATTCATCGGGCGCACGAACCGTCACCCCAGGAAGGCCGCCAGTGCAAGCAGCACGACGCTGCCAATAACATACTTGTGCTTCAACCGGTCTTTGCCCCAAGCATCGCGCCCGCACGCGTACGGACTCGCAGCGACAAACGCCAGGCCACGCTCGAATCACTCAGAGCCACTCGAACAACCAGTACTTCTCGAATGCGACCTTGCCCACATGCAGGGTGCGGCTGGGCATGCGCAGCTTGATCTGCGGAGCCGGCTCTGCATAAAAGTTGCCTTTGCCGAACCCGGCCTTGCCGTCGCCGGTCTCGATGAAGCACTCGCCCGATCCGTCGAACCGGCTTGGCGCACCCTGGCCGGTAATGGTGTGCACGAGGTTATTGGCGACCACCTCGGCTTCATACTCGGCGAACACGCCGGCCTTGGGCAACGGCTTGCCGATGGAGAGCATGATTCCCGTTATGTCGCCGAGCGCAAATACACCGGGATACCGCGTCTCCATAGTTCCGCGGTCCACCGGCACCCAGCCGCCTTCAGCGGTGAGGCCGGCATCACGCACCACCTGCGGGGCACGGTGCGGAGGCACATAGGCCAACAGATCGAACGTAGCCGTCACTCCGTTTGCAAAGGTCAGACGCTTCGCCGCCGGATCGACCGCGGTGAGCTGGTGTTGCGGAAAGTAACGAATCCCGTGGCTTTCCACCATCTGGCGCACCTGCTGCGAACCCTCCGATCCGATGACCGACATCGGGCCCGGCTCCGGGCTGTAGACCTCGATCTGCACAGCATCGCGGATCTTGCGTTTACGACAGTCGTACTCCAGCAGCATGGCAGCCTCATAGGGCGCAGCCGGACATTTGAACGGGATCCCGCCGACCAGGACAACAATGCGCCCTTCGCGCATTGTCAGCCGCGCGTCGCGCAGGGATTCGGCGCCGGCCAGAGTGTAGAGGTTATGACCCGCTTCAGTCAGGCCGGGGAAGATTTCCGGTGCCAACTCCGCCCCTAAGGCAATCACCAGATAATCGCTGGTCAGCTCGGTACCGTCCACCTGCACCGTGCGGTCGCGCGCATCGATGCGCTCGATGTTCCCGTGGACCCACTCGATCCCACGCTTTCGCAGTTTCGACAACGGCCGCATGATTTTTTCCGGGGTACGCAAACCGGTCATCAACCATAAGAAAGAAGGCGAGAACGCGAAGCTCGCTTCACGTTCGATCAGCACAACGCGGTGCTCGCGCGGGAGTTTCTTGCGCAGCCGGGTGGCGACGACGATGCCGCCGATCCCGCCGCCAAGTACAATCACGGTTTTCCTCGCAGACATGATTCACTCCTTTCTTCAGAGGTGCGGCGGCGCGCTGTCAGCCAATTTTCGTGGCGTCCACACCGCGCTCGCCGATGTGCGCCAGCAGGTCAGCCGAGCTGGTGACATTGGAGTCATACACGGCCGTGAGCAGGTGCGGCCGCTCGGGGCTGAAACGGATCGAGATCATCCCCTGATATATACTAAGGTCCTCCTCAAGTTGTACCCGTTCCTCAGCGGACAAATCCGGATGCACGTGAATGACGATATCTGCCGTGCTCATCATTACCTCCTTTGCCGCGGTACCGGCAAATAAACGGACCCTTACCTGCGGTGCCACAGCTCAAAGCTGCAGCTGGCGCTTTGTCTGCTTGAATTCCTCTGTCTCGATTTCGCCGCGCGCGTAGCGTTCCTGCAGGATTTCCAACGCGACATCGCGTCTCGAAGCGTCTCTTTGCCGCGGCTGACCGATCAACCATTTAACCAGCACTACGACCGCCACGATAATCAATCCCCAGAACAGGAGCATGAACACCCCACCAGAGAGGCCCATGCCCCAACCAAAACTTCCCATATCGCCCATCATATTGCCCATAGTCGTTTATCTCCTTGAATATCTGAATGTTGATATCGCTCCTGGCCGAAACCTCACCGCAAACGAGATTGCCTGCGCCGCGCGATCATTGGCGCTCCTTTATGCGACGTGATCTCTGGCTGCGGGCAGATCGACAATATTCGATCCACACCGTACATGTTTCTCTCTTTGCGCCGGGTCTGCCCCATGTCCGGGCCGCATCGCGAACCGGGTGAGAAGCTCACCTTCGCGGTACACCCGCAGCTCACCGGGCGCAAAGGACTCCCAGGCCTCATCCTGGGTCAGCGGTTCTGTCGCGATGAGCGCGAGCCTGAGCCCCTGGCAACGGCGCTCCAGGCTGTGCAGACGGTCATGGCCGTAAGCGATCAAATAGTTTCCGTCCGACATGAGAAAGTTGAACCGTCCGTGCGAGGAGACCAACACGCTCAGCTCGGCTACCTCCCGCAACCACCAGAAGCTCTCAGGCGCGACATCGGCTCGGAATCGGGTCGCAATCCGGTTCAACAAGTAACAGAACGCACGCTCGGAGTCCGTCTCGCCCGTCGGCTCACAGGCAGCGGGGACGCGCGCTCCCCCGGGCTGCATGAGCTCCGAGAGCTTGCCGTTGTGCGCAAATACCCATTGCCTCCCGCAACACCCCCGTGTGAACGGGTGGGTGTTGTCGAGCGTCGTTGAGGTCGGTGGATTCGCCTTGCGTACATGTGCCACTACCAGGTCCGAGTGGATCGTGTCACCCAACTGTAACAGCAACGCGCTTTGTGCCGCCGGCTCGGGTTCCTTGTGGAGCACGAACACGTCGCGCTCGCGGTAGGCAAGCCCCCAGCCGTCAGGATTGTCGGCGGTGTCACCGCCACGCTTGCGGAACTGCGAAAGCGATGCGGCAATATCCGTACGCCGGTTGGCGCTTAATCCAAAGAGTTCACACATCTATGTCAAGCTCCAATCTTTCGTTGCGCATTTGGATTCAAAATGACAAACGTACGCTCAGGTAGACGTTACGATCGTCCTGCAGGGCGCCAAACATGCCCTTGCGCGAGCCGGTGAATATGTTAGCACCTACCTCACCCCACCAGGTGTCACTGAAGGCATAGCGTAACGACGGAATGAGGTACGCATCGTCGTCGGTGATACCCCAGAAGGCAAAAACATTGAGGATCAATGTTTGATAAAAGTAACTCTGAGTGAACCTGACCGTTGCCAGCGTGCGCACCCGCTCGCGCTGCGGAGACCCGGCCGGCAGCGCACGCTGGTACGCGCCATAGTCGTGCATCCACTCGACAAAACCTTGTACTCCCACCGTGGTGTCCTGCCCCACCTGGCGCGAGTAACCCAGCAGAAATCGGGTCTGGCTGTTTTCTATTGCGGGGTCACTTCCATCCCGGTCATCCTCAGAGTCGTAGTAGCCGGCCTCCAGGTTCAGTACCCCATTGGCCCGGGAACCGGACAGGCTGGCGCCGACGGTGTTTAGCCGCGCGTACGAACCGCGCACTTCGGTGCCGGTTTCCAGCAGGCTGGGGCCACCGAAATGGGTGCGCGCAGCGTACAGTGCGGCGTCCCAGCCTTTGAGTTGGCGCGACACCCTCAGCGCCAGGTCAAACCCGGAGGGCTCGTCGATCGTGCGCGGCAACGTGGTCGAAACAGGGCTGGGCACCAAGAACTGCCTGCTATCCGGCAACCGGTCGCGGCGGAAGTCGCCCACGACGATTTCCAGGTCAGCAGACTCCGGATACAGGTCCAGCTTCAGCACGTCGCTGCCGAGCTTGAGATACTCCAGCGGCAGGCCGCTGAAGAACGCTACCCAATCTTTGGCGAAGATATCGTTGATGAACAGCAGATCGCCCACACCCCAGGTGATGATTTGCCGACCCGCGCGTAGCGTCGCCTGATCGGCATTGTAGTCGCCGTACAGTTCGCGCACGTCGACCTTGGTTTCTTCCAGCACCGAGTTATTCACTAACTCGACCTTGGCCAGGAGCCCGAGACTGCCACTGGCGTTGTCGCCCTCCACCTTGAGGTGTAGCCGCTGGTCATTGAACGGGACATCGCATTCGGTGCCGGCCGGGCAGTCCACATCCGCCGTCCGTGCCGCCGCGTGGACCTGAGCGAAGCCGCTCACCTCCAGCCCCTGGGCGAGTGCCCGGACCACAGGGCCAGACAGTATCAAAGCGATCGCCATCACGTTTGCAATGTGCGCTAACGAATCCATTTCCGCGGTGGATTGCGAAGATAACGTTCGGTGAACAGGTTTTGCTTGAGGCCGACGTCGTAGCTCACCGCGTCAAAGCTCGTTTCCGTACGGTGCCCGGTTTGCAGGTTCTTCATGGTGCGCGCCGTTGCCGTCCAGCGCCCACTTACCTGCTTTACGCTGTCTATGGTAAAGACGCGCACTTTTTCCTCGCGGGCATCGAAATATTCCTCCTTGAGCGGCAGCCAGCGCTCGCGATCGATCCAGGAGATGCGCCGCGTATAGTCGGTTTTTGCCTTTGGCCGGCTCTCGACCACGTACACCGGCCGACCATCGAGCGCTTCCTCGCGCAGCAGCGTGTGAATCTCATCGTCCACCGCCCGGCCAGACACGTCTTCATAAGTGAAGTCGGAGCCTATGAACGACGAGCGCTTATCGTCGGCGGCAATGCGCCGCACCAGCTTGATCGATGGGATGAAGATCCAGCGATCATCTTCCTTTTGGATGTACTTCCATACCATGAAGGTCGTGCCTTTGACATCGGCAGGCCCATGGAAATAGATGTAGTACCGCTGTTCGCCCTCGGTGCCGACGTTCTTGCGCAGCATGGCCATCACACGCTTGCGCTCCTTGCCCTGCGGATTGATCAGCCGCATGGTGACGCGCGCGCGCATGTCGTCGCCGGCGTAGTAAAACGCATTCAGCGAACGCGCGATGATGGTCCGGGCGTCGAGCTCAGCAGCATGCACGTTAGCCATGATCAGACCTAGAAAAACAGCTGTAAGGGGCATGCCCAGAAATCGCCGTATAATCGCCTTCATGTTTAACCTTCCTTAAGCTGCTGGCACCATGTCCTGATCCATTTTCCGGATACCCCACAGGCGGCCGTGTGTAATTTTCAGCAGTCCGGGAAGCAGGCCCAGGGTGGTCAATGAGCTGAAGAGCATCAACAGTGCAAAGAACGCGCCGACCGTTTTGTACGGGCCAAGCGGCGAAAACACCATCGGGAAAAACCCGATGGCGATCACCAGGGCGTTGCGTACGATGGCCCGTGCGGTTTCGCCGAACAATACCTGGTTGGCCCGTTCCAGGTCGCCGTCCAGTCGCGTGAGGTAAGTGCGGTAGCGCTGGATGAAATGGATGGCGAAATCGATAGACAGGCCCAGCGCCAGTGAAGAGACCACGGCAATCGGCATGTCGTAGTCCTTGCCCACGAAACCGGCCAGACCGTAGGACAGAGTGATGGCAAACGTCAGCGGCAGCATCGACAGCAGGCCGAGGCCGATGGAGCGAAAAAGGATCACCATCAAGATCAGCACGGCGACGAAACCGCCGAGAATGGCCTTCATCATGCCGACCACCATCAGGTCCTGCCATACCTTATTAATGTAAGTCAGGCCTGACCAGCGCAGGCTGACGCCGTCCGGAGGCGGATTGGCGTTCGTGTACTCGGCTACGCGATCCTGCCCCCGGGCCATGATCCGGTTGTCGCCCTGCTTCATCTGTACCCAAATGTTGGCGGACCGATAATCGTAATCGACGAAGTTGTCCAGGTCGCCGACATCCCCCGACATCTCGTAGAGAAACAGGTACTGTGCCAACTCTTCCTGGCTATCCGGCACCTTGCGATAGGCGGGGTTAGCATCCCGCAGCACGTAACCCACCTGGCCGACAACATCCGCCAGAGATGAGGTCTTGCCCACCGCCGGGTCATCGTCCAGGGTGCGCTGCAGCCTCGACATATACGCCAGCACCTCCGGGCGCTTCATGTCGCCATCGGTCGAGCCCTCCAGCAGCAAGTAGGCCATGTAGGTACCACCGAACAACCGGTTCATGACGTTATCGGCGATGCGCAACACATGCCCTTCGGAAAACCAGTTGACCGGATTGTCGTTCACGACCGTACGCGAGACACCCCACGCACCTACGCCCAATACCAGCACTGCCGTCACCGCGATCGGCGTCGCCCGGTGGAAGGCGAAACGCCCCAGTGATTGCAGCCACCCTGCCAGTCCACTGTCGCCTGCACTGGCGCGACCGAGGGACGACTGCAACTTGCTCTCCCGGATCAGCATGATCGAAGCGGGGATGAAGGTAATGGTGAGCAGCCACGCCACCAGGATGCCGACCGCGACGAATCCACCGAACACCTGCACTGGCGGGATCGGGGCCAGCATTAAGGAAGCAAAGCCCACACTGGAGGTCAGAGACGTGAAGAGCATAGGCGTGTAAAGCTCGCCGATCGTCTGCCGCAGTGCCTGCCGGCGGTCACGGATGGCGGGATAACGATCATAAAAGTCGCTGAGGATGTGCACCGAGTCCAGCACTGCGATCGGCATGAGGAACACCGGGATCATGCTCGACATGATGTGTACGGTATAGCCGAGCCCGATAAGCAGCCCCATGCCCCAGGCCACGGTGAACATCGCCACGGCCATCACCGGCAGCACCAAAGTAACCTTGCGGAATAGGAACCAGAGGAGCAGGAAGATCATCATGCCGCTAAGCGGCGACATAATGCCCATCTGCACAAACATCTCTACGCCGAAGCTGTCCTCGGCAATAGGCAGTCCTGCCAGGTAGTAACGCTGGCCGGGTCCCAGTTCGCCGGCCGCGAGCCCGGCGATCGCCTTGCCGATGCGATGCGCCTGGTCTTTGCTGGTGATCGGCACGTAAATGGCCAGACCCTTGCCGTCAGCAGATGCCACCTTGTCGGTTAGCAGCGGGTTGTCGGCGATGGCCGCGCGCAGAGCCTCGCTCCCGGCATCGTCCTCGGGGACCTGGTCCATGATGCGCCGGACCTCGAGCAGCCCACCTTTCGAGCGCACGTTATTGGTCGTCGTCAGGCTGATGACATCGTCGGTGACGACACCCGGGATCTTCAGAATCCCGTCGACGATTCGGGCCACCCGTCCCAGCGTATCGGGCCGGAACACGCCCGCCTCATCGGTGACGCCAAAGACGATCAGATCACGGATACCGAAGTTCTGCTTTATCTGGTTGTACAGGACTCGGTCCGGCTGATCCGCCGCCAGCATATTCTCCGGATCGGTATCGATCTGAATCTTGATAAACTGGGCACCGAAGACCAGGGTCACGATAAACGTGATCGCCAACGTGGTCTTTGGATAGTCCATGGACAGCCATATCAGTCGTTTCACCTAGGTCCCCTCCTCAGGCGTCATCAAGCCCATTGACTATCGGTTGCGGACCACCGTCCGAGCGTACGGCTATTGCTCGAGCAGATCGTTTCCATCAGAAAACCAGCACCTGCTCGGCGTCCAGGCTGAGGTTGGTCAACTCGTCCATGTTGCTGCGCCGCGTGCCGTCGACCACCTCGCCATCGCTCAGGCCGCGGGCATCGATGCAAGTGCCGCAAACCAGTACGCAGCCCGCGCGCAGTACAGACCGGATCATCAGCTCCAGGTTGTAGTAGCCGCTCGGCACCTTCTGGCCCCGTTTTGCGCAGCCGACTGCATCACCCATCAGAAACACGGTCAGCTCGCTCTCGGGCGCGCTCTTGAGAATCCCCTTGGCGAGACGCAAGCCGTTATAGCTTCGTTCCGTGCCATACGGCGGATCGTTCAGTATGATCAGGATCTTCATTGCAACCGTACCTCGCTTGGGTTTTGTCATCCGCCTGAGCTTTCGACCGGCAAGCCGGCGCTGTTCCACTGCAGCATGCCGCCGCGCAGTACACCGACGCGGCTGAACCCCGCCTGGCTCAGGATCTCCGCCGCCTTGGCCGAGCGCCGCTCGGTGCGGCATACCAGAGTGACCGGCCGCTGGCGATAGCTGTCTAACTCGCCCAACCGCTCTTGTAGCTCTTCGACCGGGATATTCCTGGATCCCGCGATGTGTCCGAGCTCGCCGCTATATTCCTTCGGTCCGCGCACATCGAGCACGACGAGGTCCTCTTTGGTGCTCAGTCGTCGCTCAAGCTCGGGCGCCGTGACCGGCGCCACCGGCTGCGGGCGTTGGCGCAGGCGCCTGACCAGCCGTGGTACGAATACAAGCAGCGCCAACAGCCCTAACGCTAATAACGCCTTCTGGATCATGGCTCCACCGCCGGCCACGGCTTCGCGGCCCGTGTAGCCCACATAGGTGTACGCCATGCCACCGGGTAGCATCGTGATATAGGACGTGATCACGTAATGCGAAAGCCGGATACGCGTGAGTCCCAACGCGTAGTTGAGCAGGTTGAACGGAAACAGCGGCACCAGCCGCACGAAAGCGACAAAGCGCCAGCCCTCCTTTTCTACGCCCTCCAGCAATTGCTTTAGGCGCCCGCCTGTTTTCCTTGCGACCCAGTCGGATGCCAGATAGCGCGCCACCAGGAAAGCCAGCGTCGCCCCCAGGGTCGCACCGGTGAGGCTATAGAAGGTACCCCAGATCGGACCGAACAGGGCACCGCCGGCAAGGGTCATGACCGAGCCGGGCATGAACAGCAAAGGGCCCAGCGCGTAGATACCCATGAACACCAGCGGCGCTGCCACCCCTGTGCCTTCGAGCCATGCCTGCAGCGCGTCGGCATCGAACTGCTGACGATAGGCGACGGCGAACGCGACCACGCCGACAATGATCGCCAGCAGCAAAGCAAGGCGCGCGAGCCTAGCCTGCATTGCTCACCAGCTACCTACTGCGGCCGCGTATCTGCCTGCGTCTACGGCGTTGCGCTCGGAAAATGTGCTCAACGTACCGTAAAGTACGCCTGCGCGCATTTTCCCTCGCGCGCCTTCTATCCACGGGCATCTCCGCGCCCTCGCGACGATACCCGGTGAGCAACGCAGACTAGCGGATCTCATCGGCCTTCACCCACTCCCGGCGATTGATCGCGTAGCCGCTGATCTTGCCGACGAATGGCAGCACCAGCATTCCCCACAGGGTATCGCAGCGTTTCGTGTCCCGGAACGTGTCGATGCCGATGGTCATCGTCTCATGTCCGGCGCGGGGTTGGTCGCGGTATGTCCCTAACAGCCGGTCCCACCAGGGCAAGTTGAAACCGAAGTTGCTGTTGGCCTCATCGTGCTCGATCGAGTGATGCACACGGTGCATGTCGGGGGTGACAACCAGCCAACGCAGTACCCAATCCAGCCCGCGCGGAATGCGTACGTTACTGTGGTTGAACATCGCGGTGGCATTGAGCACGACCTCGAACGCTACCACCGCCAGCGCCGGTGCACCGAGTACTACAATCACCGCAAACTTGATCAACATGGATAAAATGATCTCGAAGGGATGAAACCGTGCCCCGGTCGTCACGTCGAAATCCAGGTCCGCATGGTGCATCCGATGCAGTCGCCACAGCGCTGGCACAGCATGGAACATCACGTGCTGCAAATAGATGGCGAGGTCCATCGTCGCGATCGACGCGAGGATCGCAATGCCGTAAGGCACTTCGAAATAGTTGAACAGGCCCCAGCCTTGCTCGCGCGCGAACAGGGCGACACCGACGGCGGCGGCCGGGAACAGCAAACGCAATAACGCCGTATTCAGCACCACTACACCGAGGTTGCTCGCCCAGCGCAGCGCCTTCGACTCGGTCAATGCGCGCCTGGGAGCCAGCAGCTCCCACAAGGCCATGACCGCGAAGATTCCGAAAAAGAACCCGAGGCGTATGGGCGCCTCGTAGCGCATAACGAGTTCACTGATTTCCATAAGCCCTCCGGCTGTGGGCGCTTGCTCTTTGTAAGCAGGCTGATATAATCTTAAGTATGAATATTATTCAATTGATCTATTGATTATTAGATTACGAATACTCACCCATGTCAAGCGGCACGTTCAAGCATGAGCTTTTTACCCAGTTCGCTCGAATCGGCAAGGCCCTGAGTAACGCTAACCGATTGGAAATAATGGAGTTTCTCGCCCAGGGTGAACACAACGTGGAGGGGCTGGCGCAGGCCTGCCGGCTGACCGTGGCCAACACCTCCCAGCATCTGCAGCAGTTACGCCAGGCCGGGCTCGTGACCATGCGCAAACAAGGCCAACACGTCTACTACCGCCTGGCCGGGGACGAGGTGGTGGAGTTCCTGTCGATGCTGCACAAGCTGGGCGAGCGCCAACTGGCGGAGGTGGAGCGCTTGGTCAATACCTTCCTGACTGTCAAAGACAGCCTGGAGCCGGTACCGGCGGTCGAGCTACTTCAGCGCGCGCGCAGCGGCCTGGTAACGGTCCTCGACGTGCGCCCGAGCGACGAGTTTGCCGCCGGACACGTCCCCGGGGCGATCAACCTGCCCTTGAAACAACTCGAAAGTCGCCTGCACGAACTGCCCGCCGATCACGAGATCGTGGCCTACTGTCGCGGCCCCTACTGTATTCTCGCCTTCGAGGCTGTGGCCAGGCTGCGCCAACAGGGGTTCAAGGCACGACGACTGCAAGACGGTTTCCCCGAGTGGAAAATCGCCGGTCTGCCCGTTGAAACCACACCGACGGATTCCTCGTAGCTACGCAGCCTGCAGGAAACTCAAATAGAACAAACGGCCCCCCCGTGCAGAGATCACGCGCGTGGTCTTCCTGATCTAACAGGATGCTGAAAGAGTCCGTCCCTGCCTTTTTGCATCCTCGGCTCCGCCAACGGGTCGTCCCTGTAGCGCTCCTTAAGCTCGCAGAGTAAAAACCGCGGTTTGTACTCTGCTCCCTCTTTGCGTCCTCGGCTCCGTAGGTGGTGCTTCCCTGCACTACTCCTGCGTCCTGAGCTCTGTGAACGGCACTTTCTTTACTCCCGCTTTCCCTGCTTCGCTCCAAAGCCCAGGGCTCGCCTTGCCTGGCGCGCCCGCTCGCCGGGGCGGCGATTCGATTGGATCGCCGCCTTATCTCCGGCGCGCCCCTGTGCCACTTCTCAAGCGCTTAAATAGTCGAAAGATGTGCGCTGCCTCCCTGCACCGCGCTAGCAGGCCACTGAAAATTTTTTTCAACGGCCTGCCAACTCACGGCGTTGAATTGTATCCATGCCCGTAGCGCGCCGTTGCATTCGCCAATCCCATATCGCCGCAATAACGAGACCCGCGAAGCCGGCCACCTCCAGCGCACGGCTGTAGACACCGAACATCACCCATAAGATGATCACTGCGCCGATGGCCGCAATCACCAATGGACCGATAACATGATGGCGCCGGTACCCCAGCGCCACCCCCACCACCGCAAGCACGGCGAATACGCTGATCGCGCCCGCCCACGCGTCCTGGTTGACGACCAGAGTAACACCCAGCAGTGACAGCGTGCCGACGACCAGCAACGTGCCATAGCAAGTCACGATCGCCAGTACCGTCGCAATGCCGGGGAACCACCCGAGCCGGTCTGAGCTATTCACTTCGTCTTTCATCGCTGCCGCCTCCCCGAAACGGTATGTCCGTATCTACGGCTTTAGCGCTAACAACGAGATGCTTTTTACCCCGTATTTTCGCGTCGCGCCCTGGGCGTTATCGGAAATGAACTGATACTCAGGATTGTCCTGCACCTGTTTTACCCGCAGGCCCGCCGCTTCGATGGCGGAGCGATAATCGTCTTGCTGCATCGCGCCGCCGATGCAGGCGGCCCAGAGCGTGGCATCGCAGGTAATACCTTCCGGTAACTGCGACTCGGTTACGATGTCCGAGATCGCGAGTCGTCCGCCTGGCTTGAGAATTCTCGCTATCTCGCGAAACACCTGGTCCTTGTCGGCCGAGAGGTTAATAACGCCGTTGCTGATCACAACATCGACGGTTTCATCTTCACACGGGACGTCTTCGATGTAGCCTTTCCGGTAAGTCAGGTTGCCGAAGCCGTCGCGGTCGCGTAGCCGTTCGGCCTTGGCGCGCTGTTCGTCCGTCATATCGATCCCTATGACACTCCCGTTTTCTCCGACCTTGATCGCGGCCACGAAGGTATCGGTCCCGGACCCGCTGCCAAGATCGAGCACGCTTTCCCCCTCTAGAAGATTCGCCAGATGGAAGTAATAGCCCACACCGGCGAACGATTCGATCGCCTCGGCCGGAATCCGGTCGAGATCTGCGGGCGCATAGCCGAGCCGCTCGGCCATCGCCCGACCCATTTCGAAATGAAACTCCCCCTGCGGGTTCTGCGCGACATCCCGGTACATGTCCTTTACTTTTTGCTCCAATTCCAGCCTGTTTACATCCTGCTTGCTATCGGTCATTGTGCCCATGTGGACCTCCTCGAGTTTGGGGGCGCCGAGATAGCCGATTCTTGCACGCTGTTCTCGAATATCCAAATCTAGTCAGTCGATTCGCCATTGATTCATTCCATACGGCTACCCGCAGCCGCGTGCTACATTGGAACCTTAGCGTGCGCCCGAACGTTTCAAAAAATGTTTGTAATTCAATGGTCTATGGCCCTCGTAGGGTGATGCACTATCTTGGATAATTTCATGGTCATGGTATTTTCGAATCAAGTTCGTCAGCCGGTCGCCGACACGGGGAGATTACATGGGCACACCCGATAACGACAAAGATTATGAAGCCTATAAGCAGCTCGTCACCCTATGGATGAGTGAGAATCCCATAAAAACCAACAAACTCCAGGTTTTACTGGTCGTCAATGGCTTGCTGCTCACCGCCGTAAGCGCGACGGGCGGTTTCATTGCAGAGAACTGGCCCATATACCTCGCCGGCGCTGCTCTTTCCCTGGTGTGGGTACTATCGATCGGTCGGACATCATTATTTCAGAAAATCTGGCAAGCAAAGCTCAGAACACTCGCGGCCAGACATCCCGACGACAGCAGATTTCATATTCTTGACTACTCGAAAAGCGAGCTCAAAGAATTGAAACCATCAGACATGTTTCTCAGGATCGTTGGTGCGGTTTCCTCCAAATACTATTTGATCGGAGCACCGTTTCTGTTTTGCCTGGGTTGGCTGCTTTTGCTGGTCTATTTCGTGAGCTAACAGGCCGCTTAGAAAAGAGTTTTCCAGCGACCTGCTAGAGCGGTGCATGGAGGCGCCGCACACCAAAGATGGAGACCATTGCGCAATTCTCTACGATTGCCGATACCAGCTGCAAACAATCATCGCCGAAGGCGATTTTTCGACAGTCTAACCTAGCTCCTTCACGCATGACTCTGATAACACTGTGCGCGACCAACGCATCTTCTGACATTGCCCTTCCGAGACGGAGAACACGTCACATAGAATACCCAAACATGGTCCTCCAATGAACCACATTCACAAAATACAAGCATGACCCCGGCAGCGGTCTTGTAGTGGCCTGGTTATCTTATTTTCACTTTGTCTATGCATTATTTATCATCTGTCATGACCGCGGATAGCAGCGCGTGTTGACGA
>FXBF010000193.1_pt1 | contig 19381 bp, 18 predicted proteins | sample 5335321 | NCBI WGS metagenome assembly FXBF01 (sample SAMEA103928391, study PRJEB20085) | sediment metagenome | isolation source: sediment
TTTTGCTCTGCGAGCTGAAAAAGGCTAGGAACGGCCTTTTTCAGCATCCTGCTAGAGGGACCCTGGGACTGGATAAGTTGGAGCCGCATAATATCACAGGGTCACGCAGCGAAGAAACCGTTAACTGCGCGCAGCGCTTGTCCGGGGTCAGCGCTCGAACATGGTTAGCTCCCAGCGGTCCGCCGCAACATCGTGGCGCAGGATGTATACCGCGCCGTCTTCACCACGCACCTTGAAGTAGCGATGATCAGGGGCGAGCCAACGGTCTAGAATCTCGATAACCTCGACCTTGCGCTCACCGAGAAAGAACCGTTGGGGCGTCTCCTGCGCCCGATGACCGGCATAACACTCGACTGTAAGTTGATGGCGGGCGTCAGACACCGGTTTGTATCGTGATCACTTCTAGCAAGTTACTCCTGCAAATGAGTATTTCAACCTGCCACTACGCTCGTCGACGTGGCGGCGCAGAGAATCTTATGTTGCAGAAATTATACCTGGCAGGGTGCTCAAAGGCACCTCGCTAACGCCGTATAAGGACTTACTGCCTTCGTGCCGGTACCGCGTAATCGTGTGAAGGCGCGGCTCGCACGCGGGCTCACACCGAACCCCTAATCGGCCGCGACCATCGCCGCGCTTGGGCCCATCCCAAAAAAAACGGCCGCCACGTGGCGGCCGACAGCTTATCTGCGCTGGTTAAGGATTCGCGCTACTGTGATTTTTCCACGGCGCGGATCTGCTCGACGACCTCGGGGTTGGCAAGCGTCGTGAGATCCCCCACGTCCTGTTTGTTGGATATCGCCGCCAACACCCTGCGCATGATCTTTCCCGAACGCGTTTTGGGCATGTCGGGAACGATCCATACGTTTTTCGGCCGTGCGATGGGCCCGATTTCCCTGACGATGGCCTCCGATACCTTCTTGCGCAGCCCGTCGCTGCCATCGATCCCGGGTTTCAGAGAAATATACATGTCAGGGACAATGCCTTTGATCTGGTCCTTAAGAGCGACGACCGCCGATTCCGCCACCTCCGGTACAACCAAGGCGGCTGACTCGAGCTCCTTGGTGCCGAGACGGTGCCCGGCAACATTGATGACATCATCGATCCGGCCAAGGATACGGTAATACCCATCCTCGGCCTCCACCGCCCCGTCCCCCGCTAGGTACGGCCAATCGCGCCAATCCTTGCTGTTCTTGTCCTTGCAGTAGCGCTTGTAATACACGTCGACGAAACGATCGGGGTCGCCCCATATCGTCTGCATGATGCCGGGCCACGGGTTGCGAATGCAGAAATTGCCGGCCCCTGAGTCCGCAGAGACTTCTTTTCCCTCGTCGTCATAGATGACTGGATGGATCCCCGGCACACCTGGGCCGGTACTGCCCGGCTTCATCGGTTGCAACGCAGGCAGCGTACTGCAGAGAAAACCACCGGTCTCTGTCTGCCAATAAGTATCGACGACAGCCGCTTCACCCTTCCCAACGGTCTCGTAATACCATTTCCACACCTCAGGCTCGATCGGTTCCCCTACCGTGGTCATGTGCTTGAAGTGGTAGTTGTACTTGGGCGGTTCATCGGGGCCGACCTTTCTCAAAGCCCGAATCGCTGTCGGCGAAGTATGAAAGATATTGACATCGAGCTCTTCCGCGATCCGCCAAGGACGCCCGGCATCCGGATAATTGGGCAGGCCCTCGTAAATAACAGAAGATGCGCACACAGCCAAAGGACCGTAAACGATGTAGGAATGGCCCGTGATCCAACCGATATCTGCCATACACCAGTACACATCTTCGGGATGAACATCCTGGATAAACTTCGTTGTACCGGCCACATAGGCAAGATACCCGCCAATGCTGTGCTGTGCGCCCTTGGGTTTTCCCGTGGTACCGCTGGTGTACATGAGGAACAAGGGTTCCTCCGCCGCCATGTGCTCCGGCTCCACGCGTTGCCCGCGATACTCCTTCAGCAGCTCGTTTACAGCGTAATCGCGGCCACCCACCATCGGGGTCGGGCTGGAATTCTTGCCCGGGTAACGCTGCCATACGAGCACCTTGTCGACCGTGTGCCCCTCCTTCTTTGCCTCCTCGACGGCAATATCGGCCTTCTCCTTGTGATCCAAGAGATTGCCACTTCGATAATAGCCATCCATCGTTATGAGCACCTTACTACCCGAGTCGACGATTCGGTCCGCGCAGGACTTGCCGCTGAAACCCGCGAACACTTCGGAATGAATCACACCGAGCCTGGCGCAAGCCAGCATCGTGATGGGCAACTCTGCCGTCATCGGCATTTGCAACGTCACACGGTCTCCCCTCTTCAGGCCGGCGAACTCACGCAAAAGCGCAGCAAACTCGTTGACTCGTACAAAAAGCTCCTGGAAAGTCACGTGCTCTATTCGCTCATCCTCGGGCTCGGGAACGAAATGGATCGCCGTCTTGTTCTTGTACTCCGCCAGATGTCTGTCAACACAGTTGTAACAGGCATTGAGCTCGCCGCCGACAAACCATTTCCAGAAAGGTGGATTGCTGGTGTCCAAAGTCTTTTCCCAGTACTTGTACCAGTCCAGCAGGTCCGCGTACTCCTTGAAACACTCGGGGAAGTTATCCAGGCTGAAGCGATCGTAGACCGTCTCGTCGGTCATGTTCGCCTGGGCGATAAATTTCGCAGAAGGATAATAGTAGCCTTCTTCTTGCCAGTGCACTGCAATGCGCGCTTCTGAAGTCTCGACCTTTTTTTTCGCCATGGCTGAATCTCCTCCAAAAGATATAGATATAGCAAAGAACGATTCCGGATTACGCGAATGTACCTTGCGGATCAACCTGCATTTCGCGACCCCGCAAAGAACAAGCCACGCTTTGTTCCTAAGAACCCGACCGTCAGGCCGTTTGCCGGCATCGACCTGACAGGTTGCTGAAAACAGGTTGTAGCAACCTGTTACAGTCTTCTTTATGTAGCGAGGCGACGGCCAGCGGCGGCGGGCTGACTCCGTACAACGTCGCCAGAATGCTCGCCCCACCGTGACTGAACGCCTGCGAATCGGACAGTGGCCTTAAGGGCGATATTCGGCTTTTTGTGTAACATCGGCTCTCCTCTTTTTTCCTGACTCTCTAGCCTTTGCTTTGATTTCTTTAGCGAACCCCGGGGCATGTCCTACACCGCGGGGCCCGAGTGGTGACACGGTGGGAGCGCAGCACGCGCCCGTCTGTCACCTGTCAGTGCCCGGGAAAGCCGCCGGTATCGATGCGGCTACCCCCAGTGAGGCAAGATCCACTGGCGCATCCCAGACGCCGGTTGACCACCAAGAACAACGGTACCATCAGCGGAAACAGGAGCACCCATATCCACTGGACGCCGCCGCCAATATCCTCGGGCTCGATGATCCACACGGTAAAGGTCTCACCCGATTTGTAAAACAGCGCTGCAAACAGCAACCACATCAGCCACTTGAATACAGAACTCGACGCGATTACTCGGAAAATAGTTGTCATGCGATGACTCTCGCGCTCGACGAAACGGGGCCACTACAGCCGACCTTGGCGCCGACGTCGCTCCCCATTCTAGCGGTACCCGGATCGCCGGCGGCCACAGCGTGAGTCGACATGCTGCGCCGGGGTGACATTGTCAAGATTGCTGCAATTTTTGCGCCACCCCCAGAGGGGAAAAAGGCCAACATTATTAGCTACTTATATCGCCGCTGGATCCAGCCGCCGGTTCACTCGTTACGCATCGTAACATACGCTCGCGCGCATTCGTAGCGCCCCGTATGCCCGCGAAAGCACCGCGGCAACCCGCCGGGACCGCCGGTGGTCGAGCGGCAATGTCCGGGGGCCCCTCGCCAGGTCATCGTCAATATTCGCGTCGACGACTTTTCCTGCGGGCCAATGAAATTTTCCGGTATGATCGCCTGTCTATACTTTATATAGGTGAGACGTGCGCCGCTATTTCACCGGCGGTGATTACGGCCAGATCACAACACTGGCAACGCCGGCGCGCGGACTGGCACACGTGATGAAAAAACTTCAGGACAGGCTGCGGGCGTTCAAGAATAAGAAACATTTCGACGAGGACATAGCCGAAGACGTCGAGGAGGTACTCGATGTTGCCGCGCACCTCGAGATCAGGGAGTTTGATGTATTTCTGCTGGCGTACAGCTGGTGGCACGGGGAGGATTCGACCGACGCTGAAATCGAGCCTTTCTTCGTGAAATACATGTTCAGCTCGGTGGTCCCACCGTGGGTTCGCCAGTTTACCCGCATGGCCTTACGCCTCAAGGACGAAGATCGCCTGCATCCCGCCGACTTCGGCATGGAGCGTCCGCCGGCGACGATGGCCATGGTCTCCAAAGGGATTCGTTACGCGTTCATTCTGGTAACTATCCTCGTCGTCCTGGTCGTACTCGCGCAGATGTCGGTAGGCCTCTACTCCCGCTGTATGTTTCCTCCGTGCTACTAGCAGGTTGCTAGATCCACCGGGCACCGGTTGCGCCAGCTCGAACGTCGCCGAGCTCGGGGAAACTCAGAAAAAAAGAAATCGGTGCTGGGTCCGTCGCGCGGGGCACGGCTGCCATCCAACCCTGAATCCGGTATCATCGTGTTTGTCTACGGCAGCGGGTGTCTGAAGTGCTCGATTATGTATTTATCATAATTACCGGCGCGATCGCCTACCACGGTATTACCTACCGGGACGAAAACGGGGATTCGGATTTTGGCCATCTCCTATTCGGGTGCATCGCGCTGCTGTTTTTCTTACGGGTGATCTTCGTCGATATACTGAAGGTCTGGTAGACGGAGGAGATAGCGCGCCCCGGGATCGAACTCACCCTGTCTGCCGGCCCGCGTTTTTCTCGTCGACTCCGAGGGGGTACGTTACTGCTTGTACGACCGCTGTACCGCATCGACCTTGGGGTCACGCAGCACGCGTTCCGACACCGGCTTGGCGAGCTGTTCACGCAAGTAACGCGCGCGATCCGCGACTGTCGCTGGTTTCTTGGGCTGCAGCCGCAGGAAGCGCGTCAACCAGTTCGGTCCGGCGGCGACCTCTTCATTCAGCTGCATCGCCTTTTCATAATCCGACAGCGCTTTCTCGTACTCGCCCATGCGATCATAGAGGATACCTCGGTTGGCATAGGTTCCCCCGAAATCGGGTTGCCGGGCGATCGCCTGGTTGAAGGCGGCGAGCGCCACCTGCAGACGGCCGAGCTGCATCAGGCTGCGCGCGCGCCCCCGCAACGCATGAATATTGTCGGGATCGATCTGCAAGGCCTTGTCGTACTCCCGCAACGCGCGCTCATACTTGCCATCCTCGAACAACTTGTTCGCCGTGAAATACTCCATCTGCCGCGGCTCCGAGCCCCGGAAAAAGCTGTCATAAAGCGCCCAGCCAGCCCACGCGAGTGTTATGACGATCGCCGTCACCTTCAGGAACTTGTAGAGCCGATCATCCATTGCCGGGTACACCGATCAGGCTGACGCTAAACAGAAACGAGAATATGAAAACCAGCAGTGCCGCCAAAATTCGCGCGCGTCTAAGCTGCCCCTGGACCTCCTGCTCGGAGAGTTTGCGCTCGGTCTTTCGCTCCAGGCGCCGTACACTCAGCACCCAGACGAGCTTGCTGACCGGAAAGAACAGCAGCAGCGCCAGCAGGACAACGGAACCGGCGAAATAAAACGGCGAAGGTGGCATAGGCTAGTCCGGTTTTGGGCAAAGCAACACGAGGCGAATGTCCTCCATGTTTGTACGCGTCTTGATAGTAAGCGGCGAGCCTCAACGTATTTTACACACGATGCGTGCCGATTGAACAAGGTGCGCCCCGCCCGACCCGTGTAACCGCACAGCAGCCATAAAAAAGGGGAGGGCGACAGGCCCTCCCCTCAGGTTTACAGCGTTAGGATTACGGTTGATCCGTATCCAGGCGTATGTCGCCGATGTCCTCCTGGAGCGCTACGACCTCCTCCTCGGGGACCGTGGAGAACTCCATCTTGTAGGCGAGGAACCACATCATGAACACGCCCAGGGCCCACCACAGGAGCTGCCAGGCCCAGATCGACGGCATACCGAACACCCACGTCGCTGCGTCGTTCGGGTTCCCGAAGATGGTGTTGCCGATCACGGCTCCAGGGCCGATGCCGAAGAAGAACCACACGAGCACAATGATCCACGCCGCCGGCACGAGGCCGCGCTTCGCCGCCGGTACACCGGCGTGCTGGCGCAGGAAGTTGTGGAACGTCATGCGGTGCTTCAAGTCATCGTCATTTTGCGTCATGGCCGACACGACGATCGCTATACTCAGGTTGAAGAGAATGCCCCATCCCGCGGAGTGGATGGTTAGCGGCCAACGACCCCAGGCGGTAATACCGAGCTGCTGGCCGATGGTCTCCGTGGCCGCCACCACGATGATGCCAGCGGCCAGGCCCCAGACAATCCCCTGGCGCGTAAACCACGGGAAGTAGGTCACCGCCATCAACGGTGGCCACATCTGGAAGCCAAAGGCCACCGCCAATCCGCCGAGGAGCACCAGCGCATCCTTGGATGTCGTGGCCACGACCAGCGCTGCCAGCACGATCACCAACACGCCGATACGGCCCCAAAACTTCTGCTGGCCGTGACTGGCATTCGGCATCACGTAGCGCTTGAGCAGGTCGCGCATCAACATGCCGCCGGCAGTGGACATATAAGCCGCACCGGTCGACTGCATCGCCGCCAGTGCAGACACCGCCAACAGACCCACGAGCCACGGCGCGGCCACCTGCATCAGGTCAATCAGCTGCGGCACCAACATGCCCTGCTTGCCGGCAGACTTCATTAAGTCTATACCGCCCAAGCCCGCTCCCATTACGTTATTCGTGAGATCCGGGAACGCTGCGGCGAACTTGAGATCCGCGCCCAGCATATGGGCACCTAACCCCTGGAAGGCGGTGAAGACGAACAGGATCAAGCCGATACCGAAAGACGAGGCCCACACCTGCTGCGGCGCGAACGGCTTCGGGCTGCTGTTCGAAAACGCCCACATCGAGAACGCCGGCGAAGAATGAATGCCCATCAGCGCGAACATGTAGGTCAGGATCATGATGCCGGTCCACGCACCTCCCACAGCCTTGGGCCCGGTCGAGACCCACTGAATCACGCCGGGGATGGCGATGTAATGACTGAAGCCATCCGGTGTGCGCTTGGTGTCAATGGACGCAAGCGCGGCAATACCTTCGTTCAGCCGCGTAAAACCGCCTACGTAATAGAGCGTTATGATACCAATCGTCACGATGCCGAAAGCGAGCAGGATACATTGCACTGTATCGACGTATGCCACCGCGCGCAGACCGCCCGACGCCACGTAGATGAATACGACCGTCGCCAACAGCCACATGCCCACATCGACGCTAAGCATACCGTCGGTCAACACGTTGAACAGAAAGCCGGATGCGCGTAGCTGTAATCCCAGATACGGGATCGAGAATACCAGCGCAACCAACACCGTCAGCAAGCGAATCGCGTCACCGCGGAAATACGTCGCTAGCATCTCGCCCGGTGTAACGAACCCAAAGCGTTTCCCAAGGATCCACTGGCGCTTGAGGAACATGACGCCCGTGAACGGGATCGTGATGGCATAAAACGACGCGTAGGCGTACTGAAAGCCGTCCCGGTACAGCAATCCCGGGTGGCCCATAAAGGTCCATCCGGAAAACGATGTTGCTGTCGCCGCGAGCACGAAGACCCACAGCGAGATCTTGCGACCGGCTATGAAGTAATCGCTGGCTGTGCGGGCCGAAAGCGCACCTTTAATGCCCCAGAAGATGCAATAGCCCCAGTATATGACTACAAATATAAAGAGCCATACTATTTTGGCATCCATAGATAAACCCCCTTTAAGATTGGGTTGTTCTTCATAGCTCTACCATCCCTAGCCGTACCCCTCTCGTGCGGCTCGCACCATACTGCACTCCGTCCTGCACTGCAGATCCGGCCCCGGCGACGAGCGAAACTCGAGGGGTTCGAGCGGATCTCTTGCGAAATCCATGCCCAGAAAAAAAACCATTATATATTAGTACCTTGTGTACAAAGAGGATGAACTGGGCGTGCCAATCGTTACCATTCGTAACGTCCTATGAGGTGTCTGGTAACATGTCGGCAATCGTCTCGCACGCCACTCCTTGCGGCCATGCGGGGCCCCGAATAGTATTGATTTTTTTGGTGTTTGCAACACAGATCATGGCCAAGAATATTCTGCTGGTCGACGATGAACCGAACATCGTGTTGTCGCTCGAGTTTCTCATGAAACGCGCGGGCTACAGCGTGCGCACCGCCGCCGACGGCGACGCCGCGCTCGCGGCCATCACGGAGAGTCGACCCGACCTGATCCTGCTGGACGTGAATATGCCGAATCGCGATGGTTTCGAGATTTGCCAGATCATTCGCTCCAACCCCGAGTGGAAGCACATCCCCATCATCATGCTGACCGCCAAGGGACGCGACGTAGAGCGCGAAAAAGGATTGGCCATGGGCGCAGATGATTACGTCACGAAGCCCTTCGCTACCCAAGAGGTAGTAGAGAAGGTGGAGGCCGTTCTCGGCAAAGCCTCCTGACCGCGACCGGCCCGATGCTTACCGCGCGGCTAACCGCGAAATGAGCACACGCTTCAAGCTGTGGGCACTACTGGGCGCCGTCGTCAGCCTCGAGTTATTGCTGCTCGGTCTCGCTGGCTGGGTGACGCTCGCGCACACGAATAATCCAGCCGAACGCAGGGACATTATTCTGGTGCTCATTGCGGCCGCGTTCGGGCTGAGCGCGGCACTGGCGGCGGTATGGGCGTTCCTCGACCTCGCGCTCGTGCGCGCAATCAATGCCGTGCAACGCGGCGCTACCATCATCGCGCGCACTCATGCCGCACACACGCTCGAACTGCCCGCGTTTCATTTGCTCGGGCGGCTCCCGGAGTCCGTGCATACACTCGGTAGCGAGCTACTCAAGGCAAAGCGCGAGGTAAGCCTGGCGCTGCAGACGGGTGCCGCGGCCGAGCAAGAGCAGAAGGCGCGCCTGGAGACAGTGCTCAAAGAGATCAAGGAAGGCGTGATGGTCTGCGATGATCATGCGCGCATCCTGCTTTACAATCCCGCTGCCTTGCACACCTTGAGCGCCAGCCGCGCCGTCGGCCTGGGCCGCTCGCTGTACTCGCTGTTCACCAAGGCCCCGATCGAGCATGCACTCGAACTTCTGCGACACCCGGCACAGACACAGCAGCATGTTAGCGACGGCTTCGCCGAATTTGTCTGCGCGGCTATAGAAACCGGTGCATTGCTTCGGTGCCGCATCAGCCTGTTGCCGCAGCCGGTCTCGACTGAACCCCTGGCGGACCGCGGGTTCGTGCTGGCATTCGAGGGTGTCACTGCGCAGCTCGAAGCGGTGCGTACGCGAGACGAGCTACTGCGCGGGGTGCTGCAGGAACTACGCGCGCCATTGGCCAACCTGCGCGCCGCGGCGGAGAACCTGGCCGCTTACACGGATATAGAGGCCGCCCAGCGGCGCTCGTTCGAGCAAGTCATCGTGCAGGAGAGTGCCACGCTGAGTACACAACTCGAAGAGCTTGCCCGTGCCAGCCGTAAGCTGATTGGCGGAGAGTGGGCGATGGCTGACATCTATTCCGCCGACCTGGTAGACAGTCTGACGCGACGCCTGCGCAGGCACGGCGGGCCATCCGTGACCATGACGGGCGCGCCGTTATGGTTGCGCCTTGATAGCCACGCAATCGTGGTGCTGCTCGATTACATACTGCACCGGGTGCAGGACTACAGCGGCGTGACCGAGTTCGACATCGAGCCACTCATGGGCGACCGGCGCGTCTATCTCGATATTATCTGGCAAGGAGAACCGCTCCCGGCGGCGGAGCTGGCCGCGTGGTCGGACGGAATACTGCATGAAGCCGTCGGCTCACCGCGCGTGCGCGACATACTCGAGCAGCACGGAAGCGACATCTGGAGCCAGGATCACAGGCGAGCGGGCTATGCCCTGATCCGGCTTCCGCTGCCGGCCTCGCACCTGCAATGGGAGGCACCGCGCGAAAAGCTACCTGCGCGTCCGGAGTTCTACGACTTCGACCTTGCCAAGACCTCGCCCGCGGCCGAGCAACTGATGAGTCGCCCGTTATCGACACTGGAGTATGTTGTATTCGACACCGAAACTACGGGACTACAGCCGTCAGAGGGTGACGAAATCATTTCTATCGCCGGCGTTCGAGTCATCAACCGGCGCATCCTGGCCGGCGAGACCTTCGACCACCTCGTCAATCCGCGGCGTGGGATCCCGCGAGCCTCCATACGGTTTCACGGCATCACCGAGGCACAGGTGGAGGACAAGCCGCCTATCCAGGTGGTACTGCCGCAGTTCAAGCAATTCGTGGATGATGCAGTACTGGTAGCGCACAACGCAGCGTTCGACATGAAATTCCTCAAGCTGAAGGAGACCCAATCGGGCGTGCAGTTCGAGAACCCGGTGCTCGACGTGCTGCTGTTATCCGTATACCTGCACCCGCACACGCCCGATCATACGCTCGACGCCATGGCCGAGCGTCTGGGCGTGGACGTCACCGGACGTCACTCCGCGATCGGGGACTCGCTCGTTACGGCGGAGATTTTCCTGCGGCTGCTCGAATTACTCGAGGGCAGCGGTGTTACGACATTGGGCGAGGCCATCGATGCATCGAACAGCATGATCAAGGTGCGAAAGCAACAAGCACATTTTTAGACAACGTAGCAAATTACAAGTAACTACACTTAGTTCTCATCAGAGCTAAAGTGGTGCATTCATAGAGATGGCACGTACGAAGACCAGCGGCGTTACACGGTTTCGAAGCATGGACCCAAGACAGCGAGCGGGATCATTATCTCCGTGTTTTTGCGTTGAGTTATTTTAGCGGGCCGCAGCGTGCAGGGCCCACTGACCAGATCGAGGATCGATACCGATGCGGGTGATGAAGAATCGTAGCGAACGGCTGATGGCGCTGGTCCTTGCTGGCGCGCTCGCCTTGAACTATCCGCTCTTGTCCCTGTTTGCGGACGGCGGGCTATTGTTAGGCATCCCGATACTTTACCTTTACCTGTTCGTACTGTGGGGCATCTTCATCCTCTGTACCGGCTTGATCATCGAGTCAAAGGCTTCGGGCAGAACCGAGGCGCGACGGCATAGTAAACGTTCTATGAACGGTAAGACGGACGATGCTTGAAGGCGGCGTCATTCTGCTCGTCGGCTTCGGCTACCTGGGCGTGCTGTTCGCGATCGCCTATTACGGGGACAAGCGCGCCGACGCTCATCGCAGCATCATCAGTAACCCGTACATATATACACTGTCGATCGCCGTGTACGCCACTGCCTGGACATTCTACGGCAGCGTTGGTCGGGCCTCCAATACCGGCGTCGGTTTCCTGCCGATCTACCTGGGCCCTACCCTGATGGCAGCGTTGTGGTGGTTCGTGCTGCGCAAAATCATCCGTATCGCGAAGACGCAACGCATCACCTCCATTGCCGACTTCATCGCATCGCGCTACGGCAAGAGCGCCATGCTCGCCGGTCTGGTGACGGTAATTGCAGTCATCGGCATCATGCCCTATATCTCACTGCAGCTTAAGGCGGTGTCCACCAGCTATATCGTACTGCAGAACTACCCGGACCTGGTGATGCCTTACGAGCGCGGTCAGACGGCTGTATGGGAGGACACTGCGCTGTATGTGGCGCTATTGCTTGCTGCGTTTACCATACTGTTCGGCACGCGACACATCGACGTCACCGAGCGGCACGAGGGCATGGTGGCCGCCATTGCGTTTGAATCACTGGTTAAACTGCTGGCGTTCCTGGCAGTCGGGATTTTTGTCACCTTCGGTCTTTTCAGCGGTCCCGCCGATCTGTTTACGCAAGCCTCGCAGGCGCCGGAGCTGGCCTCGTTGATAGGGCTGGATGAAATGCCCAGCGGCTATGCCGGCTGGGTCGCGCTGACCTTCCTGTCCATGATGGCGATCATGTTCCTACCGCGCCAGTTCCAGGTAGCCGTCGTGGAGAACGTAAACGAGGACCATGTAAGAAAGGCGGCGTGGCTTTTTCCGCTTTATCTTTTAGTCATTAATCTATTCGTGCTCCCGCTCGCGCTGGGCGGCAACTTGCTGCTCCCTTCACCCGCCTTCAACGTCGACCCCGATACCTTCGTGTTGACGGTGCCGATGGCTCAGCGCCAGGAGGGATTGGCTCTGTTCGTCTTCGTGGGCGGACTGTCCGCCGCCACCGGCATGGTCATCGTCGCCACCATCGCATTGTCCACCATGGTCTGCAATGACCTCGTCATGCCGGTGCTGCTGCGAATCAAGGCCCTGGGTTTGACCGCACGCAAGGACCTAAGCGGATTGCTGCTGGCGATCCGGCGCGGCACGATCGTGCTCGTGTTGCTTCTCGGCTACTCGTACTTCCGGCTCATCGGCGAGTCGTTTACGCTCGTCACAATCGGGCTGGTCTCGTTCGCCGCCGCCGCCCAGTTCGCCCCTGCAATCCTGATCGGTATCTTCTGGAAAGGCGCGACCCGGCATGGGGCAATCGCGGGACTCAGCGCCGGCTTCGCGATATGGGCGTACACGCTGCTGCTCCCCTCGTTCGCCAAGTCCGGCTGGCTTCCGTCGGGCTTTCTGCAGCATGGCCTGTTTGGCATCGAACTGCTGCGACCATATCAACTATTCGGCCTGCAAGGTCTCGACCCCATCACCCATGCCGTGTTCTGGAGCATGCTACTGAACGTGGGGCTACTGGTCGGCGTATCCCTCTTTAGCCGGCAGTCCGCCATCGAACGCATTCAGGCAACACTGTTCGTGAACGTCTTTCGCCAGGGTGAGCGTGGCGGTGAGGCGCGCCTGTGGCATGGCACGGCCGCAGTTTCCGAGCTGCGGTCGCTGGTAGCGCGTTTCATGGGTGAGGGGCAAGCGAACGCGCTCTTTTCCGCGTACGCGCGTCAACGCGGGATCGATTTCGATAAGGAGCTGAGTGCCGACTCCGGGCTGGTCAGCGCTGCGGAACACCTGCTTGCGGGCGCCATCGGCGCCTCATCGGCACGCGTCATGGTCTCTTCAGTTGTCAAGGGTGAGGCGCTCAGCATGGAAGGCGTCATGCAGATCCTGGACGAGACCTCGCAGGTCATGGGCTATAGTCGGCGCCTAGAGCAGCAATCGCGCGAGCTCGAGGCCGCAACCGCCGAGCTACGGGCCGCCAACAAGCGCCTGCAGGAACTCGATCGCCTCAAGGATGAGTTTGTGTCGACAGTAAGTCATGAGCTGAGGACGCCGCTGACATCCATCCGCGCTTTTTCCGAGATCCTCCTCAATGAACCTGATCTGCCGCCGCACGAACGCCAGCAGTTTCTTGAAATCGTCGTTCAGGAAACCGAGCGTTTGACGCGCCTCACCAACGAGGTGCTCGATCTCGCCAAGATCGAGGCCGGCCGCATGGAATGGCGGATGGAGCAGCTAGACATGCGTCAGATCATCGAGCAAAGCGTTGCCGCGGTCGGTCAGCTCTTTCACGAGCGCAGGATCGAGCTTCGCTCCGAGCTTCCCGCGGCGCGTGCCACAGTCAACGCCGACCACGATCGCATGATGCAAGTCGTGATAAATCTGCTGTCAAACGCCGCGAAGTTTTGTGAAAGCGGGTCAGGTCGAGTTAGAGTCAGCCTGACTCCCGATCCCGAGTCATATCGCGTCGCGGTGATCGACAATGGCCCGGGGATTCCATCGGAGCAGGCGGCCCACATCTTCGACAAGTTCCACCAGGCATCTGACCAGCAAAAAGGAAAAACCAAGGGCACGGGTCTGGGTCTGGCCATCTCCAGGCTCATCGTCGAGCACCACGGCGGCAGGATCTGGGTGGACACATCGCGGGGCAAGGGCTGCACTTTTGCGTTTACAGTACCGAGCCTGCAGACCAGGCCCGCCGTGGCCGATTAGAATTACACTCGCCCGACCGTTCAGCGCAGAGCGTATAATCAGAAGACATCAGCCGTAAATTCCGTCTTGACACGATCACGCAAGGCGTCGATCGCCTCCAGCGAGTCCTTCAATATATCCTTTTCACGCATGGACAACGCTCTGGGTGGAACATAAGCACTGACCTCGCGGCCCGCCTTGAAGTCGTTGATCTGCTGACGCAGGATCAGCCGGGTCAGGTGGTGAAAACCGCCCGACAGGTAATCCTGCTCATTCGTATCCAACATGCCCTGGGTATGCAGCACCGCGATACGCGCGAGCGTGCCGGTCTCTGGTATGCCCTCTCTCAATGCAAGCAGGCGTATCGACTCCACGAGCGGAAGCAGGCCGTGATACTTGAGATTCAGCTTCCCCTGGTGTGGGCCCGGGCTCTTGTCCGTAGTCAGCCTGCCGAACCATCCGAGCGCGACACCGTGATCGGCCTGCACGCGACGCACCTCTTGCAGGAACGCGTGTTGTCCCTGGACGCTGCGCGTCACGTGGTCCCGCAGGCGGTCGGATAGCGCATGTCCCCCGAACACCGACTGGAAATCGAAAAAGATATCGGACAAACGCAAGGTCAGCACATTGGGACGGCGCAGCCAGTAGTGGATCTGCTCGCCCCACTGGCTCAGGGTCTTGCGCCACAACGGGTTCGTGGCCATGACGTGCCCGCGGCACAGCGTGATACCAACCTGGCCGAGCGCGCGCGTCATGCGCTCGGCAAGCTCGATAAAAAAGGTATCGACTGCACCGTGACGGTGATCCGGGTAGTCTTCGAGAATAAACCCGTTATCTTGATCGGGAAACAAGAAGCTCTCACCGCGCCCACCGGAACCCATTATAATCACGCAGAATCGAACCGGCGGTTGGCCCCAGCCTTCCTCTTCCATCTCCCTCAAAAACAGATCCAGGATGCGCCGGTAGATGTCGTTGTTGATCTGGGTGAGCAGGCCCTGGATCTCAGGTACGGGGACGTTTTCGGCGAACAAGGTGTCGGCGACCTCGACCTGCGCAGCCTTGACCTGATGCAATCCCGCCACGCTTTCTTCGTGCGTGAGGCGATCGATCTGCTCCATCAGCGTGGCCGATGCTTGCGCCAATGCAACGTGCAAGTGCAGTATGCCGACCACACGGCCTTGCCGGTCGACGGCCGGCATATGCCGAAGGTCTCGCCGGCGCATGGTCGCAATCGCGTGGAACAGATAGTCGTCGTCCCGTATGGTGAGCACAGGACTGCTCATAAACCGCTCGACACCCGTGGAACCGGCGGCTTGGTAGGCGATATGGCGCACGACGTCTTTCTCGGTCACGATCCCCTTGAGTCGCCCCTCGCCGTCTGCAATCAGCACGCTCGAGCTGCGTTGCTCGCGCATAGCCCGCACCACCTCGGTGCATGCGGCCTGACCGGGTAGGATCGGCGGCGGCAGGTCCATGTGGTCTCTGACGACTTCGCTGAAGGCAGCGGTACGCGACACTCGTCGTGCCCGAGGCGCAGATGTACCAGGGTCGCTGATATCTTTTGCAGTAGTCTGAGTGCGCTTGTTCATGTCACTGCGTTTGGGCTGCGCCATCCTTTATCGCCAAGCGCATCCGTCTCGATTGTTTACACGGTGCGCGCTCAGTCGTCTTATAGCATTTTTCGACCAACACCAAGACGGTACACGGGTCCAGAGTGTGTCAATGTCTAACAGGATGCTGAAAAGAGTTTTTCAGCGGCCTGCTAACCCGAATGTCACCGCTGAGCACACGGAGGACGCAGAGAAAGGATAAGTCAAGCGGTTTTGGCCTGATCTCAAAGGGGCTACGGTGTCACACTCTGCCCCGCGGGCCGCTTACCCCGGGCGCTGTTTAATGGATTAGTTCCCGCGGTAACTGCTCCATGCGTTACTCTAGCTCCTACGTCCATGTAGTCGTCTGCGATCTCTCGATCGCTTGTTCCCGACGCGATCTACCTCCTCCGTCCCTGGAGTCGTCGATCGCTTGTTCCAGACGCGATCTACCTCCTCCGTCCCTGGAGTCGTGTGCTTCGTGCTCTCTGGTGTGAGTTCATGCAATATTAGCGCTAGGTCATTTGCCAACAAAAGATGTTCTGTCGGACAGATACGCCGCTTGCGCGCGGCAAAAAAAATAAGGGGCCACGATGTGGCCCCTTGATCCCCGTAGCGAGGTAACTACACGCCTAACTGGATACCAGCGGCGGCACCAAGCCGCGGTGGAAGATCCAAGACACGACATAGGCGACCGGTGCGATGAACACGAACAGCGCGATCGCGTACAGCAGTGCCAGGCGCCCCATGCCCTTGAGCTTGCTGAAGTCCGTAATGACGCCCATGCTCACGAAGGTGAGCATGAAAAACATCTTACGCATCGGGCTTTGCACGATGTTCGCTCCCGCGCTGGCTGCCTTGATCGATTCCGGGAACCCCATCGCGATCACCAGGTAGATGAACCAGGCGATGAAGTAGCCGATCACGAACTTGGGGAAGCGGAACCAGATCTCGGATGCGCCCACCGCGGCGTGACCGGGCGCGCGTTCCACCTTGTACACCCAGATCAGGGCCAAGACAAAGGCCCACAGCCCGATGAAGATGTCGATCCAGATCTTGGTGATGATGGCGGCGGTCAGGATCCAGCCTTCTTCCCACTCCTGGCCCGTTGTTTGCATTTGCTTGGCGCGCATGAGCTCGTCCAGGATCGCGCCGGCCGCGGCATCCGCACCGTCCGTTTTCACCGTCATTCCCATGGCCGCGCCGTTTACGATGGGCGCATTAGGTGCTACTGCAGTATAAAGCGTCGGCAGAATAATGAGCTCGAACATCGCGAAGATCACGATCAACATGGACACCGTGATCGGCAGGATTGGCTTCGCGCGAATGGCGCCTGCCGTCGCGATCGAGGCCGACACACCACAGATCGAGATCCCCGAGGCAAGCACCGCCGAGCTGTCACGCCGCAAGTTGAAAAATTTGCGGCCGAACCAGTACACCACGGGCCAAAACAGCAGATAGGCGACGAAGGCGGCGGCGGCGCCGGCGATGGCGAGCTCGAAAGTAAAACTCGCGGCCTTCATCGACATCAGGCCGATCTTGATGCCCAGAAAAACGATGGCAGTCTTGATGTACCATTCGGGCTTGGCCGCCTCCTTGAGGAAGTTCGCCAATGGTTTGAAAAAGTTGCCGATGATCAGCCCCACGGCGAGCGCCAGTATGAACCCAAAGCCGCCTCCCAGCTGCCAGCCCCACGACATCCGCACTGCATTCTTCGACATTTTCACAGCTTCCTCGACGGCAGTCGCGTCCGGTGTTCCCTCTACCCCGAGCTTCTTTAGCGCCTTGTTCAGCTGCTTAGTGCACTTGTTGACCTTCGTGGTGCAGTACAGATCGGTACCCCAGACCGCGGGCTCAGTAATGGACTGGGCCGTCTTGGCCGCCTTGAAGTGGGCCTCGGTGGAGACAATCCACGTTCCCCAGGTGAGGAAAAAGATAACGGTCCATCCCAGGAAGAACTTCTTGACATTGAGTTTCATGAAGTAGGCGCCGGTGACTGTCAGCGCTGACCACACCGCATAGGTGGTGAGTAGCGACCACACCGGGCCCATTCCCTTATACCCCTTCCCTGCTATCTTTAGCGCCTTACCCCACGAAAAGTCGCCCCACACCCAGGTCCCGATCTTGGTGCTCCAGCCGACGACGTCGGCACCCCAGATGGTAAGCATCCCGGCGAACAACATGAACAAACCAAGCCAAACAGCCCACCAATCCTCCGTGGCGAGCATTCCGTCGTACCACTTTCTGTTCACTGCAGCCATGATTTATGTCCTCATCTCTTTTTTTGCCTAGCCCCCGTCAGGCCCTACGCTCCAAGCTACAAATCAATCGCGACGTAGCGATTGAAATAATGCGAGGCGTACTGCCGGATCCAGGTAGGGATCGTGTCATAGTCAAACCCCATGAACACGGTAACCCGGGATCCTTCTGGAAACTCGCCGCAGGCGCGCAAAACGCGCCGCACATCCTCGTCCAGTTCTGCCAACGTATGGCCACGCGCCACGAGGGTGCCGTAACGCCCGACCCACCGCTGACCGTCATGGATGAGGCTCATGTCCAGATCCGTCTTCATTATTTGCTTGCAGCCCGCAAATCGGCCTCGGGAAAGGAGGGTTGCCCCGCGTGTCTAACCGGGCAGGATATATTTATTAATCAGCCAGCCCAGGATCACCAGCGCCCCAATGCCGACACCGATGCTCCAGACGACCAGCTGTGTCTCCCAAGACTCCCAGGGCTCGCCGTGTCCGGCCAGCTCCTCTGAGTGGGACAGTTCTTCGCCGTTTGTCATGATGAAGCCTCCTCGTTGTTGTGCAATCGCCTAAACGAATTCCATCGGCTTATACGTGCCCATGGCATATCCCGGTCTTTGCCAACGCAGGCAAAATTACCTCCTTGTTCGTTTTTCTTATTGCGCGTTCCCATTTTTGGTTTTTCTGACACACGTGCTCCTAGTGCACCTCATATTTAGCACAGCACCACGTACCATACCCGCTGCTTATGACGATTCGTTGATCTGGATCAACTTTCTTTCACGTTGTTATCGCCCGACACTGCGGCTGATTCGGATTTTCAGTATCGATGAACACAGCCTTTTGAACCAATTGCAATTGCTGATCATTTGCATAAGTGATTATTTATATAAATGCGATACAAAATCAACCGATCTGAACTAAAATTATCATGATAAATATCAGTTGGGGCATAGAATAAGTGATTGAATTACCATTAGTATTTTCTTATGTCAAGATTGTCGCATACCGGCAAACGAGCAGACACCGCCTGTACGCGACCCGCCACACACTTCTAGGTGCACCTCTGCTAGGTGCACCTCTGCTAGGTGCACCTCTGCTAGGTGCACCTCTGCGCTCCCGCCTGCAAAACCTTTAAAGTGGCGAGCGCAAGCTTTGTTATTGACCATCTCGTTTATGCGAATCATTCTTGTTCGCAGCAGTGGCTGCCATAAGCGCCGAGCAACGGCGGCACGTGTGACCTCCGGCGATCGACCCGTTGATTCCTGACTGCGCTGATCTAGAGGCGCCGGCTCAATCTCTCGAGAGCACAAAGGATTTGTTTAGCAGGCTGCCGAAAAACACTTTTCGGCAGCCTGCTAGGCGGTGTATGGATGCACCGCGCATTTTTCGACTATTTAATCGTTTGAGAAGTGGCACAGGAACACGGAGCTGAGGACGCAAAAATGGAGCAAAGCAAAAACCGCGCTTTTTGCTCTGCGAGCTGAGGAGCGGTACAGGTATGTACCGTTGGCGGAGCCGAGGATGCAAAAAGGCCCTGGGCGAAGCGGAAACAAGATAAAGCTCCGGTGAAGCTTTATCCCGCTGAGCGGGTTCGCCATGGGTGAG
>FXBF010000194.1_pt1 | contig 19336 bp, 16 predicted proteins | sample 5335321 | NCBI WGS metagenome assembly FXBF01 (sample SAMEA103928391, study PRJEB20085) | sediment metagenome | isolation source: sediment
TTCCAGACCAGTCCCCCGCCGTGGTTGCGGGAAAGCGAGCTACTCCAGACCGGAGGCGAATTCGACTTCGAGAAGTATCGCGCCTTCTTTTCCGGGCCGGCGGTCAACCCGGTGATGCTGCAGCAGATCGAGGCGTACTATCGGTACGTGCTGCCTCGCGCACGTCTGTTCGAAGAGGTCGCCAGCGGCATATACGTCTCGGACTCCGAGCTGTGGAACATTTATCGCGACCGGTCCGAGCAGGCACGGGTCAACTACGTCGTCATCGACCCGGAGACACGGATCGAGGATTCGGAGGTGTCCGTTAGCGAGGTGGAGTGGCGGCGCTACTACGATGAGAACCTGGAAGATTTCCGCCAGCCGGCTGCGGCACTGGTCACATTCGTCCAGTTCTCGAGAGAGCCGGAGGCGGCGGACAGCGCGGCTGCGCTCGAGACGGCCAGCCGCATTCGACGGGAAGCAGCCGAAGGCGGCGATTTCGAGGAGCTGGCCAGGACACACAGCGCCGACCGCGGTTCGGCTTCACGGGGCGGTGATCTCGATTGGTTCGAGCGCGGCGATATGACGCCGGCGTTCGAGGAGGCCGCATTCGCAATGGAGCCCGGCGCGATCTCCGAGCCGGTCCTCACCCCGCTCGGTTACCACATCATCAAGGTGACCGAGAGAGAAGAGGACCGCGTGCATGCCTCTCACATCCTGATCGAGATCGGGCTGCGCGGCGAGAGCGAGGAGAATCTTCTCGCCACCGTCGATCGGCTCGAGCGGATTGCACTGAGTAGAGGGTTGGACGCCGCGGTCGATTCCCTGGGCGCCGAGAGCGCGCAAATCACGCTGAGCGAGGGCAGCGACTTCGTACCGGGCCTGGGGCCGTTCAGCCCGGTTCAGGACTGGGCGTTCCACGATTCCACAACAGTCGGCGACCTCAGCCGCGTGTACGAGACCGCCGACGGGTTTGCGGTCTTCGAGCTCATCGAGCGCACCCCGGAGGGCTACCTGTCTTTCGAGGAGGCGGAGCCTTCGATCCGCCGGCGCGTACTGATCGAGAAGAAGTTGGAGACGGCCGGCTGGCTCGCGGAGCAGATCGCCGCCGAGATTGCCGAGGGAAAATCGCTTGAGCAGGCCGCCGCTGACCAAGGACTGGCTGTCCAGACCAGCACGCTGTTCTCTCGACTGGACTTCGTGCCGGGCCTGGGCCGGTCCAATGAGGTGATCGGGACCGCCTTCGGTCTCGATCTCGGTGAGCTCGCCGGGCCAATCGAATCGGACGGCCGTTTCTACTTCATCGAGGTGACGGAGCGGGTCGAAGCCTATCGTGAAGCATTCGAGGCCGGCAAGGAAGACTTGAGAGCACAGCTGACACTGCAGCGCCAACAGGCTGCCGTGGACGAGTGGCTCGCCGACCTGCGGGACCGAGCCGACGTCGAGGATTGGCGGATCGATTTCTTCACGCCGAGATCCTGAGCGGCTCACCCGGCGCGAGGCGTCAGAGCATCATTCGCGACACATAGGCCACCGCGACCACGCCGGCCACGCTGAACAGGTTGACGTTCAGAATGATCGGCCCCAGCGTGAACGCTATCACGAGCAGATCAACGCTCAGCGCGCCAACGCTCGCCGAGACGGTGGTGGTAAAGAACTCGCGGAAGGGGCCCTCAGGCAGAAACCAGAGAGATAGCTTCGTCAGGATCGCGCCGAGCAGGAAGCCCACCACAAGTATCGTAACCACCCGCCAATGTGAGCGCCCGGTCGGCCGTACCATAAGACCATCGCCTCGAGTCACTGTTGCCGCTCGATGGTGTAGTTAACCGCCTCGGCCAGCGCCGTAGCGGAGGGACTTTCCGGCAACCCATCAAGAGCCGCCAGAGCTTCATCGGCGAATGCTCGCGCTTTGTTGCGGGCATGTTCTATCCCACCCGCTGCCACCGTTGCTTCAACCACCCTGAGGATCAGGTCAGCATCCGGCTCCGGGTCGGCAAACAGCGCGTTTACCGCGAGTCGCTGCTCATAATCAAAACTGCGCAAAGCCACTATCAGGGGAAGCGTGACCTTGTGCTCGCGCAGGTCATGGCCGGACGGCTTGCCGGTGACGTCCGCGGTCCCGGCGTAATCGAGTATGTCGTCCACCACTTGGAAGGCCATTCCCAGGGCGAATCCGTATGTCTTCAGGCGATCGCGGTATACCGTATCGCCTACCATTGACCCGAGCTCACACGCCGCCGACATCAACGAAGCCGTCTTGGCACTGATAAGCCGATAGTAGTCGCCCTCGGTGAAATCAAGCGCCTCGTGCATCGCGAGCTGTCTCATCTCCCCGATCGTCATGGCGTTCGCCGCGTCAGCAAGCACCTTGATCACGTCAACACGCTGGAGACGCGTCATCTCCATTATCGATCGTGAATAGAGGTAGTCGCCCATAATGATGGCGATCTGATGACCCCACACCGAGTTGACCGTCGGCAAGCCGCGCCGCAGCACGGAGTGATCGACGGCATCGTCGTGAACGAGTGTGGCCAGGTGAACCGCTTCCACCACCGCAGCCAGCAGCAGAGCCTCGCTGCTCGGCTTATCACCCACCTGGTTGCTCAGAAGCAACAACGTGGGCCGGAACAGCTTGCCGCGCTTGAGCAGGAGATAGTCATTGACCTCGTCGATGAGCTCGAATTCATCAGCTACCAGCTGGTGAAGCACCTGGTCAAGCTGGCCGAGACGGTCCCTGACCGGATCCTGAATCTGGCCTAGTTCTGGCAGAGCTGTTCGCAGCATAGACGTTTCTTCAGGGAATACCTTCGCCCCGAGAGGCAGAACACGGCCCACACTGTAGCGAGGCCTGAGGAGGCTTGTCAAACGGTGTGATCACTGTCTCAGAGATGACACTCTCCGAGACACATCCTTGAAGTGCACATCGCACCCCAGAACTCGCTCGTACCACTCCAGCGCCGAGCCCGCCTCACCGAGGGCCTCGTAGGCCTGGCCGAGCGAATAGAAGATGCCTACCAACTCTTCGTCGGTGTGCCCGGGCACCTGCAGCGCCCGGCCCAGAACCTTTAGCGCGATTCGGTAGTCCTCTTTCTCGAGGAAACATGCTCCAAGCATCTCGATGGCGCGCAGTCGATATTCATGACCGCGCGCCGCGATCTGAAACTCGGCAATCGCCTCATCGATCAGCCCCATGTCTTTGAAGGCAAGCCCGAGGTCGTAGTGGCTCGATGTATCCTCCTTCTCGATCGCCTCTGAAACCCTCGACCTAAACTGGTCCAACATCTCCGCGAAGTTGACGTCCGATTCACTCTGTGGATCCGCCGTCGGCACGATGAACCGCGTGCTCTTTTCCTCCGGCTCCTCCTCGGCCACAAGTGAGCCCAGATCAACGTATTCGTTTGAGCTCGGCTCGCCCCGCACCTGTTCCGGCGCCGCCTCCTCCGCGAACATCTCTAGGGCTGCCGCGGCCCGCTCGTTCCCCGGATCCAATTCCAGGACGCGGTTGAACACGACCCGCGCCTTGTTACTGGCATCGGTTCTGTCCAGACAATCGGCCAGACCCAGATAGGCTTCAATGAGCGCGCCCCGATCAGCAGCCTTGAGCGCCAGCTCCACGCGCTTCTGGTACGCCCTCACGTCATTGACGTTCAGCCTGAGAAGCTCGTCGAGCACATGCCCGACACCCCGAGGCTCGCCTCGAGCGTCGTAGATTCCAAGCGCTTGCTCGAGGTATTCCGTGGCCCTATCCGTTTCGCCGACCTCGAGGAGAGCATCAGCGTATTCGACGAGAAGACCCGGCTCTCGTCCCTCGATTCCAAGCCTCGCTTCCAGCTCCGCAATGCGGTCGACCGGTACCGCCTCGACCTCCGCCCCAACGGCGGCCGCTGGCTCCTCTTCGGCCCCTTCCCCAAGGCCGAGTTCCGTCGGCAGGATATCCAAGCCCTCCTCACCTGCCGGCGATTCCAACATCGACTCGGTGTCCACGCCGTCACCGGCGAGTGAGGTCGGCTCGATCTCGAGTGATTCGCCAGCTGGCTCAGCCTCGAGCTCCTCGACCTCGATCGCTTCTACGACCACCCCTTCCGCATCGATTGGCACGGCATCGAGCGTCTTCACGCCCTTGGTTTCGATGTCGAGCGCCTCAACTCCCTCAGACCCAACCTCTGTAGCGACATCGCCTGCAAGTTCCGAATCCGGCTCGACCGGGGGCTCCAGTTCGGATTCCCGCTTGCCACGTGGCTTTGGCTCGTAGGGCGGCAGCTCCGGCAGTTCGAGTATCCCCTCGGCGTCCACGCCGACGAAACTCGACGCCTCTGGTGGATCGACCTCAGGATCCCGATCGGGCGCCATATCGAGGATTCGTTCCCGCACCTCTTGAGCGTCGGACTCTCGACCGTCTTTGCTCAGGTCCCGCCAGGCAAGCCGGAGCTGTTCCACGGCCATGTCATTGCGGTCGTGCTCAATCAGCTGGTCGGCAATCATCAGCCGGACCTCCGGATCGGGAGAGAGGTCGGCAAACTCGACTAGTGCGGCGAAAGCCGCATCGAGCTGACCCGCCTGTTGCATCCGCTCCGCATACTCGAGGAAGTGCCTGCGCGCATCGGACAGGAAACCCTTGGCTGCTCCGATCTTCCCCAGCTTGAGATATGCGGAGTGAAAGTTCGGCTTGTTACGGAGGATCTTGTTGCAGAGGGCGATGGCGTTGTTGTAGAAACCCGCGGCTAGATGGCCGTCGACGGCCATCTCGTAATACTCGACCGCCTTGTTCACATCGCCGATACGCCGGTACAGATCGCCGACACGGTTGTACAGAGCAAGGTCGACATCCCTGTCCATCAGATGATCGGACTCGATGGCGAGCTCGTACGCTTCGATAGCGCGTTTCCAGTTCTCGCGCTGCTCGAAATCCCTGGCTTTCTGCCTGTAACGAGCGCCTTCGCTCATCGATTCCGTTCCTGACCTTTGCCTATCTTAAGCCCGTCGTTCACGGCCCCTGCCGACGGCTGAGTACACCACAAGAGCCTAGTGCCAAAGACCCCGTAAGACAAGGCATCAGCGTGTTCAGTGGACCCGCACGCCGCCCTTCCACACCGCCGCGCAGTGATTGGTCCCATAAAGGTAGGGAACGAGACGGTAGTCGGGAACGCGGAAAGCCGCAATATCGGCAGGCGTCCCGGGTTCCAGAGATCCGCGCCCGTCCGAAAATCGCAGTGCCGCAGCCCCGTTCGCCGTTGCGGCAACAAACACCTCGGCCGGCGACATACCCAACTGGCTACAGCTAAGACTCATCACGATTTGCAGGTTGACGGTGGGTGAGGACCCGGGGTTGAAATCGGTGGCGAGTGCGACCGCAGCGCCTCCATCAATGAGCTTCCGGGCGGGTGGATAGTACGTCTTGCCGAGAAAGAAGAGGGTGCCGGGCAATAGTGTAGCGACGGTGTCAGAGACAGCCAGCGCCGCTACCCCCGCCTCGGATATGGCCCCGAGATGGTCCGCGGAAGCCGCGCCGAAAGCGGCGGCAAGCTCGGCGCCACCGCTCGATTCGAACTCATCGGCGTGAAGTCTCGGTATGAGACCATGCTCGAGCGCCGCTTCCATAACGCGCCTTGTTTCCTCCGGCGTGTACGCGCCGGGTTCCATGAACACGTCGCAGAATGTTGCGAGGCCGGACTCCGCAACAGCCGGAATCATCTTCTCGGCTACCAGCTCGACGTAATCGGGGCGCCGGTCCCGATATTCGGGCGGGAAGGCATGCGCACCCAGGAAAGTGGGCACCACGTCGATCCAATCTTCCCTGGCCAGCTCCCTGATCACACGGAGCATCTTGAGCTCATCATCCAGCGTCAGGCCGTAACCGCTCTTCACCTCGACCGTCGTAGTTCCGTGCTCGAGCATACGTCGCAGGCGCGCCCGGCCCAGCTCGACCAGTTCCTCCTCCGACCGTTCTCGAAGATCCCCGACGGACGCGTTGATGCCGCCACCCTGCCGAGCGATTTCCATGTACGGCACCCCGGCACAGCGCAACTCGTATTCGTCCAATCTCCAGCACCCAAACACGGCGTGCGTATGCGAGTCGACCAGGCCAGGCGTGACAACGTGGCCGCTCAATTCGACCCGCTCAGCGTCAGGGAAGCGGGCACGGAGCTCGTCGCGCGGGCCAACAGCTTCCACAAGCCCATCGAAGATCGCCACGGCACCCTCTTCCACCAGGCCGATGCGCGACATGGCCTCGCCCCGACGCGCTCCAGCCCCGCCGGCACAGGTCAGTACCTGCGACGCTTCCAAGACGAGCCGTCCAGGTTCAGCCATCGGCCATCGGGATCTTGACTCCCTGCACCCGCGCCGTCTCCAGCGCACTTTCGTACCCCGCGTCCACGTGCCGGGCCACGCCGATCCCCGGATCATTGGTCAGCACACGTTCCAGCCGCCGCGCGGCTTCCGGGGTGCCGTCGGCAACGATAACCTGCCCCGCGTGCAGCGAGTCGCCGATCCCCACGCCACCACCGTGGTGGAAGCTCACCCAGGTCGCGCCGCTCGCCACGTTGAGCATGGCGTTGAGCAACGGCCAATCGGCGATCGCATCGCTCCCATCCTTCATCCCCTCGGTCTCGCGGAACGGACTGGCGACCGAGCCCGTGTCCAGGTGATCCCGGCCGATCACGATGGGCGCCTTCACCTCACCGCTGGCGACCAGATCGTTGATGGCCAGCCCGAACTTCGCCCGCTCGCCCTGCCCCAGCCAGCAGATCCGCGACGGAAGTCCCTGGAACTCAACCCTCTCGCCGGCAAGCCTGATCCAGCGGCCCAGCGCCTCGTCATCCGGGAACAGCTCGAGCACCAGTTCGTCAGTCCGATGGATATCCGATGGTTCGCCGGACAACGCCGCCCAGCGGAAGGGTCCTTTGCCCAGACAGAAGAGCGGTCGCACGTAGGCCTGAACGAAGCCGGGGAAGTCGAATGCGTTCTCGACGCCGGCGTCACGGGCCTGAGCCCTGATGTTATTCCCGTAGTCGAACACAATCGCGCCCTGACGCTGCAGCTCGAGCATCCCGCGCACGTGCGCGGCGACGGAATCCATCGCCCGCTCCACGTAGCGTTCGGGATCGCGTTTCCTGAGCTCGGCCGCCTCCTGTACCGACAGCCCCTGCGGCACGTAGCCGTTCAGCGCGTCGTGTGCGCTGGTCTGGTCGGTCACCAGATCGGGAACGATCCCCCGCTGCGCGATCTCCGGCACCACATCGGCACAGTTGCCCAGCAGTCCCACCGACAGCGCCTCGCCGCGCTCACGCGCCGCCAGCACCAGATCGAGGGCCTCATCCAGGCTCTCCGAGGCCCTGTCGAGGTAGCGAGTCTCGAGGCGCCGCTGGATTCGCGCGGGGTCGACCTCCACGCCCAATAAGACGCCGCCATTCATCGTCGCAGCCAGCGGCTGGGCGCCGCCCATGCCGCCCAGTCCGCCCGTGAGCACCAGTCGTCCCGAGAGCGAGCCGTCGAAATGTTCACGCCCCGCAGCCGCGAACGTCTCGAACGTGCCCTGCAGAATTCCTTGCGTCCCGATGTAGATCCAGGAGCCCGCGGTCATCTGCCCGTACATGATCAGGCCCTTGCGCTCCAGGTCCCTGAAGTAGTCCCAGGTAGCCCACCGGCCGACAAGGTTCGCGTTAGCGATCAGCACTCGCGGCGCGTCGGGGTGTGTTCGAAACACCCCAACCGGCTTGCCGCTCTGGACGAGCAGCGTCTCGTCATCCTCGAGTTCACGCAGCGACTTGACGATCGCGTCGAACGCCTCCCACGACCGCGCCGCTTTACCCGACCCTCCGTAGATGATCAGCTCGTCCGGCTTCTCAGCCACTTCCGGGTCGAGATTGTTCATCAACATCCTGAGCGCCGCCTCCTGCTGCCAACCCTTACAGGAGATTTGTGTGCCGCGCGCCGCGCGCACCGTTCGCCGTGCACCGACCACCGTGGACATCGGTTCCTCCACTTGCTCCGGCTATTTAGCCTCAATTAGGCTCGTGACCATCTAATCATCATACGCGAATACGGCAAGCGCGATCACCCGCTCTCCTGCCGGTAGTCGAACTTTACGTCCCGCAGATCCTTGAGGTTGACCTGAAAACTGAACACGAAGTTCCCGTTAGCCGCTCTCGTGAACGCGAATGTCGCCGACCAACGATGCAGGTCTCGCCTCAACGTGAGTATCTGATCCACGAAGTCACCCTTCGTCAAGTCGTACTGGGTGCGCCACGCCAAAGTCCAATTCTGCGTCGGGCTGAACCCGAGGTTCGCCCTTATCGACTGACGGTCGGCCGGCGGTTGCTGTCCGATCGCGGGCCGCTGCTTCAACAGGCTATAATCAAGGCTCAGGCTCCAGGGCCGGCGAACTCCACTTTCGCGCTCTTCGCGGGGTCGCTCTTCTCCCTCCAGCGTCGGCACGATCCCCTGCGGCCCGAAGTCCTCGAGCGCCTCAGTTTCCGGTATGATACCCGGAGTCCGGCCGATGCCGGTACTCGGACCTCCAAACAGACCGGCGAACGTCCGCTCACCCAGAGAGAAACTCACATTCAGCTGAGTCAGGAAGGGATCGAAGACACGGCCGGTTGGCCTCTCGTCGAACAGGTCGTGCTCGACACGCAGAGTCAGCCCTCTAAGCAGGTCCGACGTCATGTTGTTCGACACCCGATCAGTTATCAACTTCCCAGCGACGAAGTCGTAGCTGAGCGGTGTGGTTCGGATGGCCAACAAGGTGATCTTCCGCGCCTCGGGTGGCTGGCGGGTCTGCAGCGTGTCCTCGGGTGCCCTTTCCTCATCTAACTCCTTACGTGGCTTGAGCTTGGCCTCGAACGTCTGGGACAGGTTCACCGCCAGCATGTGTCTCGCCTCGGCCGTGACCTGACCGATAATCCCCTCCAGCTCGGGATTCGGCGTAACCTTCGGGCTGTAATTCCAACTGAACGAAGGAGAGAACTTGTGCCGGATTCTCTGCGCCGGCCCGATGCCCGGGAAGAAGCCGAACAGGTCGGCGTTCAGCGTTGCGTTTGCCGAGATGCGCGTCGGTGCCGCCACGAAATCGAGGCCGGTTTGGTTGGAGCGGAAGCGAGAACCCTCCAGACTCACAGCCGGCGTCAGGCTTGTGGAACCGACAAGACGCTGACGGTACCCCAGTGACATCCGCCACGAGAGCGTCCCCTCCGTTATGTTCGGGCCGATCACCACACTGATCGGGGGAACCGGATCGATCCCCTCATCCGGCGAGATGGTCACCGTGTCGGGTTTGTCTATGACTTGCTCGCGGTACGATGCGCTGGAATTCCAGTTCAGAAAGCCCAGGGCCACGTTAGACTGCACTCCCGAGGCAGTTACCTTACGATCCGGCTGGAGCGGGGCTTGAACGAGCGTGCGGGTTAAGTTCGTGCTTCCCGACCAGGTAAGCCCGTTGTACCAGCGAGCTTCCAGCGGGGACCGCGCCGGAGTCAGCACGATCGGCGATAGCGTTATCGAAAACTGGGGTAGCGTCGTCGTAGTCGGTTCGCCCGCCGAGATCGCCGAATCGCCTGCCGAGATCGGCTGAATCCGCTGCCCGCTGAGGTTCAGCATACCCCAGTCGAATCGCCGGGTGAACCCGATGTTCGAGCGGATCTGCTGCGTCAGACGCTCCGGATTGAACTCGGCCTCACGCTGGAACTGCTTGCTCGAGACGTACTGTATCGATGCCCGCATGTCGCTCCGCTCACCGAACTTCTGGCTGTGGTTCCAGGCCGCTGATATCTCCCTGGCACCGTCGGGCAGCAGGAAATGGGAGTATCCGAGGCGCCCGTCTAGGAATTTCTTGCGCGAGCGATAGCGGAAGAACAGGTCGAAGCGTGTCCAGGTGTCGCTCCACCAGTCCATGCTGAACTGGGCATCCATGTAGTCGCTGATCGCCCAGTAGTATCCGATGTTCGAGATGTGACGGTTACGGCCGCTCGAATTGCGCACGATGTCGTTGACACCGAATCGCAGCGTCAGGATTCCGCTGTGACGGCCTTGCCGTATATCCTGGGCGATGAACGGGAACCAGAAGACCGGAACGTCGCCGAAGTAGAGGCGGACGGGCCAGGCCACGACGATATGTCCCAGTACAAGCTTTATCCTGTCCGACTCGAAGCGGTAATGCGGCTCGGGAAGGTCACAGGATGTGAAGAACCCGTCCTCGACCCACAGGGTATCGGTGCCCTCCAGGGTGAAATTACCCTCCACGTTCCAGGCTTCCCAGCGGGTGCGACCGCCTATGACCGTGCCGATCCTCCGCTCTGTATTGTAGTAGAGTGGGCCTTCCTCGCTGGTCACTTCCTCGCCTTTGGCGTTCACGAGCTTGGAGCTGCCGTAGCCGATGAAGTACTTGTTCTCGCCATCGTAGACAACGGAATCCGATGCCAGTTTCTCGCCAGCACGGTCTATGTTCGCCCGCTGTCTGATATGGATCGATCGATCCTGCGTCGAAAACTGAAGCGTGTCGCCGCGATAGATGACGGGACGATAGCCCGGCCGTTCCACGAGAGCCTGCATGATCGGGTCGGGATCGGGAAAAGGATCGCTCGGAACGGCTAGCGAGTCCGCCTCGAGAGAGTCGGCCGCGGCCCCCGCGCTGTCGCGCTGTGCGGGAGGCGGCTCTCGCCCCTCCTTCACGTCCCGGCCCCTCCTGGCTCGCACCCTGCTAGTGTCCTGCCGGACTGAGTCCTGCACGAAAGTCGCCACACCGGATAACCCGGGCGCCGTCGTCGCGGCTCTTGATTCGGAGACGGATGCAGGCAGATAAGCCAGCGTGATCGCCATCGATGCGACCAGCGCGCGCGGCAGGGTGCTGTCAGTCCGCGGTAGCTTGCGGGCTGCGCTCGGCGATTTGCCGGCGATCCACCACAGCGACGAGCAGAATCGAGAACTCATACAGAAGTACGAGCGGCCCCATCATCATTAACATAGTGAGCACGTCGGCCGGCGTCAGGACGGCCGAAAGAGCCGCAACACCGACAATCGCATGCCGCCGAAATCGTCTCAACGTTTCTGCCGTAATGATGCCGAGGAACGAGAGCAGCAGTGAAACGAGCGGCAACTCGAAGATGACGCCAAACGCCAGAATCAACCGCGTGGCAAAGCGCAGGTACTCGCCGATGGTGATCATCGGAGTGAGCGCTCGCGTCTGAAAGCCGAGCAGGAAGCGCAGACCCAGCGGCAATACCATGAAATAGGCCATCGCCACGCCCAACAGGAAAAGCACAAACCCTCCCAGCACCGCAGGAATCACCACCTTCTTCTCGCGCTCGAACAGCGCCGGTGATAGGAACGCCCAGACATGGTAGATGATGATCGGCAGTGCGGAGATGAGTCCCACAACGAACGAGAGCTTCAGCGTGACCGACATCGGCTCGGTGGGGCTCGTGAACAGCAACTGACCATTCGGGATGATAGACGTAAAGTCCGGCGAAGCGGAGAGGTCCTCCATGGCTGAAACGAAGGGCCTCTTGAGCAGGCCGATGACATCGAAGTACGTGACCAGGAAGAAGCCCACGACGGACAGGCCCAGCACCGCCACACTCACCCATATGAGCCGCGAGCGCAGTTCCTCGAGGTGATCGAGGAACGGCATCTCCCCCCTGGCCCGGGTCTCCGTCACCTCTTGCTCCTCCTGTCCTGGCGGTTCTTCTCGGGCCCATCTTCCGACAGCGCAGATTCGAGGAAATCGAGCTGGGCGGCGTCGTATTCCCCACGCGCCGCAAGCTCACGGATTGTCTCCAAGTACTCCTCAGGGTCCTGAAAGTTCGTATACACTGACGCGAAGCGAACGTATGCCACCTGATCCAAGTCCCGCAGGGCGTCCATCACGTGCTCACCGATCTGCCAGCTCTCTACCTCGCCCGACTCGCTCCGCTGCAGGCTTTCTTCTATCCCGTCGGCGATATCCTCAATCTGCTTCAAGGTAATAGGCCGCTTCGCGCAAGCCACCTGAATCGACCGAATCAGCTTCGCTCGATCGTACGGCTCGAAGCCTCCGTCCCGCTTCATGATCGACAGAGGGCGTTCCTCGACGACCTCGTACGTCGTGAAGCGATCACCGCACTGCTGACATTCGCGCCTGCGGCGTACGGCACGCCCCTCGCGACTCGTCCTCGAGTCGACGACCCTATTCTTCGTGTGACCGCAATAGGGACAGCGCATTTCATTTAAGGGAAGGGATAGGTTGCCCGGCGACCCCGCCGAGCACAACGCTAGCGGCAGTTCAACCGCTCAGCACGATCGCGGGCGAACCGGGATTCGTCGCTCCGCGGATAGCCTGCCAGCACACGTTGGAAATACTGACAAGCGCTGTCTTTGTTCCCTCGCTCTTCCTGCAAGAGCCCCGCCTTGTAAAGTGCCCTTGGCGCCGCCCTCGAGTTGGGGTACAGCTCCATCACACGGTTGTACCCCCGTATCGCCAGCTCTTCGTCACTCTCTTCGCGATAGGTTTCGGCGAGATAGTACTGAGCATCGGGAGCCAGCTCATCACCGGGATAGGTGACGAGGAACTCCTGGAACCCGGTCCTCGCGGTGTTGTAGGCCCCGCGACGGAACTGCTCGATGGCCGCAGCGTAGAGGGAGCGGGCGTCTCCGCCCGCTCCCTCCGCCGGTTCACCTCCACCCGCAGTGACGCTGTCGGCCCCGGGCATCACGCCTGCCTCAAGCCGGTCCGCCTGCCGCTGCCCCATACGCTCGCGCAGGCTGTGCAGCGCGATCTGGCTCTGGCCCAGGAGTTCCTGGATCTCTACGAGTTGGCGCTCCATATCGTCCAACTGGCGCAGAAGGTCACCGCGCACGGTGACGAGCAAGGCATTCTGTCGCTCGAGCGCCAGCGAAACCGAGCTTTCCAGCTCAGTCGTCGTGGCCGCCACCGAATCTTGCTTGGCCCGCAGCGATGCCAGCTCCGCCTGAATGCTGTCGACATCCTTCTTGGTAGCGCAAGCGACAGCACCCGCCAGCGTGAGGACCGCGAACAGTCCAGCGGCACGCACCCTCATACGGCGTAGTCCTCGAAAGAGACTAGTCTCCAGCCCCTAGTCGCCCGTAGTTGGCAATCACGAAATCGTCACGGCGGTTTTGTGCCCACGCTTTTTCGTTCTGCGCCTTATCGAGCGGTCTCTCCTCGCCATAACTGATGACCGTGAAGCGACTCGCATCGAGACCGTAGCTGATGAGGTAACGACGCACGGCCTCCGCACGACGCTGCCCCAGCGCGAGGTTGTACTCGGCAGAGCCGCGATCGTCGGCGTTCCCCTCTATCTTGATCGTGATATCGGGGTACTCACGAAGTACGCTCACCTTACGCTGCAACACCGGCTCAGCGTCGGACCGAAGATCCGACTTGTCGAAATCAAAGAAGACCCGCTCGGTAACGATGGTCACCACTCGATCGCGCTCTGCCTCTCGACGACGCGCCTCTTCCGCCTCAGCACGACGTCTCGCTTCCGCCGCGCGAGCCGCGCTGTCCGCCGCCGCGTCCCTGGTGTCCGCCACCTGAGGCTCAGGCTCCGGCTGCGGTTCAGCTTCCGGAGTGCCTCCACCGCAACCCGCGATGACCAGCGCCAGCGCGATCGCGCCCAGCCAACCCACGTTCTTTCTCCAAATGCTCGCCATAAACCGCTCCCTAAGGATTGTCGCTGCCTGACCCCACAGCAGCTTCATTTGATGGGTATGGGTAAGTGTAAGACAAGGAATCTAAGTTGCCAGACCAGGCAGGCAAGCGCACGGCCCGCCCTCGGACCAGCTCGCGAATCCGACCGCTCACGACGTCGAGAACCCAGAGCCCGTCCGAGCCGCTGCGAGTGGACGAGAAGACAATGTGCCGGCCGTCCGGCGCCCAACTCGGATCCTCATTGCGGCTCACCTGCGTGAGCTGTCGAAGCCCCCGGCCATTCGGTGCCACGGTGAGGATCTGGGCCGTACCCTGGACCCAGCCGTGGAAGGCAATCCGATCACCTTTGGGCGACCAGTCCGGGCCCGCGTTATGGACACTGCGGTCATAGATATACGGCGTGACCAGCTCTGCCGAGACATTCTGCATATCTTTGACGAAGATGTGCAGCTGGCCCAGCCGGTCCGAGTTGAAGGCGATCCTCTTGCCGTCCGGAGAGAAAGTCGGTGACAGAGCATTAGAGTACCTAGCGAAGGTCGCCCGCTCCGGACAACAGCGCCGGGTCAGATCGTAGGTGAATATTTCCGTTCGACCTTCCACCGTTGAGCCGAACGCAAGCACAGTTCCGTCGGGCGAATACGCCGGCGTCAGATCCATACCGGGAAGATCGATCAGCACGGTCGAGCGGCCCGGGTTCAGGCTGAACTCGTAGATGGCGGGATCTCCGCCCTTGTACGACATGTAGGCGATCCGATCGCCGGAGGGAGACCAGGCGGGTGAGAGGGCGATCGAGCTGTCATTGGAGAGACGGCGTACTCCGTAACCATCGCTATCGACCACGTAGATCTCCGAGCCCCCGGGTCCTTCAGCTACGTAGGCGACCTTGGTGGCCGCTATGCCCGTGCTGCCCGAAGCCCAGGCCACCACGTTATCGGCCGCGATGTGGAGTGCCAATCGCATGTCCGGGTGGTGGAGTGGCGGCAGCTCGAAGGCCTGCACTTCCTGGAGCAGCTTGAAAACGACGTCGTGCAGGGACAGCCGTAGAACCGGCGAGTCCGGCGGTCCTTCGATCGCCGCGATCAGAAGCCAGACAGCACCCAGTTGGTCCCAGAGCGCATAGTTGACCGGTCCCTTGAGGGGCACGTCTTCGCCCACACCGATGACCTGAAAACGGTCACTCTGGTCGAGGTCCCGGAGAATGATTGTACGAGCGCTGTCCGCCAGATCCCTGAGCTCATCCGGGGCCGCGATCGGCGGCATGACGATTCCCGGTCGGAACGCGGGTTGGTAAACGATCCCCACCCGAACATCGGTGGGAATGCTGTCACGCTCCGGTTCCTGTGCCACGCCCGGGTCAGGTGCCAGTATCAGCGCAGCGACGAGCAGGGCAGTCGCCCTAACGAAGAGCGCTTGTCCCACAGGCGCCGGCGCTCCCCACGAGCCGGGCCTGATCATCCGACCGGCGAGTCGCATTGAAAGACGCATCTATCGGAGCTCACAGCTTTCTAGTATCGAGTCGGGTCGAAGAAGAACGATATCCGCAGCCGGTCCGACGGGTAGTCGTCCGGCAGCGGACCGAACGTTCCCCGTCGACCTGCCGCCTCGATAGCCCCACGGGCCTCGAGGTCGAACGCCGGACTACCGGACCGCCGAACCCACGCAACGTCATCCACCGACCCGTCCCGCAGAATCGTGAACGCGAGCTCGGCGCGCAGACGGCCACCCGCCGGCGGTCGCCAGTGCCGCTTGATCTGCAAGATAACATTCGCCAGATACTCCGGGTACGGGAAGGGCGCGCCTTCCAGTCGCACCGGCAAGCCCTCCACTCCTTCCCGGCTCTGCTCCGGAGTCGCCGCTGGCTTCACTTCCACGGGAGGTTTGGGCTCTTCCTCCGCTTCCTCTCTCTCTTTCTCTGGCTCGACCGGCCTGCTCTCCTGCCGCGGTTTCTTGGCCGGCGCGACCTTCGTCTCCACGGGCCGCGCCTGCGGCTTCTCCTCCGGCGCCGGCCGTGGTCTGTCTGGCACCGGGACAGTCCGGACAGGAGCTTCGCGCGGCGCTGCCACGAGCTCGACCTGATAGACCTGCGGCGGAGGAGGAATAGCGAGGCGATTCGCTCCCCAGAACACGAAGATCAGGACGATTGTATGGACGCTCAGCGAGCCGACCACCGCGCGTGCCGGCACTCCGTCCCCGGCGCCGCGGGGCTCCCGGCGGACGATCAGTCGAGCCATCGACTCAGCGCCTCGAGGGCACTTCCGGCTCAGCGATCAAGCCGACCGCATCGATCTCAGCGGATTTCAGAGCTGCGATCACCTTCAATACGATCCCGTAAGCCGCACCCTCATCACCCTGCACGTATACAGCCGGGGTGCCCTTCTGCGTCCAGACATCCCGAATGGCCGCCTTGAACTCATCCAGGGTGACCGGTGCGTCGCCGATATAGATCGCGCCGTCACGATCGATCGACACCACGATCGCCTCACTCGCCGGAAGGGGTGCGACCTCCGCCTTGGGGATCTGCACCTGCACACCGCCCTGCATTATCGGCGCCGTGATCATGAAGATCACCAGCAGCGTGAACGCGACATCGACCAGATTGACCAGGTTGATGTCAGCCGTGAGGGGCATCGACCGACCATCGTACAGCCCTCTGAACCGCGCCATCAGATCTTTCCCTCTCGGGCGAGCGCACCAATGAACTCGTGGGCGAACCCCTGCAGCTCGCCAGCGAAGAGCCCCAGCCTGCTAGCGAAGTAGTTGTACCCGATGACTGCTGGAATCGCCACGGCCAGTCCGGTCACGGTCGTGATCAATGCCTCCGCAATGCCCGGGGCCACAGCCGCGATACTGGCTGTCCCCAGTACGGAGATCCCCACGAACGCGTCCATCACGCCGACCACCGTGCCCATGAGCCCCAGCAGCGGGCTCACGCTCGCTATGATCGCGAGCCAGGGCAGCCCATGCGCCATCACATCCTGCTCACCCACTTGCTCTTTCTCCAGCACCAGACGCAACGTTTCCACCTGAGCGGCCGACAACCCTCCACCGGGATTCTCGCTGCGCGGCTGCAGGCCAGAGAAGAAGTTCATCCCGTGCCTAAACACGCGAAGATAAGGCGAGTCCGCGAGCGCGATGACCGCCTTGTAGGCCTCATCGAGGTGCTGAGCCTGGGCCACCTGGCTGAGGAATTCTTCCTCGAGCAGGCGAACGCGACGAAACTGGATCCACTTCCAAATGATCAAGATCCACGACGCCAGCGAGAAGACCACGAGCACCGCCAGAATCACCTTCGTCACGACGGTGGCACCCGCCACCATGTCCCAAGCAGTGCTCGGCAGGGGGGTGGGGGTCTGCAGTACGGCCACCGACAGCAGAACCATCACTCTGCCCCCTCGGCGATCCACTGATACGTCCGCCTCAGCCCGTCGGCCAGTTCCACCTCCGCCTCCCATCCGAGACCCTTCAGTCTATCACATACTAAACAGTTCCACTCGAGTTCACCGGACCGCGCCGCTGCGTACTCCACATGAACGCTTCGACCGGCAGCCGTCATCAACCCCCCGGCAAGCTCGTTCACACTAGTCTCGTTGCCGGTGCCAACGTTGAAGGCCCTGTCGTCAAGCTCGTTCCCGTCGCTCAACGTTGCTTCTGAAACCAGCATGTTGGCCTGGACCACATCGCCTACGTACACGTAGTCACGCGTCTGCTCGCCATTGCCGAAGATGGTTATCGGGTCATCCCTCAAGATCCGGTTCGCAAAGATCGCCACCACGCCCGCCTCCCCGTGCGGGTTCTGCCGCGGCCCATACACGTTGGAGTAGCGGAGAGCGGCGTAGTCGAGTCCATGCAGCAGGCGGTAACAGCGCAGGTAGTACTCACCTACCAGCTTGCTTACCCCGTAGGGCGACTCTGGTCGCTTTGGCGCCGTTTCCGGTATGGGACGCTGGTCGGCGTTGCCATAAACGACGCCCCCCGACGAGACGAAGACGATGCGCTTGGTGCCCGATGCTTTGGCCGCATCCAAAACGTTGAGCAAGCCCACGATGTTGACATCGGCATCGAACCGCGGCCGCGCGACCGACACTCTGACATCGATCTGTGCCGCGTGATGATTCACCAGATCGAACCCGCCACGCTGCTCGAACAATTGGAGGAGTCGTTCGTCGCGCACATCCAGCTTGACGAATTCGACGCCCTCCGGCACGTTCTCGATCCGGCCGGAGGAAAGATCGTCCACTACCGTCACCGACCAGCCACACGAGCGGTAGGCATCGGCAATGTGTGAGCCTATGAAGCCAGCACCACCCGTGACGAGAACCGTCTTAGCTTTCATCACCCTCTCCCATCCCCTCCTCCTCCATGGCGAACAGATACCGCGCCGCTTCCAAGATGTCGTGCTCGCGGCCGTCTTCCGCTGCCGCGCGCATACGCGCCGTCGGCTGGTGCAGGATCTTCTGCAGCAGGTCCCTCGTGAGGCGCTCGACGCGCTTGCAGTCTGCCTCGGAGAGAGTCTTCATCTGGGACAGCGCCCGTTCGAGCTCGGCCCGGCGCATATCCTCGGCCCGTTCACGCAACCGTCGAATGAACGGAACTGCCCGGAGACCGGAGTACCAGCGCCAGAAATTGTTCACTTCATCCTTGATGATCACCTCGGCCGCGGGGAGCTCCGCCTTCCGGCGCTCGAAATTGGCGCCGACTATCTGCTGCAAGTCATCGATGCTATAGAGAAAGACGTTCGGCAGATCGCCGACCGCGGATTCCACATCCCTTGGAATCGCTATATCGATGAAGAACAGCGGCGACTTGAGCTTTCTTGGCATCCTCCGCCGGAATTCTTCCAAGGTTATCATTGCGTGAGGCGCTGCCGTCGACGTGATGACGATGTCTACTTCAGGCAGGTATTCCCACAAATCGGAGAAAGCGACGCTCGTCCCACCGAGTTTCTCCGCGACCTTCTGCGCGCGTGCGACACTGCGGCTGGTCACCAGAACACTCATCACGCCTTCCTCGACCAGGCACTGAAGCGTGAGCTCTCCCATATCGCCCGCACCCAGCACCATGCCCCGCCGGCCACGTAGCGAGCCGAAGATCTTCTTGGCCAGTTCCACCGCCGCCGACGGGATCGACGCCGCACCTTCCGAGAGCCGTGTTTCGGTTCGCACGCGGCCGCCGACTGAAAGAGCGGACTGGAACAGCCGGTTGAACACGGCGCGCACCGCCTGGCGCTGTCCCGTCAGGCTTCGCGCCGTCTCGTACGCATCGCGCACCTGGCCCTGAATCTGCACTTCACCGAGCACCATGGAGTCGAGTCCGGAGACGACGCGATAGAGATGCTCTACCGCCTCCAGCCCACGCTTCACATAGACGTAGCGCACGGCGGGGTTGGGAAGCCCATCCGCCTGATCGGCGAGCGATTGAATCACGCTGGGAATGGCGGCTTCGGGGTCGGTGAGATGCAGGTAGAACTCCGTCCGGTTGCAGGTGGAGATGAGCGCAGCTTCCACCACGCCTTTGCTCTCAAGCACATGTGCGAGTGCGTCAGATATCTCGTTGGAGGCGAAAGCGAACCGCTCCCGGATTGCGATCGGCGCCGTGTGATGACTCAGTCCGACTACTGCGAACGGCATACCCAGGCCTCAGATCCGCCTGCCACGGCGAATTCGCGTTAGGCCCTCCCGGAGATCCTGGATCACCCTGGAAGCCTCCCCACCC
>FXBF010000195.1_pt1 | contig 19308 bp, 15 predicted proteins | sample 5335321 | NCBI WGS metagenome assembly FXBF01 (sample SAMEA103928391, study PRJEB20085) | sediment metagenome | isolation source: sediment
AGACAGCCCCGCCGGATTTTCCGTCTTTCCCCGCCAAAGTGTATCCCCCCTTACAGCGTTCCGCACGATACGGGCGATCGGTGCTGCGCGTTCCTAGTGCGAAGAGCCACTCGTCCGTTCTGTGGAGGATGAAAGCGTGAAACGCATAGCCTGGCTACTGATCGTCGTCGTGTCCGTGACCGTGGGCTCGCCTGCGGGCTCGGAGACGAGCGGTCTCGCCAGCAGCGGTCGATTCCGAAGTCTTGTCTTTGCACCCGCCGTCGCCGACAATCTCGCCCTGTTCTTCGAGAAGTTCGACACGGAGCTCGTCCTCTGTCTGGAGGGAGAACGGCGCGGTGCCGACCTGTACATCACCGATTTTCGCGTGCCCCACATCTTCATGTCGGAGACGGGCCGCGTTCAGGCGGCCAGCTGCCGGACAGGCTCCAGGTCGGTGGGAACCTGGCACAACCACCCCGCGCCGCGCCTGCGTATGGCGAGCGCGCGGCCTGACGTCCTGGCCCGTAACTGCTATCTCTCGCGCACCGATATCACGGACTTCCAGCGACGAACGGAGGCGCAGGTGACCGTCGTCTCGTGTGCTCCGCGCACCTACGCCTACTGGCGGCGCGATGATGTAGAGCGGGCTGCCGGCGAGGTGGCTCTGCTACCACCACCGGTGGGGCAACTGGTGCAGTCCGAGGTTCAGGACGATCAGAGGACCCGCGGCCTCACACAGGCCCGCGGGCGGTGACGATCCGCACTTCCTCCAACTCCGCATCCAGTCGCAAAGCTGCTTCATCCCGCCGCGATTCAGTCTCATAGGCGGCGAACAACGCCGAGCCACTTCCCGACAGGAGTGCTAGTTCCGGCTGCGTCCGGTCTAACTTGTCCCGGAGCGAGCGGAGCAAAGGGACGCGGGTGAAGATGACGGGCTCGAAGTCGTTTCGTGCCAGAGACCGTAAGTCGCTCCAGCTCCATCGTGCCGACTCGAGGAGAGCGGGCGGTTCGGCCGTCGGGGTGTCGGCCGTACCCGCATGATCCTCGTCCCACCAGGCATAAGCCTCCGCGGTGGAGACCCGGACATCGGGCACCAGCAGCAACATGGGCCGAGCCTCCAGAGACGGCCTCGAGACGAGATGATCTCCGCGGTCCACGGCGAGCGCGAGCGGAGCATCCGCCGTGAAGAATGCGACGTCGGCGCCCAGGCCCGATGCCAGCCGCCCCAGCTCGTCTGGCTCCAACGGGCCCATCCGACCCGCTAGCAGCCGCAAGACGGCGGCCGCGTCGCTCGACCCACCGCCGAGGCCCGAACCGACCGGTATCCGTTTGTGCAGCTCTATGGCCGCGCCGCAGGCAGCGGCGGAGCGCTCCAGGAAAACGGCGGCCGCGCGCGCCGCGAGATTGTCGGGCGCTTCCGGAACCGGCTCCCCTCCGCTCACGCGAATCGAAACGCCGGGCTCTGACCGCAACCTCACGCGCACCCGGTCCGCCAGATCGATGCGGCAAAAGATCGTTTGGAGGGGGTGGAACCCGTCAGCGCGACGGGGGAAAATCCTCAGCCTCAGGTTTACCTTGGCTCGCGCCTCCGTCTCCAGCCAATCTTCAGTCACGACGACGGACGCTCTCGGCCAGAGCGTGGGCCATGATGATGCTCAAGCGCTCTCCTCCACGATCTTCTCGCTGCGCCCGACCTCTCCCCAGGAAAGCCCGAGCCGACCGAGGTAATAGAGCCCCAGAATCGTAACCGGGGCGAAGGCCCCGATATGAAAGGCCACGGCGAAGCTCACCGCCTGGCTGGCGGGCACGCCGAAGGGGCTGAGCGCCAAACGCACGCTGGCCTCGAAAGGACCGAAGAAGCCGGGCGACGATGGGATCGCAACGATGAACGCGTTGACCGCCTGGAGGAAGACCGAGCCCATGTAGCCGGGCTTCGTGATGCCGAACGCCAGCATGCCGACGTAGAGGGCCAGCGCGCCCCAGAGCCAGAGGACGAACGACCAGGCGAACCCCGCCGCTACCAGGCCAGGATTGCGCATCGCACCGAGCCCCTCGATGAAGGACTCCATGACCTGCGCGATCTTGGCCGCAGCCCGCCTCGGCAGCAGCCGGCCCACGGTGCCGCGGAACAGGCGAACCGCCATCCCGGGCTTCCAGATCATGATCAGCAGCGCCGCGCAGGCACCGCCGAATATGACCAGCACCAGCAGGATCTTGCCGGCCATCTGATCGCCAAGTCCCGGCGCGAGCCGGAAGCCGGGCAGGAAGAGAGGAGCGGCCAGGAACACGGTCAGAGTCAGGCCATCGAACAGGCGCTCCACCACCAGCGAGCCGAACGACGCGCTCACGCTGATCGGCTGGCTCCGGCTCAGCGCGTAAGCCCTGGCAAACTCGCCGACACGCGCCGGTAGCAGGTTGTTGGCCATGAACCCAATGCAGGTGCTCCCGAAGCGGGCGTTGAAGGACGGATTGGCGAGCGCCGGCTCGAGGAACACCTTCCAGCGCGCAGCGCGAATCAGAAACCCCGCGGTCTGGATAGTTATGGCCAGAGAGAGCAGCCAGAGGTTGGCCGTGCGCACGTACTGCCAGACCTCGCTCAGCGAGACATCGTGGAGGGCCCAGTAGAGCAGAAGGAGGCTGACGGCGAGCCCGATCACCGTCTGCCAGCCGCGTGTCATCGCGGGCCCGTCTTCTCCAGTGCGTGCTCGACCAGGTCAAGCGCCTCCTCGAGGAGCAGGTGAGCCCGTCCGAAGTCCGGATCGACGACCTGAAGGAGGTCTTCCGCTTCACTGGACAGCTCCCTGGCCCGGGACAGCGCATCCTCCGCCGAGTACGTGAGCGACTCGATTTCTACCACGCGATCTGTGGCCGGTTGCGTCAGCGCCTCCAACGAGTCTTCGGCGCGATCGATCGCGTCGCGGCGATCCTGGTCCTCCGACGCGTCCAGATAGGAGCGCAGCGCCTCCGCCGTCGCCTCGAGCTCGACGACGAGTGAATCGAGTCGCCACGTGGGGCTGTCCAGCGCGGCCCGCACGGCTGCGCCGGCCCGGCGCGCGACTCTTCCCAAGTCGGTATGGCCGAAGGTGACAGCCCGCTCCCGCAACTGCCGAAACGTGTAGGCAAGTCGCTCACCGGCTCTCTCGACTCCAGTTCCGCCGAGCGCCATCTCCATGCGAAGCCGCTCGATGGTATCGAGGCTACCCGTCGCTTCCAGGGCGAAGAAGGCTTCCCATGAGCCCGCTCCCTGCTCCGCCATCGGGCAGTCTTCGATGTGCGGGCCGGGATCATCGTAAAAGAGGTCGCTGATCCAGGTGACCTGACGCTGTGTGGCGGTCTCCAGGACCTGGTCCTTCAGATCCTCGATCTCGCTCCCACCATAGAGCGCCGGCCCCGGCTCTCCACCGCGAATCAACTCTGTGGCCACATCGCTGAGGGCCTGCTGAGCGCGGCGGAAGAGGACGAGATGTCCGGGTCCGACGGTGGCGCTCGTGTCGGCGATCCTCAGTATCACCTCCTCCACGGCGGCCACGGCCGCACCGACCGACGGGATCTCGTCCACACCCTCGATCCCCCTGAGCGGGCGGATGCGCCGCAGCAGCTTCTTCAGCGGCTCGCGATTCCGGGGATCGCGCTCGAGAATTCCAAGCGCATCGCCGATCTCAGAAGCGAGGCCACGCAATTCCGTCCCCAGGTAGCGCCGGAATCGCTCGTCGTCTTTCGGCGGCGGCGGGACGGCCACCGACTCGCCCAGCCGCCGCGCCAGCGCCTCAGCCCGCTCGGCCAGGTCCGGAGGCGGCGCCTCCACGGAGTCGACCATCTCCCTGGTCTCGGCCAGGGCCGATGCGAGAAGCTCCTGCAGATCCAACCCCCAGTGGCGCCGACCCGCAGACAGGTCGTCCGCCAGCGCTTGCACCGCGCCAGCGACCCGCGCGATCGCGTCCTGATCGGCCATCCTCGCGCTGCCCCGCAGCGCCCGGGCCAGCCGTCTCAACTCATCGGCGTCAGGCGCGCCCGGCGCCTCGAGCGCCCGTTCCAATTTCTGTAAGTAATCGCCCGCCTCGTCGGCGAAGAACTCCAGCAGCGTCCGCGGCATCTCTCTAACCCCCCAACCTGCTTCGCGCCTCCAGCACGAGTTGCAGCATCTCACGAACAGCTCGCTCCATGCCGACGAGAATCGCCCGGCTAACGACCGAATGTCCGATGTTCAACTCTTCAATCTCAGCGATCGCCGCCACCGGCGTGACGTTCTCGTACGTCAGGCCGTGACCGGCGTGCACCGCCAGCCCCACCTCTCGCCCCAGTGAGGCGGCGTTCTTCAGGCGTGTCAACTCTCTCTCACGACCATCCAGCGAAGCGTTCGCATACTCGCCTGTGTGCAATTCTATCGCGTCCGCGCCAAGCTCTCCAGAGACGCGGATCGTATCTTCGACGGGATCGATGAACAGCGAGGTGCGGATGCCGGCATCGCGCAGCCGGGTGAGCGCGTCCGCCACATGCCGGCGCCTCCCCGCATCCGCGAGGTCCAGCCCGCCTTCAGTGGTGAGTTCCTCTCGCCGCTCCGGTACCAGTGTCGCCTGCATGGGACGATGCTCGACGGCGAAGTTCAATACATCCTCGGCTGCGGCCAGCTCGAGGTTCACGCCGGTCCTCACCGTCTGCAGCAATAGGAGCACATCCCTCTCGTTGACGTGACGGCGATCCTCGCGAAGATGAACCGTGATCGCCTGCGCGCCGCCCAGCTCCGCCAGGACAGCCACCCGTACAGGGTCTGGCTCGTCCGTCCTACGAGCCTGTCGAACGGTCGCAACATGGTCGAGGTTGATGTACAACCTCATCGCCGCTCGCTCCCCCCCGTCTTCGATCCGTGTATCTCTGCTTCGATCCGCGCCGCGATCCCGGCGTCGAGCCCCGCCTGCTTGCTGAGCTCGAGAGCCCGCAACGCCAGCTCCGCGTACAGATCGCGCGTCTCGCCGTCCAGCGTCGCCAGGTGCGCTTTCACCGTGTCGACATCACCGCGCGCTACGGGCCCCGTCAGCGCCCGGAGCGGGCCCAGCGTATCGAGGTTGGCGATCGCCCCGCGCCACAGCGGCTGCAGTGCGCGCGACGCTTCCTCCTCGCTGACGTTCGCCGCAGCGGCGAGCAGCCGGGTCGCCACCGCCGCGCAGGTGACAACATAATTCGAGGCGAACACACACGCTGCATGATAGCGCGCTTTGTCCCCTGCGTGAACCTCCAGCATCCGACCGCCGGCCGCTTCGACGACATCCGAGGCCGACTTCCGCGCCCCGGCGTCACCCTCGAAGGCGAAGAACGAGCCGCGCAGGCGCTCGGCGCCGCCTCCGGGCTCGGCGACCGTCTGTAGCGGGTGCAGCGAGCCGACGGCATAGCCACGTCCCGCCAGCGGGGCAAGTATTTCCGCGCGCTGCGCGCCACTGAGATGGAGGGCGGTGCAGCGATCGCCCGGTCGACCGAGCGCCGCAATCTCCGATGCGACTCCAGCGATCGCGCCGTCGGGCACAGCCAGCAGCACGCAGGTGTCCGCTGATGGCGGGCCACTCAGCCGGTTCGTATAGCTGGTGCCGGGCCATTCCAGCAGCGGATGGGCCGGCGGCCGCTCTCTCCTGCCGACGAAGAGGAGCTCACGGGGGGCGCCAGCCTGCGCGAGGACCGAACCGAGAGACAGCCCGATCCGACCCGGCCCTACGATCCAGTAGACGCCAGCCACGGTCAAGCAGCGGGTGGGGCTTCGAAGATGCCGATCTCTTCGCGCGCCCTGAAACGGCCCAGAACATCGAGCGGGAGCCTGACCTTCACCTGAATGCGAACGCCGCGGTCCTCCCTCGCCAGCACTTCGCCCTCCCGGTAGAGCTCGGCCAACAGATCTCCAGCGCTCGCCGGTACAGTGAGCAGCACGACCGGCCACCGCTCGCGGATCGCATCTCTCAACGCTCCGCGCAGCTGTTTCAAGCCTCCCGGCTCTACAGAGGAGGTGAACACGTGTGAATCGAGCAGAGCTGCGGCCCGCTCTTCGATCGCCGCCTGCTCCTCGTGCGTCAAGCGATCGACCTTGTTGAACACCACCAGCCGGCGCTCCGGGTTGAACTCAAGATCGCGCAGGACACCCTCGACCACCTCATGCTGCGCTTCCCAGAGCTCATGCGACACATCGACTACGTGGCACAACACATCGGCCTCGTTCGCCTCCTCGAGCGTCGCCCGGAACGATGCGACAAGGTTGTGCGGCAGCTTGCGGATGAAGCCGACCGTATCCGTGATCAGGGCCTGAAAGCCATCGCCGAGATCGACGGCCCGGGTGGCGGGATCGAGCGTGGCGAACAACCGGTTCTCGATGAAGAGATCCGCCCCGGATAGCCCCGCGAGTATGGAGGACTTGCCGGCGTTGGTGTATCCGACAAGGGCGACCCGGAACTCTCCGACGCGACCTTTGCGCTCGGTCTCCCGCTGACGCGCCACCTTCACCAGGCGCCGCTTCAGGTCCCGTATCTTGCGCCGGATGGTCCGCCGGTCGGTCTCGAGCTGTGTCTCACCCGGGCCCCGCAACCCGATACCACCCCGAATCCGCGACAGGTGATTCCACATCCGCGTCAGGCGCGGCATCAGGTACTGCAGCTGCGCGAGCTCGACCTGCATCTTCGACTCCGCCGTCCGGGCTCGCAGCGCGAAGATGTCGATGATCAGCTCGGTCCGGTCCATCACCCGCACACCCAGCGCCTGCTCGAGCTTCTGGCCCTGCGCAGGCGACAGGTCCTCGTCGAAGATGACCAGGCTGGCCTCGCTCCCGGCGACGACCGAGCGCGATTCCTCGACTTTGCCCGTGCCGATGTAGTATGCCGCGTGCGGCGCCTGGATCTGCTGCTGGACTTCCGCGACAACTTCGGCTCCCGCCGTGTCCGTCAGCGACGCCAGCTCGTTGAGGTGGTCGCGGGCTTCCTGCTGGCTCACACCACGGTCGGGCGCGCTAACCAGCACGGCCCGTTCCTGGGGCGTTTCGATCTCGATCAGCGCGTCGTTAGCCATCTTCACCGTTCGTCCTTCACCCGCCGTTTCGCCATCCAGTACTCCAGTCGTTTGGCGATCTCGGCCTCGAACCCGCGACCGGACGGCTCGTAGAACCGGCGGCCAGCCAGCGACTCCGGCATGTATTCCTGCGGAGCGTGGGCGTCGGGCTCATCGTGGTCGTAATGGTAGCCCCTGCCGTATCCGAGATCCTTCATGAGGCGAGTCGGCGCATTCCGTATGTGCAGCGGTGCGGGCTCCGCCGGCGTATCACGCGCCAGCCGCCAGGCCTGGCCGAAAGCCTTGTAGATCCGATTGGACTTCGGTGCGGTAGCCAGGTAGACCGTCGCCTCGGCCAGCGCCAGCTCTCCCTCTGGTGATCCAAGGAAGTGATAAGCATCCCGGGCCGCAATAGAGACCGAGAGCGCCCGCGGGTCGGCCAGCCCGATGTCTTCAACGGCCATGCGCACCAAACGCCGGGCGATGTACAGCGGGTCCTCGCCGCCATCGAGCATTCGTGCCAGCCAGTAGAGCGCAGCGTCTGGATCGGAACCTCTCACGGCCTTGTGAAGCGCCGAGATCAGATTGTAGTGCTCCTCGCCCGATTTGTCGTAACGGGCGTAGCGTCTGGGCAGCGCTTCCGCAGCTTTCTCCCGCGTGATGCGACCTCCACGCCCCACGATGGACGCCGCTATCTCCAGCGCCGACAGCGCGCCACGCGCGTCGCCGTCGGCCGCGTGCGCCAGCAGGTCGAGAGCATCGTCGTCGGCCTCGACTCGCGCGGCGGCCAGGCCGCGGCGGCTGTCCGCGAGTGCACGCTCACAGATCGTCCGGATGTCGGTCTCCGAAAGCGCCTCCAGAACCAGAACCCGAGAACGGCTCAGCAGCGCGCTGTTGACCTCGAAGCTCGGATTCTCAGTGGTGGCCCCTATCAAGATGATCGTGCCCGCCTCGACATGAGGAAGGAACGCGTCCTGCTGGGCACGGTTGAAGCGGTGGATCTCATCGCAGAAGAGAATGGTCCGCCGGCCGGTGATGCTCAACCGCTTCCCCGCCTCAGCTATGATCTGGCGAACCCGCGGGATACCCTCGGTGACCGCGCTGAAGGCGACGAAGGCCGCGTTCGTACGCTCGGCGATGATCCGGGCGAGCGTCGTTTTGCCACTGCCCGGCGGTCCCCAGAAGATGAGCGACTGAAGATCATCGCGCTCGATCATCTCGCGAAGGATTCGACCCGGGCCCACCAGGTGCTCCTGCCCGAGGAATTCATCGAGCGAGCGGGGCCGCATCCGGGTAGCCAGCGGCGCGGCGGGCGAGTTCTCGTCCGCTATGCCGCCGCCGGGAAGACGGCGCGGCTCAGCGCCGGGAAAGAGGTCCAGTTCGTCGCTCATCCTTCCGAGCCGATTCTCGCTTGGTGTCCGGGCATCACCGGGCTACATCCGTCTCCGCACAAGCTCCAGCAGCGTGTCGCGCTCGTTCAACGCGGGATCCTCGATGACGGCACCCAGACAATCGTCCAATATCCGCCTGAACTCCGGACCGGGGCGCAAACCAAGCTCTTTGAGATCGTTCCCGTCTATAACCAAACGGCCGACCGTGACCGGGTCATCCCGGCGCAGCACGTTCAGCACGGTCCGGCCCTGCGCCGCGAGCCGGGCGCGATCAGCCGGGCCGGCCTCACGACCGCGGGCTCGAGCGAAGTGCATACGCAGGACATCGCGGGCCCGGTCGGACTGCTCATCGCGCGGCACGTCGCGGAGCACATCGCGGAGCCAGCGACGGGCTGCGACCACATTCCCGGGGGCCGGCAGCGGGACCCCGAGCGCCCGGCTGAGCGCCGTGACATGCCGGATCTCGGCACTGGAGAACCGGAGCCGCCTCATCATGCTCTCGATCTGAGCGCCGGCAGGCAAGAAGAGCGCGGTAAGGCGGAGGTTCCTTCGGGCCGCAGATATGGCGTCGAGCGTGCGGAGGAGCTGGGCCCAGCCATCCTCCTCTACGCCGGCCAGTTCCGGGAACACCACGGCGAGCGCTCCCGATTCCCGGTAGAGGGCCAAGCTTCGGGAGGGGTCTGCGGCGTCGAGAATCTTGAGCAGCTCCTCCCTGATCCTCTCTCCTGACAGCCTGGGAAGCAGGGGCACCGCTTCGGTCAGCGCTTCCCAAGTGTTCTGCTCGATCTGGAAGCGAAAGCGTCCGGCGAAGCGTAGACCCCGGAGCACCCTCAAGTAGTCTTCGGCGAAGCGCTGTTTCGGGTCGCCGACACAGCGGATCACCCTGTTCTGCAGATCCTGCCAACCCGAACGCGGATCGTGAAAAATGTGGCGCAGGGGGTGATAGGCGATGGCGTTGATCGTGAAGTCGCGGCGCCCGAGATCCTCGTCGATATCGTCGGCGTACTCGACCACTGCGTGACGGCCGTCCGTCTCGATGTCGCGCCGAAAGGTGGTCACCTCATAGACCCGACCGTCGCTGCCCTTCACGCCCACGGTGCCGAACTGGATGCCGATGGGGTAGGAGGGTCTGAACATCTTGCGCACCGTTTCGGGCCGGGCCGCCGTGGCCAGGTCCCAGTCGGAGCGGGACTCGCCCAGCAGGACGTCACGCACGGCGCCGCCGACGGCCCACGTCTCGCAGTCGTCTTCCTCCAGGCGGCGAGCGATCTCGCTTACCGCGTCAGGAACATCGAGCTTCTCTGGCAGGTCCTTCACTTCACCCACAGAGGACGCTGCCGCCGTTCACGTTCAGCACTTCGCCCGTCACGTGACGCGAGAGTTTTGAACAGAGGAAGAGGATTGGGCCGGCAACATCGTCCGCGTTCCCGAGCCGACCTAGCGGTATCTCCGCGACAACCCTCTCACGCTCACCGCCCTCCAGAGCCGGGGCCGCCATGTCGGTGTCAATCCAGCCGGGGGCCACGGCGTTCACCTGGATATCGCGCGGAGCCAGCTCGACAGCGAGTGACTTCACGAACGAAATGATGGCACCTTTCGAGGCAGCGTAGTGGCTGTGACCCGCTTCACCCCGTTGCCCGGCCGTCGAGCTCACGATGATGATCTTGCCCCCATCGGCCATCCGGTGGGCCGCTTCACGCCCGGTCAAGAAAACCGAGTCGAGGTTCGTCCTCATCATCTCTTCCCACTGCTCGTTGGACATCTCGACCAGCGGGGTGTACTCCGGAGGCCAGATCCCGGCATTCGCGACGAAGATATCGAGCCAGCCGAACTCGCGGTCGCACGCCTCGAACAGTTTCGCGGCCCCGACCGGCTCGCCCAGATCCGCCGCGACCGCCCAGGCACGAACACCAGCTCTCTTTATCTCGGCCAACGTAGCCGCAGCCTCCGCTTCGTTGGCGCGGTAGCCGATCCCGACGTCCGCGCCAGCCCGGGCGAGCAAGATCGCCGTAGACCTTCCGATACCGCGGGAACCACCGGTAACGATGGCCCGTTTACCTTGCAAGTCGATCATCCGTTCTGCCATCTAGGCTCGATTCCTCTTCAGCGCTCGGGCGAGCCGAGACAAGAGCCCGCCGCGAAACTCCGCCTGTCCCACCCCGAGCGGCGTCTCATCCCGCAAGATACGCAACGGGTTCGTAGAGAGCAGAAGGCCGGCCTCCGCCCGCAGCTCACAGCTCACCAGGTAATCCCACGCCGAGCGTAGAGACAGGCAGCGACCTGGCCGAGCGTGGTTGTCCGAAGCGATGACATCGACCCAACCTTCCCGGAGGAAACGATGGGCCACCTTCTTGATGTTCTCACCGTACTCCCCGAGCAGACTGCCGGCGTTCAGCTGGAGAAGCGCGCCCGCGGCCCGCCATTCGGGGATGACGCTGAAGTTGCGGTCGTAACCCCAGTAGCGCTCGGGGTGCGCCACGACGGGCACATGGCCATTCGCACCGATGCGCCCCAGGACTTCGGCAGAGCGCGTCGGGATGGTGAAGGCCAGAAATTCCACCAACGCGAAACGGCTGCCTGCCAATCGAAGCTCTGAATCGCTCAGGTCGAGATCCGGAGTGTCGAGCCGGATCTCGTAACCACGAAACAGCTTGAGCTCCGGCAACCGCTCGCCAGCCGCGTCCAAAAGCTGCGGCCACGACTGGTCGGCGCGAGCTCGCCTCTTGCCGGCGAGATTGGATGCATTCAGGTGCGGCGTCCCGACAACCGTTGTGATGCCATCCTTGAATAGCCCTTCAAGTGTGTCGAGCGCGCTCTCCAGATCGGGTGCGCCGTCATCGACGCCCGGTATCACGTGTGTGTGGACGTCCGCCAGTCCCGGCGGCCCTTCCTGTCTGTCTCCCCGGTCAGCCGTCTCGATAGCCGTCAGCTCCTACCCACCCAGCGACCCGCAACGCGTCCGAGCTCGCCGCCCGGCCCCATGGCACGGCACCGCTCCGCCAGTGTCCCGGGGTCGGAAAACGCCGCCGCCTCACACGCGAGCGTCAGCAAGCCATCCGCCGCAAGTAGGTCGAACGCCGCATCACGACTCTTCAAACGATCGCGCACGCCTTCGAGCAACGCGGAGGCGGCCGCCATGAGCGCGTCGGGGAGATCCACCTTGGGATCGAGATTCGCGACCGCTTCCTCGAGCCGTCCTCTCAATGCTGCAGGCGACTCGGCGACCCTGAGGCGCAGCCACTCTCCGGTCGTCATGCGTTAGCCCGCTCCAGCATGGGGCGCACGATGTCGGCGACCTTCTCCAGCGCTTTCTCGGCCCGCTTCGGCTCCCCGGTGCTGGCCTGGGCCATGTGCGGTCGGCCACCGCCCTTGCCGCCGGCCAGTTTGGCCACCTCACGGACGACTGCGTCCGCCCGCATGCCTTTGCTGATCAGGTCGTCGGTGACGACGGCAAGAATGGCGTGTCGGTCACCCACCCTGGCGGCGACCACACCCACGCCTGTGCCCAGGCGCTCGCGCAGGCGATCGCCGAACGCGCGCAGGCTCTGCGAGTCGGCCGCCTCGATCACACCGGTTGCCACCTTGGCGCCGTTCACCTCGTCGGCGATCTCGACCAGCCGTGCCACCTGATCTTGCGCGGCGTTGGCCGAGGCGGCCTGCAGCTTCTCGCGCAGCTCCTTCTGTTCCGCCACCAGGCCTTCAACTCGCCGCGGGACATCGCCCGGCGGCACCTTCAAAGTGCCGCTCAACCGGCTCAGCAGGCGTTCCTGTTCTCTGACCTGCTCGTAGGCTTGCGAAGCCGTCACCGCCTCGATACGGCGAACGCCGGCCGCGGAGCCGGTCTCAGACACAACTCTGAACAGGCCGATCTCGCCGGTCGTTCTCACGTGACACCCACCGCACAACTCCAGGCTGAAGCCGGGCACTTCCACCACACGCACCGTGTCGCCGTACTTCTCCCCGAAGAGCGCCATGGCGCCGCGCCTGACAGCCTCGCGATACGGCATGAACTGCTTGCTGAGCTCTTTGTCGGCCCAGATCTGCTCGTTTACCAGCCGTTCGACCTCCTCGAGCTCCGTCTCACTCATCGGGCCCGTGTGAGTGAAATCGAAACGCAATCGGTCGGGTGCGACCAGCGAGCCGGCCTGGGTCACGTGCTCGCCCAGCACGGTTCGCAGCGCTGCGTGCAGCAAGTGCGTCGCCGTGTGGTTGCGCTGCGTGTCTCGGCGCGCCGGGTCTACCACCGCACGGACAGCGCCGGGCTTGAACTCACCTTCGATGGGGCCGGCGACGAACACGCGATCCTCGACGCGTGCGACGTCCTCGACGTTCAGGTGCCAACCATCTCCCTCGACGTATCCACGATCGCTGACCTGGCCACCGGCTTCCGTATAAAAGGGATTCCGCCGAAGGGCTACCAGTATCCGCCCGTTCTGCTGGACATGAGCGAGAACCTCGGTGTCCACGGTCAGCGCATCGTAACCCACCCACTCCTGTGGTTCCGAGATGTGAACCGTGGGCGGTTCGGAGCTGATCGTCATGCGAGCAGGCTCGGGTCGGACGACCACATCTCGCGACTCGCGGGACCGGCGCCGCTGCTCTTCGAGCGCCCGCTCAAACCCTTCCACATCGATGTCGTAACCCCGCTCGCGCGCTATGAGCTCGGTCAAATCAAGCGGGAATCCGTAAGTATCGTAAAGCTTGAAGGCTTCCTCCCCGGCGATCACTCCGCTTCCATCAACCGGCGCGAACTGCTCGAAGCGCCGCATCCCGTCATCGATCGTTGCCATGAACCGCTCTTCCTCACCCTGAGTGGTGCGCAGGATGTGGTCGCGGCGATCCCTCAGCTCGGGATAGGTGTCCTCCATGACCGAGATCACTTCATCACAGACTTCGTACAGCGTCGGCTCGCGGCGGCCCAGCAGCCAGGCGTGACGTCCGGCGCGCCGGAGGATTCGACGAAGCACATACCCGCGCCCTTCGTTGGTTGGGAAGACGCCATCGGCGATGAGAAAGGCGACGGCGCGAGCGTGGTCGGCCAGCACTCTAAACGACACGCCCGACCCGGCCTCGGGTTCATACGGGCGCTGGACGACCTCCTCCGCCCGGTGGATGAGCGGCATGAACAGGTCAGTATGGAAGTTCGAGTCCACACCCTGCAGGGCCGCCGCGATCCGCTCCAGCCCGGCGCCGGTATCGATAGATGGCCTGGGCAGAGGATTCAGATTCCCCTGCTCGTCACGGTTGTACTGCATGAAGACGAGGTTCCAGAGCTCCAGAATCTCGCCCGCCTCGGTCAGCTCCTCGAACTCTTTCTCCGACAGATCCTGCTTGGCGCTCTTCGGACGCTGGTCGTACAGGATCTCCGCGCAGGGACCGCAGGGACCCGTGTCCGCCATCTGCCAGAAGTTGTCTTTGTCGCCGAAACGCAGGACCCGGCTGGCCGGCAGCCCGGCGACCTCCTGCCAGAGCTTGAAGGCCTCGTCGTCGGTGTGGTGGACCGTGGCCCAGATGCGTTCAGGCTCCAGTCCCAGCTCCTCGGTGCAGAGTTCCCAGCCGAAGCGGATGGCCTCGCTCTTGAAGTAATCGCCGAACGAGAAGTTTCCCAGCATCTCGAAGAAGGTGTGATGCCGCGCCGTCTGGCCTACCTCCTCGAGGTCGTTGTGCTTGCCGCCAGCGCGCACGCACTTCTGCACCGAGGTCGCCCGCTTGTACGGCCGCGGGTCCTGGCCCAGGAACGTCCCCTTGAACTGGTTCATCCCGGCGTTGGTGAACAGAAGAGTGGGATCGTCGGTCGGAACCAGACATGACGAAGAAACGTGCGTGTGCCCGTTTCGCACGAAATAGTCTATGAAGCGTTGTCTGATTTCAGCAGCTTTCATCAACCTGCCCACGCGTTGGGCCGTCGCCCATCACCCATCACCGATCGATTCAATAGACGAGCCGGCAAACGACAGGAATATGACCGAACCCGGTGGGGTTCTCAAGCTCACCCCTGGCCTTCCGGGCCGATCTGTTGCATTATGGCAGGCCTGTAGCCCTCATCAACATCTGTCTGACGCGCTGTCCGGGCCGAATCGCCCATCTAGCCGACTCGAGGACTGCATCATGAGAAGACACATCGCGATCTCCATGCTTCTGGTCGCGGCTTCGACCGTTCTTGGATACGCGACGGCAGCCGCCCAGCAGGCCGCGCCCGACCTCGACGGCCCGTTGCCGGTCGATCCGAATGTCACCATAGGCACGCTGGAGAACGGGCTACGCTACTATATCCGGGAGAACCCCGAGCCCAAGGAACGTGCTGAACTGCGGCTGGTGATCAATGCCGGCTCGGTGCTGGAGGACGACGATCAGCTGGGCCTGGCTCATGTAGTGGAGCACATGGCCTTCAACGGGACCGAGCACTTCGAGAAGCAGGAGCTGGTGGATTACCTGGAGACCATCGGCATGCGCTTCGGCCCGGACATCAACGCGTACACGAGCTTCGATGAAACGGTGTACATGCTGATGGTCCCGACGGACAGCGCCGAGCTGGTGACGACGGCGTTCCAGATCCTCGAGGACTGGGCCCAGCGTCAGCTTTTCGACCACGAGGAGATCGACAAGGAGCGCGGGGTTGTGATCGAGGAGTGGCGGCTGGGCCAGGGCGCCTTCGCCCGCATGCGTGACAAGCAGTGGCCCATACTTTTCAAGGATTCGCGCTACGCCGAGCGCAACGTGATCGGGAACAAGGAGATCCTCGAGAGCTTCGACTACGACGTTCTGGTCCGCTTCTACCGAGACTGGTACCGTCCCGACCTGATGGCGGTGATCGCGGTGGGAGACTTCGATAAATCCGTGATCGAGGAGTTGATTCAGAAGTACTTCGCCGGAATCCGAATGCCGGAGAACCCGCGTGAGCGACCGGTCTTTCCCGTCCCCGATCACGACGAAACGCTCTTCGCCATCGCCACGGATCCCGAGGCCACGATGAACTCGGTGAACGTCTACTGGAAACAGGCGCTCAGGGACGAGAGCACGGTGGGCGCCTACCGCCAGTCGATCGTCGAGAACCTCTACAACCGCATGGTCAACACGCGGCTGTTCGAGCTGACCCAGCAGGCGGATCCACCGTTCCTGGGCGCCTTCTCCGGCCAGGGGCGCTTCATCGGCTCGAAAGAGATCTATATCCTCGGTGCGGGAGTCGCGGAGAACGGGATCGAGCGCGGGCTCGAGGCGGTCTTGACGGAGGCGGAGCGGGTGGACCGTTACGGCTTCACCGAGTCGGAGCTCGAGCGCGAGAAACGCGAGCTCCTGCGCAACATGGAACAGGCCTATGCCGAGCGCGAGAAGACGGAGTCTTCATCCTACGCCTCGGAGTACGTCCGAAGCTTCCTCTACGACGAGCCTATCCCGGGCGTCGCGTACGAGTTCGAGCTGCACAAGGAGCTTGTCCCGGGCATTCAACTTCAAGAGGTCAACCGGCTGGCCAAGGAGTGGATCGTCGACACCAATCGGGTGATTCTGGTCAGCGCACCCGAGAAGGAAGGCGTCGAAGTGCCCTCGGATGAGGATCTGCTTGCGGTGTTCTCCGCGGTCGGCGCGGCCGAGATCACGGCCTACGAAGATGCGGTCGCGGATGTGCCGCTGGTCGCCCGGCTGCCGCAGCCGGCGGAGATCACGTTTGAGGAGGAGATCGAGGAGCTCGGAGTGTGGCACTGGGAGCTGGCCAACGGTGTGCGCGTGCTCCTCAAGCGGACCGACTTCAAGGACGATGAGATCGTCTTCCGCGCTCTGAGCCCCGGCGGCACGTCGCTCGCAGCGGACGAGGACTATATCGCCGCCGCCACCGGGACATCAGTCGTCACGCAGAGCGGTATCGGCGAGTTCAGCCTGGTCGATCTGCGGAAGGTACTGGCCGGCAAAGCCGTGCGCGTATCGCCGTTCATAGCCTCCACCGGCGAGGGCATGTCCGGGAGTGCATCGCCTGCCGACGTGGAGACGATGTTCCAGCTGATCTACCTCTATTTCACGGCGCCGCGCCGTGATGAGGACGCCTACCTCTCGTTCAAGTCGCGCATGAACGCGTTTCTGGCCAACCGAAGCGCCGATCCCAATACGGCCTTCCGGGACACGATCACCGTCACGCTGACGCAGCACCACTTCCGCACCCGACCGCCCAGCCAGGAGCTGTACGAGGAGATGGACCTGGACAAGTCGCTCGCCTTCTATCGTGACCGGTTCGCGGACGCGAGCGACTTCACCTTCGTCTTCGTCGGCACCTTCGACCCGGACAGCCTGAGAGCGCTGATCCAGACGTATCTGGGCGGGCTGCCTTCCACCGGGCGTGAGGAGACCTGGCGCGACGAGGGGATCATGCCTCCCACGGGCGTGATCGAGAAGACCGTTTACAGGGGTATCGAACCCAAGAGCCGGACGCAGATCGTCTTCACCGGGCCGTTCGAGTGGACACGCGAGAATCGCTACGCCATACGGTCGCTGGCCAGCGCGCTGCGGATCCGCCTGCGCGAGGTGCTGAGGGAGGACATGGGCGGAACCTACGGCGTCGGCGTGAGCGGAGTCGGGATTCGCGACCCGAGGCAGGAGTACACTTTCCGCATCAGCTTCGGAACGGCGCCGGAACGGCTCGAGGAGTTGACCGGAGCGGTGTTCCAGCAGATCGACAGCATCAAGACGTTCGGACCGACCCAAGAGGACATCGACAAGGTCAAGGAAATACAGCGGCGCGAGCGGGAGACGAACCTGCGCGAGAACGGTTACTGGCTCAGCCAGTTGGTGTCTTACGACCGCTACGGGCTCGATCTGCGAGGTATCCTGACCTACGGCGAGCTCGTGGACGGCCTCACAGCCGAGATGGTGCAAGAAGCGGCACAGCGATACGTGCGGACGGACAACTACGTCCAGGTGTCACTGTATCCCGAGGCACAGGCGGAGGAACAGCAGCAGGACTGAGCGCGACAGCTCTGACTGCCGAGATCCGATCCGATACGGGCCGGGCGGGAAACGAACTGCCCGGCCCGTCCCTGGAGAGGAGCCCGGCGAGACGGGGAACTGATGGTGGTCATGTCGGAATCGGAGGAGCGTACGAGAGGACCGGCGCTTGTGGCGCACCGTGGCTATGCTCTGCGCTACCCGGAAAACACGATAGAGAGCCTCACGGCGGCCGTGGAGGCCGGCGCCTGCTTCGTCGAGTTCGATGTCCAGCTCAGCGCAGACGGCTTTCCGGTCCTGTTGCACGACGCCGATCTCGAGCGGACCGCCGGCGTCCCGGAATGCGTCATGGACCTGCAGTTAGCGCGCCTGCAGGAGATCGAGGTCAACGAGCCGGCACGCTTCGGCGAAACGTTTACCGGCGTTCACGTTCCTACGCTGGCCGAAGCGATGTCGTTCCTGGGTGAGTGGCCACAGGTGAAAGCCTTCGTCGAGATCAAAAGCGAAAGCGTGCAGCGTTTCGGCAGAGAGTCGGTGGTCGAGCGCGTGATGAGCGATCTGCTGCCCAGGCTCGACCAATGCGTTTTGATCTCTTTCGACATGGATGTCCTGCTCATGGCCCGCGAGCGGGAGGCGGTGAGTATCGGCTGGGTTCTGGACGGTTCGTCCCCAGCGACCCGTGAGGCGGCAGCGGCGCATAACCCCGAGTATCTCTTCTGCGATTACGAGATGATACCCGACCACGAGAAGCTCTGGCCCGGACCGTGGCAGTGGGCGCTCTACGACGTAAGCGACCCCGGGCTCGCTCTAAGACTGGCGGCGCGGGGAGCGCAGCTCATAGAGACCATGGCGATACGCGAGATGCTGGAGCACCCGGCCTTTGCCAGCGGAGTCTGCGGTGACGAATAGCCGCTACGACGTCGTGGTCGTCGGCGGCGGCATCAACGGCGTCGGCGTGGCTCAGGCGGCCGCGGCCGCGGGCCACTCCGTCCTGCTGCTCGAGAAGAAGGGGCTCGCCGCCGGTACGTCGAGCCGCTCCAGCAAGCTCATCCACGGCGGCCTGCGCTATCTGGAAAGCTGGGAGTTCTCGCTGGTCCGGGAAGGGTTGATGGAGAGGGCGCTTCTGCTGCGGCTGGCGCCCGACCTGGTCCAGCTCAAGCCGTTCTACATACCGATATTCAGCTATACACGCCGGCGACCCTGGTTGGTGCGTGCCGGCCTGAGCCTCTACGCGGTACTCGGGAAGCTGGAGAAAGCGGTCCGCTTCGAGAAGGTGCCCCGCCGCCGCTGGGATCAACTTGACGGTCTGGTGACGGACGACCTCGACGCCGTTTTCTGCTACCGGGACGCGCAGACGGACGATGCCCTACTGACAGCCGCCGTATGGAATTCGGCGCAGGGCCTGGGAGCGGAACTGGCCATGCCGGCCGAGTTCGTGGGCGCGGAACTGGTCAACGACGGAAGCGTGGTGAGCTATCGCCGGGACGGGAAGGAGCTCACCTGTCAGGCCCGCGTGCTGGTCAACGCGGGGGGGCCCTGGGTCAACCGCGTCATCGACCGGATCGTACCGGCGCTGCGGCGGCGCCCGGTGGACCTCGTGCAGGGTGCCCACGTCATCGTGCGTGGCCAGGTCGAGTCCGGCATCTACTATGTGGAGGTCCGGCGCGACGGGCGTGCCGTCTTCGTCATGCCGTGGAAGGGCGAGACTCTCGTCGGGACAACGGAGACCCGCTTTCGCGGCGATATCGACGAAGTCAGCCCGCTGCGGACGGAGAAGAGCTATCTGCTGAGGGTTCTGAACCGCTACTTCCCGCACTACAGGGCCACGGATCCGGGCGTGGTGCTCGACGCCTTCGCCGGGCTGCGAGTCCTACCCGCCGGACCCGGCCACGCATTCCATCGATCGCGGGAGACGATCCTAGACGTCGATGGCGAGAACAACCGCGAACGGCCCCGGGTGCTGAGCATCTACGGCGGGAAGCTAACCGCC
>FXBF010000196.1_pt1 | contig 19263 bp, 17 predicted proteins | sample 5335321 | NCBI WGS metagenome assembly FXBF01 (sample SAMEA103928391, study PRJEB20085) | sediment metagenome | isolation source: sediment
GCAGCGTCAGATCGAATGGCGTGGCACGACGCTAAGCGATGCTGCCGGAAAGATTGTAGGGTACCTGAACGTCGGTCACGACATCACGGAACGAATAGAACAGGAAAAGGCGGTGCAGAGGGCTGAGCAGGAGGCCGATCGGGCAAGAAATGTCAAATCCCGCTTTCTGAAAACGGCGAGCAATGATCTGCGTCACCATTTGCAGACACTGAGTCTATTAAATGGCGCATTGCGCAAAATTGTCACAGAACCCGAAGCGCATAAAATGTTCGCGATGCAAGGTGACGCACTCGCTCAATTGAGCGACCTTTTGAACTCTCTCCTGGAAATCAGCAAACTTGAATCGGGCGACGTCGAACTGAAATTCGCTGAAACACCGATTCAAGAGATTTTTCAGAAACTGAAGGATGAATTTGATTATCAGGCACAGGCAAAGGGCCTGCAACTACACTTCGATTCGCAATCGGAAGTTGCGTATTCGGATCGCGTGTTGTTGACGCGAATCGTTAGGATCCTGATATCAAATGCCATTCGCTATTCCAATCACGGTGTCGTAAACGTATGTTGTCGGCGCGAGCCCGGCGGTTTGAGAATCACTGTCCGGGATTCCGGTATGGGTATAGCAACCGATCAACTGGCTAGAATATTCGATGAGTTTTACCAGGTTGACAATGATCCGGCTGGCAGGAATGGCAGTCTGGGTCTGGGCCTCTCGATCGTCGAGCGCAGTGTGAAGCTTTTGGGGACAACAGTCGAACTGGAGTCGGAACTGGGCAGTGGATCCAGCTTTTCATTAGTTGTACCTGTCGCCAATGAAAGAGTTATTCGATCCGCAAGGACGACAGGCGACCGGCCCTCCTGAAAAATTGGACATTGCGTTTCAGGCCATGTAGACCAGACTACCAGGAAGTATAATAGTGAAATCAATGTTGAAAGTTCCAGAGCAGTTGGAACAGGGATTTCGATCTGCTTCTCAATAGCAGATCAGGATAGCGTGGGGTGCTGATATGTTACGAAAGGTTTTGGTGATAGATGATGAGGATGTGATCCGACAGACCATCCGAAAGCAACTGGATGGTACTGGATTGGAGATCATTGAAGCAAAAGATGGTGAGCAGGGCATTGAACTTCTCAACACACTGGATAATCCGTTGACTGTAGACGTGATTGTATGTGATATCCGCATGCCGAAGATAAATGGCATTGAGGCCATCACCTATTTCCGGCAGGAATATCCTTCGACCCCCATTATTGTGTTGACTGGCTACCCCGACGTGACTCTTGCAAGGGATTTGTTGAAGCAGGGCGTGACTGATTACCTTACTAAACCAGTAGATAAGGAGAGTTTAGTCGAAGTCGTAACGAAAGCGGCTCAACAACGAAAGCTCTTTAAGAGCCAAAGTAACTAGTTCCCATTTCCCAGGCCACCGAATTGGGTACTCCAGAACATCTACGTTGCAAATATACTCGCATGCGTTCGACATACGCCGGGATACTTTCCGAACTTTGCCGTGGCTGCAGATAAGCGATTTTCGCGGCGATAAGATAGGGGACTCGTGAACCGGCTCCTGCCGGTCGCTCCTTTGTAAGCACTTCTTCGAGGAGCCGCATTGTCTCTGGCACGTCCTCGCAGTAGCGTGGCATTGATACCTTGTCTGCATACCAGCTGCTTCCGAGCGTTATCGCCGACAGCAATAGCGCAACGATCAATACAGCCGCAATCGGATTAAACGACCCCCGACGACTCTGTTTCGGACTCGCTGAACCCATCAATACCACCTTGGCGGAGTACTAGTGACCAGCCAGCCAAAAGCCAATGATACCGCCGATCACACCGAGATTTACGAGCCCCCCCGCCAGTACGAGATAGTCGAAGGGGCTCAAATTTTTCAGCGTCAACCCGGCCCGTGCACGACGCAGAGGCGGCAAACTATCACGGTCCAAAGATTCGCTTTCAATCCGGGCGGCTTTGCGTCTAGGTATCATTTATTTAGCCTGGAACTCAAAGTCAAGCACTGTTGAGCCACCGCTTGCAATGTCCACATCGGCCTCTTGTTGCCCGAGGGTGCCGTGCCACGCTTTTACCTTATAACTGCCAGCGGGAATTCCATCAATCGTGAATTTACCGTCGTCGCTCACCAGAGCGTAGTACGGGTTCTTGGCGACGAACACAAAGCCGTGCATGAAATCGTGCTGATCACACTCCAGCTTCATGACATTGCCCCTGCGCAGTTTGACCTTTTTCGTCAAAACGCTGCCTTGATCGGGCTGATTTATATTAAACGCGGTGCGCTTGGCAGAGCCAATCAGTTCATATGTATGAACGTTGTGGGCCACCGGATCCAGGTTGTGCACCGTCAAATCCCGTCCATTGACAATAACGCTAAGGAATGGCACAAATTGGCAGCCCCTTTGCTCGATTTGGACTTTATCGTCACTGAATGCCTTGCCGGCCGGTATGCTGTCGAGATAAACAACCGCATCGGCGAGCATGCCGTTGGTAACTCTTACGAAATCGATCTCCTGACTGTTGCCGCAGACATCGGTATCCTTGTCGATGGCGTACGTTTGTGGTGCAGGATCGGTTCCGCTGAAAACGACTTTTCCGGATAAGGTTCCGCCGTTTTGTACCTCTATGACCTCGTAACCGGCCGCACTGGCTGCGAAGGAGGCGAGCGGCGCTAGTATCAAAAATAAGAACCGCATAGTGATTTTGTTCATTTGGATTTCTCCCGTGATTGTAATATTAGGAATACCGATGTCAGGATCCGCTTTCTTGCTTCCGCCGTTGGTTACGAACCAGGACCAAGCCTAGCAACAACGTAGCAACGGCCGCACCAGCGGGTATGCCATAGATCATGGTGTAGTCAGTATCAGCAGGCAATAACAGCCAGTACCAACTCGTCAATGTATGTCTTGAGCCCACCTCGCCGTTGCTGCCATCCCAGTTGGCAAAGGACAATGGTAGAAAACGACCCTCAACAAATTCCACGTCCTGAACCTCGACGGCTTTACGCTGGCGTTTCATCATCACGCGCCAGCGGCCATGTTGCCAGCGCCCTGCAGTCGTCAGGATGTTACTGTTCTCCCCTGCGCCGGGTTTTTTATCGGGTCCCTCGCCACTCAGTACCATTGCACGAGCCGGAACTGCTGGATCGACACTGCCAGCGTTCCAGTACCAGATTGTGGTCGAGTGTGCCGCATCACCATGCTGCAGGTTCGGTTTTTCAACAGCAGGACCGGCGCTGTATGCATCGACGTTCGGATACTGGATCGCCACCGCATCGGAGTGCATTTGATATTTTTCGTCTTGCAATTTTGCCGACACCGATTCGCCGGGACGGCTATCGGTGCGGTCGGGCACATCTAACAAGAAAGCTATCTCACTATCGTTATAGAGTACGCGTACCGTAATTGTGTCGTTGAGCGGTGCGAAAAGGCGTTCTTCTTTGATCACATTGGGCGTCAGCCACAAAGTGGTTGCGGGCGCAGAGTCCCAGACCGGATCAGTGACGGTCCCCGGTAATGTGGCTACAACCTCCGTTGCCCTTATGACCAGGCCGTCGCCTGGCCGCACGGACTGCTCGCGAAGTGAATATACATAGTTCGCCAAATGCCAACGGTCCTGGACACTGACAGTGTCCCCGTCACTCGTACTACCGGTACTAAGCGCGGGCATGGGAGTGCCGGGAATTCCAATGGTAGCGCGCGTGAAGATATTTCGTATGGTTTCATCTCGATTCGCACCGTTAGTGGTTCGCCATGTCCATGGGCCGGTCAGATCGCGTGGCCAGATACGATAACCCCAATCGTCTTCAAGGCGCGTGGATGAAGTAATGTTTCCACGTCCCTCTTTTCCGTGACATTCTTTACAACTATCCTCCGCGACCTGCCAGCCGAGGGCGATAGATTCAGGAGTGTAAGATATCTGTCCGTCGGTAGGTTCCTGTTCGGTGATTACGCGATAGTCGCTCTTCAGGTAGCGTCCATCGTCATCGAAATCCTCGTCTGCGGCATGATCCGGCGCCCACGCGGCGAAAGTGTCGAAACTCTTGATTATCGGAATCAGACTGGTAATCTGCGGATCCGAAAGCAGGGCAGACCAGCCTGGCATAGTAGTGCCTTCCAACCCAAATTTGATGGCATTGAAAATATCTTCATCCCGCGGTGGAAGTTCGCCAGGCGATGTTTTGTATTTGAACAAACCATAAGTAAAGTCGCGTGGTTTGGGGTATAGGAGTTCGGCTACCGATGTGTCTGCTGCACCTTGCTCACCATGACACATCGCGCATCTGAACTGATAGATTTCCTCCCCGGTCATCTGGTTCCGACGGGATGCGATGTCGTTTTTCATCGCGGTCGCAATTCTGGAGGCATCCGCATCCCAAATGCGCGGTACCTGTCCGACAGTGTCGTAAAGAAACATGATGACTTCCCACACTTCCTGCTCACTCAATACCTCCTGCCATGCTGGCATGGCGGAGTTCCACGGCGTTCCAGAATCAGGTAAGCCGGCACCCCCGGTCGTAATTCTCCAGAATACGTAGGATTCCTCCAGCTGTGCAATGGTGCCAATATCCTGGAAATCGGCGGGCAACGGATACAGGCCTCTGCTGTAAGGACCCTTCCCGTTCAGCAGGTCACCGTGGCAGTAAAAGCAATTCTGATAATAGACCTCGCTGCCTGCAGTGATTGCCGACTGGTATCTGGCAACGGCAGCATGCGGATCGGATGCGTACTGTTTGAGCACTTTCGAACGTATCGGATTTTCCAGCGTTGACAAGTCGAAAACCTTGTCATATGCATTCAGTCTCATTGGCGGTGCCGGATGAATCTGGCGCAATTCCAGCGGCGGTTCGAAGGACGGTTTCAGCTTGTCGTATACAGCCAGGCCGATCAGCAACGGAATAATCGTCAGCAATGCCCATCGTGCTGCCCGTCTGTCATCATCGCGCAGCACGGCAAGGATTGGTGCCTTGAACTCCGCCCAGGTCTCCTCGGCATGCGCGTAATAAACGACGACACCCAGCACAGTAATGATCATATACGTGACCATGAGCGTGGTCGGCATGAGTGGGGGAAAGGCGTTGTCAAACACCAGGTAAGCGGCAGCGATCACGATGACCGCTCGCCAGAACGGGCCGATCTTCAGACCCTTCAACGCCGTGCTCCATGATTCCATGAGGGCATGGTGGTCTTAACCTCCCTGTCCCGAGAGAAATTGCACCAGCATTTCGAGCTCTCTCACGGTCATATTTTCGGTTAGATCCGGCATTATCGGTGGAAAGCCTTCCGCAACGTTCGCATTGGGGCTTATGATGCTCTCGCGAATCTGATCCACGGTCAGGCGCACGCCCACGTCATTGAGGTTGGGACCTATCGGAGACTCAGTCTCCAAAAGGGAATGACATGCCCTGCAACCGAATTTGCCGAGTACTTCCAGCGGATCCGTGGCAGCAGTCGATTCGGTCGGCATGTCTTCGTCGCTTGCGGGCTTGGCCGCGAGTGTCTCCTGCGGCAATGTCACCGTAATCTGGTTGCCGTCCTTGGCCTGCAAGAACGCGATGATCGCATCCATTTCCGTCTCCGAGAGTTCGATCGGTGCCTTATGAGCTGCGGGCATTGGCGATTCTGTATCCTGGGTCCCCTTCTTACCAAAGTGTTTCACCACGTAAACATGCGGGTCTACCATGGATTCGCGCAGATAGCCTTCCGGATCTTTGGCGCCGCCCTGGTATCGCGGATCCGCTAATCGCTCAGCAGCGGTCTGAACCACGTTCAGCCGCATCAGATCGGGAGCCCGCCCAAGTGCGTCGTGACATAATTTGCAGGTACCTTTCCCGTTGAATAAATCCTCACCCGCCGCAACGAAGGAATCCATTGTCATTGCCCCTAAGTCGGTATCGTCTTCTACGGGCGCTTCTTCCACCATCTGTGGAAGTATGTATGTCACCGCAGTAAAACTCAGCACGAGCACCAGGCTGAAGCCGATGGTTTTGATCAGAATCGTCATCCCGGTTCTCCTTGTGCTGCCAGATTGAGCGACTGCGGGGTTGCCTGTTTTGTACCGCTGAGACTTGCGATCCAGAAGATGAACAAGAGAAACGTGAGAAATAGCACCGTAGTCAAAGTCACCATATTGCCCACGTGGCTCAATGCGGGAATGAAATTATCAGGCGAGGCATCTTTCATGACTGCATAAACATGCCAGTGTCCTCGTACTGAAGATCGTACATAGCCCATCAGCGCCATCAGCCAGGTGAAGGCAATGAGTAATGTGAACAGTGCATACTGTGATCGATCCGAGATTTTACCCCATGGGGACGGCAACACCTTTGCCCCTTTGAACATCAGGGTATCGATCACTACACCGGAGACGATCACAAACGCTGTGGAGGCGACCTGTATGACGCTCGAGCCCACTTTATAGACAGTGTTAGTGAAGTATCCGTAGTAAATCCCGGCGAAAAAGATATTGACGATTGCAACTACATAGATCGAAACCATCAGGGCGTTACCCACGGGTTCCCACGTAACGGAAATGATCTTGTCGGAGCGCCGGTAAATCTGAAATGACAGGAAGGTGAAAATCAGCATGAGAAAAACGGCAATGTTTTTCGCCGGCATAATTCCCAGGGGACCAATCACTGGATGCAGCGTGCCGCCAAGTGTAGCGATCTCACTGCGGGTGAGAATCAGGTTATGCGGAGTTACCCAGACCAGAAAACCCACGATCAGAACCGCCGCGATGTACTTCACGAGCCATTTGTAGCGCTTCGATCCTTCAGTACGTGACATGCCTGACCATAAGTAAAAGTTGCCGGCCACCAGAATCGTACCGATCAGAACTGCCTGGATGACAAACAGCCAGGCCAGGATGCCGCCCATCGCCAGAATGCCCATTTGCTGCGAGTACGCATAAACTTCAGCCATCAGCCAGTAACCGGCGAAAGGCAATGGCAGAAATGCCAGGATCGCAATGAAATTGGAGGTGTAGCCCATCCAGTCGTAGTGGGCTCTCTCTTCAGCATTTTTCGCGCTTAGGAATCGATACGCAGCATAAGCGCCGACCACCGCCCCGCCAAACGCGATATTTGCAATAAAACGGTGCAGATTTAGTGGGTTCCACAGGGGTCCTTTCATTACTTCCCAAATATTGCCGATCACGGCGCCGGCTTCGTCCACCCCGGACGGGGCCATCATGAAGGTAGTCCAGGAATTGACCACCACCAGCAAGGTGGCACCTACCGCATTCAACAACAACCCCAAGCTCAGGTGGACCCATTTGCGATTACCGTAGCGCAACGCGTCCCAGCCGTAGTAGTAGATGTAGAGCAACATGCTCTCGAGGAAAAACAGCAGCGCATAAACCAGCATCTGACTGCCGAAAACGCCCATCAGATATTTCATGAAGTCCGGGTAGAGCGCGAACAAGGCTAACGCCAGTGTGCCTCCGAACAACGCGGTAATGGCATACGCCGTGAGACTGATCTTCATGAACTCATGAGCCATGACGTCGTAGCGGTGATCGTCTGTCATAAAACCGATGAGCTCGATGACCAGCACGAATATTGGTACGGCCAGTACCAGCGCACCAAAGAAGAGATGCATCTGGGCCACGATCCAGACGATGGAACGGCTGCTGACGCCAATATTTGGATAGTCTTCGCGGCTCAGCACGGGCGCTGGCAGCGTACGTGCTGCAGATTGTGCATCGCGCGCTGATTCGGAATCGTCGGACGAACCAGATGCAGAGCCGGTCTCTTGTGCGAGCGCCAAAGTCACGCCACCAACGGCAGGCTCGTACAAGGCTTCGCCAGCACCTGTATCGACAAGGCGTATCGCAGATGCCGAAACGACAGCCGGCGATATCGCACCGAAGGCCACCACAAACAGCAGCGTGAGCCCTGCGAAAAGACGCGCCTGCCCGTGGCCCGGCCTCATGGCTGTAATTTCATCACTTTTGCTGCACGCCGATTCACGGTGTTGTTCCCCTGTCCCGAGTAATTACTCCATTGGTGTGAGATCCCAGTTGAGAGGCAAACCCTGCATACTCATTACGCCATGGTCGAGCGCGTAAAATATGACTATCGTAATGAGCAGGGCAGCCGACCAAAGGACCACTTTGCGCGACTTTCCGCGATAGCTTGGATCAGTTGTCATGATTTCTCCGAATCTCGCATGGTTTATTCTGGTCTGCAGAGCGTCACCGGCGATCATCCGTGATCTACGACTACGCCGCCGGAGTAAATGAGCAGCCACCAAAAGAACAGTGCAAGCGTAAGCAGAGTGCCAACGAATAGTTTCACTCCCCAATTCGATTGCCGGCCAACGCTGCTACGTTTCTCCTCCTCGTTTTCCATAAAAAAATACCTTCTGTACGAGTCTGTAAGTCCGGAGTTATGACACTATTTCGAGATAGCAAATGAGCGGATGTAATTGACAAGATCCCAAACGTCTTCCTCATGACCTTTAAAACGGTCATGGGAAGGCATGGCGCCGCCATCGAGACCCGTGAGTATGGTCCGGTACAAATCTTCCGGCTGACTGCCGGCCTTGAACGAATTAGGCATAGTCAGATTGGCCGGCGGCAACGGCATTCCGCTGTCGTCTTTCAAGTCCGGTGCCTTTTCACCATCGCCTTTACCACTGCCACCATGGCACTCCCAGCAACCCGCAACCTGATACAGCTCGTATCCGCGTTTCACGCTCATGGCTGTGAGAGGGACGGGCGAACCGGCCACCTTGATGGGCTCCGGCTGGGCATCCTCGAAATCCTCCGGAGCGAGGCTCTTGATGTAGTACACCAATTTCCATCGGTCCGGCGCATCCAAACCGACAAAGCCTGGCATATACCCGACGATACCCCGGGTTATGGTACGGAACAGATCTTCGTCGAGTGGCAGCTCGCCGCTTTCGGTGGAACGAAATTTGTACGGACCGAGAGTAAAGTCCCGCGGACGGGGTCCCGTATCACGACTGAGAAAGAAAGCCACCGGACCCTTGCCGGTGCCCTCGTTTCCATGGCAGTAAATGCAGGCACGTTCGTAGATAAGGCGGCCATCGGCAATGCTTGCTTCGTTCTCCGGCGGGCGGTCATTGTATTGCCCTATCTTGATGGGCATCGTCTTGCCCTGTGAACCCTTGGCGTCCGATTGCGGGCTGTGCAGAATAAACAGCAGGCCGGTAAGCGTCAGTCCCAGTGCAATGTGTTGGATATTTCTCATACTGGCATTCCCCGTAGCTAAAAAGCCATATCGACGCCGATCGTTAACATCGACGTTAAATTGCGTGCCGGGTGTTGATCACCGCCTAATGCTGCCGGCAATTCCTGCGAGCTCTCAAGGTTGAAGTGGGCGCGCCCGTAAAGAGCGATACTCGGGACGGGATAGTACTTGCCAATTAGCCCGACAAAAGAGGCTTTCTGGTTGATAGGGGCATCCGTACCCTGGAGAGACGGCGGCAATCTCTTCAGTCCGCCCGGGTCCATATAGTCATAGCGTAGTCCCAGCAGCCATTTGCTGGTGAGCAGCCAGTCCGCTTCCAGACTGGCGCCTACGGCCCCGGTGTCCCACTCGGAGGTGGCAGCGGCCCCGGCGAAGATCGGTGCATCGATGTCATCCCAGATGACTGTGCCGTACACATCGATGTACTTATGTTGCCAGCGAGCACCCACCCCCCAGCGAGTCCAATCCAGCGTATTCGCCGAGAATATCGGGGACCCGGCGGGGTTCAGCGTGGCCCGGGCAGCGTCAGGCGCTGCGTAATAAAATCCCGAAACCTGGAGCGCCGAGTAATCTCCCTGCAAAAGGTCATAACGCAGCATGACATAGCTGTCCCAGCGTGTGTCAGGCTGGTCCTCGGCAGTCTTCTGCTGTGTCATGCCAATCTGGTAGAGGAAGCGCTGTCCAAAGGGTCTGCCGTAGACTGTAGCGCCGGTCTCTGCCGGCGAATTAAACAGAAACGGCTCGAAGGGCAGGATCGAAAAGCCCTCTACGCCTGCGGACGCGGGCCCACTCGTCAAGCCGAACATCTTGCTTGAAAAAGCCAGTGGCAGTAGCGGAATGCGGTTGATCTCCGCTGGAAAATCATCGGTACGGGCGTCCGGAAATACGGGATTGAGCTGCTGCCGGTGAGTAGGGAAGGAATACATCGACGATGGATCAAAATTGCCAATCTTGAAATTCACCGCCTGATGGCCGAGGACATCGCCGGCAATGTTACTGAAGATCAACGCCACCCGTTCGAATCCAAATGCCGCTTCCTCCTCGCCTTCGCCGGGCGCATACTCCCCTTCGAGGAAGAAGCCGATATTCTTGGTAGCTGTCCCGGCGAAGAAAAGATTGATCACGTTGGGAAAGACGATTTCCACATCGTCCGTGGCTTCGGTCGGCTCCCTGAAATCAGCCTTCTGAACATCGCCACGCAGACGCACGGCCATGAAATTGGTGATTTCATCAAGCGTCACACCGTTCAGCGGCCCGCCGAACAGGTCCTTCATTGTGGTTCCGCCGTCCTCCGTCCCAGGTAGTTGGTAGCCGTTCTCAAGAAATCTCTGGCCGTATGCGTTGAGTCTCGGCTGGCGCGTATGGCAGACGTTGCAAGTGACGTCGTATTTGCGTGCGAATGCCGGAACTGCCTGCGCGCTTTCGACCAGAATGCCTGTGGACGTAACCAATCCGATAAGAATTACCGACATTCGCAAGAATATCTGGCGTTCGGGTGTCGATTGCCGTCGTTGTTCCCGCATTGTGAATTTCCCCGTAGCTTTCAAACCGAGCTATCCGCCATCCATCAATTGGATAATTTCACGAATATTGATCGAAACCGATGGCGGATTAGTACCGTGGTTTATACTTATTGGCCGGGGCCTGCAGCGGATTCAAGAACCTGTCGCCGTTCTTCATCTCGAGAGGAGCTATCGGTCTGATAAATGTTACAAATGACCTGTCTCTTCTGAATAGTCACTTTTTCGTTTGGGCCGGGTTGCACATGTATCGGTATTAGTGACCTCGAATTCGCAATCACTTCTAGGTATTAGTCACTATTCCCGGTCGTCACGGACTAGTATCAAATAAATAGAGGGAGAGCGCCTTGCAGTGAGGACCGGTATTCGGGTTGTGGATCGGATCAGGTGGCCCATCCTCGAGGAATGCCCGGCGATACCGATACTACGTCATTATGCCACCCCAGGTGCCCGCTCTTTCTGTGAGTCTGGAATACTTCAAAAGATGCACAAAAAGACGAAGTCTGTTTTCGATATTCCATTTCGGCCTGACATCATGCGCCACTCGTGATATTACTGGCAATCATCGGCCTGAGTGGTAGCAGCTTTCAATCAACCGCTACGGATGCCGGAAGGTGCTGGCGAGATGACTGAGCGAAGCGGGGAAGACACTTTTCAAATCGGCACCGAAGCCATGCAGGCCGAACACAGAAGCCAGTTCGCCATGGTGGATACGCTCTGCAATGCCCTGCGACAGGGTCGCGACCAATCCGAGATCGACGATATTCTGGAGCAGGTGATCGATTACACGCACGTGCATTTCATGGCAGAACAGCTTCTCATGCGCCTTCATGAGTACCCCGAGTCCCCGGTTCACTGTCGGGAGCATGCCAAAGTCCTTGAACAACTCCAGACGTTGCGCAGGGATGTCCAGGCGGGCACAGTGACGAATGCGCTCGATGTGATCGAGACAATCCGCAAGGGATTACGCGCACACATTGGGGGATCTGATCTCGCACTCAGCAACTTTTTGGGAGATCGTGGTGTGCCAATTCCCTGAAACCTGGCATCGCGGGCTCCGACACAGGGTTATAAACATCTCAGCCTGGCTTTGGGCAGGGTCGAACAATAGCGACAGGCTCGCGGCTCCAAGAATGTCCAAGGCGTGAGCCGACATATCGTACGGTGGGCACGATTGAGTTTCTAAGAGAACAGTGGATCGCATTGCGCAGGTCAGGACGTCACAATGGACAGGGAGAGGCACCGGTCGAACGCACGGCAGTGGATTCGATCTTTGATAAAAGTCTCACCTCGATGAGGCTGGCGGGAAAGCTTACGTTGGTGATAACCGGTGTCGGTACGCTATGCATAGCTGTGGGTTTGTTGGTCGCATATCTACAGTTAAACGTCATCATCCAGGATGCGCCCGAATTCTCGCTTGAGGTCAATAGTCCGCTAAAGAGTATATTGCTGGCTGGCCTTGTGGCTATCGGACTGCTGATTGTCACAGCGTACTATGCGAGCCGTCGATTTTTGCAACCAATTCGCCGGCTGCGCGATGGGGCAAGTCGAATTGCCGGTGGGGATTTCACTCGGGCGCTTGATATGCGCAGCGGCGACGAAATCGGCGAAATTGCCGGGTACATTGATGAGCTGAGAAGCGAACTCCGGCATCTCATTAAAACATCGTCGATGATCGGTGGCGATTTGGAGCAAATGGTGGAAGCGCGCACGCAAGAACTTGAACATGCGCAGGCGGAAAAGGATCGGGTGCTGGATCAGCTTATACAAGCGGAGAAACTCGCCGCTATCGGAACAATGGCCAGCGGGATTGGTCACGAAATCAATAATCCCCTTTATGCCATCCTGGGTAGCGCGGAGGCTATCCGGGACGAGAGTAATATCGAGAAATGCCATGAAGAAAGCCGCAGTATTATCGACTACTCCAAAGACATCGCGAAAATTGTTCAGAATTTATCGGGATATATTCAGCCTGCCTCAAGACACGAACTGGAGCCGATCGACCTCATAGCGAGACTTCGTGATGCCCTGTCGATGGCAAGACGTTCAGTCATCAGTGAGCACGTCGAATTCAAACAGGAACTATCCTCCATTCCAAAAATTCGCGCCAAATCCGAAGAGATTCAGCAAGTATTCTTCAATGTCATCCGCAACGGAATCCAGGCTATGCAGGGCAGGGGAGTGCTGGAGATCAGCACCGGTTACGAGGCGGACAGAATATGCGTGAAAATCCGCGACACGGGGCCCGGCATTCCCGACGAGACCCTGAAAAAGATTTTCGATCCGTTCTTTACAACCAAGGGCCCGGACGAGGGTGAAGGTCTCGGTCTGTATATCGTTCACCAGATTGTGAAGAAATATGAAGGAGAAATCAGCGTGGAGAGCCGGCCGGGTGCGGGGACCGCGTTTACGATCCGATTCCCGGCCGGAAAACACGTCTCGTAGTCGCGACGGGATAGCGCGAGTTTCCGGCAAAGCTTAGGTATTTGCCACTATTTCAACTTCCGGTGCGTTGCCGTTAACTGTTCCAGGAGATTGTGCGGCACGGGTCGTTATTTCATTTGTAAGACCGGCCCGAGTGTCCGCAGCTAAAGGACATCAAGCAGCGTCACTGCGATACGGCGATGCCAACCATACGTCTTTTGTCTACTCCGAGTATGCAGCAGTGATGCCATGATAAGTCAAGAATACTCATCCACCGCGCTGACTCGTGAACCTGAGTTATACGAGAATATTCTTGTGGCGCTGGACTCATCCGATCATGCAAATCGTGGCATTGCCGAAGCTGCCGCACTGGCAGCACTGTGCGATGGGAGCATCACCGGTACCCATGTTTACGCCGCAAAGATGCACGACACGCGCTTTCGTCAGATGGAGGGCGGTCTTCCCGAACAATTCCGTGAAGAACAGGAATTGGAGCGTCAGCGAGAGGTGCATGATGACCTGATTTCGCGCGGTCTGTCTATCATTACGGATTCGTATCTGGACCAGGCGGAAAAAAGTTGTTCCGCGCAAGGCCTTGAGCTCACGAGGCGCTCTCTCGAAGGCAAGAATTACAGAGCGCTGGTGAACGAGGCCAATAGCGGTCGCCACGACCTGCTGGTCATGGGTGCCTTAGGGCTTGGAGCCATCGCCGGCAACCGGCTCGGCACTGTCTGTACCCGAGTGGTGCGGCGATCGAACATCGACACGCTGGTCATCAAAGATCCGCTGCGGCCATTATCCGAGGGTCCGATTGCCGTTGCCCTCGACGGCTCGACACGATCCTACGGTGGCCTCAGGACGGCTATCCTGCTTGCACAAGCCTGGCAAGTGCCGCTAAAGGTGCTCGCCGCCTTCGACCCGTACTACCACTACGTGGCATTTAATCGCATCGCCGGAGTGCTTTCCGAAGAGGCCAGCAAGGTATTTCGTTTCAAAGATCAGGAAAAGCTGCACGAGGAGATCATCGACTCTGGCCTGGCGAAGATCTACGAGGGCCATCTCGCGGTGGCCAGGAGCATTGCCGCCGAACAAGGGCAGAATGTGGAAACTGTGTTGCTTGATGGCAAGCCCCACGACGCCATCGAGAAACACCTGAACATACTCAAACCGTCATTGCTCATAGTGGGAAAACTGGGTATTCACGCCGACCCGGAACTGGATATCGGAGGCAACGCCGAGGCGTTGCTGAGAAATGTTAACTGTGCCGTCTTGCTCAGTCAGCGTCAGCATCAACCACGTGTCGATGTGGTCGCCGATGCAACAACGTCATGGACGACCGAAGCCGACAAACGTATGGAGAGCGTGCCTTCGTTCGCACAAAGCATGGTGCGCATGGCGATTCTGCGCTTCGCCCAGGAGCGTGGCCACACGGTCGTGACGGCGAGTATTGTCGATGAGGCGACAGCGCGGCTTTGCCCGGCTCACGCTCGTAATGCTATGGCAGAGATCGTTGCGGCTCATGATTCAGGTGAACTCGGCAACGGTCAGGATGCGATGCAAGAGATGGGATGGTCGGATACAGCACTCACGCTGCTGCGATCGGTGACGGAACTCTCTGTGCGGGACGGCATTCAACGACGTGCGGAAAAGAAAGCCCGTCGCGATCACAAAGACAGAGTTGAGGACGAACATATCAGCGTTTTCCTACCCGGTCAGTCTGTGGCGGCGGACTACGGCGAGCAGCAGCCCGCTTCGAAGGATTCCACGACGCAACCGGCAACGGCGGGCGGCTGTCCGTTCGGTCACCTTGGCCAGACGGATTTAACTGAGGAGGGCGAGGGTCTGAGCTGGGATAGCGCGGCGAGGCAGCGCTTGCATCGCGTACCACAAGGTTTCATGCGTACGATGACTCAGCGGCGAATTGAAGCCTTCGCGCGGGGCAGGGGTGAATCCCTAATCACCGCGGAATTGCTTGAGCAGAAATACGCGGAATGGGCTGGAGGTTCCGCAAAACAAAGCGCACATCTGCATTGGGACGACTCAACCTGGCGGCGAATTCAGCAAATACCTGAATTCGTGCGAGGCATGGTGATCAAGGAGATGGAGCACTGTGCGCAACAACTCGGTGTCAATTCGGTCACGGCGGATGTAATGGCGCACGCCCGTGATTCCTGGTCGGACAAGGGCGTATTCCATTCGAAGGATACACCGAAGCACACTGTGGGAGACGGGGCGCGAGAAGAATGAATGTGATGCCGGAACCGCGGATCGGGAATGAGCTATCTCTGTTGGCAATCAATCTCACGCGGCGCTGTAACCTTGCCTGTGATCATTGTTACCTGGATGCACGCACCTTAAAGCACGGCGGCCCGTTTGAACTCACGACCGACGAAGTGTGCCGGCTTTTGGACGAAGTCGTTCAATGCGGCGAAGGACCCATGGTGGTGTTGACAGGTGGGGAGCCATTGATGCGGCGCGACCTGGAAGAGATTATCACTTGTGGTGCGGGCCTGAACCTCGCCATGGTCGTCGGCACCAATGGCATCATGCTGACGGAGCAACGTGTTCGCTCTCTGAAGCACGCCGGCGTACTTGGCCTCGGTATCAGCGTGGATTCATTGGATCCGGAACACCATGACAGATTCCGTGGCCGATCCGGTGCCTGGGCGAAGACGATGGCTGGCATTGAAGCATGTCGTCGTAACGAGGTCTCGTTTCAGATCCACTTCTCGATCACTGAGAACAATGCCCACGAATTGCAGGCGATGATCGAATTCGCACGTAGCTGTGGTGCGCGAGTATTGAATATTTTTTTCCTTGTCTGCACCGGCCGTGGCGAGTCTGTCACGGACCTGACACCGCAACGCTACGAGCAAATACTCGGTGAATTGATCGAGGCTCAGGAACAGTGCTCCGATCTCATCATCCGCGCGCGATGCGCGCCGTACTTCAAGCGGGTTGCCTACCAGCGCAAGCCCGGTTCGACGATGAACCGCATCAGCGGGCAAGACGGAGATGGCTGCATCGCAGGAACACACTACTGCCGAATCACACCGGAAGGTGCGGTCACGGCATGCCCGTATATCCCGGACGAAGTAGGGAATATTCGGCACGATTCATTCAAGACGCTGTGGGCTAACTCGCCGGCGTTGCAATTGCTTCGCGAACCTGAGTTGCGCGGAACTTGTGGCGTCTGCGAGTACCGCAAGCTATGTGGCGGTTGTCGCGCACGACCGCTCGCCCTGGGTGGCGATTTGATGGATCCCGATCCGTGGTGTGTGTACCAGCCTCGCGGCGGTCGTGTAATTGAGCCATTGTCAGACGAGGCGTACTGCAACATTTCCTGGAGCACCGGGGCTGAGCAACGCCTGGACCGTGTCCCCGGGTTTCTGCGAAAGATGGTGAAAAAACGAGCCGAAGCGTATGTTGCCGAACTGGGTCAATTTTGCGTCATGCCTGATCACCTGGCTGAACTCGCAGCGAAACGATTCGGCGGCAGCAGACCACGAGGGCCAATACGATGAGTGATATAGACGTTCTGGTTATTGGTGGCGGCATATCCGGTCTCTCGATTGCGACGAGCCTGGTCCACCAGGGCCTATCCGTAGAACTCTGGGAAAGCAGCTCGAGGCCAGGCGGCAAGATCGAAACCGACAGAGACAGCCGTGGTTACGTAACCGAGCGAGCGGCAAACATGGTGATGAATTTCAGGCCTGAAGTGAACCGTTTCATCGAGCAATCGAACCTGGTTGCCAAGAAGTCGATGCTCGCGCCAGTGGCCCGGCGCTACATGATGTGCGGCGACAAGCTGGTCAGGGTACCGACGAAGTTGGCCGGAATGATCTGCTCACCCATATGGAGCCTGGCAGGCAAATTGCGCCTTCTCACCGAACCGTTTGTCCGCAAACGTGGGCAGGAAGATGAAACCGTCAGCGAATTCATAACGCGGCGCCTTGGGCGCGAAGTGCTGCTGAAAGCTATGGGGCCTTATGTCAGCGGTGTACTGGCATCGGACCCGGATTTAGCGAGCGCGCGTTCGGTGTTGCCACGGATGACGGCATTGGAAGAACGGTACGGGAGTCTGGCGCTTGGGATTCTGGCCCATAAGCTTCTAAAGAAGCGCACCGGAACGCCTCAGGAGTCGTTCTCGTTCAATGGTGGTATGTCCACACTCGCGACATCTCTTGTGAATAATCCCGCCATTCGTTTTCGCCCCGGACACGCAGCGACGGGACTAAGCAAACAGGGATCGAACTGGCGAGTGACGGGCAGCGCTTCGGGCACTGACATATCGGTCAAGGCGCGGCAAGTTGTGCTCAGTGTCCCGGCGAACACTGCAGCTCAAATGCTAAGTCCCCTGGATAAAGAACTGGCACAACTTCTGCGCGGAATTCAGTACACGCCTATCGCCGTTGTGCACACCGGTTTCGATCGCCACTCCATCAAGCACCCTCTGGATGGAACCGGCTTCCTTATACCTCGCCGGACCGGGGCCGCAGCAACGGGATGTTTGTGGATGAGCAGTCTGTTCCCGAATTGTGCTCCGCGGGGCCGAGCCTTATTGACTAACTATCTCGGCGGTGCTCGTCTACCGGAGGCAGCGGAGTGGGACGATAAGCGCAGCGTCACCGAAATCTTGAATGTGATAACTCCGCTACTGAACATCCGCGACGAGCCGGAAATGGTGCGAATTGATCGGCATCATAGCGCCTTGCCGCTTTATCACGGCAACTATTACGGGCGAATGAAATCGGTGGCAGATCGCTTGCAGCAAATTCCCGGGCTTCAACTTGAGGCGAATTACCGCGGTGGAGTTTCTGTGCGTGATCGCATCGTGTGCGCCCACATAGCAGCGAAACGTATTGCTGAAGAGCTGGCAACATCGCCACGACCGTCTCGAACGCGGGTTTCATCATTTGCCACGGCCGGACCAATTCCCGCCGATCCCGGTGCATCTTAAGAATCTCAGGGAAACGACGAGGTGACGAGTCACATCGGCAGAACCCATATGCCGGAAGGGTCATTGGCTCCATGCGCAGGGAATGTTTGGATCACATGACTATTCTGGGCGAGCGCCGGCTCAGACGCATCCTGTCGAGCTACGTCGACGACTATCACAGTACAAGAACGCATTCGGCCCTGAAATAGGATGCGCCTGACGAACGTAGCGCTTGCGTGTCAACGTTACAGACCGCGGGCTGTCCATACCAGCGCTGCCAATAACGCTGCGCCCAATACCGTTGCCAGAACAACAACGGCAGGCTCGATTTCGTCGTGACGACGGTCTTGCACGTCAGTTACGTCAGTTACGCCAGTGAGGCGGGTAGGCGTTATCGTAACCGGGCATCGGTTCAATTCGCTTCAGCCACGCGGCAATATTGCCATACCGACGTTCAAGCGGTAGGAATCCGAAACTGTCCGAACTGATCTGCTGTTTTGCGCTGGCGCGAATCAAGTACTGCAACATCGGCAGGAACACGATATCGGCGGCCGTCAGTCGTTCGCCCGTCAGGTAGCTCGAACCGGCCAGGTGATCATCCAGTGACTTGAGTTCACGATGCGTATCGGCGGCAGATTCTTCAATCTCAGACAGCTGCGGACTTCCGGAGTCAAACAAAATCGGGCGGACAACGCCCATGATGGCAGTGGCCGTGTAGTTGTCGAGTTCACAGATGCGCTGCCAGATGGCCGCGGCCTCCTGCGCATTTGACCCAAACAACGCCGGCTCGGGTTGCTTGCGCTCAAGATACGCGAGGATTGCCAGGGATTCATAAACTGTAATTTCTCCATCTTGCAAAACAGGAACTTTGCCACGCGGGTTCATTGCCAGAAACGCCGGCGTCTTGTGCTCGCCTGCCGACGGATCCAGGCGCCGGGACTCGTACTTCAACCCCTTGAATTCCAGGGCCAACATGACCCGCCAGGCGAAAGGGCTGCCACTCATCCAGTAAAATTCTAAAGCCATCCTTTTCACTCCGAATCTTGCCGCGTCGCCAGCATCTGTACGGGAGCGATGCGCCCGCTTCGTATATTGACTAGTACGTTTTCGAACATCTGCCTTGCGTCTGCACCCAATAGAAGGTGCGTACCGA
>FXBF010000197.1_pt1 | contig 19260 bp, 14 predicted proteins | sample 5335321 | NCBI WGS metagenome assembly FXBF01 (sample SAMEA103928391, study PRJEB20085) | sediment metagenome | isolation source: sediment
CTGCGCTCAGCGCTTGCAGTGGCCGTGAAGGCGGCGACGGGACGGGGCTGACCGGTATGGTGCGGATCGAAGGGTCCAGCACTGTCTTCCCAGTCACCGAGGCCTTGGCCGAGGTAGCCGTCGGATTCGACGCTCTCGCCGTGATGGTCAACCTCCTGCGACAACCGGTCAGCCACACCGACTGGCCGGTTGCCGCGTGGGTTTGACGGCGCTCTATCCCTATATTATCGTGCCGCGCGAACAAGTGCTGGCACGGCGACGACTTTAATCGAGTGCGAGCAGGATGGCTCGGCTCGATGACCTCGTCTCAACTGCCACAGACCACAACCAAGGACGCATGCGGCGCTTAAGCTCGAGACCCCACGCCCTCCTGATCGCGGGAGTCTCCTGCCTCCTCACTGCAACACCTTTGTCCGCGCAGAAGACCGACACGGTCACCCTGCGCAACGGCAACAGGATCACCGGCGAGATCAAGCAGCTCTACCGCGGGAAGCTTTCGTATTCCACGGACGATATGGGGACGGTCGAAATCGAATGGAACAGGATCGCTCGACTTACCAGCGTTCACTTCCACGAAGTCGAGCTGACGAACGGCCTGCGGTACTTCGGGACCCTGCTGCCGCCCCCCGAGGCAGGCAAGATAGTGGTCAGTCTCGATCAGGTGGGTGACACCCTCGAACTGGCGGACGTCGTACGGATCTTTCCCATCGAGGCCGGATTCTGGCAGCGCGTCAAGGGCCGCATCGACTTCGGGTTCTCCTATAAGACGGCTAACAACCTCTTAGAGTTGAGTCTGAGCGGCACCTCGAACTACAGGGCAGAGAAGTGGAGCAGCAAGATAGATTTCAACATCTACTTTCAGAGCCAGGATTCGGTGACGACCGTGACCCGAAGATCCATCGGGTTCACCGGGCAAAGGTTCTTCGGGCACAAGTGGTCTGGCCTGGGAGCCCTCAGCTTCGAGGAGAACTCGCAGCTGAGCCTGGACTTGCGAACGTCGTTCTGGGGCGGCAGCGGTCTCTTCGTCAAACAGACCAACCGCGCCATAGCCCAGGTGGCCGGCGGGCTAGCCGTCACCAACGAGAAGTACACGGGCGAACCACAAGGACAGAACAACCTCGAACTGGTCCTCGCCGGCGAACTCGCATATTTTCGCTTTGCCACTCCAAAGACCGACATAAGTACAAGCGTGGAAGTTTTCCCCAATCTCACCACCCTGGGTCGTGTCCGAATCAACCTCGACTTCAGGTTCTCATATGAAATCCTGAAGGACTTCACCATCGGCTTCACGCTCTATGATAATTTCGATAGCCAGCCTCCAAGGGAGGGCGCGTCGAAGAACGACTTCGGGACCGAGTTGACCGTCGGCTGGAAATACAACTAGGACCGGCGGGGAACCTGAACCACTACAATCTAGGCCGAGAGCAACGTGGCGACTGCCTCGACGTGCGCCGTTTGCGGAAACATGTCGAAGCCGCGGCAGGCCGCCAGCTCGAATTTCGCGCCCAGCTTACTCAGATCCCGCGCTAGAGTGGCCGGGTCGCAGCTCGCGTAAATGACGCGGGCGGGCGGCTTCTGCAGCAGCGCCCCGATGACCTCGCCGCTGACGCCACTGCGCGGCGGGTTGAGCAGCACCAGGTCTGCGGGCAGTTCTCCCGCCAGGGCCCGTTCCACCGGGGCAGCTACGAAGCGCGCCGTAGCGCCCGACTCCACCGCAACCTCGTGCGCCGTCGCGATGGAGTGCGGGTCGGTGTCGATACCCACCACTCGCGCCCCTTTCCAGGCAAGCTCCAGCGCCCTGAGGCCGAAGCCGCAGTAGGCATCGACGACTCGCCGATCTGCAACGGGGTCGCATTGCTGATGGACGTACAGCTCGAGCTTCGCCGCCACATCGCGATTCACCTGGACGAATGAATTACCCGCGACGCGCACATTGTGGTCACCCCAGCGATCACTCAGAGTGGGCTCACCTACGTACCAGCCGGCTTCAGCGGTGGAACCCAGCAACCAGATCGCGGCCAGTCCATCGACAGCATCGAGTAGTGACTCGGGCTCGCCGTCCCCTTCCCCGCCTTCGATCACCAGGCCAACCCGACCGTCGTGGGTCGCGCGCAATGTGAGACGCAGCTCTCGAGCCGGTGGCAGGTACTTCGCTCGCGGTCCCCAGGCCTCCCGTAGCGCTGCCCAGACGCGATTGATGGCGGATTCAGCCAGCGGGCATCGATCCACGTCAACCAGATCCGACGCGTCCTCAAGGGCATGGAAGCCGGCGATGACGCCGCGCCCGCTGCGACGCAGGATGAACGTCACGCGATTGCGATACTCGAACTCGGAAACCGAAGGGGCGACCTCGGGCGGATCGATCTCGATGCCGCCGAGCCGGCGCAGCGTGTCGCTGATGATCCCCGCCTTGGCGGCAAGCTGCGCTTCGTAGTTCAGGTGCTGGAGTTGACAACCACCACAGACCTGATAGTGGGGGCAAGGAGGATCGCGCCGGTCGCTGCCAGGATCGAGGGTGCAGACGACGCGACCGCGAGCCCACTGACGATGAGCTTCTACCAGCTCGACCTCGACCCGCTCGCCTGGCGCCGTGCGCGGGACGAAAACAACCGGGCCGTCCGGCTGCCTAGCAAGGCCGTCGCCACCGGCGACGATCTTCTCGATCTCGACGATCTCGGGCGCCATACGACATCCCTCACCAGGGGCGTTTGTTCCAGCCGCGGTTAGACCAGCCGCCACAGGGTCGGCGCCAGGCGCTGCCGATATTCCGGCTCTCCGCTGTATCCTCGACGCGGATCTTGCGGCGCTGCTCGTCTTCTAACAGCGCCGCCACCAAAGCGACGGCTTTCAAGTGATCCCCGCCGTCCGCCGAGTCCATCAGGTCGGGGTGCTCATCCAGGTAGCCCGTGTGGAACCTGCCCGCTCGGAAGTCGGGCTCGTCCATCACACGGCGGTGGAACGGCGCGATCGTTGACAGCCCGTCAATGAGCAGCTCATCGAGCGCTCGGGCCATGCGTGCAATGGCCGCATCGCGGTTCTCGGCGTGGACGATGAGCTTGGCGACTAGAGGGTCGTAGTGCAGGCCTACTTCCGTCCCTTGCACGATTCCCGCATCCCACCTGACGCCAGTACCACTTGGCGCCCTCAGCTGCTCGACCCGGCCCACGGCCGGGAGGAAATCGTTGAAGGGATCTTCGGCGTTGATGCGGCACTCGATCGAGTGACCGCTCGGCTCCACGGTCTCGATATCGAGAGCTACGCCGGAAGCTAAGCGCAGCTGGGCATGCACCAGGTCGATCCCGGTCACCATCTCGGTTATCGGATGCTCCACCTGCAGCCGCGTGTTCATCTCCAGGAAGTAGAATTCGTCGCCGACCAACATGAACTCGACCGTGCCGGCACCGCGGTAGCGCGCGCCACGCGCGGCCGCCACCGCCTGCTCACCCATCCGCCGGCGCAGCGCTGATGTCATGACCGGAGAGGGAGACTCCTCGATCAGTTTCTGGTGGCGTCGCTGGATCGAGCACTCCCTCTCGTTCAGGTGGATGACGTTGCCATGAGTGTCGGCCAGGATCTGAAACTCTATGTGGCGCGGGTTCTCCAAGAACTTCTCAACATAGATCCTCGAATCCGAGAAGGCTGCCTGCGCCTCGCGCCGGGCAGCTTCCCAGGCCGACTCCAGATCCTCCTCCCGATCGACCCGGCGCATCCCCTTTCCGCCACCTCCGGCAGCGGCCTTGAGCAGCACGGGGTAACCGATCTGCCGACAGGCTTCTGCAGCAGCGTCCAGATCGTCCAGCACTTCCTTGGTGCCGGGAACAACGGACACGCCGGCGTTCTCCATCGCCTTCCGGGCTTCCGTCTTGTCGCCCATGAGCGCAATCGTCTCGGCGGTGGGTCCAACGAACTGGAGACCAGCCCCTTCGACAGCGCCCGCGAAGTCGGCGTTCTCGGCCAGGAAGCCGTAACCGGGGTGGACGGCATCGCAGTCCGATCTCAGGGCCGCGTTCAGCAGACGCACGATCGACAGGTAGCTCTCCGCCGCCCGCGCCGGGCCAATCTCGTAGGCCTCATCGGCCAGCCAGACGTGCGGGGCCAACCGGTCGGCTTCCGAGTAGACGGCCACCGACTGGATGCCGAGCTCGCGGCAGGCGCGGATGACGCGCACCGCGATCTCACCGCGGTTGGCGACCAGGACCTTCTCGATCATCAGAGTGGGATGTTGCCGTGCTTACGCGGCGGGCTCGGCTCGCGCTTGTTGCGGACCGTTCTCAGCGACTCGATCAAGCGCGGCCGCGTCTCACGCGGATCGATCACATCGTCCACGTAGCCGCGCGAAGCTGCGATGTACGGGTTAGCGAACTGCTCCTGGTACTGCTTGATCAGCTTGTCGGTTTCCGCCGCCGGGTCGTCGGCCTCAGCGATCCGCTGGCGGAACAGGATCTCGACGGCGCCCTTGGGTCCCATGACGGCGATTTCTGCCGTGGGCCAGGCGAAGTTGAAGTCGCCGCGGATGTGTTTCGAGTTCATCACGTCGTAGGCACCGCCGTACGCCTTGCGCAGGATGACCGTGAGTTTGGGCACTGTGGCTTCGCAATACGCGTAGAGTAGCTTAGCACCGTGCTTGATGATGCCGCCGTGCTCCTGCGCAACGCCGGGAAGGAAGCCCGGTACATCCTCGAACGTGACGATCGGTATGTTGAAGGCGTCGCAGAAGCGGATGAAGCGCGCCGCTTTCATCGAGCTATCGATGTGAAGCACGCCGGCGAGCACCGCGGGCTGGTTGGCGATGACGCCGACCGTATAGCCGCCCAGGTGCGCGAAGCCGACCACGATGTTCTTCGCATAGCGGGCATGGACCTCGTAGAAGCTGCCCACGTCCACGACCCGGGAGATCACATCGTGCACATCGTACGGCTTGTTGGGGCTGTCCGGGACGATGTCGAGAAGCTCCTCATCCATGCGATCCGGCGGATCGTCACCCGGTCCCATGGGCGGATCTTCCATATTATTCTGCGGGATGTAATTGAAGAGCTCGCGCACGTGCTCCAGGCAGGCGGGTTCCGATTCCTTGACGAAATGCGCGATCCCCGACGTCGTGGCGTGGATCTCCGCGCCGCCCAGATTCTCGAAATCGACCTCCTCGTGCGTCACTGTCTTCACCACGTCCGGTCCGGTGACGAACATGTACGAGATGCCTTCGACCATGTAGATGAAGTCGGTGATGGCGGGTGAGTAAACGGCGCCACCGGCGCACGGCCCCAAGACGACGCTGATCTGGGGGACCACGCCCGACGCCTGCGTATTGCGCCAGAACAGCTCCGCGTAACCGCCTAGCGAATTGACGCCGTCCTGAATCCGCGCACCGCCCGAGTCGTTGACCCCGATCACCGGACACCCGGCCTTCACGGCCATGTCCATGATCTTGCAGATCTTTTCTGCATGCGCCTCGGAAAGCGACCCGCCGAATACCGTGAAGTCCTGCGAGAACACGAGCACGGAGCGGCCGTGGACGCGTCCTTGGCCGGTAACCACGCCATCGCCCAGGTACTTCTTGTCGGCCAGGCCAAACTCGGTCGTGCGATGGGTGACGTAGCGGTCGAACTCCCTGAACGATCCCTCATCCAGAAGCAGATCCAAGCGCTCGCGCGCAGTCAGTTTACCCTTTTCGTGCTGTGCCTTGATACGGGCTTCACCGCCGCCGAGCTCGGCTTGCGCCCGCAGCTCGGACAGCCGCTTCAGCTTTTCCTGCATCGTCATCAGTTGGATTCCCGGTCGTAGGTCATGCGGCCACTGCGCAATTCCTCGAAAGCCGGCACCAGCTCGCGGTCCTTCACGCCCAGCAGGAACGGCCGGCGCGTCACCGCCCCATTCTCCACCGAGAAGACGCCCGTGGCGCCGGGCACGCTGCGAATGTCGTTGAACGACCTGGCTATCGCCGAACGCCGCGGATACCCCCACGGGAGCGCCTCGAGGATCAGGTGGGTGGCATCGTAGGCCAGCGCCGGAACCAGGCTGTCGCCCAGCCCTTTCCGATACTTCCGCTCGTACATCTCCACGAATTCCGGCCAGCGAACCGAGGGACTGGAGCGGTCAAGGAAGGTGGAGATGATCGTGCCGTTGATGAAGCGCGGCTCGACGAGACGCAGCACCTTCGGGTCGGACCACTCGGCGTCGCCGAGCACCTGAACCCCGCGTAGACCGTAGAAAGAGAACTGCGGAGACAGTTGGATCACCGTCTCAGGCTCGCTCGCGGGAGCGTAGATCGCCTGTGGATGCGCCTCACCCAGAAACTGCAGCGGCAACTGGAACGTGGCCGCTGTATCCTCGTAGGCGATCGACGCCACGATCTCGCCGCCCCTGGCGCGCACCGCGTCCGCAAACGCCGCCAGCTGAGTCCTTCCCTCCCGCGTGTTCGGATACAGAACCCCGAAGCGCTGCAGTTGCAGGTCGCGCACCGCGAACGCGGCCAGCGCCCGCGCGCCCCGGGTCACTCTCTCGATCGTGCTCCAAAGGGAGAAGGTGTTTCGCTCGAAGGAGAAATTCTCCAGCGCCGTGGGGCTGACGATCAGCAGGTCCCGTTCACGACGCTCTCGCGCAGCCACCTCGAGACCCTCGGTGCGCAGCGGGCCGACGATGGCAACGGCGCCCAGCCGCTCCAGCTCCCGTACCAGCTCACCGTCACGCTCGTACCGATCGGCGTCATCCCGGACGATCAACGTCACCTGGTCCAGGTGGCGGTTGTTGTATTCCTCGATGGCCAGCCGGATGCCTTCCTCCGCCTGCTGACCATACGCGGCCAGCGGTCCACTCAGTGGAAGGATCGCACCGATTATCGGCCGCCACTGTGCCGTCTCCAGCTCGCCCGATGCGATCGCCTCCGCACGGTCCCGCTCCGGTTCCAGCGGATTCATCGCCAGAACCTGCCGCGCCACCTCGCGACCTTCTTCGCTGTGCCCGGCAGCCAAGAGCAGCGATGCTCGTTCGATCTCGAACACCGAGAGCAACGGCTGATCGGAAGGCCAGCGCTCGGTAACCGCTTCAACATCACCTATACCGAGGTCCGACGCCACCAGACGCGCCAGTTGCGCGGCCTTCGCCCGCTCGCCTCCCAGATCGACAGGTGTAGCCAGCAGGCTATCCGCAGCTTCGACCGCCCGGCCCTCCAGGTAGAGAGTCCGCGAAATCAGGATCAGACCCGGCGCGCGACGGGGGTCGGAGGCGCGATAGAAGGTGAGATAACGGGACGCCTTGTAGCGCGCCTGATCGGGCTCATTCAGCTGGAAAGAGGCCTGGGCTGACAGGAGCAAGCCCGGTCCCGCCCAGCTCGTGCTGCCGTAGGCGGCCACCAGGTTATTCGCAAGCGATTCGGCCGCGAGGTAGTTGCTCGCCTCGAACTGATCCTCAGCCCGTCGATACTCCTCGGCAGCGGCTCGCTCTCGGGCCCTCATGTCCGGATCGAGCGATTCCAGCGAAGGACCCGCAGCACCCGGCGAGCCGGCACATGTAAGTCCGAACCCAGCGGTCGCCAGCGCGGCCGCCCCCACGATTCGCCACGTCCACTTCTTCATCTTGATTCGGTCCATCGATTTGATCTTAGATCAACTGCGGGCTGCGGGAAAGACCACCGCTCCGCCCACTACCGCACTCCCAATTTCCCGCCATAAAGACATGAGGGGGCGGAACGCTCCGCCCCCTCGAACCGCGGCTAACATCACATGATCGGTGGCTCTCAGTCCTTCTTTTCCTCCTCTTCGGAGGACTCCTCGCCAGGCTCCTCAACTTCTTCAGCCTGCGCCTCGAGAACTTCTTCCTCAGCTCGCGCTTCCACCTCGGCCACCGCCTCGGTCTCAGCTTCCACTTCAGAGTCGGGCTCTACTTCGGTCTCCGCCTCAGCCGGCTCAGCCGCTTCCGCCTCCACCGCCTCGGCCTCAACGGCCTCAGCCTCCACCGTCTCTGCTTCAACGGCCTCACCCTCCACCGTCTCTGCTTCAACGGCCTCACCCTCCACCATCTCGGCGGGCGCTTCACCCTCGGCGGCCTCGACCTCTTCTTCAGGGGGGCGCTCCGGCGGCGCCGTGACCTGAAGGACAATGCGGCGGTTAATCGGGTCAGACTCCATCACCTTCATCTGAAGCAGGTCGCCCTCCCTCACGACCTCGTCGGGGCTCTGAATCTCACGGTCCTCCACGATCTGCGAGACCGGAACGAACCCCTCCACATCGTTGCCGAGATCGACCACGACCCCCTTGTCCAGCAGGCGGACCGCCTTGCCGGTCGTCTCGGTCCCCGGCTCGTACGTCTGCGCCAGCGTGTACCAGGGATCATCCTCGGTCTGTTTCAGGCCCAGGGAGATCCGCTTCTGGTCCACATCGATGCTCAGCGAGAGGACTTCGACGTCATCTCCCTTCTTGAGCACTTCCGACGGATGCTGTATCCGCCTCGTCCAACTCATGTCCGACACGTGGACGAGCCCGTCGATCCCGGGCTCCACCTCCACGAAAGCACCGAAGGACGTCAGGTTGCGAACCTTGCCGCGGATGCGCGTTCCCGGAGGGTACTTCTCCGGCAGGCTCAGCCACGGATCCTCTTCCGCCTGCTTCATGCCCAGAGAGATCTTCTCTTCCTCGGGATCGACGCGAAGGACGACAGCCTCGATCTCGTCGCCTATCGATAGGAGCTGGGAAGGATGACGAACGTTACGCGTCCAGCTCATCTCCGAGATGTGCACCAGGCCCTCCACGCCACGTTCGAGCTCGACGAACGCGCCGTAATTGGTGATGGAGACGACCTTGCCACGCGCGCGCGCGCCGACCGGATACCTCTGCTCCACGTCCTTCCAAGGATGCGGTTCGAGCTGCTTGAGGCCCAGGGAGATGCGCTCACGATCCCAATCGATGTCGAGGATCTTCACCTCGATCTCTTCACCGATGCCGCAGATCTCGCTCGGGTGACCCACACGACCCCAGGACATATCGGTGATATGCAGCAGTCCGTCCATGCCGCCGAGGTCGATGAAGGCGCCGAAGTCGGTGATGTTCTTGATTGTGCCCTTGCGGAGCTGACCAACCTCCAGTTCCGTCTTCAACTGCTCGCGCTTCTCGCCACGCTCCTGTTCGAGGATCACGCGGCGTGACACCACGATGTTGCGGCGCCGCTTGTTGAGCTTCAGGATCTTGAAGTCGAACTCCTGACCAACCAGCTCATCGACGTTTGGCACGCGGCGCAACGCCACCTGCGAACCGGGCAGGAACGCATCCACACCCATGATGTCGACGGTGACGCCGCCCTTCACCTTCTTCTTGATGGTGCCGCGTATCGGCTCGTCGGCGTCGTAGGATTCCTTGATCTGCTCCCACACTCGCAGGAAGTCGGCTTTCTTCTTAGAGAGGACGACTATGCCTTCCTGGTCCTCCAGCTTCTCGAGAAAGACCTCGACTTCTTGGCCCGGTTCCATTTCTTCCGGGCTTCGGAACTCATTCAGCGGCACCGAACCCTCGGACTTGAACCCCAGATCGAGGATCGCCGCCGAGTCCGTCACGCGCAGGACCGTCGCTTTCACGATTTCACCCTCTTCGATGTTCTTGAGGGTGTCATCGTACATGGCAAGCATATCCTCGTACTCTTCGTCCGAGTACTCCTCCTCATCGAACAGAGCCCGGCGCGCACTCAGCCCGTTCCCCTTGGGCCGCTCTTTTTCTTTGATCGTTTCCGGTTCGGTAGGCTTCGATGGCGCCGCCGACGCTTCAGCCGCAGCTGCGGCTTCGCCCGCTTCCGTCGGCGCATCGACCTGCTGGGGAATGTCGGCTGTGGTCTCCGCTTCGGCCGAGGTCGTGACCTCGCTGTTGTCTTTTGTCATCAGGTTTGAAAGTCTTGCCGTGGCCCGGACCGGCGACTCCACAACTCTTAGGTCCAATGAAAAACGGGCGCAAGCGTATACCCCGGCGGCAATTACCGGACCTGCAACTTCTTCCGCCACAGGGACTAAAGCTGCACCCCGAGATTAAAGGGGCAATTTACCCCGCCGCTTCAAGCCGTGTCAAGGAGCCCAGCCGCCGCCTCCACAACCTGCTCCACTTGCTCCTCAAAGCTCAGATGCGTCGTATCGATCACCATCGCGTCCTCCGCCCTGCGCAGCGGTGACACATCGCGCCCCGAGTCGGCCGCATCACGGGCCACAAGCCGACGCCTCTCAGCCCGCACACTCCGGGGTGTGACTCTCTCACCCCGCTGCAGCAGGCGACGTTGTGCTCGCTCCTCCGGGTCGGCCTGCATGAAGACCTTGAGCTCGGCCTCGGGGAATACCACGGTACCCATGTCCCGCCCTTCGCAGACGATACCGCCTGCGTAATCCGCGGCCAGACCGCGGAGAATTTCGTCGACGCGGCGCCGGATCTCCGGAAACACTGAGACCTTGGACGCGCAGGCGGCAACCGCGGGCGACCTGAGCTCCTCGTTCAGCCGCCGCCCGTCGAGCACGACCACGACGCCCCCCGCCTGCACTTCCGCGGCGACATTCTGAGCCGCCAGCGCCGGGATCCGCTCCGCAGGAACCACACCCGCAGGGCTGGCCCAGCCGTGACGGCAGGCGGCCACGCCGAACGCACGGTACAGCGCACCCGAGTCCAGATGCAGAAACCCGAGGCGCCGCGCCACCTCCTGTGCCGTCGTGCTCTTCCCGGAACCCGCCGTGCCGTCGATAGCGATGATCATCAGGCCTCCGTCTGCTCAACCACTCGCGCCAGCTCGTCCCAGAAGCCGGGATACGATACTTCCACGCTGGCCCGGTCGTCGATATCTATGTCGTTGGCGTCCAAAGCCCGCAGCGCACCGAACGCCATCGCGATGCGATGATCACCTTCAGTCGTCACGTGGCCGGAGAGCGCCGCCCATGTCCCCTCTATCTCCAGTCCGTCAGGCAACTCAGTGTTACGCACACCCACTGCGGACAGGTTGCGACACAAGTTAGCGATTCGGTCGCTCTCTTTCACCCTCAGCTCTTTGGCGCCCCGTATGCGCGTCGATCCCTCCGCCCGCGCCGCCACGATGGCGAGCACAGGGATCTCATCCAGAAGCGTGGGCAGCCACTCCGGCGGGACCTCGATCCCGCGTAGAGCCGACGGGCGGGCCACGATCTCACCCAGCGGCTCTCCTGCCTGCTCGCCGCCGCTGGTGCGAGTCTCGACCGAGGCGCCCATCGCCTCCAGAACCCTGAGGAAGCCGGTTCGTCGACCGTTGAGACCGACGCCTTCGATGCATACCCCATCCCCGCAGCCACCCAGCACGGCCAGGGCGAGCCAGAAGGCTGCGGACGAGAAATCGCCGGGTATGGTCATATCGAGAGGCAGCAGCGGATGTGCCGCCGGCTCGAACCGCACACGAAAGCCTTCAGCCAACGACTCCGTTTCCACACGAGCCCCCATCGCGCGAAGCATGCGTTCCGTGTGGTCCCTTGACGGGCCCGGCTCACTGATCGTCGCCGGCACCCCCGCCGCAAGCCCGGCCAGGAGCAGCGCACTCTTGACCTGGGCGCTCGCGACTTCGCTCTTGTGCTCGATGGGCCGCAACGCGCCGCCGATCAGCTGCAGCGGAAGTCGGCCCGGCTCGCCTCGCTCTCGAAATTCGGCGCCGGCTGCGCGTAGAGGGTCCATGACACGAGCCATGGGACGCCTCTTCAGTGACGCATCACCATCCAACGCGGCCGCGATCGAATGGCCCGCCATGAGCCCTAACAGCAGCCGGGCGGTCGTCCCGCTGTTCCCGCAGTCAATGTCCTTGCCCGGCGACCGCAGTTCCACCGGACCCGACAGTTCCAGATACTCGTCGGCTCCGGGTACGCGCGACGACTCCACGCCGAGAGCCCGCATCGCCGCGGCGGTCGACCTCACATCCGCGCCCGTGGCAAGGCCCCGAGTGCGGCTCGTGCCGTCAGCCAGCGGTGCCAGCATTAAGACGCGGTGAGAGATGGACTTGTCGCCAGGTACTCTCAGGGTGATCAGCGGTGTTCTCACGAGCGAGTGATGAGTGATGAGTGATGAGTGACCAGTTATTTGTGGGTCGCTTCGTCCCGCAGCGGTATCTCTATCGCGAGACCGTCATACGCCACGACCACACTACATGCTCCCGCACAGGCTCGTTTCGCCTCGCGCTCCAGGACGTACGGCCGCTCCGAGTAGCGCGCGCTGAGGTGGGTGAGAACCAACTGGCGTGCGCCCGCTCGCTTCGCTATCTCGCCTGCCTGCCTGGCGGTCGAGTGACCCGTCCGCTGCGCCCTCTCGAGTTCTGCCTCCGAGAACGTTGCCTCGTGGATCAGCATGTCACAGCCACTCGCCACCTCCACCGTTGACTCGCAGGGTCGTGTGTCGCCGGTATACACAACGGTACGTCCAGGCCGCGCCGGACCCATGACCTGATCGGGCGTCACCTCACGGCCATCATCGAGACGCACCGCTTCCCCCCGCTGCAATCGACCGAAGAGCGGACCTTCCGGCACTCCGAGCTCGCGAGCCTCCTCCGGGTAAAAACGCCCGGGTCGTTCATCCTCTCTTATCACATAGCCGTTCGCGCCGCCGGCGTGGATCACCTGGTAGGCGGAGATCGTGTAGTCCGAATGGCGGATCGATTCGTCCGGCGCCAGCGGTTCGATCCTCACGGGGAACGTCAGCTCCTCCAGCTCCAGGCCGACGGCAGACTTCAGGAGATCTTCACCGCCCGGCGGCGTGTAAATACCCAGCGCCTCCTCGCGCCCCTGCAGGCTCATGGTGCGCAGCAACCCGATTGTGCCCAGGTAGTGGTCGGCGTGCATGTGCGTCAGGTAGATCTCCTGCACCGCGAAGCCCACCCCGAAACGCATCATCTGGCGCTGGGTCCCTTCACCACAGTCGAAGAGATAGAGATCGCCCTCCCGCTGGACCGCAAGCGCACTCGTATTCCGTGCCACCGTCGGCCGTGCGGATGACGTGCCGATGAACATCACCCTGAGCATGCAGGATTATGGGCAGGCAACGGGGGACGGGCAACGGCAGGGGCCGCCCCGCTTGAAACCGCGTAAGATGGACTGGCGTAGGAAGAGGAGAGGGCGCAGCTTAGAGGGAGGAACAAGCAGCCGGGCGAATTGCTGGCGGCCGGAAAAAGCGGGGCCGAACAGGGGAGTCGTGATTGAATTGGCCCGAGTGGCACACCATAGCCGGGGAGTTGTATGCCTGGAGAACTGATTCCCATCGTCTTGTTCATGTCAATCGCCGCGGTGGCCATCTTGCGTCCGCTGACGACGCGGCTCGGAAAGAGGTTGGAGCGGGGCCGCTCCGAGCGCAAAGGTAGCCAGGACCCGCAGTTCACCCGGATGATGCAGTTGATGGAGCGGCTAGTGGATCGGATGGACAGCCTCGAGGACCGCGTGGACTTCACCGAGCGCATGCTGGAGCGGCAGCAGGCGCAGGCCCGGCTTACGCAGGCGCCGCTGCGAAAGGAGCCGGAGCGACGGTGAGACGAAAGCCGCACCCACAGAGAGAACGAATTCTCGTCTAGCCAGGTCCGGTCTTAGCACGGAGCACACGGAGATGGACTGGGATAACATAGCGCCGATGATCGTTGCTGTCACACTCTTCCTATCAATTGCTGGGGTGCTGATCTTGCGCCCGTTGACTAAGCGCCTCGGCGATCTGATCGAGATCACCAGTCGCCGTCAACAGGGCGAAACGCGTCGGGAAGAGGTGACGCGTCTCACTGAAGTCATCGGTCATCTCGCCGATCGATTAGAACATCTGGAGCAGCGGCAAGACTTCACCGATCAACTAGTGGTTTCGCTGGAACGGCCCGCCCGGGCTCGGCTCGCTGAGCAGGAGGACTGCTGACCGCCAGCAGTCATCGGTCCCACCCGAAGTGCCCGCAGTTCTTGTCCAGAACGAAGGTGAGCCCCTGCCGGAACAAGACCGGCCGAGCGCATGTTGCTTCACCCGGAACGGGGTGATGTGCCTCTGGCGCGGTCGGTCACGCGAGGCGCATACTGTTCCCGATGCGACACTCGATAGTAAGCTTTACGTATGGATAGCGTATCCGTCAAGAGGAGCACAAAGATGATCAGAGCCCTCGCATTTCTTGTCATCTTCGCCCTGGTTGGAGCCTCGCCGCCGCCGGCCGAAAATGACGAGGGGCGGATGCTCATCCGCAACGTCACCGTAAGCGATCATTTCATCGTCTTCTCCTATGCGGGTGATCTGTGGAGAGTGGGTCGGGAGGGTGGAACGGCCGAGCAGCTCACGGAAGGGCCCGAAGAGGACGACTTTCCGGTCTTCTCGCGTGACGGGCTGAACATCGCGTTCGCGCGCCGGGGCGCGGACGACTGGGACGTCTACGTAGTTCCGCGCCAGGGCGGCGACTTGAGGCGGCTGACCTACAACCCGGAAGCGGACATCCCACGGGACTGGACCGTGGGCAACGATACCGTCCTCTTCCTGTCGCACCGTGACGAGGAGCTGGTTTTCAGGCTCTACGCCATCTCACGGGACGGGCCGTATCCAACTCAGCTCCCGTTCCCCAGAGCCTGGGATGGCTCTCTCTCGCCCGACGGCACTCAGATCGCCTACGTGCCCGTGGCGAGGCCAGGTGAGCTATTCGGGTCCGAGTGGCGATTCTACCGGGGCGGCATGAAGTCGCGAATCTCGATCGTGGACCTGCAGAGTGGCCGAGTCGAGTGGCTATCGACCGAGGAAGGCAACGATCGCGACCCGATGTGGGTGGGCGGGTCGATCTACTTCGTGTCCGACCGCTCGGGTACGTTCAACATCTATAGCTACGAGGCTAAGACGCGTCAGGTCACCCAACTCACCAGTTACGAGAAATACGGAGTAGGGCCTGCGTCCTACGGCGGCGGAGTGATCGCCTTCGTGCAGGACGGCCGGATCCGGACGCTCGACCTGGCGACCAGCGAGGTCGAGACCGTGGAGGTCGAGGTCGACCCCGACAAGTCTGAGCTGCAACCCCGGACGGTAAGCGGTGCGCGTTGGATCCAGTCGGCCGCGCTTTCGCCTTCTGGCGATACGGTGGTCTTCGGCATGCGCGGTGACGTGGTGACATTCGAGCCCGAGTCTGGAGAGTTCGACAACCTCACCCATACCTCCGGCGCGGCCGAGCGCTACCCCGTCATCGCGCCTGACGGCAAGCGGGTCGCCTTTTTCTCCGACGAGTCGGGCGAGTATCAGCTCTACGTGCGGCCGCTCAGCGGTGAAGGTCGGATCACGAAGATCCCGGTGGAGTTGAAGCCGAGCTTCTACCGGGAGCTCGTCTGGTCACCCGACTCGAAGAGAATCGCATTCTCCGACAAGGAACTGACCCTATGGATGGTCAACGTGGAGACCGGCGGCGCCCGCAAGATCACAACGTCCAGCTACTCCTATCAGAATCTCTATCAGCCCTCGTGGTCGCCCGACGGTGTCTGGCTGGCCTATTCCAGGTACGAGTCCAACCGCGTACGCGCCATCTACCTGTATAACGCCGTCAGGGGCAGGAAGCTGCAGGTCACCGACGGACAGGTGGATTCCGAGCACCCTGTCTTCGACAGGAGCGGCCGGTACCTCTATTTCGTAGCTAGCAATGCGGCGGGGCTCGGCGAGTTCGGTTGGAGCGTGCTCTCCGGGACTTTCTTCCGGCCTTTTGTATCGCGACGATTGCATGTCGTGGTGCTGCACGACGGTATGCCGTCCCCCGTGTTTCCGATCATAGGGAGACCGAACACAGCTGCCGACTCCATGTCGGTCGTGCCCGAACTGCCTCCCCCAAGCCGGGCGGGAAGCCGATCCCGGGACAGGCCGCCCCCGTCCGCAGGGCGTGGCCGGCCGCAGCAGCAGGGCTCGGGACAAACCGTTGTCGATATCTCGGGAATCTATGATCGCATCGTGCCGCTCCCGGCACCGTCCAGGGACTACGCCGGCCTCGTCGCCGGGGACGCGGGCGTGCTGTACGCGCTGGTTACGGAGTGGCCGCCTTCTCTTGGGCCGGGCAGTTCGCCTACGCAGGCGCTCTACCGCTACGACCTCAACGAGCCCCGCGAGCTCGAGAAGCTAGTGGAGAAGGTCGACGACTTCGCGATCTCCGCCGACGGAACGAAAGTCCTGTACCGGAAGGGGCGAGACTGGGCGCTGGTCTCCACGGGAAAAACGGCGGAACCGGGAGAAGGAGTGCTCGACCTGCAGTCGATCCAGTACGAGGTCGATCCGGCGGCCGAGTGGATGGAGATGTATCACGAGGCCTGGCGGTTGATGGACGATTTCTTTTACGATCCGAACCACCACGGGCAAGACTTGCAGGCGCTGGAACGCCACTACGCGACTTACCTGCCGGCGGTGACTCGGCGCAGCGATCTGAACCTGCTGATCCGAAAGGCGCTCGGCCACGTATCGGTTAGCCACCTTAGTGTACGCGGTGGCGACATCCCTTCACCCGGCCAGTCAAGTCGCACCGGTCTGCTGGGTGCCGACTACGAGATCGATGAGGGTCTCTATCGAATCACACGCACCTACCGTTCCGGGCAGTTCAATTCGGGGAAGCCGCTCCTCAATGCACCGCTCGACCAACCGGGCATCTACGTGCGGGAGGGCGACTACCTGCTCGCCGTTGACGGAAAACGTATCACCGCGGATAGAAACCTCTTCTCTTACTTCGAGGGTAAGGCCCTGAGACCGGTGAAGATCAGGGTCGCTTCCGACAAGGACGGCGAGGAGACTCGAACCTACACGGTCGTTCCGCTGCCGGGAGAGAACACCCTCAGGAGCTGGAACTGGGCGGAGCGCAACCGCCGGGTCGTCCATGAAGAGTCGCAGGGGATACTCGGATACATCTACGTGCCGGGTTTCAGTTATTGGGGACTCGAGACGGTGTTCCAGCAGTTGCTGGAGAACGCCGGCAAGCGTGGCCTCATCATCGATCAGAGATTCGCCTCGGGTGGCGTCACGGCGGATTTCCTGATCGAACTGCTCAGCCGGACTCCACTCTACTACTATACGTTCCGGCACGGCGAAGATATGGCGGTACCGACCAACCCACTGCCGATACCCAAGGTGCTGCTGATCAACGACGTGAACGAGTCGGCCGCCGAAACTTTCGCATTCATGTTCAAGCTCGCTAACATGGGCAAGATCATCGGCACGCGAACGGCGGGTGCCGGGATCGGACCTTATCTTTACATCCCACCGCTCCTCGACGGAGGCCGGATCAGCATACCGAACCGGGCGGCGTACAACCCGGCGGGCACATGGGACATAGAGAATCACGGGATCGAGCCGGATATCGAGGTGGCATTGACCGCCGCCGACTGGTGGGAGGGGCGCGATCCGCAACTCGGAACGGCGATCAAGACCGTCCTGCAGATGATCGTTGACAAACCACCGCTCGAGGTAAGAAAGCCGGATTACCCGGTTCACCAGAACTGACCCGTATTGGAGTTCGTTCAGCATCAAAATCGAGGGGTCCACATGAGTCCCAGCCGCACGGTTTCCGTCCTCGCAGTAGCATGGACCGCCCTTGCCCTCGCAGTGCTCCGGGACGGAGCGGATGTGTCGGCGGGACCGGGGGTCTTGACCGCCGGCCCAAAGGCCAGGTGTGATGCCGACAACGCCGGCCTCAAACTGCCGGATGGCTTCTGCGCCACCATCTTCGCCGATAGCATCGGACGCGCGCGACATCTGACCGTCGACTCCGACGGCAACGTCGCGGTTGCGCTGGGGCGCTCCCGCAACGACAGCAGCGACGTGGGCGTCGTCGCGCTGCGCGACGAGAACGGCGACGGCAAGGCTGACATCCAGCGTCGCTTCGGCGACCTGGGCGGCAACGGGATCGCGCTTTACCAGGGCTATCTCTACTTCGCCCCCAACGATCGGGTTCTGCGCTATCCCCTCAGCGGCGGCCTGCTCGAGCCCTCCGGCCCGCCCGAAACCATCGTGTCGGGGCTGCCCGCGGACCGCAGCCACCGGGCCAAGTCTATCGCCATCACGCCCGACGGTATCCTTTACGTGAACATCGGAGCGCCGAGCAACTCCTGTCAGGAGCAGGACCGGGCGGCTGGCTCGCCCGGCCAGGACCCGTGCCCGCAGCTCGAGACGCGAGCCGGCATCTGGAAGTTCGATGCCAACCAGACGGGGCAGACGCAGGCTGACGGTGAGCGCTTCGCCAAGGGGCTCAGAAACGTGGTGGCGCTCGCTCTCAATCCCAGCGATGGCTCGCTTTACGGTGTGCAGCACGGCCGCGATCAGCTCAGCCAGAGCTGGCCCGATCTGTTCACCCAAGAGCAGAACGCGGAGCTACCCTCCGAGGAGTTCGTCAAGATCGAGCGTGGTGACGACTTCGGCTGGCCGTACTGCTACCATGACCCGAAGCTGAAGCGGCTCGTTCTGGCGCCCGAGTACGGAGGCGACGGTGAGAAAGCGGGACGCTGTGCGCAGAAGAAGGAGCCGATCGCCGCTTTCCCCGCTCACTGGGCGCCGAACGCCCTGCTCTTCTACGACGGTGATCAGTTCCCGGAGCACTATCGAGGCGGCGCTTTCATCGCTTTCCACGGATCCTGGAACCGCGCACCTCTGCCACAAGGGGGCTACAACGTGGTCTTCCTCCCGCTCGAGAACGGACAAGCCGCCGGGAAGTGGGAGATCTTCGCCGAGGGCTTCGCCGGCGAGCGCGTCGGCCCTCGTGATGCCGCTCACCGACCGTCCGGCCTCGCGCTTGGTCCGGACGGCGAGCTCTACATCTCAGATGACAAGGGTGGCAGAATTTATCGGGTCATTTACGCCGGAGAATAGACCCAAAAAGATTCGCCATTCGCCCCGCTCAACGTTCCGGGTTGATCTCGTATCGGTAGGAGATCTCCGCTCGCCCGTTTAGAGTGTTGGCGACCGTGCAGTACTTCTCCTTGGAGAGCTCTATCGCCCGCTTGATCTCCGGCTCCGGCACATCGTCGCCCCAGATTCTGTACACCAGCCCAATCTCGGTGAAGCGCTGGGGCAAGTCCGAGGAGATCGTGCCCTCGGCCGCCACTTCAAAGTCATCGAATTCCACCCGCTTCTTCCCGAGTATCGAAACCACGTCCATGCCGGTACAGCCACAGAGCGCTATAAGTACGAGCTCCGTGTTGCTGGGCCCCGCGCCGAAGCCACCCGTCTCCGGCTTCGCGTCCACCACGATACCATGACCGCTGCCCGAGGTTCCTACGAACTGGAGTCCTCGATTCCAAACAACCTTCCCGCTTGGCATGCCGCTCTCTCCTTCCTTATT